>Ga0172371_10003558_pt1 | contig 24061 bp, 15 predicted proteins | sample Lak12m_FD_114543 | JGI IMG/M metagenome (GOLD analysis project Ga0172371, IMG submission 114543) | Freshwater microbial communities from Kabuno Bay, South-Kivu, Congo - kab_022012_12m | ecosystem: Environmental > Aquatic > Freshwater > Lake | place: Democratic Republic of the Congo: South-Kivu... | reverse complement strand
AGCCGCCGTAGACACCAACGGGAGCTCAACGGCAAAGCCGTAAGTCTCCCGTTTATCGGAGCTTCCGTCACTGGCAGGCAGCGGCCAGTGAAGGAAGATCCGCCAGAGAACGACGCCAAGGCTGCCGCCGCCCACGTGCCCGGCCCGCCAGTCCGCGGGTACGCCGCCCCGCGGACCGCGATCTTGAAACAGCCCTGGGGAGATGGGCCCGGGCGATGACCGGCGGGAAGAGGAGCCTGGACTGGACGACCGAGTCGCCCTGACGAGGAAGGACCCCCGACCATGACTGGCCGTGAGCGCCTCCTGGCCGCCTTCAGCCCGGAGGGCACGCCAACCCCCGGCGCGGTCATCTGCTACGAAGGCATCTTCGTCCGCGACCACGCGGCGGATGCCAGTCCGCGGCCGTGGTGGTACCAGGCCTCGCCAAACCTGGAGCACCAACTGGCCTGGTACGAGGGCTATCTCGCGAAGCCGGTGTCCGACTGGTACCAGGCGCCGGTTTGCGCCCCGCGGATGGTCCGCGAGCAGCAGGCCATCGAGGAGGGCCCCGCTGGCGTCTTCGTCCAGGACCTACGCCAGGGCAGCCGACGGCGGCTGGAACCACCCTCGGTGGCCGGGCAGGACCAGTATGAGCACAGCTACAGCCGGGGCCTGGACGCCTCCAAGCCGCCCTTTCCCGATACCCCCGCCGCCGTCGACCAGGCCATCCGCCTCCCGGTCGCCGATGACAGCCGCCTCGCCGACGGTGAACGTGATCTGGCCGACCTCCTCCGGCAGGGCCCCGCGGCCGGACTGCTGCCCAAGACTCATGTTGCGACACCCCTCTGGCACTGCCTCAGCCGCTGGCACACCGGGGATACCCTGATGCGCTGCCTGACGGACCCGGACCTGGTCCTGGCCGCCTGCACCCGCCTGTTGCCGGCCATCGCCTCCAGCGTCCGCCGGGCGGCGGCCCTGGGAGCCGAGCTGGTCTGGGTCGAGGAGTGCCTGACGGACCTCATCAGTCCCCGGCTCTTCGCCCGCCTCAACGCACCCTACGTGCGCCAGGTCACCGCCATGATCCGTGATGCCGGCATGAAGAGCGTCTACTACTACTGCGGCAACCCCATGGACCGCCTGGACCAGCTCCTGGAGTGCGGGGCCGACGCGCTCGCGTTCGAGGAGAGCAAGAAGGCCTTCCGCATCGACATCGCCGACCTCGCCGCCAGGGTCAACGGACGCTGCGTCCTCCTCGGCAACCTCGATAGCATCGGCGTCCTCCAAGAGGGCCACGAAGCCCGTCTGCGGCGCGAGATCGACCGGCAACTCGCGGCCGGGGAACGCAACGGCGGCCGCTTCATCCTGAGCCTGGGCAGTCCAGTCACCCCGGCCACGCCCGTGGAGCGCGTGCGGCTCTACCATCGCCTGGCGACGGAACGGTAGCCCCCGACGCGGGCCGCCGTCAGGGCCTCACCGCCGCCGGCTCCCGCCAGATGCGGATGGCTCCCCAGCGGGAGGACGCGGTGCCGTTCTCGGGCTCCACGTCACCGAAGAGCAACCGCGTCTCCGGCAGGTCGTCCATAGGCACCGGGCCGCTGTCCCAGAAAGGCATCTCCCAGGGCCCCTGGTCCTGCCGGCGTGCGACCACGCGCCAGGTCCGACGGGTGAGTTCCGCCCGGACGTGGACCGTTTCGCCGGGCTTCGCTTCGGGGCTCTGGGCGCGCAGGCGCCAGCCCGGGCTGCCATCGAGCCACTCGTCGCCCAGCGCGACGAGGGACTGAGTGTAGACGCCGAACCGGTCCCGGGGCCCGTAGAAGGAGAAACGGTAGGAGATGTCTCCGGCCTGTGCCGCCGAGGCCAGGAGCTGGCTATCGATGCCCATCTGCAGAGGCGTCAGCTCGAACTCGATGACCAGGGCCCGGTCCGTCTCCAAGGCAAAGCTCTGCCGCGTCTCCAGGCCACAGTACTTCCCCCAGCCCCCGGGGGCCTGCGTCTCCAGCTTCCCCGCCGCGATCCGGGGCTGCCCCAGCACCTCCCAGCGCGCCGGATCCAGGGCGGTGAAGGTCTCATCGATGAGGACTGCCACCGCCGGGACCTCAGCGCCGTCCGGCCCGGACGCCGCCAGCCGGGCGAGGTGCTGCTGGATGCCGCGCACATCGCACAGGACGGAACGGTACCCGCACGGATCGCCCTGCGTGTAGAGCGTGCCGACGCGATCGAGGATGGCCTTGACCTCGTCGCTGTGCGCGGCCCAGCGCTCGGCGACCCGGGCGAGCCGCTGGCGGGCTTCGGCCAGGGGCAACGAGGGCGCCAGAGCAAGGGCCTGCTGCGCTTCGACCATCAGCTCCTGGCGTGCGGCATGGTTGCCGATCTTCTCTGCGGCCAGCAGCAGGTGGGCCAACTCCCGCTTGCCGCCGATCTGTGGCCGGCGCTCCTCGAGACGGGCCCGCACGGCGACCGCTTCGTGCTGGACCTCTCCAGCGGCCCTCAAGATCGCCTCGAGGCCGGCCTGCGGCGCGCCGTCCGGCCCGACCAACTCCCGGCAACGCTGCCAGGCCCCCAGCAGGGAGTTGCCCTGGTAGCCGGCCTCCTGGGTGTCGTAGACGCCGACCACATCGTGCAGGGTCTGGTTCGCCAGTTCCAGGCGAGACTTGCATCGGTCCAGTCGCTCGTAGGCCTCGGCCAGCGCCTCAGCCGCGGCGGCGCTCCGGGCATCGTAGTAGTGCCAGGTGAAGGCACGGGTGTATCCGGGCTGCTCCTCGGACCACGGCCGCGCCGGTGCCGCCCAGGTGCACTGCCCATTCAGGGCGAAGCCATACCAGAGCGAGTCGAAGGCCCGCAGGCGGTGCTTGGAGAACGAGGCGGTGGCCACCCCCAGGAACGCGTTGCCGGGGTGGGCCCGGCGGGCGGCGTCGGCGTCGCGCACCATCCCGGTGATGTTGAGGACGCCCGTCTGAGCCATGGAGGGCCACGACTTGGCGGGGTCCTCCGGCGACAGGTCGGCCAGGTAGAAACAGTGGTTGTAGAGTGCCGAGATCCCCAGCACATCATAGCCGCGCTCCATCAACCCGGAGATGCCCGCGTAGTCCGGCCAATACTTCCAGTAGCCCATGACCACGTCCTTGGGGATGCGCTCGATGCCCACCCAGTCACGGCCGGGACCATACATGTAGAACTCGTCACCCCACATCAGCGGCCGGATGGGCCGGCCCAGCTCGGTGGCCAGCTCGTGCACCAGGCGGATACACTCGCTGGCGTGTCCCAACAGCAGATCGCGCACGGTCTGGCCCTGCTCGACCCGCGCCTTGCAGCGGGGGCAGTAGCGACCTTGCCACTGCATGTCGATCTCGCTGCAGCCAATGCCGATCAGGGGGGCCTCGTCGAACCACTCCAGCAGGTCGCGGTAGAGGCCCTTGATGAACGGGTATGCGTCCGGATTCGAGGGACACACCAGGCCGGGGGCGGTGGCTTCGCGGTAGGGCGTCCCCGCCTCGTTCCCCCAGACCAGCTCCGACGCCTGGGCCAGGGTCTGCAGCGACGGCATCAGGGTCACATGCCAACGCCGCGCTTCGGCCACCACCGCCGCGACCTCCTTCGGCGCCAGCGTCCCGGCCTCTGAGCACTGCGGAAAAGACTTGTAGGGGAATAGGTTATAGCACTCGATCACGAGCAGGTTGAGCTTGAACTCAGCCAGGCGCCGGACCTGTTCCTGCAGGTACTCGGCCGACACGATGCGGCCATGGCGCTCCTGGCCGCCCTCGATATAGAGGCCGCGCCAGCGGAACTCAGGCGAGTCGCGGACCGTCAGGGCGGGCAGGCTCCCCTCGGAACCAGCCAGGCGGACCACCTGCCGCAGCGTCTCCGCCGCGTAGAGCAACCCGGCAGGCGACGCTGCCGCAGCCTCGATGCCACGAGGGGAGACGGCCAGCACGTAACCGTCGTCTGCGTATCCGACCGCAGGCAGCGCGGGCAACGGGGCCCCCTCGGCGATACGGAAAGTCGTGCCCGCGGCCCCGGCGGCGACCCGCACCCGGGCACCGGCCGCCTCCAAGGCGTCCATCACCACCAGGCCGCAGGCCTCGTGGGCTGCCCCGGTCGGCAGGGCCAGGCTGACCTCGGCACCCCGCAGGGCCAGCCGGCCATCGGCCCGTGTCAACTCCCGGACCGGTGGTGTCAGACACGAGGCTAGCTCGGTATCCGGCATTCCTGCGACCTCCAGTGACAGTCCCGCCACGGCACTGGCCAGCGCCCGCCGGGCCGTCTGCCAGGGCCTCGCTCGTGTGGTAGCCATGCTGTGGCGCGATCCCCTGTTGGCGTGATTGGTCCGCCGTTCCGTGACCAGGCCTGTCGGCCCATCCTGCCGCCGCCGCCGGGTGACGGGGAACCCGGCCTCGATGGCAGACGCACGACCCGCATCAGACCGCGGCCGCGGTGGACCGTGCGACCTGCGCCGCGTAGTTCCCGGCCACGAACGCGATCCGCTCCCCCGGGGTGCTGCCCTCGAGGGCGGCCGCGTAGTGGAGCGGGCCTCGGAAGCCGACCTCCCGGAGGGCCGCCAGGAATGCGGCCCAGTCGATCACGCCCCGGCCCGGGGGCCAGTGCTTCTCGTCCACGCCGGCGTAGTCCGAGCAGTGCAGGGCGATCAGGCGCGGACCGAGGGCCCGCACGACATCGGGGAGCGTCGCGTAGGCGCCCACTAGATGGTTGGTGTCAAGACAGACCCCGACGCTGGCCGCATCGACACCCTCCAGCAGGCCGAGGAGCTCGTCTGCGGACCGTCCCAGGCAGCTCCTTGGGAGGAGCTCGATGGCCACAGAGCCCTGGAGCAGCCGCATCGTCTCGAGCCGCTGGTCCGGGTCCAGCGTGTGCAGAGAGACGCCGAGAGGGAACGGGGCGACTCGACTCGTCATCGTGGGTACCTCTGTGGCGGCACGGGCCGTCCCGGACACCTCGGCCCGGCCTACCGGAACTGACCATACCCTCCAGCGGGGCCGAAGGCAACCAGCGCCCGCAGCGCAGCCGGCCTGGATCTGTAGGTCCCGGCTCCGACTGGGACCCCAGGGCCGAACGGACTCCGGCCCCACAGGCGCGGGACAGTCGCGGGACGCCCGTACCTCCTGACGTAGGGCCGCGTGCCGATGGCACTGGGGGGAGAACCCGCCCATAGGCGTTAAGATAGGCCCCCGGGACGTGCCCGAAGTAGGTCGGGGGCGCCGGTACCCGACCTCCCTTATCACAACGCCTATGGGGGACCCGCCGGCGTTACCGCCGCGCCAGCGGGTCCCTGGCGGCATACGGGGCATACATCTGGCCGGCCTTCACCAGGGGCGCCGGCTCGATGATGGCGTCGCGGCCCTCGGCCGCGCGGATCCGGCGGCTGAGGCGGGCCCGCAGGTCGGCATGGACCGTCGGCAGGGAATCCAGGCCGATGAGGTTGCGCTGCTCGTAGGGGTCCGCCTCCATATCGTAGAGGAACTGCTCCGTGTAGCGTTCCGCGTAGGCATCCTGCCAGCCTTTGCGGTCGGGGGCGTGCACGGCGTATTTCCAGCGGGCGGTGCGGATGGCTCTGCCGACCTGGCTTTCGCTGATCTGGATGAACACGTCGTCCTGCCAGGCACAGGGCTGGCGTCGGACCAGCGGCATGATGCTGTGGCCCTGCATCGAGGCGGGGACCGGCAGCCCGGCGGCGTCCAGCAGCGTCGGCGGCATGTCCACCAGGCTGACCAGCTCGCGGAGCTGCCCGCCGCCGCGCAGCCCGGGACCGGTCAGGGCCATGGGAAGGCGTGAACAACCGTCGTGGCAGGACCGCTTGTACTCGGCGTTGCGGGTCTTGAAGTGGCTGCCATGGTCCGTCGTGTAGAGCACGATCGTGTTCTCTCCCAGGCCCAGACTGCGCAGGGCGTCCAGCAGCCGGCCGAAGGCCTCGTCCAGGCGCCGGACACAGCCCCAGTAGCCCCCCAGGTGATGGGCCGAAGAGCCCCCCAGGGCCTCCAGATCGGGCGGCGTCCAGCGGCCTTGGTAGCGCTCGCGGTAGCCTTCCGGGGCGGCATACTCGTCGCGGTGGTTCTGGTGGTGGGGCTCCAGAAACGAGAGCATCAGAAAGAAGGGCCCCTCGGCGTGCGCGTGGAGGTAGCGGATGCCGGCGTCGGTGATGGCGTCGACGCGGTAGCCCGGGAGCTTCACCGGAGACCCCGCACCATCGAACAGGACCGTGTCATAGGCATCGGAGGTGAACTCCAACACATTGGCCGCCAGCCAGGTCTCGTACCCCTGGCGGAACTCCGGCGGCACGGGCTCGCGGTCGCAGAGGTGCCACTTGCCCATGTACGCGGTGCGGTAGCCGGCCGCGCGGAACCAGTGCCCGAGAGTCGGCTCATCGGCGCGCAGACAGCAGCCATTGGTGTGGCAGCCGACCTCCGTGGCATAGCGGCCCGTCTGCAGACTGGCGCGCGCCGGCATGCACACGGGCTGGCAGGTGTAGGCGTTGGCCACGTGGGTGCCCTGCGCCGCCATCCGGTCGAACACCGGCGTCAGCCCCAGCGGGTTCCCGTGAACCCCGGTGCTATCCCAGCGCTGCTGGTCGGTGAAGAACACAACCACGTTCGGTCGGTCGCCGGGTGATCTGGCCATGGTGGGCTCCTCATGCCATCGGGCGTAAGTTCCTATCCATACCACTGAGGCAACGGCGAGGCCGGCGCCACGGAGAGGCCTGATGGCCCCACGGCTCGCCCGCTGGCAATGGCCATGGCAGCGCCAGAGGCACCCGCATGGCCGGCCGGCAGCGACGAGCGCGCCGACCGGCGCACTACCGGCGGGTCCGATGGCCCCATTGCCGGCTTCCCGGCGTCGGGTGGGCCACGTACCGACATACGGGTACCTACTTCCGCCCCCCGGTACTCAGGGGCGACGGCTCTGGTTCAGCAGCCCGTTCGTCCAGAGCGTGGTGTAGTACGGGTACCGGAAAGGGTGAAGCAGCTCGGCCGTGGCCAGGAACGCATCGACCGCGCTGCGACACCGGACGTAGGGTATGGTGTTGAGCGCGATCTTGAAAGGGAAGTTCAGGGTGTAGCAGAGCCGGTAGCGGACCAGGTTCTGGTGCACCTCAGCGTCCTGAATCAGGGCCGTCTCATCCACCGGGCCGCCGGTCCTGCGGGCGATCAGGAACTTCTGGGTGCCGAACCACTCCTGGACCTGCACATCGTTGTAGTGCCGGAGATCCAGGGGAGCAAAACAACGCCCGATGGCCTCCTGGTCGGCCAGGTGGAGGCTGTCGATGAGGGCGATCTCCCAGGTGTCCTGGGGCTTGATCACCGCCCGCTGGGCGTCGGTGAGGTTCTGGCCGTTGACGAAGAACTGCGGGTCCCGCTGGGCTATGGCAATGGTGTCGTCGAGGTCCTGGAACGTGGACATGCTGAGGCCTGTGGATCCATGAGGGGCGTGGCCCCCCGAGCGTGAACCTTGGCGTCCCGACGCAGGACGCATGACCAGAACTCTAGCGCCGACGGGCGAGAAAGGCTACCCGGGCCTCGGCGGCACTACCGCCCTGGGGCGAAGAACCCTTGGGCCACCGCCGCGGCCAGAGCCCTGCCGCGATGGCTCATGCCGTTCTTGGTCTCGGGAGGAAGCTCGGCGAAGGTCCGGGTGTGCCCATCCGGCACGAAGACGGGGTCATAGCCGAAGCCGCCGGTGCCACGGGGCTCGTGGATGATCTGGCCGCTGACGGTGCCCTCGGCCGTGCCGACCAGCCCTGCGGGCGTGGCCACCGCGATGGCGCAGACGAACCGGGCCCGGCGGTCCGTGATCCCCGCCAGTCTCTCGAGCAGCTTGCGCACGTTGCGGCCGTCGTTGCCGCCCTCGCCCGCATAGCGCGCCGAGTAGACCCCCGGCTCACCGCCCAGGGCCGCGACCTCCAGCCCCGAGTCGTCGGCGACCACGGTCCGGCCGGTGGCCAAGGCCACTTCGCAGGCCTTCTTCACCGCGTTGTCGCGAAACGTCTGGCCATCCTCCACCACCTCCGGAATGCCGCCGACATCCCGGGCGCCCAGCAGGCGAAACCCCGCCGGCGCGAGAATGGCGCCCATCTCGCGGACTTTGTGCGCATTGCCGGTGGCGGCCAGGATCTCGATGGTGGGGGACATGGGGTGTACTGTAGCCGATGACAGCCAAGGAGCCCAGGATGACGAGAGCAGACCGTGTGCCTCTGCGGGAACGGTTCCTGGCGGCGATCGCCGGCCAGGCCGGGGCCCCGCCGGTGCTGGTGCCGGACCTGACCTACTGGCAGGCGGCACATCCCCTCCCCGAGGGCGATGACCTGCTCGCGACCTTGCGCTTCCACCGACGGCTGGGGGTGCTGCCATACTATGTCTATGGGAGCGCTCTGTCTGCCATCAGCCTGCCGGACATCGGGGTGCGCACGGTGGCCATGGCCGGCGAGTGCACGGTGACGGTCTGGGAGACGCCCCTGGGCCCGTTACGCAAGGAAACGACGCGGCTACCGGCCTCCACCACTCAGGCCATCACCGCATACCCCGTCCAGACCGCGGCAGACCTGCGGAGGCTGATCGCTATGTACCGCACCGCCAGGGTCATCCGCCTGCCGGCCCAGGCCTACCGCAAGCGCGCTCGGGTCCTCGCGGAGTACGATGGCTACGCCCTGCTGGCCGTCCCCCGCAGCCCGGTCCCGGCCCTGATGACCGACTGGGCCGGCGTCATGAACGGCGTCACCCTCATGGCCGACGAACCCGCCCTCTGTCGCGAGTTCTTCCGGATCGTCCACGACCAGTGCCTGGAGGCCGTGGCTATCCTCTGCGAGGAAGCGCCGCCGCTGGTGCACGTCTGCGATAACCTCACGAGCGCCGTCTATACGCCCTACTTCGCCGAGTACCTCGAGCCCCACTACCGGGATGTCCTCGCTCGCCTCCACGCGGTGGGCACCCGGGTCGCGACGCACCTGGACGGGACCGTCCGCGGCCTGCTGCCACGCCTGGCCCAGGTCGGCTTCGACCTCATCGAGGCCCTGACGCCGGCGCCGGTGGGCGATGCCACGGCGGCGGAAATGCGGGTCCTGGCCGGTCCGCGCGCCGTGCTCTGGGGGGGCCTCCCGGGGGCCATGTTCGCCCCGCCCTGGACCTGGGAACAGTTCCGCGCCCACGTGGGCCAGGTCCTGGACGCCTGGAAGGGCACGCCCTTCCTCCTGGGTATCGCCGATCAACTGCCGCCGGATGGCGAAATCGAGTTCGTGCGCCGCACGGCCGAGCTGCTGGAAAACTGGGTGTGAAACGCCACCCTGGAGCGCGGCATCTCCGCATGCCGCCCCGAAACGCGGAAACGCCGGCCCCCACGGCCGGCCGAACCCTTACCCGGAGGCCTCACCCATGACGACGGAAAGGCGGGATCGCCTGGCATTGCTTCTGGTTGGATCGCTGGCGCTGGCGGGCTGCCGCACGGCCCAGGTGGCGGACTCGCCCTTCCCGGATGGTGGTCACAGACCGCGCTGGGTCGCCGAACGGCGCGCCATCACCCTCGACGGCAGGCTCGACGACTGGCACGGCATCGCCTTTCACAGGGTGACCCCGCACACGGGTGTCTTCGACCTGGAGTCGTCTGTAACCCGCGATCCCGCTGACCTCAGTTACCGGTTCGCCGTCTGCCACGACGGCACGGCCCTCTACGTGGCGGTCGAGGTGACCGACGACATCCTGAAGCTCGACGACACGAAGCCTGGTGAGACCCACGCCAAGGCCTGGTGGGACGACGCTGTGGAGGTCTTCCTGGACGGCAACCACAACCGTGCACCCCATGCCCGGGTCCAGGACGGCAGCGAGTACGCCTTCGGTGGCGAGTTCAGCCTCGTCGCCAATGGCGCTGCCACCAGCAACTGCACCGCCTGGCCGGACTCGTTCGGCAAGCCGGACTTCTGGCAGGGAGCCACCCGCGTCGAGGCCCAGCCGAAACGCGTCATCCTGCGCTACGAGTACCGCCTCACCTGGAACGTCATGGGCGGCAAGGTCCGCCCGGGCGATACCATCGGCTTTACCCTCGGCGTCCAGGACGATGACGATGGCGGCGACCGCGACCACGCCCTCTACGTGGTCGGCTTCACCCCCCACTGCTGGATGGATGAGAACGGCTGGGCGGACGTCTACCTGGCACCGTGACGGCCAGCGGCCGCTCCACCTTCTGGACCGCCCGGGGCCGCCCGGGCATGGCCGCGGGCCGCGGCCGCTCCACCTTCTGGACCGCCCGGGGCCGCCCGGGCATGCCCGCGGGCCGCGGCCACTCGCACCTTCTGGACCGCCCGGGGCCGCCCGGGCATGGCCGCGGGCCGCGGCCGCTCCACTGCGGACAGCACGCCCCAACGTGCGGGGCCCTGCGGTCACTGCGGCTTGTCGACCGTGTAGCCGTGCCGGATGAATACCTCGCGGCCCTTGGGGCCCGCCAGCCAGTCGGCGAAGCGCTGGGCCGCCTCCTTCTGCTTGGAGAACGAGACGACCGATGCAGGGACGTTCACCGCCGCAGCCCCGGCCAGGGGCACCGCGTCCATCAGGTCAGGCGACTGCCTCTGGAACACGTCGTAGCCCACCGCCGCGTCTACTTCGTCCATGCGGATGAGGTTGGCGATCTGCTGACAGTCCGAGGCGAAGGTGACGATGCGCTTCTGGACCGCCTCGTAGATCCCTTCCTTCTCGAAGGCGGCCTTGGCGACGCTACCCAGGCAGACTGACTTGGGGTCGCCCATGGTGATGCGTATCCCGTCTCGCGCAAGGTCCCCTAGTGCCCCGATGTGCTTCGGGTTGCCCTTCGGGACGCAGATGACCGGCAGCAGCCAGCAGACGACCCGGCGCGAGGCAGGGTCCACCAGGCTTTCCTTCTCGGCCTTGTCCATGTAGTCGTCTGACCCCGGTATGTAGAGGTCCCCGAAGTGCTCAATGCGAATCTGGTTGAGCATGGTCCCCGAGCCGCCGAAGGTGCAGTCGACGGCGATGCCGGTCTCCTCGGAGAAGAGCCGGGCTGCCTCCTTGGTCGCCGGCTGGCTGGCGGCGCCCGCAAACACGGTCAGTCGCCCGCCGTCGGCCCCCGCCAGGCCCGAAACCAGCCCCAGCCCCGACAGCGCCGCCACAAGCACACCCAGCCGGCACCACCACGCGCCTGCCATCCCGCCGCACCCCATCGTGTCCATAGGAGGTTTCCTTTCGTCTTTGCGCTCGACGTCGTCACACCTGCACCTTGGGGCAACTCCCCTGCCCCCCGGCAGGAACGCCTGGAGGGCAGGTTCTCCGCAACCTGCCGCCGGGATACCGAGGTCCCGGCCTCCAGACCGGCCTGCGCCCTCGCCGGCCAGGGACAGGGCCTCGCTCGCTTCAGAACTTGTAGACCGCTTCGAGTTGGTAGGTGGTACCCTTATCATACTCGGTGCCGCCGACGTTGCTGCTACCGCCCTCGATACGTTCCATGATGTTGGCGTTGGCCGAGAGCGTCAGGTTGGGCGTGAAGGCCCAGCTCACGCTGACCTTGTGGCCCTGGACGTCGGTGTCCGTGAGGCCCGTTGTGGCCCCCGTCTCGTTGTCGCGCAGCGGGCCGAACACCGCATCGGCGCCGACATACAGGTACGCATAGCCCAGCTTGAGGCGTCCATAGCTGCCGTCCAGGCCGACGAGCCACGCCAGGGCGTTGTCCTCGGGGTCCTCGGGGTTCGTCGTCCGGTTGTAGCCACGCACGATGGTCTGCTGGCTCTTGGGGCCGCTGGCACCCAGGTTGTACGCCACCTGCCCGTACGGCCGGAACTCCACCGGACCGGCACTCACGCGGCCATCCACCAGCAAGTCCACCACGTCAAAGTCCTCCTCTTGGTCGGCGTGCCACAGCCCCGCGGAAGCCGTGTCGGCAGGCGCGTCGTTAGGATTGGTGATGTAGCCGTCGTTGCGGTCCCAGACACCGTCGCCATCGCCGTCCATGAGCGGCTCGCCGGCATCCCAGCGCCCGTTCCGGTTCACATCGGTGTAGGCCTCGGGCGCGTCGTAGGTCCCGTCGCCGTCGGCATCGGTGAAGCGGAGGGTGCTGCTCTGGTCGCGCATGTCGTCGTAGTTGGAGGTCACGTGCTGATAGCCGACAGCCAGCAGGCAGCCGGCCGGCTTGCTGGTGAAGCGGTAGCCCACCTGGCCGGCGACCAGGAAGACGTCGCCGTTGTCGGTCGTCTCAGGCTTGCCCGTGTTCGACCCGTTGTAGAGCTCGTAGGCCCCCGCGGTGGCGAAGGCGCCGCAGTAGTCCTTCTTGAACGGATCGCCGTACTGCGCGGTCACCCCCGTCGGCCGCAGGTCAACATCCCACATCAGCGGCGTCACCACGAACGGGCTGCGCTGCTGGCCAAGGGTCAGACTCAGCGGCGCCTCGTCGCAGTACCAGGTATGCTTGGCGTAGGCGTAGTCCAGGCGGATATCGCCCGTCTCGAAGAGATGGTCATCACCCCAGGAGTCGTTGGCACTGCGGCCGTCCAAGCCGCCAGTGACCAGGCCGGCCCCGACTTCCCAGCCTTCCGTGGGGCTGGTCCAGACCAGTCCGAGCCGGAAGCGGGCCAGCAGGCGGTCGCGGTCGTCGTTGTCAGGGTTGTTGATGTCGCGTTGCCGGTCACGCCACTCTTGGCGCAGGCGCAGGTCACCGGTGATCTTCATGCCGTCGATGTGCTTGCTCAGGCCGAGGCGTTTGTCGATCTTCTTGTTCAGGGTGGCCACGTCGTCCTTGACCGCGGCGAGGTCACTGCTGGCAGCGCTGAGGCCGGTGGTCAGGACCGCGCTGTCCGTCTGCTTGGTCTCCAGGGCCTGCACGCGGCCGTTGAGCTCCTGGATGAGGCGGGTCTGTTCCGCGATCTGTCGGCTCTGCTCCTGGACCACCTTCAGCAGGTCCTCGACCGTCGGCGCCGCCTGGGCCCGCCCCGCCATGGCACCCAAGAGGAAGAGCCCCGCGACCGCAACTGCCAGTCTCCGTTCCATCTGCATGCTCCTCGTGTGCTGGGGGAAAGCGTCTCACTAGAGGCAAGCTACAGAGAAGTGGTTCGCGAATCCACCCGGGAGCTGCGAAGACCCCGTGAAGAAAAAGCGATGGAAGTGTGAAGGGCAGGAAAGGGCCCGGCGGGGCGCCGGAGCGCCGCGGTGGTGCCCCACCGCCTCTCCACCGGATACCGGCGGCGCGCCGGGCTGCGCCTGCGGGACTGTGCTTGCCCTCCAGGCCTTCGGCACACACGCCGCAACTCTGGAGGGCACGGGCAGGGGCCCCGCCCGGGGCGCCGGAGCGCAGCCGTGAGCAGCCCACCGCCTCTCCACCGGATACCGGCGGCGCGCCGGGCTGCTCCTGCGGGACTGTGCTTGCCCTCCAGGCCTTCGGCACACACGCCGCAACTCTGGAGGGCAAGGGCAGGGGCCCCGCCCGGGGCGCCGGAGCGCCGCCGTGAGCGCCCTTCCCCTACTGCACGTCGGGGCCGGCGATGCGTTCGCCCTGGCGCTGGCGCTCCTGGTCGGCGGGGTTGAAGGTGCCGAAGAAGAGCGCGTTGGCATCCATCCAGGTGACCAGGCGCTCCACGTCCTCTGCCGACAGCTTCACATCCTTGTGTCCGGCCAGGAGCTTCTTCATCAGCGGGCTGGCCCGGGCACCGAACAGGTCCGGACGGGTCAGGGGCTCGGCATTGTTCGGGTAGAAGGCGCTGTTACCCCAGGCAGAGTAGGGCACGCGCTGGCTGAGGGCAGCGTAGGCCTTGGTGTAGGGTCCCTCGGTCTCGGCCGTCAGGACGACGCTGCCGGCCGGCTTCTCGCCCGCGTGGCAACGCCGGCAGTGCCGCTCCAGAACGGGCTGCACCAGCAGGGGGAAGCTCAACGGATTGGCGCCGTCGGGGCCAGCCTGGAGGACCGACGGCGGCCGCCGCATGGCCAACGGCGGCCGCCGCGAGGAGGGCGCCTGCTGGCGGGGCTCGTGGCAACCCACGCAACCCGTGGTCTCGCCGGGCTGCAGGTAGGTGAGGCTGCGCATGGTCTGCACGGCCTGGCCCTGCTCGTCGAGGACCTGGAAGGCCAGGGCTACCCCTGCCGGTGCGCGGAAGCAGGCCGAGCCGTCCTCCTCAACGGGGACCGTCCCGAGCACCTGTTTCCCCGGTGACGCATTGGCCATACCCACGGGCGGCGTATTGGCGTGGGGGGTACTCTTGGGCAGCACCTGCAGCACGCGCAGGCGGCGGATGCGCACGTCGGCCGGCAGCGGCGGCTCGGCATCGTAGGCGTTCGCCAGCATGAACACGCCCTCCCGGGGAACGGGCGCGGCCGCCGCGGTCCCCGGCCCTGGCTCGGCCTGGGCCGCCGCAGCGTCCGCCAGCGACGGCAGGCGAACTCCCGCTGACCGGGCCCGCAACAGCACGGGCCACTGGCTGCTGACATTCAGGTCGCGGTGCAGCAGCTCGCGGTTGCCGAAGGCGTCCACCAGGTACAGGCCGAACATGTTGGCCGGGTTCATGGAGGGCTCGCCGATCAGGGCGTCGTAGCTGTAGGCCGCCAGGAAAAGCGTCTCGGAAAGCGGGTAGGGCGACCGGTAACAGTGCCCTGGCCAGCGACGCTGCTCGTCCGGGGCCGCCGGCGGCGTGGGGACCCCCAGGTTCCCGCACCAACCCGTGGGCGCCACGGGCGCCTCGCTCTCGGGGAAAAGCACCTCGGGCGTCAGGCGGGTGATGGGTTCGCTGCCGTCCACCCCCACCGACGGGTCAAGCAGGATGATGGAACCGGCGGTCATCGCGTGGTGCGCGGCGGCGGTTGCCATCAGCCGACGGGACCCCGGAATGGCCCTGATCTCCCAGATGCCGACCGGGTTGAAGGTATTGTTGCCGAAGAGGATGCGCACGTCCGAACCGTCCGGCCGGCAAGTCCAGAGCTGCTGGTAGTAGACGGCGTTCCGGTCGACGTAGTCCCACCGCGTGTAGGCGATACGGCCGTCGGCCATGACCGACGGGTCCCACTCGTTCGTCTCATGGAAGGAGATGGGCCGGGGGTTGCTGCCGTCCGCCTCCGCCAGAGCCAGGGTGTAGACCGGACACGGGCCGCGGCCGCAACGGTGATAGCCGCCGCGCCGGGTCGAGAGGAACAGGATGCGGCCGTCAGGCAGGTACCGCGGGCAGAAGTCGTCCCAGGTGCCGTCGGTCATCTGCCGCAGGCCGGTGCCGTCGGCCGCCATCTCGTACAGGTGGTAGACGCGGTCCAGGCAGGTCTCACGGTTCACAGGCACACTCTCGGCATGGCAGTAGGCAAACAGCACCCGCCGACCATCGGCCGAGACGTCCACGTGCTGGTAGCTCCCGGGCGGCAGCGCCCCCGGCGCCAGCACGCGGGCATTCAGGGAACTGCCCGGCGCATCGAGCACGCAGACCCCGCCCCCGGGACGGGCACAGGAGCCGTAATACTGCGTCAACTGGTGACTGAAGACGCTGGGGAGCTGCTTCACGAAGACGATGGGGCCGGCATCACCCCAGGCGCCGCGGAGCAGCAGGCCGCGCCGCCACTGGTGCGCCCGGCGCCAGAGGTCCTCCCAGGCCGCCGGGGCGGTCTCGGGAGCCGCCTCGAGGCGGCTGTGTTCGGCCCGGAGGCCCTCGGCCTGGGTCTCCCACTCGGCCACGTCACGCCCATGCCGCCGCAGGTCCGCGAGCTGCGCCACGCCGCGCTCCAGGAGGCGGGCAGTAGCCTTGGCCCAGTCCGTCGCCTCCCGAGGGGTACCCACACCGTCCTGAAGCCGCCAGTCGCACTCCAGCAGTTGCGCCTCGATGGCCGGACGCAAGACCGGCATCATCGTGGCACCGGCATCGGCGGCGGCCGGCGGGACCATGGGCACAGGCCAGGGGCGCCCCTCCCCCGGCACCACGCAAAGACCCTCCCAGCGGACCGCGGCGTCGCCGTCGAGGCCGGTCGTCCGTAGAGTCACGGCCGTCGGCTCGGCAAGCGCCGGTATGTCCAGCTCCAAGGTGACCGGGTCCGCCGCACGGAGACGCTGCGCGGCCCGCAGGTCGCCACACGCCAGCATCGCCTCGACACCGGTCGCGCCCAGGCGCTGGACGCTCACCCGCAGCCGCAGCGGCGTCGCGGACTGAACCGGCACCCCCAAGACCGCCTCCTCCCCCGCCGCCACCGCCACCACCAGCGCCCTCCCGGACTCCAGGAAAGCGACCTGGGGACCCGTCTCGCCAGCCGCCACCGAGAACCCCGCGGAGGCCAGGCTGCGGACCGCCTCGTTGCCGGCCAGGGCAAGCTGCGGCCTGCCGAAAGAAGGGACCGATCCGTCGAGCAGAACGCGGGCCTCGGCCCAGGTGGCCATGTCGCAGGCGATGCCATCGCCGTTGTCGGTAGCGACCAGGCGCACCTCGCGGGCCCCGGCCAGCGGCACGTCCACGGCCACCGGCGGGTCGCTGTCGCTGCGCACGCCGCTGTCGAACTGCTTGGCGCCGTCAACCCAGACCTGCATCACCACGCTGCCCTGGCTGCCGCCCTGCCACTGTACGCCGACCTCGGCACAGAAGCGCACGAACGAAGGCTGCACAGGCAACGTGATCTCGCCACCGGCATGGTGGCCGAGGCCCTTGGCGTAGGTCTTCTGCCCGATGATGATGGGCGTCGGCGAACGCCCGTCGGGCGGCACGGTGGCCGTGTCCAGCCCCAGCGTACCCCAAGCCTGCCGGGTGACCAGGGGCGTCTCCCGCGCCAGATCGCTCAGATAGAGGCACGCAGACGGCTCGGCGGCCAGCCCCGGCAGCGCCCCCAGCGACGCCGCCAGGCAAAGAGCAAGGCAGGCAAGGCCACCTGCACCGAGGCCGCACCGCTCCCACCCGCGACTTCTCAGGATCTCATGGGGCATTGGTCACCCGTCATGGGCCATTGGCCATTGGTCATGGGTCATTGGCCACTGGTCAGTCGTCGGACCCGGGCTCCTGGTACGAGCCAGAGCGCACGCCCTGGAACTCCATGGTGGCGACGGCCCAGCCCTTTCTGCCGCTCGCCGTGACCACGCAGAACTCGACCCTTACGGTACCCGCCAGGTTCCAGTCACCGAGCACGACGAGGTCCAGCCGCAGGGAGTCTGGCGTGAAGCTGCTGACCGACACCCCGGCTTCGGCGATCATGCGCCGTAGGGCCCGCTCAAAGTACGGCGCCACCAGGGCGTCGGAACGCACCCGCTGGCGGCGCTGCTCATACCAGCCCGTAACGCGGACATCGGTCATGCCCACCGCATCGGCCCACTCCATCGAGAAGTCGCCCGTGGGCTCGAAGGACGCCGCCACCGGCGGCAGGTAGGCGTCACAGCGATCCCGGTATCCGTGCACACGGATGTGGTACTCGACGCTGCCCTTGAGCACCCAGTCGCCCCCGACGCCCGGGAAGGTCGGCCGGGCCGACAGGGACGCCGCCAACCCCAGCACCATCATTGCCGCTACCGCCATCATCCGCCGGTCCATTGGGATTGCCCTTTTCCTCGATGAGCCCTGTCGCTGCTGCACGACCGCGCACCGGCCGTCTCGATCACGTCATTTCTGACCCCGCAAGCTACCCCGCCGACCCGCCGGGAGCAAGCCTCCGGCAGGGGTTTTCAGCGACTGAGCTCGGGACTGGGGTCGCGCCCCCGCACGGGCTCCGGGTCCGCAGTATGGGCCTCCCGCGGACGTCCAGCAACCGCGCGTCCTCGCCAAGCCAAGCGTCCCCGGGCGCGGAACTATCCTACTGGCCGGTAGGACCGCGTAGGAGCACGCGGCCCTACCTCACCCACGGCGCGCCCGCTCCCCTCACTCCAGCGGCCGGATCCAGAGATTCCGGAAGCGCACCGGGCTGCTGTGGTCCTGAAGACGGATGGGGGCCTTGGGCGGGTGCGGCGCGTAGGCCGCCAACCGCTTGTGCGCAGTCGACCCCAACAGCGCCACGTGGTTCTGGACCAGCACGCCGTTGTGAAGCAGCGTGACGTAGCCGGGCTGGGCCAGCTTGTCCCCCTCGAACACCGGCGCGGTGAACAGGATGTCGTAGGTCTGCCACTCACCCGGGGGCCGGCAGGCGTTCACCGCAGGCGGGGTCTGGCCGTAGAGGGCGCCGGCCTGGCCATCGGCATAGGTCAGGTTGTCGTAGCAGTCCAGCACCTGGATCTCGTAACGGCCCATGAGGAAGATGCCGCTGTTGCCGCGGCCCTGGTCCTTACCGGTCGGCGGCGAAGGCGCCATCCACTCGACGTGCAACTGGCAACTCCCGAAGGAGTCACGCGTCGCGAGGTCGCCGGCCTTCTTGACCGCCTCCATGTACCCGTTCTCGACCTTCCAGGCCGCCGGCTGACCGTCGCCCGACTGCCACTTGGACAGGTCCTTGCCGTCGAACAGCACGATGGCGTCCGAGGGCGGCGGCACCGGCTCCCCCGCCGGTGCCGGGGTCACCACCGGCGGACGCGGCCGGGCCGCATCGTGGACACGCCACGTGTCCCCAGGAAGGAAGGGCGTGTCCGTATAGCCCGGTCCCGGGGCCGCCGCCGCCGGCGCGGCAGCGGCAGCGGCCGCGGGAGCCGCAGGAGCCGCTGGAGCCGCCGGCGCAGCGGCCTGTCCGTGGCTGACGGCCGCCGTCCACACCAGGCAGCCTGCAGGCACCAGCCCGCGCATGACGCGACGAGCACTTCCGAACATGGTCAGGACTCCTTCATGCCTGTGAACCCCAGTCACCGGCGGTCGCGCCCGGCCGTGCCGGGGGATGAGGGGTTTCACTCCGCCAGGATCTGCATCTCGTAGATGGACCACCACCAGTTGTCGCCGTCGCCCGTCTGGATGATCTTGACGAAACGGCCAGCCGTGGGCAGCACGGGGACCACCGTCAGCACCTTCGTCTCGCCTTCAGCCATGCCGATGGGACCCTTCCAGGCCTGACCGTCGTCGGAAACCATGACCTTGTAGCCGCGCGGGTAGTCGCTGCCGGACTGGGCCGCGTCCATGACGATGCGGCGGATGGTCCGGGTCTCGCCCAGGTCAACCATGAACCAGTCGTCCGGTTTCTGCCCGCGGCCCGTGCCCCAGCGCGTCTTGATGTCGCCATCGATCGCCTTGGCGGCTTCGCCACTGAGCTGGGACGCGGACACCGTCCACTTGGCGCGGTCGAGGGTGAGCTTCGCCTCGTCGAGAGGCTCGGGGCGCCCGTTGACCTTCAGCTCGGCGATGGACCAGAACATGCCACCGCTGCTGCCGAGCTGCTCGATGCGGATGAACCGGCCTGGGGTCGGTGGGACCTTCAGCGTCATGACCTTCGCGTCGCCCTTGCCTTCGAGCACGGGCTTGCCCCAGTCTGCACGGTCGGAGGAGATGAAGAGGCGGTACTGGACGGGGAAGTCGTTGCCGGTGTCGCCGGCATCGAGGAAGATCTCGCGGATCTCGGTCTCGTAGCCCATGTCGATCTCGAACCACTCGTCGCCCTGCTGGGCCCGGCCGGAGGTCCAGCGGGTCGCGCGGGTGCCATCGATGGCCCGGCCAAGCCCCTCACTGCCGCTGGCGTGCGAGGCCGAGAGCTTGATGGAGGCACCGTCGAGGCCCTTCATGATCTTGACCGCCGCCATGACCGCCTCCGTCTGCAGGGCCTCCTGGCTGAGGAACTCCTTGGCCATGGCCAGGGCATCGGGGTGGACGACCTCGCCAAGGCCGATGAGGAGGGACCTTCTCTCCTGGTCGCCCCGCGCCAGGCCAAAGGCCTCGCGGTACAGGCCAAGGGTCTCCTTCATGGGCCGCTTGCTGGGCAGCGCGAGTTGGCGGGCGTAACCGCGCAGGGCCAGGACGCGATGGGTCTCGTTGGCGGACTCGGTGCTGACCCGCCGCAGGCATTCCATGGGGGCCGCGTCCGGCCAGTCGGCCAGGGCCTTGATGGCGGCCTTGCAGACCTCCGCGTCGGCGTGGCCCAGGGCGGCGTACAACGCCTCGAGCCCGGCGGGCTGGCCGAGTTTCCCCAGCACCTCCAGCAACGAACAGCGGGCCGCCACCGACAGCTCCCCCCCCAAGGCCGCCAGAACGCTCCGCAGCCCGGCGTCGGCATCGGGACTGCGCCGCGAAACCGCCACCACAATCCCCTCGATCTTGTTGAGGGACTGGGGGGACTGAGTCTGGGTCAGGAGCTCCACCAGCGCCGGCAGATGCTCGGGGGATACGAGTTCGCCGAGAGAGTCCAGAGACCCATTCACCACCGCCGGCGTCTCGGCCCGGGCCGTGCGCAACAGGGCCGGGACGGCCCCGGTCGCCTGGCGCGCGCCGAGGGCGCGGATGATCTCGCACTGCACCGGGACCGGTGCCCCGGCAAGGCCCTCTTCGAGGACGCGGTCGACGCCGTCGCCGCTGAGGCGGTCGAGGCTGGTGCGGGCGCTGCCCTGCAACGGGCCCCTGGCCTCGGCCTCGGCCGCCGTGCGGGCGAGGAGGAGGGCCGTGCTCTGGTCCCCGAGCTGGACCAGGGCGCTGACCGCCGCCAGGCGCACCGCGCCATCGGTAGACGCCACGGCCGCCACCACCGCCGGCAGCGCGGCGCGGTCACCCCGTTCGGCCAGGGCCGCGATGACGATGGGCTGCATGGAAACCGGCATCTCGGGCAAGGCCCCGGCGACGCTGGCCGTCACGGCGTCACCAGGCAGGCCGGGGATCAGCGCCGCGGCCGCCATCGGCAGCGGAGCCCGTTCCTGCCGCAGGGCAGCCAGGACCTCGGGTAGGGCCTCAGCCCCGCGCAAGGTCATCAGGCCGGAGAAGCCGGCCGCCTGGACCGCGCTGCCGGCCGGCGCCGTCTCCCGCACCTTGGCGAAGACGGTGGCCGCCAGGCCGCGGGCCGCCTGGGCCTCCGGGCCGGCGACCTCCGCCAGATGGGCGCCAGCCTCCAGCAGGCCGTGCAACACGGCACGCTGGGTAGCGGGCTGAACCGTGGCAGCCAGCAGCGCGTTGGCGGCGTCCGGGGTCCCGATCCGGCCCAGGGCCGTGGCCGCAGCCACGGCAGGACCGGCGTCGGGGCGACCCAGAAGCTCGGCGAGGGGCTTGACAGCACCCGCGCTGCGGCGGGCGCCCAGAGAGTTGATGACACCGACCAGGGCCAGGTCCTTCGCGGTCGCCAGGGCACCCAGCAGGGCCTGCTCAGCCTCGGGGCCTGGGATGCGCTCAAGGGCATAGCGGGCCATCTGGCCGGACTCGGGGTCCGCCAGCCGGCCAGCCAGGTCCGGGACCACGGCGGCCGTGCCGATCAGAGAGAGCTGGCGGCAGGCGAACTGGCGAGAGTCCGGGGTGGCATCAGGCCGGGTGACGGCGCTGGCCAGGCGCTTCTCGAGAGCCGCCCGCAAGGCCCCGCGGTCGGGAAGCTGGGCCTCCACCACCAGGTCCGCGAGGCGACGGGCGTCGGTCTCGTCAGCGCCCAGACGGTAGGCCGCGAAGTCGGCAAAGATCGCGTCGAGCCCGGCGTTCTCGCCGGTCCGGCGGGAGTCATCCAGATACTGGGCGGTGAGCCGGGCACTGGGCGTGGCGTCAGCCTTCAGATCGCCGATGGCATACTGAATGCCGTCGAGGTAGCACTGCAACACGGGCCGGTTCCAGAAGATCTCATGACGGTGCCCAAGGGAGAGGAAGAAGACGCGGCCCTTACCGAACTCCCGGATCCAGGCCACGGCAAAGTCGCCATCGGTGCGGCGGATCTGGTCGCCTTTGTCCATGTTGGTGGCGCCCGTGTCCAGGCTGAGCAGGACCCGCAGCCCCTCGCGCGAGTAGGGCTCCCGGAACTGGTAGATCTCATCGTTCACCGCGAAGCCGCGACCCTTGAAGGCCCTCAGCAGGGGGTGGCCGGGGTCATCGAGCTTGACGGTGACCGTCTCGCTCCACGGGTGCCCCGAGAAGTAGCCGCCCATCATCTCGCCGTACTCAGGCCAGTCATAGAAGCAGTCCGTAGCCGCGTGGACGCCGACGAGGCCCTTGCCATGGCGCACGAAGTCCAGGAGCCCGGAGCGCAGGCGCTGCTCCTCGGCTTCGAGGGCCTTGCGCTCGTCGGGGGTGCGCTTGTCGAGGTCGACGGCCACCATGGGGACTTTCATCGTGGTGTTGTCCATGACGACGGCATCGAACTCGGCGAGGCGATCGGGGGCGAACCGGCGCACGTCGTCGGTCACCACCGCCTGGAACGCGCCGGAGATCTCGCCCATCAGCTCGAAGGCCTTGGCCGCATAGGTCACGCTGGTGTGGTAGAAACCGTCGCAGCGGGTCATGATCAGGATCTTGCGGGGCGCCGCCGGCGGCACGGTGGCCTTGGCGGGCAGTGCCGCCCGCATCCGGTCGATCTCCTCGGCGCTGGGGACGGGCTTGTCCTGGGCGCGGCCCAGAACGCCAGCCAGCAGGACGGCCAGGGCCAGGGCACGGGCGACACGACGCGGAACGGTGGCTGCCATCGGTATATCCCTTCGACACGGGGTCGGTTCACAGGACCCAGGGCGCGCGCATGGGGCGCCAGAGCAGGCGGTCGGCCAGCGGGTCCTGGGCGAACTGCTCCCGTTCAGGCTCCCAGACGAGAGGCCGTTTGAGGCGGTAGGCCAGGTTGCCGAGGTGGCAGACGGTGACGCTGCGGTGGCCCACGGAGGCCGGACAGATGGTCGGACGCCGGCTGCGGATGCAGTCCAGCCAGTTGCCCATGTGGTCATGGCTTTCGTAGAGGCGCACATCCCCCGGGCCCCAGGTCTCGCGCAACAACGCCTGCGGTTCGGCCACCAGCACCCCACGGTCGACGCCGATGCGGCCCTCGCTGCCGTGGATCTCGACCCCGGCCTGGCCCGTGTTGCCGCCGTGGTAGACCAGCGTGCCATTGGCATATCGGTAGGTGAGGCGCTTCTCGGGGCTCGCCTCCGGCGGCAGAATCTCCACCGGGCCGGACTCGTCCATGCCAAGGGCCCACTGGGCGATGTCGAAGTGGTGCGCGCCCCAGTCGGTCATGCCGCCGCCGCAGTAGTCCCAGTAGTAGCGCCACTGGGGCCACATCTCGTAGTCGTCCAGAGGGCAGAGCACATGGTGGTATGGCCGCGCGGGCGCCGGCCCCAGCCAGAGGTCCCAGTCCAGCGATGGGGGGGTCGGCTCCGCCGGCAGGTAGCACAGGTCGGGCGGCCCGCCGACGCCGATGTGGATCTTCTCGACACGGCCGATGCGGCCATTGCGGACCAGTTCGCAGGCGAAGCGGAAGGACCGGTCGGAGCGCTGCTGGCTGCCGGTCTGGAAGACGCGCCGGTAACGCCGGGCAGCCTCGACCACGGCGCGGCCTTCGGCAACCGTCAGGCTGAGGGGCTTCTCGCAGTAGACGTCCTTGCCGGCCTGCATCGCGGCCACGGATATCAGGGCGTGCCAGTGCGTAGGGGTGGCAATGAGGATGGCGTCCAGGTCGGGCCGGGCCACCACCTCGCGGAAGTCCCGGTAGACGTCGCAGGCACGGTAGCCGGGCTCGCCCGTGCGGCCGGCATAGGCCTCGTCGACCCGCTTGCGGCACGTCTCCAGGCGCAGGCTCTCAACATCGCACAGAGCCGCCACGTGGACGTCGCCGCGGCCGAGCAGGCCCCCCAGGTGCCCGGAGCACATTTTGCCCATGCCAATCAGGCCGAGCGCCAGACGCCCCGAAGGCGCCACGTGGCCATCGGCGCCCAGCGCCCGTGACGGGATGATCAGCGGCGCGACCGCAGCCCCGGCGGCAGCCTTCATGGCGCCGCGCAGAAAGCCGCGTCGTGTGGTATTGGCCATAGTGCCTCGCCTCACCCTCGGCATCGCCGTGCGGAGTCGTCCACGCGGACACCGCCCGAGACCTACACCCGTGCCCAAGCGGCCGCACCACCTGCCGGAATGCAGTAGATTACCCGCGCCGGGTCCGAAGTCAACCGGAACCAGGCCGGCGGCAGGGCTGTTTCAAGATCGCGGTCCGCGGGGCGGCGTACCCGCGGACTGGCGGGCCGGGCACGTGGGCGGCGGCAGCCTTGGCGTCGTTCCCTGGAGTCGCGTCTGGCCCGCACGCGGGCCGATGGCAGCCGCGACCTACCGGGGGCCCCGTCGCAAGGCTGGCAGCCGTTTCTT
>Ga0172371_10003556_pt1 | contig 24081 bp, 25 predicted proteins | sample Lak12m_FD_114543 | JGI IMG/M metagenome (GOLD analysis project Ga0172371, IMG submission 114543) | Freshwater microbial communities from Kabuno Bay, South-Kivu, Congo - kab_022012_12m | ecosystem: Environmental > Aquatic > Freshwater > Lake | place: Democratic Republic of the Congo: South-Kivu... | reverse complement strand
TGCTTGTTCATAAGTAATAGGTGAAGTATAAGCTTCTGGCTCTTTAATTTCTACAATTGGTTTTTGAGACTCTAATTTACTAAGACTATCTTGTATAGGCATTAAAAAGCTTTTAATTTGACTTTCAAAATAACTTGGAAAAAATTTATTTACACAAAAACCACTTATGCTTATTAAAACAATAGCAATCAAAAAACCCCACAAAGCCCTGTTTTGTAGAATTTTTACTGACTTTATTATTAATAGTTTTATTTTTTTAATATCTATTTGAGGTAAGTCATACATATTATTTATAATGATTAAATTTATAATTAAATATATCTGATTTTACAGGCCCTATAAATATCATATGCAATTCGCATAATAAATATTTTATACCTGTATTTAACCAGCCATCTGTTACAAATCTCCTTTCAGATATGTATATAAAAGTATTTTTTATTATACCAAATTTTCCAATTTTGCAAGCAAGTCTTATCATATGATGATCTTCAGCTAATTTTATAGATTCATCAAAACCTTTAACTTTTTCAAAAATATCTTTTTTAATTAAAATTCCATCTGCCCCATGAGCTAATATATTTTGCAAAAACTCTATAGGCCAATTATAGAAAAAATTCAAATAAAATTTTGATTTTTTATTATTAGATGTTGGTAATAATTTATAACTTGCAATTTGTAAATTTCTTTCATTAATTTCTTTAAAAGTATTAATAAAAAAATTATCAGGCAAAATTGTATCTGCATCTAAAAATAAAAGCCAATCTCCTTTTGCTATTTTTGCACCTTCATTTCTTCCTTTTGCTGGCAAACCTCCTTGGCATATTATACATTTATACGCAAGAGCTATTTCTTTTGTTTTATCTTTAGATCCTGCATCTGCAACTATTATTTCATAATCACCAAAATATTCTTGATTTTTTATAGAATCTAATAATATTTTTAAGTTATCTTGCTCATTTAAAGCTGGTATTATAATTGAAAGCATAATTTAAAATAAATTATTTAAATAAGGTTTTGGCTTGGTTCCAGATTTCGGGTCTATCTTGAGTTTCTTTGAGCCAATACCACCACTCTGCCCCCCACAAATAAAATTCCTTTAATCCAGTTTTTTTAGCAAATTCTATATTGCCTTTAAACTGATCTAAATCCATAGATTTTTCTTGCTCTTTTAATGGCACATCATAATAAAGTTTTTCTGCCCAAGGCTCTGCTTGTAATTCTACACAAATTACTTCTTTACCAAAAAACCAATTAATTATCTGAGCTTTTCTATAATAAAATACAGGCGTAAGATATGAATCAAAATAAAAACCAACACCATCAAATAAATGAGCCCAAACTTTTCTATACATTGTAGTTCCTACTTTATCTCCATATTTTGCAGCTTTAAACCACATAGATTGTTCACCAGAATCTGATACATAAACTTGTCTTGAATTATCTTGATTTTTAATTATAGAAATTTCTTCTTGCAAAAAATTCTTATCTTTATAGTACCAATCAGGACAAATTCCAAATTTAAATAAAGGCTCATTTTCTGCTTGCCAAGCTAAAATAGTTTTTGAATTTTTATATCTTTCTACAAGAGTTTTAACATATTCTAAAACTTCTTGTTTTTGATCTGTAGCTTGCAAACTTTTTACCCAACCTGGTTCATGACATTCTGGCCACCTACCTGTTTTTAAGCCTAAAACAAAAATAATCTTAACATCTCTTTTTTCTGCTTCTTTGATCTGCCAATCTATATCATCAAAAAAATACTTATTTTTTTGACCTTCCACAAAATTCCATTGAGTATGAAGCTTTATTTTTTTAGCCCCCAAATCATCTAAAATACTTAAATATGTTTCTTTCCAATCAAGTTTTAAAGCTTCTGCATGCATTTGAGAAAAATCAATTCCCCAAGAAATTTCTTTTTGCTCTGGTGCTTTACCCAAAAACAAAAACCCCAAAACAAATATGGCTAATATAAATATTGCTAAAAAAATATAAATAATCATTTTAAAATATTTTTTCATTTATTAAGATTTTAACTTATGTTTTCCAGAAATTATTTTTTCTATATTAAAAACCCCTTTTTTTTCTATTTCTACAAAACCTTGCATTGCAGATTCAGCAAAATCTCCTGCATTAAGTAAATCATATATCCATTCTATTGCATATTTTGGATCTTCTTGTGAAATACCAGCCCCTACATGCAAAAGCCATCTTTTATTAAAATCTTCTTGAGATCCAATAGTTGGAGCTACAATTACAGGTATACCAAGACCAGCATAAAAAGAAAGTTCAGATGGTTTTGTCCATAAAATATCTGTTTTACGCAAAGCTTTATTAAATTTATCAAAATATTCTTCAGTTGTAATTCCAGATAATATTTGCACCCAACCATCAAGCTTTAAACCAGAAATTCTTTGTTCATAATATTTTCTCATACTATCTTTTACTCCAACAGAAATAATAATTTTAATTTCTTTTGCTTTTATTTTTTCCTTTAAACTATTTACTAATTGTAAAGCAATTTCTTTTTGAGCTCCAGCTCCACCAATAGAAAATAATATTGTAAAAGGATGATCTGGTTTTTCTGGAAGATCACCTATATAATTTTTAATAAGTGGAGAATATATTTTTTGATATTTTTTTTGAGGATCTAAATTCAAAAGCCTATATCCCATATCTTGTCTTACAATTTCTAAATTTTCAGAACCTAAATTTTCTTTTGGTAAAGGGTAACCAGTTAAAAAAATATTTTCCTCTTTTACGCCATATAATTTTAACCTATCTCTTGCCCAAGTACAAGGAACTAAATATTTAATTTTACTTTTTTTAACATGCAAAGGCACCCATGCTCTATTTATATCTGCGTCACAAACAATACAATAAATTTCATTATTATATTTAAATTCTTCAGCCATAAAAGCTGGAGTAAAAAATGAAGTTAAAATTGGCAATGAATCTTCTTTGAGTCTTTGTATTAAATCTTTTCCCCAACCTTTATCAATTAAATAATAATTGCTTTTTACCCCCCAATTAGGATAAGACATATCTCTTTTGGGATAATATTTAACAATCTTTTGGAACTCATCTAAAATTCCAAAAATAAAATCTCCCAAAAAAGGTATTTTTTTAAATCTAGAAATAAATTCATAAACAGATCTTGTAGATTTCCAGATTTTCCTGTCTTTCTTGGGTATTCCTTGATAATGATTTGCATTTATAATTTTATTTTCTGGAGCTAAATTACGTAAAGGAAAAGCAGTTCTTTGATGGCCATAACCCATATCTGCAGCTATAACCCATGCTTTTGGTTTGTTATTTTCTTGCATATTTTTTATAATAAATTATTTTAACATAATTTTATTTATTTTCATATTTACTTCTTGCATAATAGTAAGCACAATATTCACATTGTTTACCAGAATCTGGCAAAATATCAGATTCTAAACAATCTTTTATTTTATAAATAGTAGATTCTACCCAATCATCTTTACCTGTATATGGTATTAAAACTACATCAAACTCAATTTTTTTATCAAAAGCTTTTTGATCATATTTACCAGTACAATAAACAAAATATCCAGTATCAGATACTTTTAAATTATTTTTTCTTAAAAGCCATTGATAAATTTCCATTTGTCTTTTATATGCATTTTGCCATTCATTATTAAGTTCAGAAACTGGATTATCTTTTGCAGTAGCTTTATAATCTACCACTATATACTCACCACTACTATTTATCCACAAATCATCTATTGCCCCAGTAATAGTTAAATTAGTTGACTCATGAAAATATTGCACACCTTTAAAATTATCTCTCCATAATTCTATATCTTTATGCTGAGCTGGAATTGCATCTATTGCATATTCAACTTGAAATGGATGTTGTTTATTCCCTTGTCTATAAAAATCAAATTCTTGTTTTAATTGATAATCAACTGCTTTGTTTATTTGAAAACTTGGCATTGGTGGATGTTTTGTACCAAGTTTATTATCTATATAAAAACATCTTGGACACTTTATAAATAAATCTATTTTAGATCTACTAAGTTTCCAATTTTTACCACCATAATTCCAAGCAAAACCTCTATTTGGATTATATTCATTCATAATTAATTAGCTAAATTATCTTTTAAATTACGTATAACCCCACCTGCTGTTACAGAAAAAGTATCTTGACTTTGAGCTTTATTTTGTTTTAAAATTATTAAATTCATTTTAATATATTTTACTTCATTTATACTTACTGGCTGAACCAAAGGATCTTCAGAACCGCTATAATTACCATCAAAATATGTAAATACTGGTTGTGTTGTATTAACAACATCTGATTGAACCATTACAATCACCTCTTGAGTAAGATTATATGATAGTGGACTTCCTGTTGGAGCAATAACTCCTTTATATAATTTATTATCAGATAAATAATATCTTATTCTTATAGGATTTGAACTGCTAGAATTTGAGAAGAAAATTATTTGATTATCTTCTACTAAATACAATGGGAAAGAGCCATCAGATCCATTGGTTGCATTTCTTATATCATTTGTAAATTTTGAAGCAACTAAAACAGATTGATCTACATTAGTCATTGCTAAAAACTGTTGCTTAGAGCCAAATAAAACATCAATTAACATAGTTGATCCTATTATAAACAAACTAGCAAATATAGATATTGCTATAATTAGCTCAATAATTGTAAAACCTTTATTTTTTATCATATTAAAATATATTATATTTTAATTTTCACCTGCTACCAAAGAAATTTCAGCTAAAGCATAACCATCAATAGTATTGCCTGAAATTGTTTGAGTTATATATCCATTCATTGATACATCTATAACATAATCATTACTTGTTTGAAGACCTGGAAATATTACTTGCCCTGGAGTATAACACCCTGAAATATAATTTACATTTATACTAGTTAATACAGGAGTTTTAGAAACATTACTTGTTGATAAAAATGCTTTGTATCTTACATATCTATTGCCATTATTAGAAGAATGAATTGTAGTGCCTGGAACTTCGTAAAATGTATTTTCACTACCATCTGGTCCAGTAAATACCCAAGTTTCATTGTCATTATTTGTGGCAATTTGAAATTTTAATTGAGTAGCAGAATCTTGTGATGTTGGTTGCCAAGTTAAAGTAGTATAATTTGTTTGATCTGTTCCTGTATCAAAAGCAGAAGAAGTTAAATTACCAGAACTAACATAATCATTATTTAATTTTATAAGTCTTACTCCAGATGGAATTTCTGAAATATCTATATTACCATCATCTTGATAATATTTTGTAGGATCTAAAAATTCTTCTTCACCAGACCCACCTTGCCAACTTTGCTGGCCCCATATACTTCCACCAGTTATTTTTGTAGAATTATAATTTAATAAACTTGATTGCAAATTAACATTAACTCCTTGAATTGCACCTCCAGTTGAAGAATCTTTAACTATTACCAAAAGACTATGAGAAGTTGATGGTCCAATTATTACATTGAAATTTTGACTAGTATTTGGCAAAAGAGAAACTTGTTGAATAGGAAAACTTCCGTATATCATATAATTTGAACTAACAACAGTTGGAGTATAAATATCCCATTCAATATTAGGAAATGAAATGTGCCCAGAAGAATTTGAATGATAAGTATTATCTAATTTATAGACATCTGGAGAAGTCCCAATTATTTTAGATCCCTTTACTCCAATTTCAATACCAGATTTTCCTTGACAATTTTGATCTAATATAGAAAAATTTAAATTACTAAGCAAGTCAATAGAAAAACTAATCTGAGTAACTTGACCAACTAAAATAGTAGCATGTGTTTTAATTGGATTTGGATTTTGTTCTGTTATAGGATATGTTTGATCTGAAGAATAACCAGATTTTGTTACTGAAATTTCATAGCCATTAACTGATTCTGGCAACCCAACTTCAATCCAATTACCATTAGAATCACTTGTTCTTGTTATATTAAAAGATGGGTTTGTTTGAGAATTAACTATATGTATTGTAGCTCCTTGTACTGGCTGACCAACAGAGTCTATAACTAATATATTCAAAGCTCCTCCAGCTATCATATTTTCCAAACCTTTTGGAGAAACATTTGTCAAGAAATTACTTATTGTATTTGTGCTTAAATTTTTAATATAAAGTTTTATTTGTTTATAATCTGTTGGAGCTGGATCTGTACCTAATAATATTGTGCCATCAGCAGGATCATCTATATAACTTACGGCATAGTAAACTTGATAATTATTACCACCAAAATTAAGAGTTCTAGCATTTGGCAAATCAGGCAAACTACCATTTGGATTACCGCTCATTGTTCCAATTTTTGAATAAGGTAAATTTCTTGCAATTTCCATATATTGTCCTGCTAAATATGAAACTGTAGTTTTATCTCTGTACAAAGTAACTTGATTAATTATCAAAGCATAAACACCAAAAACAGCTCCTGCTATAACAGAGATTATACCAATAGAAACTACAACCTCAATTAAAGTAAAACCAATTTGATTTGTTTTTCTATTAATCATTTAGATTAAGCCTTAAACTCTTTGCCACTTAATTAGCATAAATAATATTGATAAAACATATGCTATGAAAAATATTAAAGATGTGTTTGTTGGATTTGCCCATAAATCAATTATAGTTAAAATAAAACCTATTATAAATAAAATTTTAAATAATAATTTTTCAATATTACTAAAGTAAAATTACCACCTCCTGCACCTATCCAATATTTAGTGGCTGCAAAAGAATTTGTAGGCATAAAAATAGCGACTATAATTAGTGGTGCTATTAAAAATAATAATATTTTATTTATATGAAATTTCATTATAATTTATATGTTGCCTAATACAGAATACATTGGTTGGATTATAGAGAATGCAAATACAGCTACAGCTCCACCAAGTAATAAAATTAATATAGGTTCTATTATTGCAGACATATTTTCTGCAATTGCAATCACTTCTTCTTCATAAAATTCAGCTAATTTTTTCAAAATAATTGTGCTTTTACCTGTTTCTTCCCCTACTTCAATAATCTCAATTGCCCCAAAAGGAAAAATATTCTTATTTTCTTTAAGCGCAATAGAAAGCTTTTCTCCTTTTTTAATTTTCTCAATAGAATTGAAAATAGCTTTTTTATAATATATATTACTTACAGTGCCTTGTATAATTTCCAAAGATCTTATAAGCGGAACACCAGAAGCATTAAGAGAACTCAAGGTTCTTATAAAAATAGCAGAATTATTTTTCTTTTCTAGAGAAGATATAACAGGTGTTTTAATTAATATAAAACTTAAAATAGCTTTTCCTTGCTTTGTCTTGAAACCTTGCCACAAAATTAATGCAATAATAATAAATGTTAAAATTACTAAATACCATTTATTAAGCATAAAATTCCCTCCCCAAATTATTAATTTTGTATATATAGGCAACTCAGCATTTAAACCTTCAAAAAAACTAGTTAATTGTGGAAATACAAATACTAGCATCAAAGCTCCAATTCCTGCAATCACTCCCAAAATTATACAAGGATAAATCATAGCACCCTTAACTTTTGATTTTAAAGTATATTCTTTATCCATTTGTAAAGACAATATTTTAAAAACTTCCTCTAAAGTTCCTGATTCTTCACCTACTTTTACCATACTTACAAATAATTCTGAAAATATATCAGGATATTTTGCCAAAGATTCAGAAAAACTTTTTCCTTTACTTACTTCTTCTTTGATATTTATTAAAGCTTTTTTTAATTTATTATTTTTAGTTTGCTCAGATAATATATTTAAACTTCGCACAATAGAAAGTCCAGTAGAAAGCATTATCCAAAGATTTCTTACAAGCAATATTTTTTCTTTAAGAGATACTCTAAAAGATGGCAAAGATAAATTCATAAGATCAATTTTCTTGCGTCCATTTTCTTGCGCTGTAATTAAAATCAAGTCTTGATTTTTAAGATCTTGAGCTAATTGCCTTAAGTTCTCTGCTGGCAAAACACCTTCTTGGGTTGTGCCATCAAAACTTTTTGCTTTATAAAAATAATTTGGCATATAAACAATTTACAATTAACAATTTTCAATTTTCATTAAATGTTCTAATTATTCAATTTCTCAAACTCGCCTTACTCTCTTTTCCCATAATTTTTTCTACTTTTCAAAATTTTCTATTTTAAATTCTGGATTTGTCATGAAAATAATTTTTTAATTTTTATTTCTTATTGAGCTTGTAATTTTTTGGAAAATCATCGTAAGTTCTTGAGCTTCTTGCCATAATTTTGCTAACTCATCTCTTTTTTCTGGGAAACAATTATTTAACATTCTCAACCAATGTTTTGTTTCCTGAGATTCTTTCTTGCATATAAAAATTTTATTCGTAAAATCTTTCCTAGAGCTTGCTCCATTTGCTTCCATATAATTTGCTCCGATACTAGTTGACGATCTAACTAATTGATTGATAAGCGGTTGGCTTACAAAGTCTTGTCTAATGCTTTTGCAAAAAATGATTGTATTTTCGCCAAATTTTGCAGTTCTTTCTTCTAAATTATAATTGTTTGGTAATTGAGTCATTGAGAAATTTATTGAAAATTGTAAATTGAAAATTGAAAATTACGTGTTATTCTGTAATGACTCTTAAAACTTCTTCTATAGAAGTTAAACCTTTAGCTGCTTTTACAAAACCATCTTCTATCATTGTGCGCATACCTTCTTTTATTGCTTGATTTGTGATTTCTCTTGTATTAGCTTTTTTGACAATTAATTCTTTAATAGTTTCTGTAACAGATAAAATTTCATATATACCCAATCTTCCAGAATAACCATCTTGCGATTCTTTAGATGGTTTAGCTTTGTAAAATTCAATATCTTTAATGCTTGCTTTTGGGTCTATAGACTTTTCTTCTTTTAATAAAAATAAAACTCTTTCTAATTTACAATATTTTTCTATATTTTTTATTTCATCTGCTGTTGGTTTGTATTTTTCTTTTTCAGAGTGAAATTTTCTTACAAGCCTTTGAGCAATAACTACGTTCAATGTTGAAGCAAGTAAAAATGGTTCGCACTTCATATCAATTAATCTCGGTATAGCACCTGCAGCTTCTGTTGTGTGTAATGTAGACAAAACTTGGTGACCAGTTAATGCAGCATTAATAGCCAAAGCTGCTGTTTCATTATCTCTAATTTCTCCTACCATAATAATATCTGGGTCTTGTCTAACCAAAGATCTCAATCCTGCAGAAAATGTAAGACCTATTTTAGCATTTATTTGAGTTTGATTAACTCTTGGCATTCTATATTCTACTGGATCCTCAATTGTTGAGATATTTACATCTGGTGTATTTAAAATTTCTAACATTGCATAAAGAGTAGTTGTTTTACCAGATCCTGTAGGGCCTGTAATTAAAATCATACCAGAAGGCCTATTCATATTATAATGCAATACTTCTAAAGATTTTAAATCAATACCCAAGGCTTCTAATGAATAAGATTTAGATCCTTCTGCTAACATTCTCATTACAATTTTTTCACCATTAAAAACCGGCAAGATAGAAACACGTACAGAATATTTAAAGTCCTCTGTTTCAATCTTAAATCTTCCATCTTGAGGAAGCCTATGCTCATCAAGCTTTAAATTAGAAAGTACTTTAATTCTAGCTACAATACCCGAAGCAGTAGAAATAGGTAAACTCATAACATTACGCAAAAGTCCATCTATTCTATATCTTATAACAACTTCTTTTTCTAATGGTTCAATATGAACATCAGAAGCTCTTTGCAATATTGCATGTTTTAATAATGTATCTACTACAGTAATAACAGGAAGTTCTTGAGCAATTTTTTCCAAATCTTTTTTATGATCATCTCCCAAAGAATCTTGTTCATCTTTTATGTGCATTATAGTTCCAGCTTCTTTTTCTATAATATCTCCAAATTCAGCTTGCAATGTTTTTTGATATTGGTAAAGAGCTTTTTTAATTCCTTCTTGAGTGGTAAGTCTTGGCATTACTTTTAAGCTAGGATTTGTTTTTTTGATAAAATCAATAGTTCTCAAATCTTCTGGGTCTACCATAGCAACTTGCAAATTATTACCTTCCAACCTAAAAGCAATAATATTATGAGCTCTTGCAATTGGCTCTGGAACAATTTTTAAAACATCCAAAGGAATAGTTTCTTTTTCTATATTAATGAATGGTATACCTAAAAGATATGCTTCTAATTTTGTTATTTCTTCTTGAGAAACCAAACCATCTAAAACAAGAATATCTTGGATTTTTTGATTATTTTCTTGGCTTTTCTTTAGCTCTCTTTCAAATTGCTTTTCTGTAATTAAGCCAGATTCTATTAAAAATTTTTTTAATTGATTTAATTCAACTTTCATTTTAAAATTGTTTAAATATTATTATATTTTACCATAAAATATAACAACATAAAACAAGCTGATTCCATATAGGTGTGAATAACTTTGAAATAACCAAAAACTGCAATAATTTTTGCAGTTTTTACTTTTTTTATTTACTAAGCTTTTTAAATTTTCTCGAGCTTTATCGTAAATTTATATTTTATCTAATTCTCTAGTAAAATCAACTTTTTATTTGAGATTTTTCGACCTTTTTAGAAAAATTCCAATTTTGCAATTTGACTTGATTCTGCAGGCGTGAGAACTTTTCCACGTTCTAATGATTTATTATGAATTTCTAAAATTGTTTTTTGTTTTTTATCTTGATATTTCCCAACTTCTTTTTCTTCGATCAATTTATCTAATTTACCAACTATATCATCTAATTTTGTTAATGCCCCCAATTTCTCATCTAATTTTTTATCTAGCTTCTCATCTAATTTTTTATCTAAATATTTTTTTGTTATAAAATTTTCACCTAGATAAGGAAAAAGAACTTCTTGATTATAATTTACCAAGTCCGTAAGAGTTAAAGGTTTTTCTTTTTTTGAGTTTGTTTTTGCCATATTATTTTTGCTTAATTGCTTTAATTGTAAATCAGGCAAAATTAAATTGCAAGCTTTTGATTAAAAATCTGTTGCTATAACTGTAATTTTCATTTCTCCTTTAGCAAGCTTGTCATCTTTAACTGCTCCAAAAATAATTTGCGCCCTAGGATCTGCTGTTTTGGTAATCACCTTAGCTGCTAATTGAATTTCATTTAAACTTATATCTTTACCAAAAGCACAAAATAAAACTCCTTTTGCTCCATTTATAGACCCATCTAAAAGTGGAGATGTTATAGCTTTTTGTGCAGATTCCATTGCTCTGTTTTCACCTTTTGCAATTCCTTGACCCAAAATAGATTTCCCAGAATTTTTCATAATAGTTCTCACAGATGCAAAATCAATACTAATTATACCAGGAGTTAAAATCAAATCTGTAATACCAGAAACAGCTTGCATTAAAATTTCATCACACATAGAAAATGCAGATGTAACAGTAGTTTTTTCATCTACTACTTTAAGTAATTTATCATTAGAAATAATCAAAGAAGAATCAACAATATCTTTTAAGTTTTCAAAAGCCTCATCTGCAATTTTCTTTCTTTGTAATCCTTCAAAAGAAAAAGGCGTTGTCATTACAGCTATTCTTAATATTCCAAGACTTTTAGCAATTTCTGCTATCACAATAGAAGCACCACTTCCAGTTCCACCGCCAAGACCACAGGTTATAAAAACCATATCAGCACCTTTTAAGCTTTGTGTAATTTCTTCTTTATTTTCTTGCGCAGCTTTTTGCCCCAAACTAGAATCCATTCCAGCACCCAAACCCTTGGTGATATTTTTACCTATTAATATTTTTTTATGAGCTTTACAAAAATGCAAAGCTTGAGCATCTGTATTTACTGCAATCAATTCTACACCTTTAATTGCAAATTTTTCCATTCTAGAAATTGTATTACCTCCAGAACCACCTACACCTATTACTTTAATTACTGGTTGCATATTTTTTAAAATTATTTTTGATTTTTTATTCTAATACAAGCTAAAAATTGTTTCAACCTTGACAATAAAAAAAACGGCTTTACCCGTAAAATTAATTTAAATTCAAAATATTACAGATATTACGGGACAAAAGATCTAAACCACTTCTTAAGAATAGATCCTAATTTTCCAGCATTTTTCAAAACTCCCTCTCCTTGCAAATCACTGTCGTCTAAAGAACTTAAAACCAAACCAGCTACAGTAGCTAAAGAAGGATCTTCTTCTAAACCCAAAATATTTTTTACTTTGCCTATTTGTACTGGTAAGTTTAATTGTTCTTTTGCCAAATCTTTAATTTTCGAAATTTTAGCTCCCCCACCAGTTAATACAATTCCACATGGCAACAATCCTTGTTTCCCAATTTTCTTTAATTCTTTAGATATTAAATCCAAAATTTCCGAAACTCTTGGTTCAATAATATTTACTAAATCTTTTTTTGTAAAACTAAGTGTAGATATATTATCTGTAATTTCTATTTTTTTCTTTTCTAAAGAATTTTTATCTTCTTTTTTTATTTTTTCTACTTTAGACATCATACAAGAACCATATTGTTTTTTAATATTTTCAGCTGTTGAAATTTCAGTTTTCAACCCAATTGCAATATCATTTGTAATATTACCAGAGCCAATTGGAAAAACAGTTAAATGAATTAAGTTTCCTTCTTCATACACAGCCAAGCTTGTTGTAGTAGCTCCAATATCTATTAAAGCTACCCCCAATTCTTTTTGTTGTGGGCTTAAAACAGCTTCAGATGCTGCCAAAGGAGATGGAATTACATCATCAATTTGTAATTTTGAATTAAGTACAGATTGAGTTAAATTAGTAAAATATGGCGAAAACACACAAAGCAATAAAACCTTAGCTTCAAGCCTAATACCACGCAAACCTAATGGTTGCTTTATGCCCTTTTGATCATCAATTACAAATTCTTTTGGGAATACATCAAGCACCTCTTCGTTTTGTGGTATATTAATAGCTCTTGTTGCTTGCAAAACTCTATCTATATCTTCTTGTGAAATTATTTGATTAGCCCGAGAAACAGAAATAATTCCATCTGAAGGTGTTGTATAAATATGACTTCCGCCTATATTTACAAACACAGAATTTATTTTACGAGAGCAACTTGCTTCTGCTTCCAAAATAAGATTATGTATAATTTTTGAAACTTCTTCTATATTAACTACAGCACCTTTTCTTAGGCCAAAAGACAAAGCTTCTTGATAGTGCAAGACTTCCCATTCTTTATTCCTTTTTTGAATTACTAAAATCTTAATTGTATTTGTGCCAACATCTAAGCCAGCAACAATATGAGATTTTGACATTTATAAAAATTTTAAAATTAAATTTTTAATAAATAATAATCTTCTTTATTTTCCATAGCTTTTGCTTGATCTAAAGATTTTTCATGATCATAACCTATTGTATGCAATAAGCCGTGTACAAAAACTTTTTTTATTTCTATAGCAAAAGTGTTTTTTGATTTCTTGCAGTTTTCTTTTACAACCTCAGGACAAATAATAACTTCTGCATTAGAAAATTTATTTTCTAAGTTTACCTCAAACGATAACACGTCAGTAGGATTGTTTTTATTACGATATTTTTTATTTATTTCTGCAATCTCAGAAGGAGATACAAATGTAACAGAAATATTTTTTAACTCTATTTCCTTATTTTCGCCTTTTATTATTTTTTTTGCAAGCCCTGTGAATAACTTTTTATCAATTTTAAATTTTGTTTTGTTTATTATTTCTATCATATTATCTAATTCTTAATATTTTCTCTTGAGTTAGATCTATTATTTTAGAAAGTTTAGATCTTTTTAAATCTCCTGCGTCAATTATCAAATCAATATAATTACTCTTGCCAAATTGTTTTATTATTTCTCTAGATTTTGTCATTGCAGGATTATTAGATATATTAACAGAAGTTTGAGCTAAGGGCTTATTTATTTTTCCAAGCAAATCATTTAAAAATTTATATTTAGGTACACGCAAAGCCACAGTCCCACCAGAAATCACCATAGGAAAAATTCTATGCCCGCCTGCCAGCGAGGTAGAGACTTGTTCTTGTCGTTCTTTCTTGTTTTTTAATTTCAGTACAAATGTATATTTTCCAGGCCATTTAGATTTTAAAATTTTTTCTTGCCTCGCCTCGCCGAAGCCCTTGGCGGAGGCGGGTTCATCTATTTCAGCCAGCTCTTTTGCCATTTTTAAATCTCGCACAAAAATAGGCAAAGTTTGAGATTTTAATCTTTTTTTTATTTTAAATATTTTATTAACTGCTTTTTTGTTTTCTGCTAATGCCAAAAAACCATACACTGTATCTGTAGGGCATACCACTACTCCCCCGTTATTTAGAATATTTACAGCAGTGGTAATATTTTTTTTTGTAGGTTTTAATATCTGCATTATTTGTTTTTACTTAAAATTTCTTTCATTTTTTCTACATCTTCTGGTCTGCCAAAATCCATCCAAAAATCATTGATTTTCTTTATTTTAACTTTTTTTTCTCTAGCAAGCAATGAAACAGCATCTGTAATTTCATATTCCCCTCTTGATGATTTTTCTATTATATTTACTTTTTCAAAAATTTCTGGAGTAAATTTATAAAAACTTATGTTAATTAAATTTCCCACAAACTCACTTGGCTTTTCAACAATCTTTTCTAAGAAATCAGTATCATTGCTATCCTGAACCGTGCTTAATGACTTCCCCACAAGAACTCCAAATCTTTCTGGGGTTTCATTAAAAATCCCAGCTACATAATTCACATCATCACTTAACTCACCCATCATTTTTAAGTCGCGCACAGAATAAAAATTATCACCTGCAATAGAAATAAAATTTTCATTTCCAATAAATTCTTTTGCGCATTTTATTGGGCAAGCAGTTCCGTAAGCTACATCTTTGGGCCCCAAAATTTCAAACTGACTTATTATTTTTATTTTATAATCGCCAGGTTTTTTGGCCATATAATCTTCTACAAATTGTTTCATTAAGTTTTCTTTAAATCCTACAACCAAAAAAATCTCCTTATATCCGGCTTCTACAACATTATCTAACAAATGCGCCAAAAAAGGTTTTTTCTCTACTTCTATTAAATGCTTTGACTTGTCGCAAGAGAGTTCCTTCATGCGCACACCCTGCCCAGCCGCCGCCACAACAACTTTTGTTATCATGTTTTAACTGTTAATTTTATAAACCCTATATAAAGAGTCTTGCCCTTGGTCATAATAATCCGGCACCAAAACTTCTTCAATTAATTTTATACCCAATTCTTCAAGCTGTTCTTTATATTTATCAAAAAACGCTTGTGAATTTTCTCTAAGATGCATATCAAGTAAAACTGGCTTTCCGTCTTTTTCTGCTTTTACTTTTAATTTTACAACTAACCTTTTAAAAGCTCTCCATCCAACTTCTTGCCTTTGAGCTTCAGGTAACACAGCAATATCTTCAAGATAAACGCAAGGGTCGCCTTCTTCTGTTTCATCTTCGAGCGCTACTAAATAACCAACCAATTCTGCTTTATCTTTACCATGCCTGTTTGCTTTTATCAATTCCGAATAATCCTCGCCGTTTCTTTTTTCAATATCTTCTGTCATTGCTCTACCCAAAGCCAAACCAGTATCTTCATAAATCTTTTTTTCCAAATTTATTATTCTGTCAAAATCTTTTTGTGAAATTCCGCGAAAAGCCACTTTTCCAAATTTTACTTTTTCAACAGGTTTTTTCTCCGTAGTTTCTTTCTTTTCAGTTTCTTTATTTTCCCATACAACTTTTATGCTTTCATCTTCAGCTTCCAAAAAATAACCATCTTCACGGTTGTATCCACCAAGTTTTTTATATGTTCTTTTATCATTTGGCATTTTTGCCAATTCACCGCCGGTTGGCAAATCATTGTTCGCTTTTCCTAAAACAACTTTTTTAGCCCCAATCACTTTTGCGTACTCTTCTAAATATGCAAATAATTCTTCTGTTAGCTGTTCTGGATAATTAGCGCTATAATTTGTGTTGGATTCTATATTGTCTACAACCAAAACAGTCTCGCCTTTTTTATTTATTCCAATCCAACACCAAGCAGCAGTTACAGGTTCATTTTTTGCTTCGTCCCAAATATTTACAATTTGCACACCAAGATCTGTATTGTAATCTGCAATTGTAGATTCAGCTCCCATATGTTCAGAATCAATGCAAATACAACAAGGCGAATAATTGCCTTGATACAAATCAATATCAGGATTTCTTGCCCACACAAAAATACTCATTGGTTGATTTTCCAATTTATCTTTTTCTTTATCACCCTTTTCAGAAAATAAATTTGAAAGCGTACTTCTGTCTGAACTATAATGGCTAAATTGTTCAGCCAAACTTTGTTCTATTTCTTGAATTAAAGCTTCTGTTCTTTCTTGACCCAAAGCTGGCGCAATTAATTCCGGCAAATTATTTTTAAAGTCGTCGATTCTTCTTTCTAGAACTACAAATTTAGTTCTCAATTCTTCTTTTGCTTTGCTAATATCTTGTTTTATTTCCTGAATCATTTTTCCAGACGGTAATTTTTTAGACAAAACTTCGCTTAACTTTTTTTCTGCCTGCAATAAATTTTCTTGAGCTGCAAAAACATCATCTTTTAGTCTTTGAAAAACAGAAATATCGCCCAAAAGTTTATCCCAAAGAGCAGTTTTTTTAACGCTTTCCATTTTGAGTTTCCAACTGTCTATGCCTTTTTGGATTCCAACTGCTTTTTTCTCGTTACCTTCTGCTTTAGCTTTTTCTAACTCAGTTTGCAATCTAGTAATTTTTTCCTGCAATTCGCCCGAATCTTCCAAAGTTATTTTATAATCTGATAATTCTTTTTTGTATTCTTTTAAAACTTCTTTTATTTTAAAGGCATAAGCATCAATTGTTTCTTTAACTCTGTTTATTGGTGTTGAAATTGTTTCTGAAAAATCCCTTATTCCTTCGCCAGATTCCAACTGAAAATATCTTGTTTCTGAATAACCCAGCCATTGCTCTACATCAATTCCTTTTGCTTTTAATTCTTTTAAAATTTCGGGGTTATTTTTGTATTGTTTTAATTTTTCCTGCATCGATTCCCTAAATTCCAAAGATTCAGGATCCATTTCTGGGTTTTCTGCCAAAATTTCTTTTTTAGCTTCAAAAAGAAATCCAATATTTTCTTTGGAATTTTCATCAAATTCAGGATATTTTATTAAAAGTTTTGATCCAAACCTTGGGTTTTCTGATACTGCTTTCGCTAAAAACGGATTTTCTTCGATTGTTTTTGAAAACTCATCTGGTTTTTCTGCAAAACGCAAAATTACCGAAATAATTTCAACAGATTTTTGTGCTTGTTCGCAAAATTCTGGTGAAATTTCTTTTATTTTTTCCAATAAATATTTTAATTTTGGAATTGCCTCAATGATTTCTCCAATAGAAATTGACACATTAAATTTTTCTTTAATTTCAGCAATGGTATCTTCTCCACCCCTTCTTTCAAAAAGATAAATTATGGCTTCTTTAGCCAAAGATTCGACATCTTTTTGCGAAAGATTAAGTTTCTCTTTTATCTCTAACGCTACATTTATGCGGTAATTTTTAAGGCTATTGAGAAATCCTATTTTAGCAGCAGATTGAATTTCTGGATCATTGATAATTTCATCACTTAAATTGAATTGTTCTTTAAATGTAAAAAATTTTTCTAAATTACCATTGCTTAAAAAATTAGCAATTAAATTCTTAGCAGCAGATTCAACAAATTCCATAGAGGGGTCAATCTCTTTTATAAATTTCATAATATCGGATTCCGAAAAATCACCTATAAACATAGTACGCTGAACAACCCTGTAATAGATATCGTCAAATACACTATTAACAACTCTTTTTCTAAAATTTTCTGATGCAGATAAGTGTTTATACGTTCCTGTTTCATGTAAATATCTACTTACCTCTTCAGTGCTTTTATTCTTAAATTTTTTAATCCAATCATTGAAAACATTTTCTAAATCTATCTCAATATTATGCCTTCCTGCAAATTCAATTAAAACTTTTGTCTCTTCGTTTTTAGATCTTTCGTCGCTACTAGATCCTTTTGATTTTTGAACATCTATTATTTTATTTTCTATACTCTCTTTTAGCAATTCCCCATTAAAATCTAACCCAAAAAGTGTCATTAAATTTATAGTGTAATCCATTTCGTCAATCTTTCCAGAAGCAATTATACCATAATTAGTTTTTTTTGTTAAAATATTTTTTAGCTTTTCGTGGAATAATAAATGCCACTCACTGGGTATTAATAATTTTATTTTATAACCCTCAATTAAATCAATTATTCCCTTAAGAGATATTTTGTAATAGTCTTTGCTTTTTTCATCGCCAAGGAAATCATTAACAGCCGAAAATATTTTATTTTGCAAACCAAGTTCGCTTTCTTCTATCCCAAATTCTTCTTGAATAAGTTTTAAATAACTGGTCGCAGGAAGAAAATGATCGCCTAATTGACTGTAAATATTATCTTCAATACGTTTTAATAAATATTTTTTACTTAATTCGTTTATTCTTTCATTTGATATTCCAACTCTTTTCGCTAAATTTCTGATTTTAACAACCACCCTTTTTTCAACTTCATCACCATGCCCACTAAAAGAGCCCAACATCGCTTCTATTTCGTTCTCGATAGCCTTCATAACCTCTTCAGATTGACAAAAGTCTATAGGCAAATTTAAAGCATCCATAATATCTAAAATATCTAACTTTCTTCCAGAATGTAATGCTTTTAAAACTGCCTTTTTCCCCACCTCTTGAATTTCCGGAAGATCTACAATATCAAAATAATCATAATTTTTAAAAGCATCTGCGTAAGCAAATTCACTACCATATTTATAATCTTCCAAAATTTTGTTTTTGAGAAGTTCCTTAACTTCCGCGCATTCCGCCACATTTTTAGGTATATGGCCATCATTTAGTCTGCCTATATTGTAACGATTCATACAACAATCAGATAAAAATTTCTGCTTAAGTTGTTGCTCTTCCTCTGACAATTCTATCTCTGGCTTAGTATCTGTTATGTCTAGCAAAAACTCTTCCTTATTAGTGCCTAAATTTTGTTTTGATTCTCCAATTTCTCCTGGCATATTTTTTAATTTAAATTTTTGCAAGCATAAAAGCTTGTTTATTTATATCTAAATATTTTTCTGGTATTGCTTTTTTGATTCCAACTAAAACTGACTCTGGTTTAATATCTAATAATTCATTATAAACTGCAAAACCCAGCATATACATTGTGGCCAAAACTTCTATTTGCAATTTGTCTTGGCAAATTTTACTAGCATCTACTAAATATAAATTTGAATTCGCAAATTCACCCTGAGCCGAGTCGAAGGGATTTCCAACAATTTTTTGTAAATCTGCCAAAACTTTTTCTTTAGTAAAATTTCCATCATCTACTGCCAATGGTAAAAATTTATTATTTGCCAAAACTTTTGTCCCTTTGTTGGCATATTGCAAACCCCGCAAAGCTTCCAAAAGCTCCATACCTAAAATTAAATCACAATCGCCCTTTTTAAAAAGAGGGGAATATACCTTTTTACCCATAGCCACATATACAGCAACCGCACCGCCACGTTGCGAAAGCCCATGAAGCTCAGAACTTTTTACATCTTTACCGTCTGCAAAAATTGCTTTGGTCATAACATCCACCAAAGTCACAAGCCCCTGCCCCCCGACTCCTGTTATTAAAATATTAAAATTCTCTTTCATAAGTTTTATTTTTTATTATTTTTAACATAAAACCCTTCTTTTTTTAGGACATCTATACATGAGAACGTTTCTCCTTTTTCTTTAAGTTGTTCTGCGAATTTTTTAAATCCACTTGTCGGAACTGAGCTACTATCACTAACATACATACCATCTTTGCTCAATACTCTTTCAATTTCTTTCGCCACTTCCGCCAAATAACTGGGCTCAACAATTTCATAAGTTATCCCAAAAGTAAAAATACTTACAGAATCATCTGGCAACCTCTTTAAAAAAGAAAGCATGTCATCTGCTACAGCGCTTGCAGGAATCAAATTTTTTCCAGGAATAGGCGACTCTTCTCCTTCATTTAATAATTCTTTTGGAATTTCATTAAACAATTCAAAAGTCTCGCATAATTTATTTATATCTTTGGCACTCATATTTGACAAACTCTCTTCTAGTCCCTGACAACGAAATTTATCAACACCTACATAGCCTTTTGCTCCCAAAACTACGCTTAGAAAATAACCAAAAGAATGATCATTTGCACCCAAATCTACAACAACTTGATTATCAAATCTTTCTCGAAAAGCTGGCCACAATTCTGGGTCATCAGTATATTTATCAAAAACATATTTGAAAAAATCCTTAATAAAAGGATCGCCAAATCGATTGCTTTTGTAATCAACATTATCTACAACTCCTACAACGTCAAGCCTTATATCAGGAATTTGTAATTTAACAGGAACAATCTGAACTTTCAATTCAGTTTCTATTTTAGAAATTTCCTCATCGATTTTTCTTTCGCCTGGTTCTGACATAAATTTAAAATTAATTTTTATTTTCTTTTTTGGCGGCGGTCTAAAATGGCGCAAATGCGTTTGCAAATAATTACTGCAACCTCATCTTTTTGCAAAAATTCTTTCATTGCATTTTCTAACTCGCCAGGATTTCCTTGATCTAAAGTTTTCACATGTTTTACACCCAAAGCTTTTACAATTTCTTCAATATTCATTTCTGGAGCAGGCTGCCACATTGCATTTAAACCCATACCAGGATTTTGTTGATGGCCCGTCATTGCTGTAATTCTATTATCTAAAATAATCATTAAAGGATTTGATTTGTTGTAAACTGCATTAATTAAGCCAGCCATTCCCGAATGAAAAAATGTTCCATCTCCCATAATTGTAATTGCTTTATTATTTCTGCCAGTTGCTTTGCTTACTCCATGCCCAATCCCAATAGAAGAACCCATACAAAATAAATAATCTTGCATATTATGAGGCGCCAAACCTGTCATCATATTACATCCAATGTCCCCTCCCCAAACTACATTTTCTGGAGCTAATTTTTTAATTAAAGGCAAAGCATACCAGTAAGGACAACCATCACAAAGCTTAGCTGTTCTTTTTGGCAAATCAGTCATTGTAGATTTTTTAACTAAAAACTTCTTGCCTGTTATTTTAGCAATAGCTAAACCAATTTTCTCAACATTTAATTCTCCAATTTCAGGCAACAAATCTTTCCCAATTATTTTAGTTTTAATTGCATTATCATTTGCAATAATTTTTAATTCTCTTTCCAAATATGCCTCTAATTCTTCTACAACCAAAACCTGCTTGCAATTTGTCATGAATTTTGCAATTTTCTTTTTTGGCAAAGGATAGAATGACCCGAGCTTCAAAACGGAAATCTTTAAATTTATCTCCCTAAGTGCTTCCATAACATGTAGATAGCTAACACCGGAAGTTACAATTCCAAATTTAGACGACATCGGGCGTCGTCCGATTTTATTAGTAATTCGATTAAATTCGTAATTAGTAGGGGACTTTTCAAAGAAAAGTCTGATTTTTTCTATTTTTTCCAAAAGCTCTTTTTTCATTTCCAAAACACGTGGAGGCAAGGTCACAAACTGGTGAAAATTTTTCTCAAACTTCGCAGCACCGACTTTATTAACTTTATAACTTTCAGACTTTATAACTTCATTAAACTCAACTGAGCTTCTCTGGTGAGCAACTCTGATTGTTGTACGCACCATTACAGGAACATTAAATTTTTCAGAAATCTCAAAACCCAGCTTTACAAAATCTCTACATTCTTGAGCGTCTGAAGGTTCCAAAGTTGGCAAATGCGCCATCAAAGAAAATGCTCTAGAATTTTCTTCTGTTTGGGCAGAACTCCAACAGCCGGGATCGTCCCCTACCACAATTACCATTGGAGCTTTTGTGCCTGTATATAGTAAAGGAAGTAAAACTTCAGAGCACACATTTACTCCAAAGTTTTTCATTGCCACCAAAGTTTTTAGACCAGAAAAGCTGGCGCCTACTGCAGATTCTAAAGCCACTTTTTCATTTGTAGAAATTTCATAATAAACACCATAATCTTTGGCAATTTTGCCAAACTCGTCACCAATTTCAGCACTTGGGCAACCAGGGTACATTGTCACAAAATCCACCCCAGCCTCTAATGCGCCTTGCACAATTGCTTCGTTGCCCATTAACACTTCTTGTTTTAAGTTATTTTTTTCCATAGTTTTTATTTATAAAATTTTTAAACCATATAACAAATGCCAAATTGGATTTGTCCGAGTTTTAATTTGATTAAGACATTTATCTTTTTCGATTAAATTAATCGGCTCTGAAAAATTGGCACAAAATCCTACTTGCACAGCATAGTGATAATTTTCAAGCCTGACAATAGCTGAAGCGAACCAAATTAGAAAAAATATAAGAATTATTATTGTGATTTTATATTTATTCATATTTTTAATATTTTAATAATATAATATTAGAAGTTAAATCCAATAAGAAAATAATATTTGCATGACTGTGGCTATTCTTAAAACCGCCGTATGCAATCCTTCTTTTTTGCTCCCGCTAAAGTATTCTTCTATCTCTTTTTCTTTATCTGTTTCTATTTTATACTTTCCATTTTCTCCCTTAAGAACATATTTTTCAATATTTTCTTTATTATTTTTTTCCTCTCTCCAATAACTCAATGTTTTTAAAACTAAATAACCAACAATCAATTCTGGCAGTTCCTTTTTGAAGGCAAAAACATAAAAACCCATTTCTAAAATTCCTGCGCAACATCTTATTATACAATCCCACCAGTCGATATATAAGAAGTCTTTTGATTTATCTTCGTCTGAGGTGTCCTTACTTTTATTCGCATCATTTTCTTTTATTTTATCAATATTATTTTTTTCAATCGCATAACTAAAAATTTGTGTTAATATACTAATTACAAAGTTGAAAAGCAGTATTAAATAAATAATTTTAGATAAATTATCATAACCGATAAAAAAGAAAAGAAATATAAATAATAAGAATAAAATAATATAAAAGCGTAGCATCAAATGAAATGACTTACAAAAATTAGTATTAAAAAAATTCTTTATCATACTTTTTACTGTTTGAAAGCTTTATTAATCCATTTTATATATTCTATTATACCCCAAACAGAAAATACAAAAATAACCGGTCCGCCACCATACTGTCTATCACTCAAAATAAGAAAAATAAAACCAACAACAGAAAGATAAAACAACCACCTAATTAAAACTTTTAGATATCTCTTATTTTTCTCATTCATAGTTCTATTTTAAATTATACTTTTTTAATTGTTCCTGAATAATATCTAACACTGCAACTAGATTTTCGTTTCCCGTACTTATTAATTCTGGCGATTCATTTGTTATTATCTCAAATATCAATAATTTCAATTCAGAAATTTCTTTTGCCCTCTTGAGTAAATCAACATAACGCCAATTTTCTTTTAATGGTATTACAGCATAACGAAGTTTAATAATTTCTTCATAAATATTTTGATCAGAAATTGCTTGATTAGACGCCTTTATTGTTAAATATTGATTAGCAATAGTATCTACGATACCGACTATAGACGAAATGGACGATGACGCAATTTTTTTCATTATAAAATTAAATATTCCCATAATTTTAAATTTTTATTTATAATTATAACTTTTAATTTTCGGTAAATCTTTTTTAGTAATAAAATATTTCTCTCCAATTTCCTCCAAATCTTTTTTACTTAAACGTCTAGGGTCACAATGATAATTGCTTTTGGTTACCTTTTTAGCAAATTTAAAAAAGTCATAAATCATTTTTATTTTCTTTTCTAAGGGCATCTTCTTAAAAATTTCCTTTTGAATTTCTTCTGCTTTTTTGGGTGTTAAAATTGCTTTGTTCATATTTGAATTATACCACAATATTTATTAATTTATCTTTTATATAAATTATTTTACGAATTTGTTTATTCTCTAAATGCACTTTTATTTTTTCTGATTCATTTACCAATTTTTCGGCATCTGCTTGCGATAAGCCAGACTTGGCTTCT
>Ga0172371_10003555_pt1 | contig 24082 bp, 28 predicted proteins | sample Lak12m_FD_114543 | JGI IMG/M metagenome (GOLD analysis project Ga0172371, IMG submission 114543) | Freshwater microbial communities from Kabuno Bay, South-Kivu, Congo - kab_022012_12m | ecosystem: Environmental > Aquatic > Freshwater > Lake | place: Democratic Republic of the Congo: South-Kivu... | reverse complement strand
GTAGACGTACTCAAGGCTGAGCAAGATAGAATCGCCAACGAAATGAAAGCCACTGAGAAGCGATTGAAAGTCATAAGGGGCGGCCTGGACCAATACAAGGTCATTCTAGACAAGGCTGCTTACTTAGCCGCTCACTGTGCTGATGCTTATAAGAACAGCAAGACAAAAACAAAAAGGCTCTTTAATCAAGCCTTTTTCGAGAAACTATATGTGAAAGACCGGAAGATTTATAAGGTCGAATACACCGACCTGTTCGGCGCTCTCTTCGACGAAAGTTCGAATACTGATGATTTGGTGGGCGATACCGGGTTCGAACCAGTGACCCCCAGCTTGTCGAGCTGGTGCTCTCCCAACTGAGCTAATCGCCCACTATGTGCGGATTTCCCGTTGTTTCGGATATTCCGGGCCGACGGCCCGATTCCGGCGCCTTTGGGGGAAACGTTTGGCTGGTAGCGATACCATTGTAGCTATCCACCGGAGGCAAGGCAAGAAAGGCCGATCCGGCCTGTTTGAGCCTTGGAGCTTACGGGTATTTCCTTCACATCAACATCCCACAGGAGGTTCCAAACGTGAAAGAAGTCAATATCAGCCTCAGCAATATCGCTCACTGCGCCTGCAGCCGTTGCCCCAGTTTTCCGGGACGCATCACGGAGCTGATCCACATGGATATGGTGACAAAACTTTTTTGCGGGCATGGCAAGGCTAAATCCGACGTAACTCAGAAGGGTTGCATGTGCGTTGAGTGTCCTGTCTACATCGGGCACGAACTCACCTAGGGCGGCGAATCCAAGCAGGCCTATTACTGCGTCAACGGCAAGGCCGAATAACCGGGGCTGATAACGTCAGCTCAGCGTTCAATAGCCCAACCCACATACCAGGAACGAAGGCGCTTGCCGACGGAATCGGCAAGCTTATCAAGTGCGTGATGATCGATTCCCGCGAGGGCCTGCCTTTCGTCGCCGGATAACTCGTATCCCGAGAAAGCCGACTGAGGCTGTTTTTTCAGCAGTTGACGGTATTTCTCGTCAACGACGGCCCTGCCAATGACTATGCCGACTGCCTGCTTTGTCATGCTATTCCCCTTTATAAGTATCCTTGGTAACAACCGTCGCACCAATAATTAACAGCTTTCCGTGCCATAATAAGTACAGGAATCAAAACATACCCTATCCAATTTATTGTCAGGCCCAATTTTCCTGCTTCGGAAGCTTGATTAAAATACTTTTGTTTTAAACTACAAATAAAACGGGAATGGTAATAAAATCTCTGCAACTGCTATTTCCAAACTTCGAAAGTGAGGATCCATGGTCAAAAAGATTCTAGTCGCAACCGATGGTTCACCCCGCTCCGAAAAAGCAGCCGATGCCGCCATCATGCTGGCGCAAAGCTGCGGTGCCGAGCTACAGGTTCTAAGCGTCTACGACATGGGCTCCCCACGATCCGCCATGGATATCGACCCTGACTCCTATGAGGAGATCAAGGAAGACGACATGATCATTTCGAAGGAGATTGAAGCGGAACGAATCATACCCGAAAAGAATTTCGTCAATCACATATCAAAAAAAGCTGCGGGCGCCAATCTGGTAACCCAGGGAATCGTCAGTGTCGGAGATCCGGCGGAAGAGATTATCAATGCAGCGAAGGCAAACACCTGCGACCTGATCGTGGTCGGAACTCACGGTCGCGGCCCAGTCGCCACTGCGGTCATGGGCAGCATCGCCACGAAGGTAATCCACAAGAGCGACACTCCCGTGGTGGTAGTGCCCTCGGCTTAATAAACGAATTAAAGCTGCGGCTCGACGATGACCTTGATCGATTCCTGAGGATGGACGACCAGGTCAAAGCCACGTCCGGTTTCAGCCAGCGGCAAGCGGTGGGTAATAGTTTCAGTAACCGGCAACCGTCCGGCGCGGATTAGCTCCAGCGCGAGTTTGCAGTCGGCGGGGCTGCCCGCATAACTGCTGGTCAGGGTAATCTCGTTGCGCCAGAAGAACTCGTTCACTGCCAAAGGCAGGGTCACTTCCGGATGCGTTGTTGCAAAGAACAGCACAGTACCGGAACGGGCAACCGCCTGCAGCGCCTGTTCGATGGCCGGAGTCGCTCCGGCGCAGACGATCACCAGGTCGGCGCCGCGGCCCTCATTGAGTTCGCGGAAACGGGCCGGCACATTTTCGGTCGCCTTGATCGCCGCCTCCGCTCCCAGTTGCCGCGCTTTTTCAAGACGAAAATCCACCATGTCGGTCGCGACGATGCGGCCGGCTCCCAGAGCCCGGGCGACCATTACATGCAGCAGCCCGGAGATGCCGCTGCCGACCACGAGCACCGAACAGCCCGGCCGGAAATTAGCCTGGCGCTGGCCTCTCAGCACACAGGCAAGCGGCTCGACAAATGAACCTTCCTCGTAGGAGACGGAATCGGGAAGTTTAAAAGTTCCGCGATCGACATTGATGGCGGGAACCCGGACATATTCCGAAAAGCCACCCGGGTCGTAACTGGTGGAGCGCAAGGTGTCACAAACTGTTTCGTGTCCGCTGATACAGTAATGACAGGACATGCAGGGAACGTGATGCGTAACCGCCACCCGGTCGCCGACGCCAAAGGCAGTGACGCTCTCCCCCACTTCAACGATCTCACCTGCGATTTCATGACCGAGCACCAATGGGACTTTGCCGGCCCGGTACCATTCCATGACATCGCTGCCACAGATACCGCTGGCCTCGACACGCACCAGCAATTCGCCGGGGCCGATTTCCGGTTTCGGCAACTCCTCCAGCCGCAGGTCGCTGTTACTGTAGTACATGGAAACGCGCATGGGTCAGGCCACGGTTTTGTTCGCGCACAGGTTCAGATGTAGGCGCACGTTATTTTTTCCCCCGCGTTTTTTTCGCCCTGGCCTTGATGGTCTTGCCGGCTTCCTTGTCCCGGAAGTTCTTGAAGATTTCCAGGCCTTCCTTGACGCTGGCGCCCTTATGGACCACGGCGCGAACCGCCTGGATCATACCCACCGGGCTCGTGGACTGGAAGATGTTCCGGCCCATGTCGACGCCGATGGCGCCGGAGTCGATTGCGTTTCTGGCCATCTCCAGGGCTGCCTTCTCGGGGATCTTCTTGCCGCCAGCAATGACGACCGGAACCGGACAGCTTTCGACAACCTTGTCAAAACCGGGAACATAGTATGTCTTGATGATATCCGCGCCCAGTTCAGCTCCCAGGCGCGAGGCCAGGCTCATGTAACGGGCGTCGCGGGCCATCTCGCGGCCGACGGCGGTAACGCACAGTGTTGGTATGCCGTAGGCAGTGGCCTCATCGATTACTTCGGTGAAAGCCAGGATGGTGTCGCGCTCGTACTCGGCGCCGACCAGGATGGAAAAAGCCACACAGGAAGCGTTCAGCCTGATAGCGTCCTCGACGCTGCAGACGACTCCCTCATGCAGCAGCGCTTCCTTGTTGAGGATGCTGGTGCCGCCGGAGACCCGCAGCGTGATCGGGATGTCCACGCCGGGATTTATATAGTACCGCAGCGCCCCGCGGGTAAGCATCAGCGTGTCAGCGTACGGAAGCAGCGGGTTTACCGCCTCATCCAGCTTTTCCAGACCGGTTGTCGGCCCCATGAAGTAGCCATGATCCACGGCCAGCATGACTGTCTTGCCGGACTTGGGCTTGATGATCCGGGAGATGCGATTTTGCTTTCCCCAATCCATGCGATTCAACCTCCGTCAATTTGATGAGTACTGCAGATGCCAATGGCAAGCCCTAAAGATACCATGGGAATATCCTTGTTGCCAGCGTTGTTGAGCTAAATCATCGGCGGCAAAACAAAGGCCCGGTGTTGCCTGGCCCAGCTGAGTAGGTCTACACTGTTGATGGAATTCATCCACTTTCAGGCACTCCATAAGCAACACGCATAATCGACGTGTACGAAAACCGGCGAGTGGCCGCGAAAGGAGAAAGGTATGACCGTCATGAAAGATGAATATGCAAAACGGCACTGGTGAAACACGAGAACCTGAAGGATGTTACTTTCGAGTGCGCCAACTGGCAATGCAGCGTCACAGTTCCACCTCCACCGGGCCAATAAGGCTATTGGTGTGAGTATATCCTCCCGAGAGGACCGCCCCTGGCGGTCCTCTCACCTTTTCAAACTACATTTCTCCAAGAGGACAAATTTACGAGGTGTTGAATAATAGTTATTGAGGGTAGGACCTCATTGTGTCCGGCTATTTTTATCCTTTTAAGCTTGAAAGGAGAACCATGAAGAAAATGCTATTGGCCCTGGTGTTGATCGTAGTAGCCACAACCGCGTTTTCGATAATCCTGACCGGTTGCGGCGATACTGCCAGCACCACATCCACAAATGCGGACGTTCAGAAGCAGATCGATGACATCAAGGGCGCCCTTCCCAAATTCGCCATACCGATGCGCGAAGTCGGTGACCGCTTCGACGACATGAATTTCGCGGTCCAGGGCGGCAACTGGGGACTGGCGGCTTACATGTCCAAGTACATGAACAATGCCTTGAATCCGACGAAAGTGACCAAGCCGGATGAATACGAGGTCTGGTCGTCATTCTACACGGGCGCATTCGACCCGGTGAACAAGGCGATTGCGGCAAAGGACATGGATGCCTTCAACAAGGCATATACAGCCTCGATCGACGCCTGCAATGCCTGCCATAACTCCCTGGGCTACACGTTCATCAAGGTCGTCATGCCGACGCAGCCGGCGGACAATTACATCAATTACAACGTGCCCAGCGAGCCAACAGACGTTCCCAAGTGACGTGAGATAATCAGAGCAGTAAAAGGGCCGCCCGGCTGCGAAGCAGCCGGGCGGCCCTGCTTTCGCCGATAAACTAAATCCCCAGCTTTTCCCTCAGCGCCATCAGGTTCATGACGTCCTCTTCGTTATATTTGAGCAGCGTTGTTAAAGCTTCCTCTTCGCCATGATGTTTCCAGCGTGTCCAGCAGTGTTGAATTTCATAATTGGATAGCGGCGGTTGCTCGCGGGGAATACCCAGGGTGCGTTCCACGGCCTTGAGTCCGCCTTTGAGGCCACGTGAAAGGCAGTCATACATGAGATCGCGGCTTTTGTAGCGGTCGAGAAGGTTCAACCCCAGTTCCCGCTCGATTACCTTGAGGTCGAAGCCGTTGCCGTTATAGGTATAGATACGTTCGGCGTTGGGGAGAGCGGCGTCCAAAGACGAGGCCGAAAGGTCCGGCCAGAGCATTTGAGTCAGCCCGGTGTCTTCATGATAGAAACCAACCACGGTTATGTAATGATTGACGCCGCGAAAACAGCGGGTCTCGATATCTAGATAGAGAGAATTCATCGGATATTTAAACGGCGTAGCAGTTCCGGCGCCCAGGCCGTATCACGGCTGCCGGCTTAGTCAGCGCAGGATGACAGGCCGGTCTTGAAACTGCCAACGCTGGCGGGCACATGCCATTTTAAAGAAAATGCGGATGTCGCGCCAGCCGGGAGCGGACCCAGGTCGGGCAACGGATTAGTCTCGATAGTGACACCTTCAGTAGCGCTTGCGGACGACACCCGAACTTCGGACACATCATTGGTGCCACGATTTTCAAGCTTGTAATTAATCGTCAGCACGCCGGCGAGGAAATCATCATTGCTCGCCCACATAATGCTGGGCTCGGTCTGTGACGCTCCCTTGTTGAAACCGAAGCGCAGGTTGTACTTCGATACATCGACCGTATTCTCGCCCGCGGCCGTTACGGTGCAACTGCCGGTGACGCCGCTGGATGAAATCATTGAAACATTTGAACCGTCAGCTCTGCGGTCGGAAAGACTGCCTAATATTTTGTTTGACGCGCTGGTGCTGGCAATAATACCGTTGGTTACATAATCACTGGCGGGAAAGGTCTGGTTCTCGGTAACTCCCACGCCATACTGCCAGGCAACGGCACCGGAGCAAAAAACCAGGATTAGAAGCAACGTCAAAAAACCGGCAGCAATCCGGCTAAGGAAAAGAAATGAATTGGGGGATTTCCGCTGGGCGTGCGTAGTGACAGCTTTCATCGTAATATTTCAAATCCTTTTTAAGTTGCCGCCCCTTTTAACCCCGTACTACCATACCGTACTGGGGTATAAATCATTATAAGACAGGTCATGTTTACCCGTCAAATCTTTTTTGAGATTTTTTTTACTTTAGGTATTGGAGGCGACGAGCGGAATCGAACCGCTGTACGAGGTTTTGCAGACCTCTGCCTAGCCACTCGGCCACGTCGCCCGGGGGTAACGCCGCGCCACCGGCCGGCGAAAAGGGGTAGAACTGGAGCGGATGAAGGGATTTGAACCCTCGACCTTCTGCATGGCAAGCAGACGCTCTAGCCAACTGAGCTACATCCGCTCTTGCGTTAGAGATTATAGGGAAAGCGAAGGGCGGTTTCAATCGGTTCCGTCAATTGCCGACCAGATTCCGATCGTCGGCAGCACACGGATAAACTCTTCCCACTGTCGCTGGAATTCAAGATAATCGCCGAAGGGGTCACCCTGCAGGCGCCCCTCGGCCTGGCTGATAGTGACATTGATCATGCATTCCTGAGCATCTTCCTCCATTCCCGCTTCCATGTATTCACTCGCCATCTCCACGCAAGTCTTCAGAACCAGGTCGTGGAAGTCATCCTTGAGAAAACGTCCAGGGTAGGGATCGAAGTCCCCGGCTTCAGTGCGCCTGACCCAATCATTGTGCTGACTGGCCAGCTTGGCGCGCTCCCGGGCGAAACGAACAATGTCCTGCCGTAGCTGGAACCAGGGCGGCGCGCACTTGGGGGGCGGCAGATGCCGGATCCAGAGCTCATTATCCAGCAGAAATTCGTGTCCGAAGAAACGCGCGTCAAGCAGATAGTCGATATCCTCGCCTCGGGGCACTCTGGGATCGAAGGGCAGCTTTTCAAAAAGCGACCGGTGGATAACCATGTTGCCGCCGAAAACAAAGGGGGTCGGTTGCAGGCGGGGTCCCCGCTTGATAACGCTGAAAGCTTCATTCATGGCTTCGCGGCTGCCCCAGGTTCGCTGCCACTCAAGATCGGATTCAGGCAGCAACACGGAGCCGTTGATGTTGACATAATAACCGGCTACTCCTGTAACCAGGCGGCCTTCATGCTCGCGCCCGATGAACTCCAACGCTTTTTGCAGATAATCGGGGTCTTCAAAGACCTGATCGTCGTCGAAAAGAATAACGGTTTCGGCTTCGGTGAGAACTCCTGCCAGCAGACACATATTACGAATATTGGAATACCCGTCGAGGCTGAAGAATTTGTCGTAAACAGACATCCCCGCCGCTGTCAGGCGCCGCCGCCAGAAAACCAGCTCATCGGGACCGATCAACATAATGGGAAAATCGTAATCGTACTGGGCTATGATCGATTGAACCTTGAGTTGCACCGCCTGTTTGATCTCCGAGCGGGTCGGTGCGGCGATGACAGCGACGGCAAAACCTTCTTCAGCTTTGAGAATGGAGAGGCTGTCCAGGGCCCGCCCCAGCGTGCCCTCTGAATCCAACGGTGAAGCGTGGTCAAATTTGAAGTCGGATTCGAGCGTGCACATCGGCGCTTCGGAGAGCGGTCCACGCCAGTATGTGGGAATAACGATCGTGGTTTTCATGATTTAGCAGACAAACGCCCAAGGCCTCCGCTAAAAACCGGCATCGTCCAGCGCCCGGTTTACGAGTTCGTCGGCACCGGCATTGGCTTCACGGGGAATGCTCTTCAGTTCGTATTCGCCCAGTTTGGAAAGCAGCGATTTGGCCTGCTGATAATATGGCCGCAAACCTTCGTTCTTAACCCTGTACTGGCCGTCCAGCTGACGGACGATCAGTTCGCTGTCAGAAAAAATAGCCAGGCGGCTGATTCCGCGGTCCAGCGCCATTTCCAGCCCTGAGATCATGGCCTGGTATTCGGCGACGTTATTGGTGGCTTCGCCGATGTAGTTTGCCAGGGAATCGACAGTTTCGCCACCGGGATCTGACAGCAGCACGCCGATTCCCGCCGGGCCGGGGTTACCACGGGAACCGCCGTCTACGTGCAGTTTGTGCATGGAATTTTCCTCCTCATCAGGAATGGCAGTTCTCTCTTTTGCTGTTGCCGTACGCCAAATACCCATTGCCGCCGTCGACAGGATTAACTTCACCCTCCAGGGTGATAGTTCCTTCTCCAGGCGGGGCAACCAGTTCGCGAGGGCCAGATATTCGCTAACGTCATGCGGCACGTCTATCAAAGACAGTCCCAATTCCCCAGCTTGCCAGGATTGGTGATATTTAATATCCCCGGTGACCAGAACATCCGCCATCCGGGCAGCGATCGGTATGAAGGCGGCGCCGCTACCCGGCACCAGCGCTACCTTCTGAATCATGCTGTTCGGTTCACCGGCATAGTTTACACCTCGTAAGCCGAACAGCTCCGCGATGGTGGCGGCAAAATCTTTGAGGCTTACCTCGGCGGACAGCTCCCCTACTCTGCCACTACCGGCATGACGGCTCTTATTTTCCAGAGGATAAATATCGTAAGCAGGTTCCTCATAGGAATGTGAGGCGACGAGAGCCGCGACCACGTCATCCCTGCGGGCTGAAGGGAAAACCATCTCCAGGCGCAACTCATCGACCTGTTCGTCACGGCCTACCTTGCCCACGGTTGGATGAGCCCCGGTCATCGGCAAGAACGTGCCGGTGCCCCGGGTTATATAAGAACAATGACGGTAATCACCGATGACGCCGGCTCCGGTGGCAAAAAGGCTCTCACGGACACTGTCCAGGTCGGACTCGGGCAGAAAAACCACGATCTTTGAAAGCTCTTCGACGGCGCCCACTAGTGGTGCGACGTGACGCAGTTCCATGAGTTCAGCCAGGGTATCCGCCAGACCGCCCTTCGACGAATCGAGATTGGTATGCGCACTGACCACGGTAATACCCTCACGGCTGGCTCGATGAACCAGGCGGCCCGTGCTGGTGTCATCGCTGACGGCCGTAACAGCCGGGAAAATCAGGGGATGGTGGGTGAGAACGATGCCGCATTTCAGGGCCACCGCTTCATCGAGTACGGCGTCGGTTACGTTAAGAGCGACCAGAACGCCGGCAGCCTCTTGGGAACGCGAACCGACCTGCAGGCCGATGTTATCCCATTCCTCAGCCAGTTCGGCTGGCGCCAGCCGATTAATGATTTCCAGGAAATCATGTACCCGGATCGGCATTAAACGGCTGTGCCCTCCAACACCATGCCGGCATTCATGGTCAGAATGCGTCCGGCCCTGGAGGCAAGATTGTGTGAATGGGTGACCATGACTACCGTCACGCCCTGCTGGTTCAAATTTTCGAACAGGTCCATGATGTCTCCCTCGGTTTCCTCATCCAGATCGCCGGTTGGCTCGTCGGCCAGAATGATTCGTGGTTCATTGATGAGCGCCCGGGCAATGGCCACGCGGCGCTGCTGCCCCCCTGATAGCTCTGAGGGATAAGATTTGGCCTTGTCCGGCACCCCGACTGTTTCGAGCAACTTCATGGCGCGGCCGGTATCACCCTGACCGCCGCCGGCGAAACTGGCCGGGAGGCGTACGTTATCGATACTATCCAGGGTAGGTATAAGACTGGAGAACTGGAAACAGAAACCTATTTTTTCACTTCGCAATCTGGCCAGATTTACATTATCCAGCGCCCAGATGTCCTTGCCATCGATCAACACCTGACCTGACGTCGGGCGAGTCAGGCCACCCATCAGACTCACCAGCGTGGTCTTGCCCGACCCGGAATGGCCGACTACGGCCACGAACTCTCCGTTCCGGATTGACAGAGATACATCATCGACCGCCTTGACCAGGCCGTCGCCGGTTTCGTAAATCTTGGATGCCGTCTGAAGTTCAATCATTGCCGCATTCCTTCGTTATTCCGATAAAACACATCCTCATTCTCCTGTCCGGATCGCCTGGTACGGCTCAAGCCGGCTGGCAACAATCGCCGGATAGAGCGCTGCGATTACGCCGGTTGCAATCGCCAAAAACAAATAGCCAATTGTGAAGAGCACGATGAAGCTCGCGCTCGGCCACAGGTAGGCAATGCCCATGGATGATGCTATCACGCCTTTCAGTGCCAGTATCGCCATCGCGCCAATCGTCAACCCCGCGATGCCACCTATAGCAGTCAGCTCGACAGCTTCGAGCATCACCAGGCCGAAAATGAACTTTCGGGTGGCGCCCACGGCCTGTAATAGTCCCAGCTCTCGGCGGCGCTCGTTTACTATCATCGAGAACAACGCGCCTATCATCAAAACCGAAATCACCCAGAAACCGATGCCGATCAGGATCAGGCCGGGAGTCAGGGTATTCAGTTGCCGTGCGACCGAACTCGACATGAGTTCCTGTGATGTGACTACCGCAACGCCCGGTACCTGGAGCTCGATCCTCTGAGCGACATCGCTGCGTGAAGCATTGTTTTCGACATTGACCATTAGCGCCGATATCTGGCCGGTGGCCACGTCCAGCTTCTGTACGGCATTTTTTTCCGAACCGCGCGCCATGTCGTAGACAGCCGCGAGAGTTACAAATCCGGATTGGTCGATGCCGATGCCGGTCGGGTCGAGAACGCCAACGACGGTATACTTTTTGCCATAGAAGTATTCTTCATCCCCTGGGTTGCTCTCTGACTTTCCCAGAAAGATATGAGCGTCAGAGCCAAGGATGATTTCATCATCGGCAAGCTTGTGGTCCAGATTCGCCTCAAGCCAGGGGCCGACCGTGAAATCCGTTTCCGGATTGATGCCTACCAACTGCAGGCTGCCCGTACATCAGCCGCTGGCCAGCGTCGCAAAGTATAACTGGGCTGATACCTGCTTGACGCCGTCAATCTGCTGGACCTGCCCCTCAACCGAGCCGTCCATGGTGAAAGTGCTGGGCTCGCCGGAAATCAGCGTCGAGGCCAGCTTGCTGGTATATCCAGGCGGAGCGACCATCAGGTCGGCGCCCAGGCGAGCGCTGCCCTGTGACAGGCTCTTTGAGACGCCATCACCCAGGATTGTCGCCGGGAACAGAATCGCTGCCACAATCGCCACGGCAATAATGGTTACCAGGCTGCGAAACAGCTTGCGACGCAGGTTGTGCCTGGAAAGATAGAATAGTCCCAGATTGCTTTTCATCTAGCTCATTCCTCGACTACGATCCGTGCCAGTTGATTGGGAATTCTCATGTCATGGTACGGATAATCGCCCGGCTCGTTAAATGTGAAGGACCAGCTTTCGCCGCTCTGCAGCACCGGAGACATGAAATCATCCGTCATAACCGGTGGTGCGCCACTCATGACTTGCCGGCTGCGCTTGTCCTCATTTGTCCAGGTCACGGTCTCGCCTTTTTTAATTGTTACTTCAACCGGATCAAAACTCAGGTTCTTCATGATCACTTTTGCGCCACCGGTTCCGCACGAAGTCAATATCAGCGGCAGCGATAGCACTAACATGAGAGTCAGGACCAAAGCTGCAGTTAGCAGATATTTCCTTTGAAATATATTCCCTGTTTTCATTTGCTATCACGCGTTAAGGAAATCTGACAAATTTCGCGCTCCCTCCGGGACCGGAGCGCTGTATTAGCAGGGCCGCGCCCCCACCTGACGGTGGGGGCGCGGCCGATTCGGTTTTATTTCACGGTTTGACCTTTTCCGTTACTTTGGCTGAGCTACGATCAAACCACAGGCCAGCGGCGCCGGGATTCCCGGAATCCGGTCAATGACCTGATCCTTCTCAACATCATAGATGAAGATGCTGCTGAGGTCCTGTGTGGGTTCGTGGCGGACGGTGATGTAGGCCGTCTTGCCATCGGGGCTGAACATGATCGAGTGCGGCTCCTTGCCAACCGGAATCGTTTTTACGATCGTGTCTGTCGACAGGTCGATCTTGACAACAGCGCCATCAAGGCCGTCGGTCACATACATGAATTTGCCATCCGGTGTCACTTCGGTCTGATGAGCCATCGGCGTGGCACTGCCGGTGGTCGATGCCTTGGTGACGTTCTCGATCTTGGATACCAGCTTGCCGCTCGGCCATTCCACTTTGGCGACATAGCCGGGCATGGTCGGATCGTTCGGATTGAACATGTTGCTCAGATAGGCGAACTTGCCATCACTTGACCAGGCGATCCCGCAGATACTCTGGGTAACATCGCCGCCACCAACCGCGGTCGCAGTGATGGTACCGGCAGTAGCATCCAGCTGATAGATCTTGCCGTCTCCCATGCTGGAGAGGTAGATCATGCCATCCGGTCCCTTCTGCATGCCGCAAATGGCAAGCTTGGCCCCCGAAGGAGCATTTATGACTTTGGTTACCTTATTCGTGGCCAGGTCGACAACATTAACGCTGCCGCCATCGGCATTGCCAAGGTAGATTGTCTTCGGTTCTTCCGTAGCAAAACGGCCGCGTGTATTGGGGGCCGTCTGGGTATCGGGAGCGAAGATAATCCCATGCGGAGCCTTGGATTCGGCCAGGTTGACCATTTCGACGGCTTTCGTGTCGAGGTCGACGATGGCCATGCCCATGTTGCCGGTGCCAGCCTCGAGCTCACCGGAGCCCGTTACGGCCACATAGACTTTTCCTTTACCCTGGGCTGTCGTCGCCGTCGTACCCGACGTGGTCGTGGTGGTGTCACCACAGCCGATAACTGCCGTCAGCAGCGCGACGAGAAGCACCAAGGCCCCCAGGCCCGACCAGAATCTGGCCGTTTTATAATTTATTCTCATTTCTACTCCTCCTTAATGTTGTTGCGAAAAACGCGCTAGAGGCGTCTCCTGGCACTGCTTTGATTGCATCGATCTTACATTCATATCACCCCTAAACGTTACGCTTGAAAACTGCGTAGCGTTACATGGAAAAAAAATTTATATGAAATTCGCCGACACTACTTCGTTTCCTGCCAAACTCCAGAACAACAGGGCCGCATGCTCAACTTTCTATCCTTTCCATGTCTTCGCTGCAACAAACCAGGGTTCCGCCTCCGGCGAAAGTAACAACTACCTCATTGCCGCAGATGTTACAGCGGTATTTTTCGCCTTCTTTCTCAACTGGCATTTCTTCCTCCGATGTAGCATTGAATGATTATCGAACCGATGGGAAAGATTAGGCTCAGGATGCCGCAGAACCCTAACTTTGCCTCCCTCCGGGCTTGTAACAATCATTACTAATATACCCGTTTTAGGGCCGGTCCTATCCTTATTTACGACAGACATTCCGCTATCCCCGAACCTCAAAGACAGGATTTGCCTGACGGAATTTCCCCGATTATCCCCGTATGCCTCATCAGATAAACCGGACCGCTATTGAAAAACAGGCTCCGCGGGTAAATGGTTGTATCAGCCGAGTGGTAGCAACTGTGAGACTAATCATCGGAGGTCGGATTGAACCGGAACAAACTGGCACTGGCATTGCTGATCTGTCTTTTGATAGCGGCACTGGTTTCTGGTTGCGCCAGTGCAAACCAGGAAGAAGGTACAAATGGTACATCGGGCGTGGCTGGATTTGGAGCGGGTCTGTGGCATGGCCTGATTCTGCCGGTAGCTTTCATCGCGTCGCTTTTTGATGACAGTATTGGCATCTACGAGATCCACAATAATGGCAGCCATTATGATGCCGGTTTCGTACTCGGCACCTGGATAATTTTTGGGATGATTCTTGCAACCAATAAAGGCAGGCGGTGAAACTTGGTAGCTGCAACTCACGCCAGGAAAATTATTATCATCCGGAATGGTCCCTACATGGTCAGCGGTGGAATCCCACTGCAGAGAGAGATGGTAATTTGTGATTCCGGCGGCACCCCGCTGAGATGGGAGCAAGGAGAGCGATTTCCGGATCGCGATGCTTATGCTTTGTGCCGATGCGGTAAATCCGGCAGCATGCCATTTTGCGATGGCATGCACGAGAAGGTCGGCTTCGAAGGCGCCGAGAAAGCCAGCATGAAACCATTTGACCAGGAAGCCGACCGGATCGACGGGCCCGGGATCAGTCTTTATGATAATGCTCCGTTATGCGCGACCGTAGGTTTCTGCCACCGCGGAGGCAATATCTGGAAGATGGCGGCGGTTTCCTCCGACCCGGCATCAATAAAAGTCGTTGAGGAGGATGCGCGTGATTGCCCCTCCGGGCGTCTCGTAGCGCTGGATCACAAGACCGGTGAACCGGTCGAGCCGGATTTCGCGCCTTCGATCAGCATTATAGAAATGCCGGCGGCAAAACTGAGCGGACCGCTGTGGGTAAAAGGCCGTGTTCCGATCGAGTCAACCAGCGGCCGGGTCTATGAGGTCAGGAACCGTGTTACCCTGTGCCGGTGCGGCCGATCCAAAAACATGCCGTTCTGCGATGGTTCCCATATTTCCGCGAAGTTCAATGACGGGGATGCTTCCGTTAGCTAAAAGACTTCACCTTTAGCGCGTTTCCTCTTCAGTTTCCCGGTAGCAAGCCACGATGCCGCCCCCCATCTGTTTGGCCAGATAGAGCGCCTTGTCAGCCCGGGAGCGCAATAACCCCACATCAGTCCCGTTTTCAGGGCAGGAAACAAGCCCGATGGAAACGTTAGTCATTTCCCGGCCTTGCGTGTCCTCATGAATCTTATTGACTTCGAAGATGATACGTTTGGCAAGTGCTTCGCCGTCGTCGGTTGAAATCCCGGGCATCAGCAGAAAGAATTCATCACCGCCATATCTAAAAGCGATATCAGTTTCCCGTTTTTGGCTGGTCATAACCTGCGCCAGATGCTTGAGGGCCCGATCCCCCATCTGGTGACCCTTGGTGTCGTTCAACTGTTTCATTTTATCGATATCGACCATCATTATGGAGAATGGAATCCGATAGCGATTGTACATCTCCAGGTACTCGTGCAACCGGCGGCGGAAATGCCGCATATTGAACAGCCCGGTCAGGGGGTCCGTATGCGCCAGTCGCTGGAGTTTCTCTGAACGTCGATCTGTATAGAATTCCAAACCAGACGTGAGTATCTGCCTGAAACCATCGTCGAGGCGCTGCAGAACCCGTACGACTTCCTGGTCCGAGCCCCGGAGGTCCTTGGCCAGAGCATCGATGAGCAGGCGGTGCAGCAGGGCATAGTCTTCGACAACCTTAATGATCGAAGTATCTTCCTCGCGTACTTCGGCCAGCTGCGCGACCGCTTTTGCAAACTCAGCGCCGACGAAAGCGTCTCCAAGCGGATTGACCATGTTATCGGCCAGGCGTGAGATAATTTGTGGGAAGGCAGTGGTAAGTGCCTGTGTTGGAAAGGTCTGAAGCGAGGGCAGCTCAAGATCATCGATGACCGCTTTAAGCCATTCTTTGATGACCTCCGCTTCCCGGTTTCTTAAGGAACGGCTTGCCTTGTCGGCTATCTGGGGAGCCATTCTTGATGCCATGCTTCCTGTTCATGGAATCCCAACCCCCGTTTACTTGAAATTCCGCTTTATCTTAGCCGGGCAACTTTATTTGATTTACAATTCTTTTGCAATTTGAACTAATCAACATTGAACAGCCTGTGGATGAAATTGCCAACCCCTGCCCCGGGCCCTAATTCTGACGGCTGCTGGTATAACCGGTCAGCTTTCCCATCAAGAATTGCGGCGCCGATTTCGAGTTCCCTTGGCGACATTTCCGGATGTTTGCCATCCGTTGAATCAGAAGCCGTTTCTTTGGTTATCTGATTGGGTTCCGTTCCTGATTTGCTGTCAGCGAGGCCGCCTGCATTTGGATTAAGCTCGGAAACTGCCGTTACACCCGGCATCGATGGAGGCAACTGCGGCTGACCCAGCGCCTGAAATTCCTCAGCATTGAGGCTGGAATAGTTTAAGTCCACAGCATTGGCGCTGATACCGTTGAGCACCCCACTACTGGAGTACTGCTTGATAGCCAGGGAGGGCCAGGCGCCTGCGGGAGGGCTGGTCTTGGGTTCCTCGTCATAGATGGCTCCCCAGAGTCTGTTGCCGTTGTTCGCCACGGGCTGCCAGTCGTAACCGTTGACTTTATTCATATACGTGTATAGAAGCGGCTTGACTCCCAGCAGTTGTTCGGTGCGGGCCATGAACTGAAGACAAAAACCGACTGGATCGGGATGGTCTGCCTCGAAATCCAGAGCCACGACCTCGCCTGGATCGAGCGTAGCGACTATAGCGGCAAAGTGCTCGGCCTCCGCATTGGGATCTCCCCCACCCGCATAATAGTAATACCCCCGCAACATACCCAGCCGGCGGACCTCATCACGATTACGCTCGAACTGGCCGTCTATATAGAAACCTTCATCGGCCCCCCCAGCCTTGATCATGGCAAAGCTGACCTGCCGGCTCACCTCAGGCCAGTCGATCTCTCCCTGCCAGCGGGATACGTCTATACCAGCCATTTTGGCACTGGCAGCGGGCGCAAATGAAAACAATAGTACAGCAGCAAGCAAGTTGATGATGACTATTCTTAGCTTCATATAACCGTTTCTCCCTGGTGAGGCAGCCAAAATCGGTGCAGGCAAGGGGGATTCCTGTGTGGCATGGAAGCAGGTTTTCTTACGGGCATTGCCATGCCAAGGAAGGAGAACTACCTGGAGTGATTTACTGCCGGATTGGTTCCGTATGTATCAAAGTGGCCGGCCGTTGGGCAAGACCCGGGCCACTCTTCTTGTGTGAGGTTAGAACGATATCTTTCCGGATCGCTGGTAATCAGTAACCTAAAGCATAGTAACATTGGAATAATTACCATGCAAATCAACTAACCCTGTAATTTCTGACTACTACCTATACAATCTTCTGCTTATTATTTGGGAGCACTTTGAGGGACTCGCCTCAGGCGGAAGGAGACGTAGCAGATTAATCCGGTCAGGCCGACTCGCGGACGAGTCGGAGCCCCGCCCGGATAGCCGCTGGCCGGAAAGTTCCGAAGATGAGGATAAGACCGGCGATGCCGATCGACGTGTTCACAGCCGTTAAGCCAACCTGCATGCCAATGGAGAATGACAGGGCGGTCGAAGCGGTAACGGCATGCTGCAAGACATAGACGACCAGCACCTGCTGGGCTCCGATACCGCCAGGTGTTGGTACGAGCGTGGAGACGCTGTCAGCCATGATAACAAGACCTGCCAGCATTACCGTAGCAGGCAGCCCAAAGGCTTCCAGCAGGGCAAAGGCGACACCCAGACGGCATATCCAGGCCCCCAATTGTACAGATGCTACCTGCCGCAGATATATGCCCGGATGGGCCATAATCGCCCCACCCTCCCAGATGCGTGAGCGCAGACGCGGCGAGACTGCCACGACAGCTGCGCCAGCTACAACGATCAGAGCAGCAGCCAAGCACGTTGTGAGCGATAATTGGGGCAGCGCGGGCACAACTCCAAGGGCCCAGGCAGCGGCAACCAGCGTCATGCCAACGATGAGGTCGAACACGATGATTACGGAACTGGAGGCGGCCAGGGCGGGAACGGTGCTTCCTGACAACCGCAGACGGAGCAGCGCGATCTTGAGTGCTTCTCCTGCTCGAGCTGGCGCATATGCGTTCAGGGCTGCCCCGGCCCCGTAGGCCGCGCCGACATCCTTCAGACGAATCCGCACATGTGGATAAGCAGCGGTTAGCACACTTTTCCATGCCAGCGTGCGTAAGCCAAACATGGCGACCTGAAAGGCGACCGCAACAGCAAGCCATCGCCCATCGACTGCAGCGAATCCGTCGACTGCGGCATTAAAATAGTGAAGTATAGATTGCATCAGACTAATAAGTTTTGATCGTTCAAAATTCTTCGCGTCAGGCTATGGTACTGGCGAGGGCCAAATCGTCGCTGATCAGTCCATTTACTCCCAAGGCTGTCAATTCATGGGCCCTGTTCAGACTATTTATGGGCCAGGTCATAATAACCGCCGCGCGGCGGCTCAATTCGGCCACGGTTCGGGCATCAAGAAGTCGCTCATGAACCGACACGCCGTCCAGTTCCCTGCCCTCGAACTGCGCTATGAGTCTATTTAGCTCGCGAAAGCTGCCAATGGAGTAAACCACGCGGATGTCCGGCCGGCCTCTAAAGGGCTCCAGAAGCCGCCAACTGCGCGAACAGACAGTAATAGCATGGCCTCCCGTTAACTGTTTCAGCACAAGCTGCGCCAGACGCGCGTTGCGTCCCTTGAGATCCAGCATAAGTTCGGTACGCGGGGATATGGCCTCGAGCAGAGCTTCCAGGCGCAGCCTGGGCGCGAAGGGGTTTGCGAGCCGCCAACGGTCCCAGAAAATGGGGATAGGACCGATGGTTCTCAGATGACGGACCTCGACGCGGCCCCGCCATAAGGTCAGGTCGGCCTCAACGAAGTTTACGCCAAGGCCTTCAGCCTCGCGGAGCCGCTCCAGATCGTTTCCGGCGCGATGGGCGATGATAAAAGCCATTGTTATGAGTGTAGCAGAGGGTTTAGCCCTCTACCATGTGGTTTTTGGCGGCGGTACGGAAGCTAAGAGCCTCGGAAACTGCCAGACCAACAAATACCACCGCCAGCCCGCCCGCCAAGTCGATGACGTAATGGTTTGCGGTCAAGACAACCGCTGCCGCCATTGCTACTGAAAGCGCGGCCGTCGCAGACCGCAGCAGGATATTAGCCGTGGATCGCCAGACCGTGATGGTAACAAGCACATTCCAGCCGAAATGGAGGCTGGGAAACGCAGCGTACTGGTTAGTCAGCCCTGAAGGTTGGAGGGCCCGGAATGAGCGGGAGTACAGAGTCAGGGTGTCGACCAAATCGGGATTGGCAAGGCGTGGTGGCGCCACGGGGAAAAAGGCAAAGAAAAAAAAACCGATAGCCCCGGATATCAGGATCGCGTTGCGAAACAGCCGGTACTGACTGGGCCGGTACTTATAGAGCAGGATCGCCGCCGCGATGAGAACAGGCCAAAAGCCCCAGACGTAGATCCAATTCACCAGGGTCACAAGGAACGAGCGTGTGACTAGTACCGCTTGCAGCGACTCCTCCCATGCCAGGTGTGCCCTCTGCTCGAAACTCATCACCCGGTCGGCATTTGTCAAAGCGGCCTGCGCACTGCCAGCGGTAAGAACGCGGATGGTGAAGTACGTAATCGCCGCCGCTGAGATCAGCAGGATCTCATGCACCGCTGCACGATGCCGGGCATAACCTAATTTTAGATTTGACAAGAATCGCATGAGTGCGTGTCTGGACTTTTACCCCAGACCGTAAATTCCCAGACTAATGCTCGGCGCCGAAGAAGCCTTTGGAACTAGAGTTTGATCCATTCCTTTTTGGCAAAGTTAGTGGCCATGGTCCATACAGTCGCCCGGCCGTTATTCAGGCGGAAGACGGCAAGCCCGTCATAGCCGGCCTTTTCCACCCAGGGCTGAAGGTAATCACGGTCGGCCACTATTTGTTCCTTTAACTCTGCTTCTTCCAGCGGCTCCACGATTCCGTTCACTCTTACCTGGATAAAGTTTTGCATGTCTTTGTTGGTAAAGCAGATTTCAACTGCCGGATTATTGCACAGCTGCTGGTAAAGATCCTTGAATTTACCTGTGTGGAAAACAATTCCATTTTCATCGGCCCTGTATAGGTGGATGCCCCTGACGTGCGGGAAGCCTTCGTCAGCCGTGGCCAGAAAACAACGCGGGTTTTCGTTAATGAGTGCCAAGATCTCTTTTTTATCCATGATTTGACAGGTCTCCTCGCAATTGGCTTTTCCATAGTTTACAGGATGCCGGAGGCCGCCTCTTTCAAGATTGGACCATTATCTTGCATTATTCTGCCCTGTTGAGTTGGTCTTTGAATTGCCCAGGGGACATTTTGAATTGTTTGCTAAAACTGGATGAAAAATGGGACACACTGTTAAAACCGCAATCGAAAGCGGTTGCGGTAATAGAGCGATCCCCCGCCGCCAGCATTTTTTTGGCTAGCTTCAGCCGGACTTGCAGCAGATAGGCCGACGGCGAGACACCCAACTCTGCCTTAAAAGTCCGGGTGAAGTGTGATTGCGACATGAAAGCCCGATCAGCCATTTCTTTGACGGTTATCCTTTGGGCGGGATTGTCATGGAGAAATTGAACGACCCGGTCTATTTCGATCCGGGAGATTACGTGTGCATTGACCGGAGTAATGTCGGTAACCATCCTGATTAAATGATGGCAAATCTCGAGGCTCAACCCATGCAGAACCGCGGCCCTTCCCGGCAAAACCGCATCGGCTTCGACCATGAAGCTTTTCAACAGTGGTAGCAGTTCAGTGGGAGCATCGAAAAATTCTCCTTGCAACGATAGATCATGTTGCCCGGGGTACCCTGCTAGCTCATTATTGAAAAATTCCCGATCGACAAACACAGCAATGTATCGTGGTGGCAGCTTGGAACTCAATTCTTCGTGCGGAATGTTGGGAGAAAGCGCGGACAAACGCCCTGGTTGTGAAACGATAATTTTATCGCCCAATCGCAAGCTGGTCAGGTCATCAAAGTTCAGGATAAACATATAAGCCGGATGATGATGTCTAGGCGTACGAGCATAAAGACATGCACCACCAACCGGCATAAACAGACCAATATCATCGCCGACATAGCTATCTACATAACGGAGCTGCTCCACTGTAATCCTGCCAACCAGGCGGCGTATTTTTTTAAGTTCTGTGTTGGTATCCATTTTAGTATCTGTAACTTTCATTATCTTAACTCCATATCCAGTTAATCAAGGACGACTACATCATTGCCAAGACAAGAGCTGAACAGTCATTGAAGTATCTGTCAGCCAGTTCAGGATAAGTTTCGGTGGGCCTGGGCCTTCGAGCTAACTGTCTCGCAGAGTCGTAGTTGATTACCTACTATATTCATAATACTTTATTTACTGTTATATCAAGCACCTCACCGAGAGAGCAGCAGAAAGCATATGACAATTCATCTTTCTGGTAAAAATGGCAACCTTACTAACGCTAAGGAAGCGCTTCTCTTTTCCGCTTATTTCGCCCTCTACGTCACTTACCTGTTTTTCAACCAGGAGAACGAGATTATGCACTGGATTAGTCTCGTTTTCGTGCCCGCCTTACTGCTCTTGATGAGCCAACGCTACTCAGGACAATCAAAGTGGTCGGTGAAATACATGCTGTCGTCCGTTGGTATTTCAAAAACTAACGCAAGAAACGGAATCATCTTAGCGGTGGTTCTGGGATTTGCCTTTGGCCTGCTTCAACTTCTGCTATCCGATAAGAAACAGGAAATCCTGAATCAGATCAGTTCTGGAAAAGTCCTCATCGCATTTCCTCTCGCCTTCGTATTCATGTTCTTAACAGCGGGATTTACCGAGGAATTCTTCTTCCGGGGAGTTTTGCAGACCAGGATTGTTAGAGCGACGAGCTCCAAATTGACTGGAGTATTGATAACAGCAATCATGTTCGGCTTGTATCATCTGCCATATGCATATTTTAGTCCGAACTGGCCTTCTCAAGGCAATTTGGGAGAGGCGCTATATACGGTTCTCACCGAAGCATGCCTGGCTGGAATTATTCTTGGATGGTTGTACGAAAAGACAAATAACAATCTGCTGGCATGTATCATAATGCATTCTTTGTTCAATGCGATGCCAGCCATGGCGATGCTCAAAATGTGATGAAATCACACGGACTTGGTCTTGCGTGGATAATTACGAATCTTGGTGGAGGCGGTCGTACGTAATTTGAACTTCTCTATTTTAGACCAGCTTTCGGGATCTTGGAAGAAGATTTCTGCTTGTGAGTCTCGTTAGGTCAACTTTTCCACAATAAAACTGTCTTCTTTAACCAAATAACGGTAACAAATCCTGTTCCCAATTTACATGCTCAACTCGCTTGTCTACTGTAATAATAGTGCCTTGATCAATCCAGTGGTCCCAGTTTCGAGATATGACCGGCCTTGCATTTCGAACAAGACTTTCAGGATCATGATGAATTATGATTAACCGCTTTTCTTCTCGAATAGATGAAGAAATCCACTGAACAATTCTAGTATTTATGCCTTTATCACGAAATCCATATCCTGCGACAATGATTGTGCTGGAATCATCTAAAGATTCATGTAGATGACAGTGCAAGGAACTGTAAATATCTGAGGTATATTGAAGTATTTTATTAAAAGTTCCAACCAAGAGCTTCGGGCCATGCCCTCGATAGGTAAGCCATTCTTCCCCACCTGGTCCTGGGAGGTGATAGGGATCTAATCTCTGAAATTGAACGAATCTGTATTCTTGTCTACCATCTCTCGGCTGTATTAAATACCAATCTATCGAACCATGAAGTTTAAATAATCTTGTTGGCATATCCCCTGTTTTAAACAAGTTTGGATCCCAATAACGAATATTATTTTCTTCATTACCAAATCCATCAGAGAATGGGCTTCCTAAAGTTGCAATAACCTGCTCCAAAATCAAATCATGATTCAGTGTAAATATATCGACGCTTGTCGCATATTCACTTGCATCGCGGATGAAATCGAGATGCCCATCAATATTTGCATCCCGACGAGAGATCATTTGCCAGACCACGTCTTCGATATAATTCATAGTTTCATTAGCTAAGTCATGTAAATTCCATTTGTAAAATCTTGGTCTATTGGGCAGCGGAAGGAGTAGGGGATCTACCTCGGCGGAAATTTCATTAATAAGTGGTTGGATAGCTGGATTATCGTATTCGCCAAGTTCCGAATCATATATTTGACTAGCGAGAAAATATAGATCTTCATATGATACCGGTCGCCACATGTTTCCCTCGTAGTATCTGTCATACACCTTTTTAAGAATGGCTAAAAAGCCAATAATAGGCCTTATTTCGCCATTAAAATTTTCATTTGGTTGAGCTGGAAGCCAGTATGTGGCCTCACCGTAAGTAACACCTGCTCCCGAGAAGGCTGTATCCGTAATTTGTGAAGTACTAGGCATACCCGCAGCGACAGATGCCCCAGAACCAAATAGGAATAACAATTTGTGATTACCCATTGCTCACTTCCACAGTCTGACCATTCATATCCGCTAAAAAAATCGTATTTCCCGTATTCACTTGCTAGCTTTTCGGTCTCAATAATGCCGAAAGTGATTTCTCTTTCCAATTCCCCGATGCAGCTGATAGTTGTGCAATGAACCCGAGCTTATTTCGCAAGCTTCTCAGCAGTCTTGGCAATTTTCTTCACTGACTCGTCGATGTGCTTGAGGAGATAAAGCAATCCCATTTAATGCTTCACAATTCTGACGATTACATTATCATGTGCTTCGAACGAGGCTGAAAACGTTTCTTTGTCTCTGATCTTTCCGACATCATAGACGACAAATAGAAGATTCCTGTACTTTGTTTGATAAGCTAATATATCATCGTTTATTTCTGGAATTATCTTTTTTACTCTACCCTCGTCTTTGCACAATTTGATTTCTATTGCTAGTTCTAGCTGATCAATTGTGAAGTCAGGTTTATATGTTTTTGATGAATATTCAATGGAGTCTTTTTCTCTGGAATACCGTATGTCCGCGCCGATCAGGAGATTCTCGAACGCATCTTGAACTTCTTTCTCATCTTTTGGAATATCACGAATGACTTTCCTTAACTTGTGCTCAGCCAAATTAATAACTTTTAACAACAAGCTGGACTCTTCGGGTGTGTCTTTCCCTTCGTAAATTTCATCAATAGTTGAGCTATCAAGCTCATCGTGAGCAGCTTGCAATAAGCCTCGTGCAACTTCCAACTGTTCAGTAAAGGCTCTTTGATGCTGTCGCTCAATTTGAAAGTCTAAGTCATCTAGACCACTAACAAAGCCACCGGTTGCAGACCATGAAAGAGCTGAAAATTCAATATATAGCCTTGAGTTCCTACCAAAAACTTCTTTAAAGAATTTATGAGCTCTCATCACCCAGCGAGTGTGCGCAGCGGAAAGTCTACCGGCGGAAGAGACTTTATGAATATCACCAATCAAATCATCTATTTCGGATAAAGCTTCTTCCTTCGTCCAAGTTTTCATTAAACCGATCGCCGCTTTCCATTTCGTGGTTTAAGCAATATTTAGGAGCATTCTATTTTCATATTCCGGAAATGTGTGGTCATTGCATTCCAACTTCCGTGACAATCATCAATATTGCAGCTGCTGTGCTATTTAAAGCG
>Ga0172371_10003554_pt1 | contig 24082 bp, 22 predicted proteins | sample Lak12m_FD_114543 | JGI IMG/M metagenome (GOLD analysis project Ga0172371, IMG submission 114543) | Freshwater microbial communities from Kabuno Bay, South-Kivu, Congo - kab_022012_12m | ecosystem: Environmental > Aquatic > Freshwater > Lake | place: Democratic Republic of the Congo: South-Kivu... | reverse complement strand
TCTCCAAATTTCAGTCCACCTTCCTTTTCTTTTCCTTCAGTAGGCTGTCTTGTCAATACCTGAACTGGACCACGAGATCTTGCCTGAATCTTATGCTGTACTAAATGATACAATCTTCTATATGCAATAACACCTGTATAAATCTCGCCAACAATCTGTCTTCCTGTTAAGCCATCATAAAACGTTTCATAGCCATCGGGTCTGAATCCTAATTTTGATAATGAATCTCTTAATTCTTCAATTGAAACAGAGTTGAAAGGAGTCCCATTAATTATCCTGCCATCCATAGATGCAACCTTCCCACCTAATAATTCAATAAGATCCCCAACAGTCATTCTTGACGGAATTGAATGAGGATTCAGAATAAGATCTGGGGTAATACCATGTGTACTCATAGGCATATCTTTTTCAGGAACTACAAGCCCAACAACACCCTTTTGCCCATGCTTTGTTGAAAACTTATCCCCGTTTTCAGGAAATCTTACTGATCTAATTTTTATCTTTATCATTTTTGCGTCGCCATTACTTGTTAAATAAACTTTATCAACAAAACCGTCCATGTTTTTCTTTATGTGTGTTGAATTATCTTCAAATTTCTCTTCTACAAGTCCAAACTCAGAAATATCTTCAACATACTTTGGAGGAGAAACTTTTGCAATTAAAACATCGTCTTTTGAAATGAATACTTCTGGCTCAACAAAATTATCATCACCAATTGCTTTGTAAGCATCAGTTCCTAAATGACCATCAACAGATTCATCTGAAATTCTAAAATAATCACGTTGTCCGCCACTATATTGTGTTTCTTTATCACCATATGATCTGTAATAACTTAGTCTTCCCAAACCACGTTCAACAGCACCTTTATTTAATACAACTGCATCGTACATATTGAATCCATAATAAGGCATAACTGCAACAACAAAATTTTGTACTGCAGGACGCTCTTCTGCTTTAATTAAATCCATTGTATTTGTTTTTACTAAATGTCTTTGAGGATAATAAAGCATATAAGATTCTGTATCTGTTTTTAATGTATGATTTGAGGCATAATATCCAATTGCCTGTTTATACATTTTTGCACCGTGCAAAGCTTTTGTTGCCATATCGTGTTCTAAAAATGGAGTCATTGATGTAACAATACTAAAAAGAGCCGCAGCATCAACTTCAAGATGTGTATTTTCTGGTTTTATTTTTCTTGCTTCTGTTGCAATATATGCATTATCTTCTTCATCTGCGTCTAAGTATTCTATTACCCCTTCTTTTACTAAATCTTTGAATTCAATTTTTCCCTCTTTTAAATCTTTCATATGTTTTTCTGTTAAAAGTGGTTTGCTATCTTTTAATACAATTAATGGGCGCTGAATTCTTCCGCCAGAAGTGTTGACATAAACTTCATTTGTATCTTCTTTATATCCAATATTAATTAAGCAGTCTAATTTTCCTTTGATTCTTTGTGTCCTAAATTTATTAACGAAATCTTTTGGGTTGTCGTGAAATCCAATTAGTTTTCCATCAAGATATATTTTTGCTGCCTTCATTCATACACCCCTTTATTTCTTTTTCTCATAGACGTTCATGCTTCTAAGAATGTCTTCAACACCAGCCAAAGCCGCATCTGTTGTAACTTTAGCCGTAATTGCAAGATTTTTTGTCAATCCACAGTTAGGTCCATCAGGGGTTTCAATTGGACAAATTCTGCCCCAACCGGTTCCATGAACATCTCTTGCCTCATAATTTTCTCTACTTTTATCCAAAGTAGATTTTACTTTTCTGTTTTCAATTATATGATTAAGCCAGTTTACTTTAGGCACATATTCAGCAACACCTGTTAGTCTTCCAACCCAATTTCCTGTTGCCATTCCAAACTGTATTCTGTCTGTAATAGCATTCGGTCTTATAATTGTGTTTATTTTCAAACGTCTTCTTCTGACTAAGCTCCTATCAATCTGAAATTTAACATCATTTACAAAATATTTGAATGCAAATCTGAATTCATGCTCTAAAAGTTTTCCGCTCAATTCAACTCTCTTGTTCATGTAACTGTCTTTATCATCCAAGTCACGTAGGTCATATGCTAATTCAATTGCCTTAACTGTCATTCCTGCAATGTAATATGCTTTTAACATTCTCTTATCTTCTGTTTGTCCAATATGCGGCAACAAAAAATTATCAATAACTTCATATGCTCTTCTAAGTCTATAACTCAATATTTGACCTGGCGCAACATATTTTCCTATATAGTCCAAAGCCGCTTCCTGACTTTCAACATTCATTCTACTGTAATTAAGCAAAATATCATTTTTAACCTCGGGGATATCTTCAAATGCATCTATAAAATCTTCTACAGTTTCTAATCCCAAAGCTCTTAACAATACAAATAATTTCAGTTTTTTAGGAGAGGACGGAAAACTTACTTCTAAAATTCCATTTGAATTTCTTACAATTTTTACGCGTCCTTTGAAAGCTCCTTTTGTTGATATAACTTCCGCAATTGTCTTTTTTCCATCTTCTGATATCAAAACTTTATCTGATGCTAATACTTCTTGACTAATTAGAATTTTTTCAATTCCGTTAATTATGAAGTATCCTCCTAAATCCATTGGATCTTCACCTAATTCAATTAATTCTGCATCATTCAAACCATGTAAATTGCATTTTCTCGATTTTATCATAATAGGAACTTCTCCTATATACGCTCTTTTTGTATCTTGTAAAACATCTTTTCTTATTAAATTAATATCAACATAAATAGGTGCAGAATAATTCTTGTCACGCAATCTTGCTTCCATAGGATAAAAATCTGTTCTTCGTGAGCCGTCTTCTTCTATAATCTGTGGTTTTAACACCTGAACATTTTCCAATTCCAGTTTTACATTCTCAACCTTAGATTCAACAGATTTGTTTTCTTCTATAATCCGAGGTACTTTCTCAAAAATAAACTGATTAAATGATTCAATATCTTGATGTACAGGATTACTGTCTTTGTAATATGCGTTAATTAAATCCCAACCATTAATTTCCCATTCCTTAACCATGCAACCACCGTTATTATTCAACTAATCTGTAATAAAAAGCCGTACTTCCAAAATTAGAATCTCTCTCTATTTTGATTACATTGCCGGATTTTGCATTTAAGTTGGCAATTGCGGGATCATTGTGCTTTATACAAGGCAAATCAGCCTTAGAAATAGAATATGTTCCTAAAAGATTTTTTTCCTCTGCATCTGAAAGCAAAGTGTGTTTAGGCACCAAAAAATGTGTGTTAATCTCAAATTTAGCCAAGTTGAGCCCCCCGAAAACCTAAAAACATTCTGCAAAAGTAGTACATTATAAGCAGAACGATAGTCTGACCAGACTAAAGGCAGTGTAAAAAAAGCATTATTATATAACTTATATAGAAAGATATTTAAAGCTTATGTCTAATCTGGTTTTAATGTAAATTGCGAAAACAAATCATTCTTGGATTAGTCCAAAAATTTCTCTACAACCTTTTTTGCGCTCTCTCTTTTTTGTTGGTGTTTTTTCAAGAACACAGACAATTTCTCAATAGTATACATTTTCATTTCACCACTGAGTAGCTTCCCGCTTTTGTAATCATTATAAATCTCTTTCAGCTTTTTATCATCAGGTTCTAATCCATATTTCAACAGTTGATACGAAACATCTACATCTGGATTTCCGCCATATTTGCGGTGTTCTTCAACACTTGTTCTTCCACCAGAAAACGCATATTTATTTATTTTCTTTCTTGCGTCTTCGGGGCTGTCTATTAATGCAATGTAAGATGTTGGTATTGATGAAGACATTTTTCCACCATCAAGACCAGGCATAAACATATGATATGTTGAACTTATCTGATTGAATTTAAATAATTTAATTCGCTGAGAAATATCGCGAGCTAATCTAATATGCGGGTCTTGATCTGAACCTACAGGCACAACTACAGGCACAGGACCCTCAAACTCAGGCAATTGGCAATGCAACATATCTGATGCCTGCAACAAAGCAGATGCCATTTTACCTGGGCTGATTTCTCCATAAATTGCACTAAATTCATTAAAAGTAGCATGTCTTGCCAACATGTTTGCCAAACTATAATATGCATTGGATCTTTTTGCATCATTGCTTCGTTTTGACTGAAAATAAAATTCACATTTTTTTAGATCAAGCCCGAGTGCAACATAGTTTGTTAAATATTCTTCAACAGCAGTTCTCTTTAATTCTTGCATATCTGTGTTTCGGGAATTATATGCTTCAATATCAGCAACTGCAAGATAAACTTTCGCGCCTAATCCTTGATAAAAAATAATCTGATCTGCAACCATTTTATGTCCAAAATGGAATTTACCTGAAGGCATTAATCCAGTCATCATTACAAATTTCTTTTTGTGTGCAATTGCATCTGTAATTTTCTCAAAGTTACGATGTGCAAACACAATTCCACGCCTGAAAATTACCATTTCTTCAAACTGTTTTGGCAGGTCATTCATTGGTTTAAGTCCAAACTCTGTTATCAATTTATCATAATCAATATTTCCCTTAACTTCCCATGGCGTAATTATTTGTCCTTCTGGCATAATTCTCCCTCTATTATATTAAAATAAAATCAGAATAACTTATAAAGCTTTGTACCATAGAGTAAATATGTACAAAAAAAGAGCAATCACAATTCCTGCAGAATACAAACTAAGACCTAAGAAACAGAAGAAAACTGCGTCGTGCATAAACATCACAAACTTGCTGAAATTAAAGCCTGTTGAAAAATTAGCATCTTTTGTTGAAGACGATTTTAGAAAAGAATTTGCAAGACGCATTGTCAGAATAATTGAGAAAATACCTGTTAAGAAGCAAGAAGATTTTGATTATTTTATTAATAACCTTAATTTAATAACCAGATACGCAAGCAGAAAAACAGATCCAAAAACATTTATTATAGATAACCTATACAGATTACAAGAACTTAAAGAAAAGGCTCCTCAATTTTTAGAAGCACTATCTATTTTTGAAACATGTATTACTTTGTCAGAATATACCCCTCTTGAAAAAATTGCTTTAAATGAAATGCAGAAATATATTAAACAAAAAAAAATTACAGTAGAAGAAATTGACTGGTTAGAAGTATTTTTAAAATCAAACAATCCAAAATACAGATTACCAATACTTTATTCTCTATTAAAAACAAGAAATCTTAGAATTTCTCAAGCATTATGGGCGCCGTATAAAACATTATTAGAATACACAGAATATAATATACGAAAAAAAAGATCTAATTACAGTATTGTTCAACTTCTTGACACTTTTTGGGAATATATGATATCTGTTGAATTTCACCCAGACCAAATTGGTGCAAAACTTGAAATGAAAGCATTAAGATTTGATTCTAAAGAAAAAGAAGAGTTAGAGAATGCATTAGATGCAATTAGAGATACATACGGGACCCAAATAAAAATAATTAGATTAGGCAGAACCATTGAAGAAGAACATTCTATTAATTTAGCATTAATAAGAATATTAGAAAAAAGGTTGGCTGATTTAAAAACATTAGAAAATATTACTGCATTAAAAGAGTGGGCACAAACTCTGCCTTTATTACACAAATTGTTTGTTAAAACAAAAAAAGACCCTACTCTCGATGAAAACTGGGATATAAACTTTGAATATGGTTAAACAAGTCTTTTTTGTTTTGTTGCATTATTTGCATCAATAAATGTCTGCCAGCTTTTTCTTACAAATTTGGGAATTGATTTGGATTTCACACACTCTTTAATAAATGCAATTGTTTTTGGATCGTGAGGATATCCTGATCCTATCTCAATTCCATGTTCTTTCTCAATTTGTTTAATATATCTGTCGCGCTCTACTTTTGCAATAATAGATGCGCCAGAAACTGCAACGTAATTGACATCTGCATGATGTTCTGCAATAATTTCATGATGATTATTCAAATATGCATAAACCGTATCTCTATATTTTGCAGTGTTGACATCAGGGCAATCAATATATATTTTCTTTTGCTTATTCCTTAACAGGTTAATTAATTCTACAGCCATTTTTGCTTCTATTAAATTTAATGAAATCTTCTCTCTCTTTTTATCAATCTCATATGCATCAACTTTAACAGAGTAGTATTCTTCTGCCAAGTCAATAATTTTAGGATAAAATTCTTCACGTTTTTCTGCAGTTAACATTTTTGAGTCCTTCACCCCTAACTCTTTCAATTCATCAAGAGCAGAAACATCAAATGACGCAATAGCCATCACCATAGGGCCTAAAACAGGACCTCTGCCTGCTTCATCAATACCTGATATAAACAAATTTACACCTGTCCTTGTTTCAAACAAAAATCTTTTAAATTAGTATTAATATATAATATAGACATTATATTTAAAGTTAACTTTATTAAATACAAAGGAGATTTTATTATGGCAAAATTTTACACATTGTTTTTTATTCTGGTTCTCTTAATTTCTATCTTAAACGGTGTTTTTAGTGATTGTACAATTACACAAGATGGCATCTTTATCAATAATGACTTTCCACGTGTTTGTTCACTAACAGAAGCAGGCCCATATAAAATATATCCTTATAATGGCAATATCATTGAACATAATATTAACGCTACAACAGAAATTTATCAAATAGATGTTCATCCTTTTTATAGTAATAGTTATTTAGAAAAATTAAATTTTGATGGGAAACAATATAGTAATCTCAATATTTTTGAAAGCTCAAAAGCGATGAATTTAAAACTTAGTGTTTATCCTTCTAATAGTTTAACATTATGTAATCTTAAAACATTAGAATTGAATGGAGCTAAAACAAGCGAAATCAAAATATTGCCAAATCTGTTTTGTGACAGCTTTGAAATAAACGATCTTATTATCCTTAAATCTACAGCAAATATTTCTAATACAGAATCACGAAAACTCTCCATTACAGATATTAATTCAACATCAGATTTAGAAAACATATCGAAAATTAATATTACTTATCTTGTATCAAATAAAATCATTTTAGACGATACATATTTAGAGTTAAAAGCAAGTATTCTTGAAATACCTACAAAAAAAATGTTTACCCTCAATAAAGGTAATCTGACATCATCTACAAAAATAATAAATTCTGGCACTCTTATATTTAATGCAGGAACAGTAAGCCTTCAGAATATAATAATAGAAGAGGGGGGGACAGTAAAAATTAATGGAGGAACAATTACAGGAAATGATACTATTACTGTAAGAAGCAATGGAAAATTAGAAATTAATGAAGGAACAGTAAGCCTTCAGAATATAATAATAGAAGAGGGGGGAACAGTAGACATTAATGAAGGAACAATTACGGCAAACACAATCACAAATAATGGAACAATTACACAAACTGCAGGAAAACTAACTGTTTACAACAAAATCACAAATAATAATTTAATGAACGTCTCTAATCAAGGAGAACTTACTACTATTGATTTCGACAACAATAAGAATTTGGCAATAACAACTAACGCAAAACTATCTGTTTTTTCATTAGTAAATAAATCAGATGGAACTATTATCACCGATAACGGAAACATTACATCTACACAAACAAAAAACTATGGAACAATAGATATTTACAACGATTCAAACGCATCTTTACCTAAAATAGAACTGTACGGAGGAACAATTTCATTTGATTCATCAGAAATAAAGACCTCTTTAGAATTTGTGAATTATAGCGCTACAGCATATCCACATGGCAAAGCACACATTACACTAAAGAATATTTCTGATGCAACTCTCACTTACAATAATCTTGATTTAACAAATATATTAGAATCAGAGAATCAGAACATTATTGAAATTGTAGATTCAACAAACATTAACATCAAAGACTCAAACTTTATTTTCTATAAGAAAGAAGTCACACTACCATACACAGAACATATATTAAACGGAACAGGAATTAAAATAAAAGATTCTACAGTAAATGTAACAAAATCAATTTTTAAAGGACTTACACAAGACTTTGCAATTTCTGGCAATAAAAGACTTGAAGTTAAAGGAAGTAGTTTCTATACAATTACAAAGTTCAAGACGGCAATAATAAATTATAGTCCAACAGAAATCTTGTCACTAAATTACATATTTTACAACAATTATTTCAGTGAAGAGCCTTATCTTATATGTACATATTGTGACAGTTCAACTGTTTTATTTTCCAATCAAACAAACCCGCAGCTAAATCCTGCGCCTGATAGTGATAATTCACTGGGAATTAACACTTGTGAAACTTCGCAGGCAGTAGACACAATAATTAACACACTTGCAGAACCAATTATAGAAAATTGTATGATAAACTTTGCAAAATACAATCCAAATTTCAAAGGATTCATAGGAAATGTTTACAGTTTCACAGATGCATTTGATTCAGATGGAGATAATGTTTCTGAAACTACAATTCAGTTTTCTTCTTATCCTATTATTAGAGACTTTGGTGCAATTGCATCTGCACTTACTGGCATTACTGCCCTTGAGCTTTCTTTTGGCAGTACAGACCTGAAAACAATTTTAGAGACTGATTTAGGAATAGGTTATATTGCTTATGAAAACAGTAATTATGACTGTACAGGAACAGTTTTAAATGCAGATTATAAATATATCGTTGGAGAACACAAAGTATGCGCAGAAAAAGGTGGAGTACAAAAAAGATATAATGTAAATATTTTAAGCCCAAATTTAAGAATAAACATAAAAGATCCTAATGAAACTGTCTTTTATCTTTATTTAGACAAAAATACAGACCTTTACAATTCAAGCTACGGTACAAACACAAATATAACTATTGAATTTGCAGATGCTACTCTAAGCAATGTATTTTATTATGAATATAATTCAACAGAACAAAAAACACCTGCATCAGCTTTAATCAATGCAAGCTACACTTTCAATAACAGCGGATATTTTATTTTCTTTTTTGGAAAAACAGGGCCTACTGCAGAAGAATTTGCAAATCCTGACTTATATTCAGGATACATATATAAATTAGATATAAATGTTGCTCCATCAACAGGAGGAACAGAAACATCACAAAACAATATAACATTAAAGATCGAAACAAATAACATATATTATATGAATGACAATGCAAACATCAAGATCTCTGTCTGCAACACAAGCACAACAAACAATGTTTCTGATGGTATATTGAATTACAATATATCAAATACAGCGACAAATGTAATTGAATCAAACATCTCTTTAACATCTGTAGCAACACAAGATGCATGCAAATCTTTTAATTTAACTGACTCATTAAACAGCTATGGCGTTGGTGAAGGGTATTATACAATTAATACAAGCTTTACAGGAAACTCAGGAAATGGAACTGTTAGTGAAACCAAGGTAGAGTCATTTACAGTATTACAAGAAATAAAAACTGTAAAAACACCTGATATGAGTCCAATTATTTTAGCTACATTATTAGGAATCATAGTAATAGGATATTATGTAAGAAATAAAAAACAAGAATAAAAATAAAGATTAAAATAATGACAGAAATATAGAAAAATTATCTTACAATTTCTGCCATTTTCTTTTCAATATCCTGCCATCTATCCTTATCTTCTTTTACATAAGATGGTTTGATCTTCTCAATAGATTGATCAAAGTCTGTTTTGTCCACAAATTCAATATCTTTTTTCTTTTTATTAACTGCATCTCTGATTGCAATCATTCCTGCTTCTCTGCATACTGCTTCAATATCCGCTCCATTGTATCCTTCTGTTTTCTCTGCCAATTTTTCTGCATTAACATTTTTTGACAAAGACATATTCTGAGTATGCACTTTGAAAATCTCAGTTCTTGCTTTTTTATCAGGCATATCTACAAAAATCAGTCGATCAAATCTTCCTGGGCGCAATAATGCTTTATCTAAAAGATCAGGTCTGTTTGTAGATGCCATTATTAAAACATCATTGAATTTGCTGACACCATCTATTTCTGTTAACAATTGTGCAGTTACTTTATCGCTTACACCTGAGTCATGTGATCTTCCTCTTATAGTAACTAATGCATCAATTTCATCAAAGAAAATAATTGACGGTGCAACTTGTCTTGCTTTATGGAATATTTGTCTTATTCCTTTTTCAGATTCACCAACCCATTTACTCAACAATTCTGGTCCCTTAACTGTAATGAAATTTGCACGCACTTCATTTGCAACTGCTTTTGCAAATAATGTCTTTCCTGTTCCTGGAGGACCAAATAATAATATTCCCTTTGGCGGTTTTATTCCTGCAGTTTCAAACATCTTAGGATATTTATTTGGCCACTCTACAGTTTCTTTTAATGTTTGCTTTACTTCATCCAACCCACCAATATCATTCCAATTGACACGAGGAATTTCCACACTTACTTCCCTCATTGCAGAAGGTTCAATAATTCTTGCGGCCTCATTAAAATGTTCCTTTGTTATTTTCAGTTTATCCAAAACCTCTTTTGATAATTTTCCTTCTAATTTTTTCAAATCAGGCATTACTTCACGCAGAGAACGCATTGCTGCTTCTTTTGATAATGCAGACAAATCAGCACCTGTATATCCTATAGTAATATCTGCAATTTCATCCAGATTTATTCCCTTATCCAAAGGCATATTTCTTGTATGTATTTGCAAGATTTCTTTTCTGCCATCTCTGTTTGGCATTCCAATAACAATCTCGCGGTCAAATCTTCCTGGACGACGTAATGCTGGATCTAATGAATCAGGTCTGTTTGTAGATGCCATTACAATAATATTTCCTCTTGCTTCCAAGCCATCCATTAAAGTTAAGAGTTGTGAAACAACTCTTCTTTCAACCTCTCCTTGAACTTCATTCCTATTTGGTGCAATTGCATCTATTTCATCAATAAAAATAATTGTTGGTGCATTTTGTTTTGCTTCATCAAATATTTTTCTTAAATTTTCCTCACTCTGTCCATAGAATTTACTCATTATTTCAGGCCCATTCAATGTAATAAAATGTGCATCTGTTTCATTTGCAACTGCTTTTGCTAATAATGTTTTTCCTGTTCCTGGAGGACCATAAAGCAAAACACCTTTTGGCGGCTCTACTCCAAGCTTATTAAATATTTCAGGATTCTTAATTGGTATTTCAACCATTTCTCTAACTGCTTCTATTTCTTTTTGCAATCCACCTACATCTTCATATCTCAATATTTTTTGTTTTTCAATCTGACCTTTAACTGGTTTTTTTAATATCTGAATTTTTGTATCCCAGATTATTCTTGAAGGAGCTGGTTCTATTTTACTTACAACTAATTGTAATTGTTTTCCCATTACTCCAATTACTAAAGAGTTTCCTTGCAATAGAGGCATGTTTAAAATTCTTTCATGCACATACTCAATAAAATCAGGATTAAAATCAATTTCTTGTGTTGGGCTCAACTGCAATGTTTTTGCTTCTTTCAATTCAATTGCTTCAATTTTAACTTCATCATCAATTCCCGCACCACAATTATTTCTCAAGATTCCGTCCATTCTTATATAATCTTCTTCTCCTGTACTTAATTCAGACCAGACTAACGCAACTGCTTCTTTTTTTCCTTTAATTGAAATTGCATCTCCAGGACCAATATCTAACTCTTCCATTATTGCACTACCAACTCTGACAATTCCTCTGCCTATATCTTGTCTATATGCCTCTTTTACTTTTCCTTCCATTACATTCTCGTTCTTACCCATTTACACCACCACACAATAATCTTAACAAATTAATAATGAATAGAATAAAAATGTAACGAAGAATTTAAAAACATTTGTCTACATCTATTGGACACGTTATGTATCATAACCACACAACAGGACATAAAAATAGTACACATTACAAAACTATAGAAAACAATTCCATTGGAATATAAAGTGTATTACTTTCTTTATCATAATTTAGTTTTTGATTTTGTGCAATTACAATAACATTCTTTGCTTTCTTGTTTTTTCCACCAATTTCAAACACTCTGCCATCAACTACAAAATCATATTGTTTATCTTCATAAATATATTTTGGTTCTTTTTTAATTCCAAACATTATTGAGGCAAATAAATCTTCCCTTGCATACCCTATTGTTGTTTTTAGGTTATAAGAATTGTATGACAATCTAACACTTGGTGCAGTAAATATATATTTCTTCTGACTTTTCATATATGTGCCTCTAAATATTTCAATATTACTCAATCAGAAACTTTTTCTCTTTGTACAATATCATTGACTGTTTTTTTATCAATATTCGTACCTATTATTATATGTTGAAATAAAATCTCTGAATTTCAGTATGTTTTGCATTTGTCGTTTTAGTTATCATATTCGTTAAGTCAATTCTTAATCAAAATAAAACCATTTTGGATGTCATCTATTTTCCACCCACTCTTTGTGATTTCATCTCTTTGTTGATCTGATTCTGCAAACTTTTTTTCTTTTCTGAAATCAAATCGTTTCCATGCACTCTCTACAACCTTATCATCTGCTTTTTCAGGAAAATTGAACAAGCCCAACAAAGAATCATATTTCTTAAAATATCCTGACAGCTTTCTTGCAGTTTCTGTTTTGATTTTTCCATTTCCAATTAAACCATTTACATATTTTGAAAACTCAAATAAAACTGCTAATGCAATTGGTGTGTTTAAATCATCTTCTAATGCTTTTATAAAATCTTTCAAATAATTCTCAGATGTTTTTACAACTTCATCATATGTATCACTTTCTAATCTTGCATTGTAATTAGTTAGCTTTGCAATTGTTAAATTGAAATCCTGCAAATTAGTCTGGCAATTAGTTAGGCTTTCAAATGTAAAATTTAACTGACTTTTATAATGCGAAAGTAAATATAATAATTTTAATGCAATTGGATTAAAACCTTTTGCTTCAATATCACGCAACGTATAAAAATTCCCTAAACTTTTTGACATCTTTTTTCCATCAACCATTAAGTGTTTGGAATGAATCCAGAATCTTGCAAACTCAATATCATTATGGGATTCACTCTGCGCAATTTCATTTTCATGATGTGGAAATATTAAATCTTCTCCACCAGAATGTATATCAATTGTCTTTCCTAACAAAGTATTTGCCATTACTGAACATTCAATATGCCAGCCAGGTCTTCCTTTTCCTAATTTTGTTTCCCAAAAAACAGTTCCATCTTCTGGCACATATGCTTTCCACAATGCAAAATCTTTTGCACTATCTTTTCCATATTCATCAGTTTTTGTTCTGCCACTTGCATCTTGTTTCAGATCTTTCAATTCAAATCCAGAAAGTTTTCCATATTTTTTGAATTTGTTAATTGAGAAATAATAAGAGCTATCTTCTCCTTGGTATGCATATCCTTTTTTTACTAAGTCTAAAATAAAATCAACTATTTGATCAATAAATTCTGTTGCTCTCGGATAGAATTTACAATCAATAAAATGTAACTTTACAATATCTTCAAAAAACGCTTTTGCATAAAAATCAGTATATTCTTTTAATGTTTTATTCTGCTCGCGTACATTTCTAATTATCTTATCATCAACATCTGTAAGATTTCTTACATGCACCAGTTGATATCCTTTATAACGAAGAAATCTTGCCAAAAGATCTTCATATGAAAATGTTCTCAAATTCCCTATGTGTGCATAATCATAGATTGTAGGACCACAAGAATACACTTTCACTACTTTTTCAAGCGCTTTGAAGTATTCTTTCTTCTTTGTTAAATCATTATATAGCTTCAGCATATCATCACAAAACAAGTAAATTTCCTTCGTACTATATGGAGAATCTATCGAAAGGTTTATTAAGGTATGCGAAGTAATATTATAGAATTTTCATGATCGTAACTATGGAGGAGATTTAAATGGGATACGAATATAAGAACAAAAAAGGAAGAGTATATTATTTACACAGCAAAGGTAGATTGTTCTACTTCTCAAAAGATAAGAAGGGTTCAATAGACTTACCAAAAGGATACAAAGTAATGGAAAACAAGGTAACAGGATTACCAATGTTAAAGAAAGCATAAGATTTCTAAAATCTTTTTTTATTTTTTATATTTATGTACATATAGGAACTGTATATAAACCTTTTTGGATCATATTATTATTGTGATTAAATGTCAAAACCTAAAATTCTAATTATTGAAACTGGTGGAACAGTTGCTCAGAAAAGAGGAGAAGATGGAGTCTTCAGACCTATTGAAGAAAGTGTTACTGATAAAATAAAAGGTATTAATGAATTTGCAGACTTAAAAGTTGAGAGAATACCTAAATTAATTGATAGTACTAATATGTTAACAGAACAAAGATCTTTTTTAGCTAAACAAATATATCAAAATGTGGATGATTTTGATGGTTTTGTAGTTGTACATGGAACAGATACAATGGCAGATAGTGCAGCAGCATTAACTTTTATGCTTCAAGATTTTGGAAAACCAATAATATTGACTGGAGCTCAGATCTCTATATATGAGCCTAGAACAGATGGCACCGCAAACCTATATGCTGCAGTAAAAGCTGCAACCTTAGATTTTGGAGAAGTTGCTATTGTTTTTGGTAATGGAATATATAGAGGTCCAAGAACTATTAAAGATGATGAAGAAGGATTTAATGCATTTTTATCTCCGAGAGTGCCCCCAATTGGAAAAGTAGGTATAACTATTGAAGCATTAGAAAATAGAATTCCTAGATTTAAACGTGAACCAAAATTATTTACAGATTTCGATACAAATATTGGATTCTTTTATCCTATGTCTGGAGTAAGTGTTAACACATTTGCAAGTCAAGTTAGAGATCCTAGTGTTCATGGATTTGTAATGGTTGGGTTTGGAGCAGGTAACATACCTGAAGTATATTATCCTGAAATTGAAGAAGCAACAAAATTAAATAAACCTGTTGTAGTTGTTACTCAATGTCTAAAAGGTGCTGCAGACATGGGAATTTACGAAGTTGGTGCAATACCATTAAAATTAGGTGCAATATCTGGTGGAGACATGACCATGCAAACTGCAACTCAAAAACTTATGTATGCATTAGGTAAAGCAAAAGAAAATAATATTGATCCAAATAAAAGAATTGCATTTGTAAAAAAAATAATGCACACTAATTATGCTCAAGAAATAAGTTCTGCAGAAAGAAGAGTCTAATTATCATGAGTTTCTTTGATAAGGCCTAAACTGATTTTTCTTTTGGTGAACTTAAGGTTCTCTTTTCCCCTGTTAAATATAATCTTTTTCAGGTTTTAGGTGTGGAGAAGAGGGAAAGTCCCTTATCTCATTACAAAAACCACTTTTTGTCCAACGCGTTTCTTTTCTAACATCCCGTCTTTATGTAATTTGTTAAGGCGCTGAGAGGCAGCATTTAATCCTTTGTATTTTAGAGCATCTCTTATTTCTTCTGCACATGCCTTTCCATGATTCTTTATAAAATCAACAATTGCAATATCTTGCTCAGGTAAAAATTCTGGATTTGATGTATTAGGGGGAGAACTTTGGGATACATATAACAAATCCATTATTTTATCATACTTTTTGTTGATTTCCTGAATCATCTGGTTGGTTTTGTTTCTTTCTTCTGCAAGCTTGTATACTAATAATGATAGTACTTCTGGCCTGTCTCCCAATACCATTAGATCCTCTAACAAACTATCTGTACTTTCTGTTGATAGCTCTGTCAACAAACCTTTTAGTCTGTTTGACTCTTGTACATCGTTCGGGATGTGATTATTCATATTATATCATGATATAGTCATGATTAAAATAAGATTGTCTTAAGAATACGATTTCTTGACCTAACTATTTACTGAAAAATTAACTAAACAGGCAATCATTAATTATTTTTCTAAACAGATCTCTATAGCAGATACCCTTGTCTTACTACCATCTTCATTTGTTAACTCTTCTGTTGAAATCTTAACCTCTTTAACAGAAAGTTCTTTTGCAAACCTATTTTTTGACATTTCAGCAACATCTACCGCCTTACTAATTACCTTTCCTCGTGCCTTTATTGTGATCTTTTCTGCTCCTTGATTAATCTGGGTAATAACTGCAAACACATACGCCTTTGTGTTTTTCTTTCCTACAAATACTGTACTTTCTCTTGAATTATCTTCAGACATAGTACACACCTTTACTATATACATACTAAACCTTTTTATATCTATTTCACAGGATAAAAAAAGAAAAAAAGTTTAACAAAGTGTTGGGGGGTGCACATCAGTCAAACTTATCTTCTTCTAAGTTCATAGATTAGGTTTCCTGTTTGTTCATTAATCACTTTATTCAGTTTGAATAGAGTTCCTTTTCCAAGCCGTATCATATTAACAAGCTTTTCTGCACCTAATCCTCCTATTTCAATTAGCCTTACATCTGTATCTAAGACATCCACAAATGTACTTTCACCACAGCTCAACAGCATCTATATCACCTCTCAAAAGTAGTTCTGTTTTATTAGGCTAAATCTACTTTACATTAGATGTAACAACTATCATCTTAATAAACTTTTCTGATTATGTAAACCAAAATTGTGTTCTCAAAATAATCACAACACAAAATAAGCTATTTGCAGTCATAACACAAACATATTAAAACCTTCTGACATTCTATGATAATATAGAAAGACTAAGGTGAGACAAATTACATCTTCCGTGTCCCAAGATGTTGACAAACAGTCAATTTGTTTCTTACAATAATATGTGATTTTATGATTTCGAAAAGTGATGAGAAGAAACTAATTAAAAGTGCTATTGAAACACAAAAGTTTGCGTATGTTCCTGTAAGTAAAGTTGGAGTTGGGGCGAGTCTTCTGACAAAAGAAGGTCACATCTACAATGGGTGCAATGTACAAAGCGTTATTTCTGGACTGGGAATTTGTGCAGAACAATGTGCAATTCATAATGCTGTTGCACATGGCGCATACAATTTCAAAGCAATTTGTGTTGCATTTCCGTCATTACATTCAACTCGTCCTTGCGGATCATGTTTGCAATTGATTCATGAATTCAAAGAAGTTTCTAATTATGACATTCAAATTATTTGTCTAAACAAAAATGGAAAAGTAGTTGAAAGAACTTCAATTTCAAAATTATTACCTAAAAGCTACGGTCCAGTTGAATCACATAAAAACATTTCAAAATATAAAAAGAATTTAGATTAACTTTTCGTAATTATTTAACCATTTCTTATGTTTTTAGTCAAAGAACATAAAACAGCTCAATTTATATATCTTTACCTATATATATTTTATTGTTATTACATAACAGAGAACAATAATCCTATTTCTTTTAAGTGGTAACAATTCAGAAAGTATGCTGATAAATATAATGAAGTCACATACAATTTGGGTAAACGTAAGCCTTTTATTAAGGCTTCTAAAGGAGTTGAAACAAATGGTAGAAGGAACTGTAAAGTTTTATAACTTTAACAAAAGATTTGGTTTTATTGCTGGAGACGACGGTAAAGATTACTTTGTCCACGAGTCTGGTATAGAGTCAAAAGGAATTAAAGATGGTGTTAGAGTTACATTCGAAGCAATTACTGATGAAAGAGGACCAAAAGCAGTAAAAGTTAAAACAATGTAAATAATCCTACTTAATGAATTTTAGTTTCTAACCAAATTCTTTTTCTTTTTTATTTTTGTTTCTTCAAATCATAACGTAAGTCTGATAAAAAGATAACATTATATATATTTTGTGCCAGATATCTTTATGAAACAAGACAATATTATATTAAGTAAAATAAACAATAAATCTGATTTTAAGATTTTCTTAGATGACTTAAATATTTCTGACAATACAATTATAATAAAACCAAATTGGGTTGATTGTAAAGAAGGATCTTTTACTGAAGCAAATGTTTTAGAACATATTTTTGAATATTTCTCAGATAAAAAATTATTTGTTGTTGAAAGTTATACTGCTGGCAGAAATGAATCTTATTTTAAAGGAAAAGAAATATTTGCAAAAAAAGAAACATCTCTACAAGATGCAAAAAAATATCAACAGATATTAAAAGAAGGAGACAAATGGTTCTTAGAAAAAACAGGAATTCAAAAACTATTGAACGAATATGATGTTGAATATATTAACATTACAAGAAATGTTTGGAATGGTACAACAACTAATCCTGAAGAAATAAAAAATATTGTAGATAAAAAGTTTAGCCCATTAAGATTTGAAGAGTTTTATTCTTATGTCCCACAGAAACTTTTTGATTTGAGAGGAAGTACATTAATTAGTTTAAGCAAAATGAAAACAGAGGATTTGCCATTCGGAGTTTCTGCCTCTACTAAAAATCTTTTTGGTTTAATTCCTGATCCTTTAAGATGGAAATATCACGGCTCAAATCATAAATTAATTCCACAGTCTGTGTTAGATATTAACAAGATTTACAGATCTTTATTCAAAACATATTTTATTACTGAAGGAATTTATACTGCGCTTACAGATTATATTTCAAATAATAACGTTATAAAAAACAAAGGCCAAATCATTGGTGGAAAAAATTCAATAGAAGTAGATGCTATATTTGCATACATTAATAAAATAAATTACAAACAAATCCCATATCTTTGTCTTGCAGAAAAAGAATTTAACACATTTGATCAATCTATTTTTGACAAAATCAAAAAAGCAAAACTTGAAGCATTAAAAGATTAAAAATTAGTTACTCAAAAAAAGTTGACAAACTTCACGCTTTAATAGATTCCGGAACTTGTTCAGAATTGACAACCTTATTCTTTCTCTTATACAAAAACAATGCTATTGTAGATATCACAATAGATATTATAATAACACTAAATACTATATTTACAATATCACCCGCTCCCATAAGCACAGTGCTTGAACTAATAGATATTGCAAGTATTCCTGCTGCCAAGCCTTTGGGCGCAAAATAATACAAAAGACTTCTTTCACTATACATAAAGTTTCTTGTGGTCTTTATCGCAACTATAGAGATATACCGCGCTAAAACCAAGAATATTGCTAAACCGATTGCAATTAAAAAGGAATTCAAAACAAATACAAACAATAATCCTATTAATACAAAGAAAAAGCTCTTTATTAAAAATGCAATCTGTCTGTTAATAATATGTATCTCTTCTGATGCAACATATAAATCTGTTTTGAATATTCTGTTTATGAATTCACTGCTGCCCATAATTAATCCAAATACAAATATTGCTATTACTGCAGAACCCCCTAAAGATTCTGTTAGAACATATAACAAAATTAAAAGTGCCAAACTAAAAACATAGAAATATTGTTCTGTTGTTTTCTCAGATGAAAACTTTTTAAGTACATATAACCAAATTAATCCAACTGCGACTCCTAAAACAATTCCTATTGCAAAGCTTGCTGCAATATTCTTAAATATTATGCTTAAGTCTGACTGACCAGATACTTGCAAATAATCTAATATAGTAAAAACAACAACAATACATAATGCATCATTAAATGCAGATTCTACACTTAAAATATCTTGTATCTTTTCATCTAATCTTGCAAGGCTAACTAATGGCATTACAATGACTGAGCTTGTGCCTCCAAGAATTGCTCCAAGAATTACGCCAGACCAAACATTCCAGTTTGGCAAAATTCCTATTGTGTGTAATAAATACGTTAACCCAGTAACAAACAAGATCGAGAATATAAAATAGAATATTGCCAAGCCAAGTCCAGGAACTGAATTCTTAACTAAGCTGCCTAATTTTAAATTTAAACCACCATCAAAAAGAATTATTATTAATGTCAGAATAACAAAAACAGGAATTACTGCCATAATTGCAGAAGAATTCGCCAAATTAAAGAAATTTTCTATTACAAATCCAAATATCATTAACCATATGACATCAGGAACACCTGTCTTTCTAAAGAAAAGTTCTCCAAATGCTCCCAACAAAATTATAAGACTTAATACAATTAGAATTATAAACGCATTCATGTAAATCTAAAATATAGATAACCTAAACAAATATATACTTTTTGCTATAACAAGCTTCCAATCACTAATATTATAAAGATGCCAATAGTATTCAGAAGATAAGATAAAACTGCAAAAACTATATCTGAAATTTCTCCATATATTGCAAGCAAAGAAATTCCTATTTCATCAGGTAAAGGAGACGCAATTATAATTCCTGCAAAAACCATCAGCAGATATTTTTTTATGTTATGATTTCTGATTGATTCTGGAATTAAATTATTTATATTTGTTACGACCTTTTCTCTTTTTAATGTCTCTATTTCATCTGCAAAAGAATATTTTATGAATTTAAATATTATAAAATCTCCAAGTAATGCACCTAATCCTGCAATTAATCCAGTTATCCAAATATTTTGTGTTTTTGCAAATATTAGCAAAACAGCAGTAGCAATTGGTGCAGTAAATCCATAAACAAATAAGATTCCTGCAGCAAAACTGCCAAGATAGTTATAAGAAATTAAGAAACTATTCAATGCATTTATATCTCTATTACTAAAGATTAAATAAGCATATACAAAAGACAATATTAACAGCAAAAACTTTGGATATTTAATTTTAGAAATAATATTGTCTACCATATTAATCACTCAGATTCTACAACAACATTTGCTTGCTTTAAAGATTCTAACACCAAAATAGTCATAAACTGTTTGAAATGTGTATCATTTCTTTCTTTAGATAACTTAGTTAATTCCATATACTGGTCAACAAACCCCGGCAAGAACTTTACTAACGGAAATCCATTCAACAGCAAAGTATGAACAAATACTGCTCTGGATGTTCTTGAATTACCATCAATAAATGGATGTATTCTTTGGAAATCACTATGCAATTGTGTTGCAAATTCTATAATTTGATGTGCCTTGAGCTTTTTTTGGCCTGCATTACTATAATCATCAAAAAAATCTTTTAATTTAATTGGAAGCTCTTTCCAATTAGGTGTTTTAAAATATGGATTTCCTTTAATCACTACATTTTGTTTTCTTACTTTGCCAGCAATTTCGGGAACGGTTTGCATTGCAATTCTATGAAATTCCAAAACTGTTTCAAAATTCAAAAGCTTTCTATAGCCTACAAAAAAATCTAAAGCTCTTTTATAATTTACAATATCTTCCATATCTTTAAATGATTTATTTTTTGAGGGAATATTTTGCTTAATCAATTTTTCTGTTTCTGGCAAAGTTAACATATTTCCTTCTAACGAAAGACTCTGATGAATAAATTTGATTTCATCATCAATTGTTATCTTCTTTGTATTTTTCTTGTACTTTGAAAATTCTTTCTCTATTTGGCTATTTATCAATTCTTCATCAACTTGCGAATAAATTGTATTTTTATCAAATTTAAATTCAGGCTCAAAATATTTTAATAGTAATTCTAAAAATCTTGAGTAAACAAGTTGTGCTTTAAATGGCTTTTTATATAAAACAATTAAGAATCCATGTTTAGTTAATAATTTTGAGATCCTACTTCTGGTTTTGTTATCTATCTTTAATCTATCTAATTTATTTTCAAATCCTGCTTTAATAAAGTCTATTGTTTTTGACAAAAACATTTGATTATAATCTATATTATTTTTAACACAATAATCAATCAATGAGATTAATGTTTTTGTATTATTTTGATTTGTAATAAAATAAGCGTTGTCTTTGCTTTCCACTAAATTCTCTTTCTTTAGATTAATCAAATGTTTGTAAAATGCAGGATATTCTACTTTTGTTTTCTTAAGTTTAGTTAACAGTGTGTTTATATCAGACCCATCATTTAGATAGGTAACGTAAAGTAAATCATACTTAGAAACCATATTAATATTGAGACCAAAAAGTATATAAACTTTACTATAACGGAATAAAAGTAAAATATTAATTAACTATTACTCCTTTATAGTGAGTATCTGGCGTAACCGTTGCGTCAGTTAACACCGCACGGATTTGAAAATCCACATACTTCGTAAGCCTCTGGCGAGCTTAAAACCTAAAGTCCCAAGGCATACCTCTACTTAGAACCTTTAACCAACTCTACTGTCAATTTACACATTTCTTCAGGGGGCTTATCTGAAGAAAATACTAAAGATCCAAAAACAACCCCATAAGGAATCTTCAATTCTTCATATGGATTAATTATGTTCTTTAGGTTATGTAGCCTTGCCCCACCAGTTAACAGCGGTAGTGTCTTCTTTATTGGTAGCGCTCTAGTAAATTCTATTGCCATTTTTTTTTCTTCTTCGCGAGTAACATTAAAATAATCTACATCTCCAATTGGATTAGTAAACGCATCACAACCAAACAATCTATGTAAGAATGCAAATAATTTAGGAGAAAAACTGTTTGCGTAAACACCTTCTAATGAAACATGAGATAATATTGGCACTTTAGTTATTTTCCTAATTTCATGCAACATAGGAAAACCAATAGTAGATGCATTTATCAAAACCATACCTATCTTATCAGATTTATTTTTTGCTAACAATCTTTTATAATCATCAATACAATCTAAGTTTATTGTTGGGATATATTTTTCATATTTCTTTGCTAATCTAATTCTATCTTTTAAAGAAATAAATGATAAATTGCCTTGCATTTCATCATCTTTAATACCATGAAATCCACCTTTCAAAACTTCTTTTATTTTGTTTTCTATTATTTTGGGACTTAACTCCTTACTTAAAGACGGTTTCACAATTGCAATCAAAATAGGACTTGTTGAAACACCAAACCGTTTCAACACATCTTCTGCACCAAACTTTGGTCCTTCAAACCAACCAAATACTTCATCTGGCAACTTCAAATCCAAAAATGTAACTTTCCCAAAATTGGTCATGAATGACAATTCGCCATAGAGAACAGTTATAAATTGAGTAACACTTTTATCAAAAATTTCTATAGGATAATAGAAGTCTGCTAACAAAGTATGTTCATCAACTCTATTGAATTCTATCTTTTCAGTAGGCAGGTCTTTTATTTCTTCCCAATGTTTAATAAATTTCTGTAATTTATTTGCATTTACATTTTCTAATCTCAACTTAGAAACAATATATGTCATTGAATCACCGTTTCTCACAAACAAAGATAAAATCCCCAACAAAATCATCTGCAAAGATATTATCTTGTGGCCAAACTTTCTGTGTTTTTACAATAGTAAAATTATTATTTTTTAAGTCATCAACAATGTATTGATAATTTATCTTATATTCCAAATCACTTGATTTAGATAAAGAACATACATTTTTCAAAGAATCTTCTTGAACAGAATTTAATTTGTTTGGTTCTGTTCTTTGCAAATATTCTATCCGCTTTTTATAAAAAGTTTCATTACTTATTTTAAATTCGTGATTATTAGAATATAATGGGATACATTTTTCATAAATAATTAGATGTCCCTCATCTGACAATAGATTGCATATCTTTTTTAATAATTGAGATTTATATTCATTTTTAATATGATGATAAGCAGAAGTTAAAACAACAATATCAAATTTATTCTTTGAACTATATTTGAGTGCATCTTCACAAACAAATGAAAAATCAGGATTGCCATTTATTTTTGTTTTAGCATATTCTAAAAATGGTTTATTTATATCAACACCAATATATTTAACATTCTGATCTAAAAGCATTGTTGTTAAAATTCCAGTTCCACAACACAAATCTAATATTTTTGATTGCTTAACAGTAAGTTTATTCTTTATTTCATTAGCAACTAAACTAAAAATCTTAAGTTCTAGATGAGTTGTCATCATAGAATCATAGTTTTTAGGATCTTGCTCATAAAGATTAACCATAATATTGTTTAGCTAAAAGAATTTAAATAAGTAACTAATAATGCTATGTTAAAAATAAACGGGCTTTGGACCAAATGTCTCAAAGCACACAAGAAAGCCTCTGGCGGGAATTGCAAGTTTAAGTTTATGCTCATCAGAGCTCGCAAAAACATTAAACTGGGCTCACATCCTTACAGATGTTTCACAACAAGTTCAATTCCTGAAAGAGAAACACAAGGTTCCTCATAAGCCTCTGGCGGGAATTGAACCCGCGACCTCGTCCTTACCAAGGACGCGCTCTACCACTGAGCCACAGAGGCGAAGGCGGGCTTGA
>Ga0172371_10003551_pt1 | contig 24087 bp, 15 predicted proteins | sample Lak12m_FD_114543 | JGI IMG/M metagenome (GOLD analysis project Ga0172371, IMG submission 114543) | Freshwater microbial communities from Kabuno Bay, South-Kivu, Congo - kab_022012_12m | ecosystem: Environmental > Aquatic > Freshwater > Lake | place: Democratic Republic of the Congo: South-Kivu... | reverse complement strand
CTAGAATGCCGCCATCGAGGTGCTGAAGGCCACCCCCTGGCAACCGCCGGAACCGGACCCGCCAGAACCCCTCTTTGCCGCTGCCTCCAACGCTGGTGGTTACCTGGTCCTGGGGGCCTCGGACCGGAAGGGCGGGGCAAAGGCCATGACCGGTCTGACGGCCATGCTGTGTGACCCGGCCATGATAACGGCCCTCGCCCTCGTGGAACGGGGAACCGCGAAGCCGGCCTGCCGCTTCGATGTTGACTGGTCCCTGGGCCCGGGCATCAGGCTGGATCACCTGGCCGGTCTCCGCGCCCTGGAACGCATCGTCGGCGGCAAGGCGGTCATCGAGGCCCGAGAGGGTCGGGCTCGGGAGGCCTGGTGCACGATCCTCACTGGCTTGCGGCTGGCGCGGGCGGCGCAGCAGGAGCCGTACCTGGTCAGCCATCTGGTCCTGATCGCGCAAACCAGCATCATCCTGCAGGCGGCAGCCCAGCTCCAGGGGCAAGCCCCTCCGGAACCGTCCACGAGCCAGGCCCTGGCCGAAGCACTGGATGCGCTGGCGAGACCAGACACGATGGCCATCTGCGTCGACGCTGATCGCCTACTTCTCGGTGAGTGGGTCTTCTCCCGCGAGCACCGGCACGAATTCCCGAACGTTGTCGGCGCCCCGAACTGCGGCCGAGAGAGGATGGCCTTGCGGCTCTACGCATCGCCTCTGGCGTTCCCTCTGTGGCAGTGGGACCACACCTGGTACCTGCAGGTGATGGGCGACGCGGCTGGGGTCATGTCCAGGCCCGATGACCTTGCCGAAGGGAAGCTGGGCGACCGGCTGGTGGAGGCGGTCCCGCGCCTGTGTCTGGGCACGCGGTTGCTGGTCCCGGCTCTGGGTCGAGCGAGGGTGAAAGACGTGGAGCACCTCGCTCGGTTGCGCCTGGCCCGCATCGCTCTGGCCCTGCTCAGTACCCGGCCGGAGGATGGCAGCTTCCCCGTGGACCTGGCCGCCGTGGCCGCGGCCGGCGTCGACATCACGGACCCCTTCACCGGCAAGCCGCTGGTCTACCGGCGGATCGAGGGCGGTTTCGTCCTCTACAGCCTGGGCCCCGACCAGCGTGACGACGGGGGCACGCCACGGCCCCGAGGATCATTGGCACAGGCCCAGAGCGAGGAGGGCTGGGACGTGGTCTGGTCCTTCCCGCCAACCGCGCTCCGGGGCGAACCGTAGGTGCGCCTCGTCGGGCGACGTCGGCACATCGGGGTCCTGTTCCGCCCCGGCGGAAACGACTGGAGGGCAGCTCCCCCGCAACCTGCCGCCGGGATGCGGAGATCCTGGCCTCCAGAACGGCATGCGGACGACATGGGGCTGTCGCCTTTCGGCAGGGATCGGGAGGCGCCTTTCGCTGTTCTGCGGAGGAAGGGCTGCTTTCCACCCTCCCCCGTGCCGGCCGAGAGGGGGGCCTTGCCCTGCCCTGGTCCGATCTGTGACGACCGGCCCCGGCCGGTGACGCCGCCCGGCGGGCCCATCGCGAACGCTCACTCGGCCGGCCCGAAGCCGATAACCTGGCCGTTTTCGAGGGTGACGAGGACGTGCCGGGCCGAGTCCGTCGCCAGGCCGCCGCGGACGACGGCTGCGGGCAGCGCCTCGCGCCAGGCTTCGGTGCCATCCGCGAGCCGGATGGCGCTCAGGCTCCAGTTGCCCTGGGGGTCGTCGCCCGTCTGCCCGGCGGCAAGCAGCAACTCACCGCCCACGACGAAGGCGCTGTAGCGCCGGTCCGCAGGCAACCGCCAGAGGGCTGAGGGCTGTTCCCCGCGCCGCCACTGCACGCCCCAGCGGGAGAGCGGTTTGCCGTCCTGCTTCGTCCCCGCAGGAAGCACCGCAAGGGGGCTCTGCCAACTGCCTTCGTAGGAACTGTCATAGGAGAGGACCCGGCCGTCGGGGAGGGTGACGTCGAGGGACACATATCGGCCGTAGTCTGGGAAGTAGACGTAGTAGGCCGTGTGGAAGGCCGACCCCGGCGCATCGTTGGGCGGGTTCAGGCAGCGACCGGTAGCCAACTCGTAGCGGGCCTCCTCGTAGGCGCCGCCGCCGGGGAAGCGCAGCTCGCCATCGCGGAGGCTCAGCTCGCCCTGAAGGCTGATGCCGTGGTCGACCTTGGCGGAGAGCGTGCCGGAGGTGTCGTTGCACCACTTCACCTGCCCCGTGGCGGCGTCCAGGGCGTAGACGTGGGTGCCATCGTAGTGCGCGATCCCGGCCGCGGCATAGACGGTCCCATCCTGCGCCACCACGCCACCGGCCACGGGCCAGGTGGACATGAGCCTGCCATACACAGGTATCCAGCGCTCGGCCGGCGCGGCGCGGAAGGTCCACAGGGGCCGGCCGGTAGCCGCCTCGAAGGCATAGACCCGACCATCGGCAGAGCCGGCGAACAGGCGCCCATCGGCCACCGCGGGCGCGACCTGGACGGCTCCCCCTGCATAGGCGCGCCAGCGCACCTGACCGTCGGTGGCGTCCAAGGCCGAGATGCCGCCGTTGCGGTCGGCCACGAAGACCAGTCCGCCGGCCGTGACCGGCGCGGTCGGGAACGCCTTGGCGGGAAGCTCCTGCTGCCAGCGGACGGCCACCCGAGACGGGAGGGCCACGAACGTCGTGGCCCGGCGGGCATTGTCGCCCTGGAAGGCCGGCCAGTCGCCGGCGCGGACCTCGAGTGGGACCACGGTGCCCGCGTCCGCCGCCAGGCTGCGCCGATCGGCGTCCTCGACCCCAGGACGGAAGCTGAAGTCGCCCGCCGAGGTCAGGGCAATATGCCCATAGAGCGAGAGCGGACAGCCGCACATCCAGGGGCCCCAGTAGAGGTGACCGTCGGCGATGATCACCCCGTCCTGGCACGGCGGCCGCATGGGGGCGAGATGGTGCACTTGGTTGGCCGCCGTATCGATGCGCAGAGTGCCTTCAGCAGCCCGGAAGAAGACGCTGTCGATGCTGCCGGTGGCCCGGGTGCAGGCCCGCCGCATGGCCAGGTGGCCCAGGACCTCGCCGGTCTCGTAGGCCAGCTTCACGCCGCTCTCCAGGTCAGGGTTGGGGCCCGTGCCCTGCGGACCGGCGGCGTAGATGGCGTCGTCGCGCAGCACCAACAGCAGGTTGCCGCCCTCGCGCTGCCAGGCAAGGGTACCGTCCGCCGTGCGCGCGGCGACCAGCCGGCGGCGCTGAGGCCCGGCGAAGAAGAGGAAGCGCTCGTTGCCCTTGAGGTAGGTGGTGGTGGCGTAGCCGGTGACGTAGTGCTGGGCCGGGCCGTTGGGGCCGATGGCCGCCAGCAGATCGGCGTCCGAGTTCCGCCAGACCACCGCCCCGGTCTTCGCGTCGAGGCACGCGAGCTGCTTCCCGGGACAGAGGAAGTAGATGCGTCCATTGCCCAGACAGACGCCGCGCGCGTCGACATAGTCCTCCTCGCGGTGGCTCCACAGGAGCTTCTTCGTGGCGGTATCGATGGCCAGGAAGGTACGGCCAAAGCCGAAGCTCGTCCTGGGGTCCTTGTAGTCATGGCCTTCCCACATGCCCCAGGGCCAGTGGCCCAGGCCGGGGGTCTTCGATGGCTGCGTCGACGGCTGGACCTCGGTGGCGCCCACCAGGGCATAGAGGGTACCCTCGACAAGCGCCAGCCACTTCCAGACGGGACCATCCGAGATGCCCTCGGGCACCACGATCCTGTCGCGCGAGGCGCCGGTAGCAGCGTCGATCCGCTGGCAGGACCAGTGGTCCGCAAGGTAGAGGGTATCGGCGGTAGCGACCATGGTGTTGCGGTGGATCATGAACCCCTCCGGCAGGGCCCGTGTCCAGAGGATGGTGCCGTTGTAGCCGTTCACGCCGACCAGGGTGTTGAGCATCGCGTTCTGGTTGGCCTTGTGGGCGATGTGGCCAAAGGCGCGGAACACCCGGCCGCCAGCCGCCACAGACACCTCCGGCATGGGCACGAAGAGCGGCTCCGCCAGGAACTGCGTCAGGTACGGCGCGCGGGCGCGTTGGTCGCTGGACTGCGGGTTGTTGTCGGGACCGTGGTAGGGATGGGACCAGGCATCGGTGCCGGCAGGCGGCGGCTTGGTCAGCTCGCGCTCGCCGACGAGGGCCTTGCCGCCAGGCCGCAGGATGCGAAGCACCTCGGCCCCCGTCACCGCGCCGACGGCACTCCCCGCGACGATGACCGCGTCGGCCAGGTCATCGGCCAGGTGGATCCGGTCCCACGAACCGCGCTCGACGACGACGCGGCGCCCCAGCAAGCCGGTGGCCTCGGCGGCCTGCCGCAGGGCGGTGACGTCGTCCGGGTCGGCCGACTGGACGTAGAACTGCCAGGCGTTACCCTCGGCCAGGGCGGCAAGAGAACCCCCCGGCGCCGGCGGCGGCAGGCCCAGAACGACACAGATCCCCGGCCCGGGGCCCACCAGCGCCAGCGGGATGGCTGCCGGGGTTACCGGGTCGTCTGCAGCCCAGACCCCGGTGGCCGCCAACACGGCCAGCCAGACGGCAACAAGACGATACCGGCAAGCGCACGAGCGTCGGCGGGCCACTGCTTACCCTCCTGCCTAGCGAGACTCCGCCTCAAACCGCCGAGAGCTCGCAGCGGTCTGGAGGCCGGGATCTCCGCATCCCGGCGGCGGGTTACGGAGGATCCGCCCTCCAGGCGTTCCCGGCTTGGCCGGGACTTGCCTCAGAGGTGCGGATGCTCCGTCACCAAGCGTAGCTACAACCTGCCGCTGGCCAGTCCCGGCGGTAGGAAGGCCTTGACGTCGAAGAGGACGCCATCCCCCTGGGCGAAGCGCGCGAGGTCGAGTGACCGGAACCGTTCATGAGCCACGGCCAGCACGATGGCGTCGGTGCGGGCCAGCTCCTCCGGCCCGGGGGCCGGGACAAGCTCGATCCCGTACTCGTGCCGGACCGCCGCGGGGTCAGCCCACGGGTCATGCACCTGGACCTGACAACCGAACTCCTCCAGCTCCCGAATCACGTCGGTGACGCGGGAGTTGCGGATGTCGGGGCAGTTCTCCTTGAAGGTGATACCGAGGACGAGAACGGCGGCGTCCTGCACCCGGTGACCCTTGCGGATCAGCAGCTTGACGACCCGCTGCGCCACTTCCTTGCCCATGTTGTCGTTGAGGCGACGGCCGGCAAGGATGATCTCCGGATGGTAGCCGAGGGCCTCAGCTTTGTGCGTCAGGTAGTAGGGATCGACGCCGATGCAGTGGCCGCCCACCAGTCCGGGCCGGAACGGCAGGAAGTTCCATTTGGTGCCGGCCGCCTCGAGGACCTCCAGCGTGTCGATCCCCATGCGGTGGAAGATCATGGCCAGCTCGTTGACGAAGGCGATGTTGATATCGCGCTGGCTGTTTTCGATGACCTTGGCGGCCTCGGCCACGCGGATGCTGGCAGCCTTGTGGGTCCCGGCCGTGACGATGGAAGCGTAGAGCGCGTCGACGGCGTCGGCCACCTCGGGGGTGGAGCCGGAGGTGACCTTACGGATCCGGGTCAGGGTGTGCTGTTTGTCGCCCGGGTTGATGCGCTCGGGGCTGTAGCCGCAGAAGAAGTCGCGGTTGAACGTGAGGCCGCTGTGGCGTTCGAGGACTGGGACGCAGTCCTCTTCCGTGCAGCCCGGATAGACCGTGCTCTCGTAGACGACGACGGCCCCTGGCTTCAGGACCTGGCCGACCGTGGTGCTGGCCAGAATCAGCGGGGTGAGAACCGGGCGCTTATAGTCGTCGACCGGCGTCGGGACGGTGACGATGAACAGGTCGACACCGCGCAATTCCTGCGGGTCGGTGGTCAGGTGCAGTCGCGCGGCAGCCTGGAGCTGCTCAGCCGTGAGCTCGAGGGTACGGTCGCAGCCCTGCCGCAGTTCGGCGATGCGGACCGGGGAGATGTCGAAACCAACCGTATCGTAGAACCTGCCGAACTCGGCGGCCAGAGGCAAACCGACGTAGCCCAGGCCGATGACGGCCAACCGGGCATCCCTGGACTCGATGCGGCCTAACAGCGGAAAGGGTGACATGGATCTCCTCTTCAGTCTGCGTGACCCGCGCGTGGGGAAGGTCCCGACGGACGCGTAGTACTATAGCGGGTTCTGCGGTGCCGTACACTGCACCCGGAGCCAGGGGGAGGGCTTCCAGGAAACCGTCGCCAGTCCCGCGGCCGCGGGACGGACGTCTGTTCGGCCCAGGGTCCCAGTCGGAGCTGCGACCTACAGCCGCAAGCGCGGGGACGCCCCCCCGCGGACCGCGATCTTGGGGCAACCCGGGGTCATGGGGCCCCGCGCGACCGCTCAGGACCGGGCTTGCCGGTAGGCCCCCGGCCGCCTATGCTTGCCGAGAGCCGAAAGCGCCGGCCTGGTCCCTTGCCGTGGTGATGGCTGCTCAGAAGAGGACTTCCGCTATGCTCACGAGACCCAGAGTCCGCCACACGGTCGTATTCCGCCTGAAGCACGCCCTTGGCTCGGCGGAAGAGGCCGCCTTCCTGCGCGATGCTCAGATCCTCACCCGCATCCCGGGGGTGGAGAGCTTCGAGGCCCTGCGCCAGACTAGCTCCAAGAGCCGCTACAGCTTCGGCTTCTCCATGGAGTTCGCCGATGCCGCCGCCTACCAGCACTACAACACCCATCCCGAGCACGTGCGCTTCGTCCAGGAACGCTGGCTGAAGGAGGTGGAGGCGTTCCTCGAGATCGACTACGAAGCCATGAAGTAAGCGCGCCGGGGGGCCGCCACGTGGGCTCACGACTCGTTCTCGTACCCGGGATCCGGGGCCAGGTCGGGGCGGTGGCGTGCCTCCGTTGCCAGGGCATCACAGCGGTTGTTCTCCCGGCTGGCCGCGTGTCCGCGCACCCACGTGAACGCCACCTGGTGAGCCTGGCACAGTTGGTAGAGCTGCTCCCAGAGATCCGGGTTCTTCGCAGCCTCGTCAGGACCGCGCAGCCAGCGGTTGCGGCGCCAGCGTTGGACCCAGCCCCTGGTCATGGCATTCGCCACGTACTGCGAGTCTGTGTAGAGGGTAACCCGGCAGGGCTCTCTGAGGGCTTCCAGCCCGCGGATGGCCGCGAGGATCTCCATGCGGTTGTTGGTCGTCCGCCGGTACCCTCCGGAGAGCTCCTTGCGGTGCCCCTCGTAGAGCAGCACGACCCCGTAGCCGCCGCGGCCCGGGTTGGGGTGGGCCGCGCCGTCGGTGTAGATAGTGACCTGGCGTGGCGGCCCCGAGGGAGCGGATGGGTCCGGCGACGCCGGAACGCACTCCCGGAGCGGCTCCGGAGCCGCCGGCCGGCCTGCGGGAGGCGGCTGAACCAAGGCCGGCACCGGCGCTGCCAGCGCCGCGTCGGCAGTGCGGTCCGCAGGCTGGGTCACAGAGACCTCCGCCGAGGGACGTCTGCCCTGCTGGGGCCCTCGCCGCAGCAACCCGCTCAACAGGTCCGCGTAGTGCTCCGGGGCATGGCCCTCCCGCCGGCCCGGACGGCAGCTCTGCACGAGCCACGAGAGCATGAGGATCACCTCATGCACCTGGACATCGGTCGGCGTCAGCGGCATCCCGCCAGCCGCCACATAGGCGTCCAGCAACAGGCGTAGCCCATCCCCCAGGCCGAGGATTTTCCGGCTGCCACGCGTCACGATGGCCAGATCGTAGGCCGGATCGCCGATCTGCGCGTACTCCCAATCGATCAGCCCCAGGCGCGCGTTGCCCATCACGTCGCAGAGCAGGTTCTGGGGCAGGAGGTCGCCGTGCAGAACCACCGCCGGCCGGCCCTGCGGCAAGTGGGCCACAACCCAGGCCCTGGCCGCCCTGGCCTCGGGATAGACCGCCAGCGCCGAACCGTCGCCGATGGCCTTGCCCAGCTCCAGCATCACGTGCGCCGCCGCGTCAGGGACGGGCTCCAGGTGCGCGAAGGCCTTCACGGGCAGGCGATGCACCGCCGCCGCGGCTCGGCCAATGAGCTCGATGCCGTCGGCCGCCCGGGGGGTGTTGCGGAAGGCCTGCACCGAGATCCCTGGCACGGCGGTCTCGATGAAACCGGGTTCGCCCCGCAGACGGCACACCGGCCGCGGCGCAGCCAGCTCCCAGTCCTGCGCCGCGATCGCGTCGAGGGTCCTGGCTTCCCTCTCCAGAATCCTCACTTGCTGCGGGCGAGACCGGTCGGCCGTAGACGCCTTGGGCAGGCGGAGGAAGAAACCCTCCTCGATGTCGGGCACGCCCGTCTGGACCACGTCCACGAAGAAGTGGTATGAATCGTGGTCCAGACCCTCCGGAAAGGCCCTGATCTCGCCGTGGATCTGGACCTTCACGCCCAGGCCCTCGGGGCTGCTCAGGTGGGTCTCGATCAGGTGGCGGATGGCCCGCCAGTCCGTCTGGCGCTGGGGTCGGTTGCCCATGGTTGCGTATCACTCCGGCTGGGGTCGGTAACATACCGCCACCGGGGAGAGACGGCAGGGCCGTGCACGGGCCGACTGGCCTGGCCACGGAGCCATCGCCGGAATACCCCGCCTACGGGTTGGCCAACGACAGGCTCTCCAGGAACGTGTCGACGGTCTTGGAGACCGTGTCGTAGGCGGTGGGTGGGATGGCGTCGGCGATGACGAAGAACAGGATGTTGGAGCGGGTGATGAAGACCTCCCGCCGCCGGCGCTCCTGGCCGAGGTTGAGGGTAAAGGACCAGGACCGCGCCGGGAGGCCGGACACCTTCAGGTCCTTGACGTCCTGCGCGACGACCCCCTCGGCGATCGCCGACACGTTCTTCATCTCGGCGTCCTGCAGGGTCTTCAGATCCACGGGCCCGGGCAGTTCCTTGGCGCCGAAGAGGATCATGCTGTCCCCCTGGGCTGGGCGCAGGTGGGCACCGAAGGCCCATCCCTGCTTGCCGGCGGTCTCGTCGTCGAGGGCCTGGAGGACCCAGCCTTCGGGAGTGGGAAAGCCGACGCCCAGGCGCGGGTTGGTGAAGGCGTTCGCCGGAACGGCCGGAGGCGGTGCGCCCGCGGCCCCGTCGGGGACCGCCTTGACCGTCAAGCTGTCGCGGACGCGGGTGAACTCCTCGTCGAAGCGCGGCGCGGCGGTGGCTGGCATGATGTCGCGGCTGAGCACAAGCAGGCGGCCGTCGCGGATCATCAGGACCGTCTCCACGCGGCTCGGCACGGGCCCGATGGCCAGGTCCATGCGCGTCTGCACGGCAGGTTGCCCGGCCAACGTGGCCTCGGCCTCATCGAGGAAGCGGGAGCCCGGGTAGATGGTGGCAATGCCATGGTGGTTGGCGGCCACCGTCTTGAGCTGCACGGGCACCGGCAGGACGATGAGCGCCACACTGAGGGTGGTCGAGAGGTCCGGAGAGACGAGGGTTGCGGCCCGGTGCACCTCAGGGCCCGCCATCGCGAAGGCACCCCAGCCCTTGGGCACCGCGAACCCGACGCCGTCGTCCGGCCAGGTCACCTCGGCGCTGCCGTCGGCGAGGGTCCAGTCGGTGGCCATGGGCTCGGCACCGGTGATGGACCAGCCCTGGGCCGCCTTGTCCAGCCAGAACAGGTAGGGCCCCTTGACCTCCTTGGCGCCGCCGCCGAACTCGAAGGCAAGGGTGAGGTCTGCGACGACCAGGGCCCGCGTGCCTTCCAGGTGGGTCTCCTTGATGGCCAGGTCGGCCGTGACGGTCTGGGCTGCGCCCATGACCTGGTCCAGCGTAGCCCGGGCAAGCTTCGGAATGCGCAACGGGCCGGCGCAGTTCTCGGCGAACGCCTTGCGGATGCCGGGAACATCCTTGTCGCGGAACGCCTGCGCGGTAGACAACAGGAGCCGCTCGACGGCCTCCTCCTCCGGGTTCGGCGCCGGGGCCTGGGCCAGGACGACCGGCGCCGCGGCAAGGGCAAGGCAAGCCGAGAGGGCGACCGAGGCGACGACCCGGTGGACAGGCGGATCCTGCGTAACCATGTATCATCCCTCCAGGCAAAGACCGCCGGGATGCGGAGATCCCGGCCTCCATGACATCCCCTGGAGCGCGGCATCTCCGTATGCCGCCGCCGGGATGCGGAGATCCCGGCGTTCCAGAACTGCCCGCCATGCCGTGCAAACACTCTAATGCCTGCGGGCGCAAGTCTCCACCCGTGTTCCTGAGGCGACGGTTGGCCGGCGGGCGGCAGCCAGCGCGCCGACAGGCTCCTTACCGGCGGGTCCGCCGGCGTCGTCGCGGGGCTCCAGGGGCCTGCTTGGCGACCTGCCGAGACGTGGGTCGCCATTGCCGCGCGCCGGTGCCAACTGCGCCTGATGAGGCAACACCCGCACATCCGTGCCAAGTTCCCGGCCACGCCGGGAACGCCTGGAGGGCGGCTTCTTCCGCCGTCGCCCTATGGGCTGTGGCGGGACAGGCCGCAAGCCGCCGCGCGGATACAGAGATCCGCGCCTCCAGACCGCTGGGAGCTCTCGGCGGTCTGCGGCGGAACCTCGCCAGCCCGGCCGGGCGGAATGCCATCAGGGCAGCGCCGCGCTAGAGTAGGCCACAGGGAGCAAGGGGGTGCCAGGACCGCGCGGGGTGGCCTCGGCGGGCGCTGATCGCTGGGGCTGAAGACGTGGGAGCAAGGGCGATGGCAGGAGTGCGTGGGGCGATGGTATCATTCGCAGCAGCCTGTTGCTTGGGAGTCGCAGGGCCGGCGGCAGCCGGCGCCGAGGCCGCGGAGGCCTGGACGCTGGGCGAAGGAACGGCCCGCATGGAGCAGGCAACCGGCATGGCGGGCATCGAGGTGAGCCTGGGCGACGTGCACCTACGGCCCTTCGTCGGGGCGGCGACCCTGGGTCCCGACGGCACCCCGGATCCACGCATCCCGCTGCGGGTCACCGGCGAGGCGCAAGGCCCGGCGCTCCGGCTGACGCTCACCGCCGAAGGGACCGGCCGGCGCGGTCTGGACCCGGGTCGCGTCGTCGGGCTGGGCGCCTGGCGCAGCCTGGACCTGTCGCGCTACGCCGAGCCCTATGGCCAGCGCTGGTGGCCCAAGGCGTTCTACAGCGAGACCGGGGACTTCTGGATCTCGGCGCACTGGCTGATGGAGGAGAGCAGTGGCACGCACTGGCAGGCGACGAACGAGGAGAACCGTGGGGACGGGCCCTTTGCGCTGGCGCCCCAGGTCCGCTACGAGCCCGACACCGCCGGGCGTCTCCTCCCCGTGCACGAGGTCCTCGAGGTGCGCGTGGGACGGCAGCTCTGGGAGGTCGTACCCGAACTGCGCCAGCGCCCCAGCGAGTACCGCGAGGAACTGGCCCGCAGTGTCTTCATCGATCTCTGGCAGTGCCTGCCGGCGGCCGACCTGCGGCATTTCCTGGAGGTCTGCGGGGCTGTCGGCCGGGGCCGGCAGCCCTTTCTGACGATCATCCAGAACTGGGAAGCCGGCGGCTGGGACGCGCTGTTGCCGGACTCCATGTGGTTGCCGGACTACCCGCCGAACCCCGGGGCCGGCGGTGTCGCCGAGCTGCGCGAGCTTTGTTCCGTGGGCAACCGGCTGGGGCGGTGTGGTTTCCGCACCAACTACCGGATCGTCACCGCCGAGTCTCCGAGCCTGATCAGAGGCGTAGCTCATCGCGCCCTGGATGCCGCGGGCAAGCCGGTGGACGTGCTGCGTTGCGCCGACTGGCTGCGGGTCGCGCGGCACGCCGAGGAGGAGATCCGGGAGGCGTTCGCGCCTACGGCGACCTTCACCGACCAGATGACGTCCGGCGCGGCGCCCTGGTCTTGGCACGATTTCGCCAGCGAGGATGGCTCGCGCTCGATCCGCGGGACCCTGGCCCACCAGCAGGCCCTGGCCCGACTCCTCAAGGAGACGCACCGCGGGCCGCTGGGCTCCGAGACCCTCAGCGACCAGCACCTCCTCGGCGAGTTCGTCGACTTCGGCGACTACGGCCTCATGGACGGTCACCACCGCCTGGTCAGCCCCGAGTTCAAGCTGCGACGGCTGCAGGGGCTGTCCGCTTTCCATGGCATGGGGCTGATGTACCGTTTCTACGAGATGCCGCCGTTTCCGCGCTTCCACTCGGGCGCGACGACGTTCGCTGACGACCCGGCCCAGCTCGACGACTACCGGGCTTGTGAGGTGCTGTATGGGAACGGGGGTTACGTCTGCCATGGTTTCGCGAACTGGAGCTACTGCCTGACTGAGATCCTCCTGATCGGCCGGCTCCAGCGGTACTGGTGCGGACAGCCCGTGCGCGAGGTCCGCTACTGGCACCAGGATGCATGGGTTACGCTGGAGGATTTCGTGCGGCAGGGCTGCGTGCCGTCAACCTTGCCCTGGGACCCACCGACGCAGGCCTTCGGCAGGATCCGGGTCGAGTACGGGAATGGCCTGGCCGTGGTGGTGAACCGGCTCGCGGAGAGCTTCGCCGTGACGGACGCCGGCGAGGGGGGCGTCGTGCTGCCTCAGGCGGGTTGGGTGGCGTGGCACCCGGATGGGACGGTCCTCGCCTTCTCGGCCTACTGGCCCGGCACGGAGCACCGCGTCGACTTCCTGCGCGACCGGCGGGAGGAGGTGCAGTACCTCGATCCCCGCAACCGCGACGTCCTGGGCGTCTCCGAGGTCACCGGCTGGGAGCGCGGGCGCGTGGTGCTGCGGGCCAGCCCGGCGGCCGGCTGGGTGAACGTGGACGGGCAGGAGCTGCGCCTGGAGCCCCCCCGACCGCCACCGCTCGCGGACCTCGCCTTCGATTTCCGTACCGGGGCCTCCGGCTGGCGGCCGTTGCGCGGGATACTCACCTGGGAGACCGGTGCCCAAGGGCTGGTCGTGCGGCTCTGCTCGGGCGACGCCTACCTCATCGGCCCTGCCCTGCGCGTGCCTGGCGACCGCGTGGCGGCGATCGAGATCCGCCTGCGGGCGAAGACGGCGCAGCCAGTGACGGGGGCGCTGTACTTCGGCACGTTGGACTCACCGCACTTCTCCCCGGAGCGGATGGCGGAGTTCGCGTTGCAGGGCGACGGCGAGACGCGCACCTACCGGGTGGCGGTGGGCGAGCATCCCGGGTGGCGCGGCCAGACGATCACGGCGCTGCGGCTGGATCCCTGCCGCGGGGCGCCGGGAACAGAGGTCGTGGTGGAGTCGCTGCGGGCGGTGCCGTAGGGCACGGCAGTCGTGACCTCAACCTGCAGCAGCCATTGCGCCTGGAGGCCAAACGTTATACATTCCCGGCATGATGTATAACCCACGGAGTTCCGATCCATGGCTACGGTGACGGTATCCGCCAAAGGCTGGGTGGTGATCCCTGCCGAGTACCGCCGGAAGTACGGGGTGACCCCGGGCTCGAGGGTCGAGGTCATCGACTACGGCGACGGCCTGAGCCTGGTGCCGAGGCTTGGCGTCCCGGTCAGCCAAGCCCAGGGCATGCTGGGGGGGGGCAGGTCGCTCACCGCCGCCCTCCTCCGTGACCGCGCCAGGGAGCGGCGGCGTGAAGCTGGCCGGTGACTATGTCCTGGACTCGTTCGCCATGCTCTCCTACCTGGGCGGCGAGCCGGGAGCGCCCGACGTCCGAGCGGTGCTAGAGCACTGCGAAACCGGCGCGGGGTCCGGGTTCATGTCCCTCGTGAATCTGGGCGAGTGCCTCTACATCGTGGAACGGGAGGCGGGCATCGCCGCTGCCCGGGCGACGGTCGCGGCGGTGGACCAACTGCCCATCGAGATCGTGCCTGCAGACCGTGCCAGGGCATTCGCCGCAGCTCACATCAAGGCGTCACACCGGGTGTCGTTCGCCGACGCCTTCGCCATCGCCCTGGCGGTGGAGAAGGCCGCGACGGTGGTCACGGGCGACCCGGAGTTCCAGGCGGTCGCAACCAAGGTCGGCGTCCTCTGGCTCCGGCGCTGACTCGAGAGCCCGGCACCAGCGCCATCAGACAGGCGTGCCATGAACCCCATCCTTCCTCGACGTGACTTCCTCAGGCTCGCGGGAGCGGGTGCCACGGCCTTCGCTCTGCGCGCTGCGCTGCGAGCGGCGGAGGTGGCGACCGCGGCGACGGCAGCGCGCCCGAACCTCATCTTCATCCTGGCGGACGACCTGGGCTTGCCGGGCGTGGGCTGCTGTGGCGGCCCCTACCCGACGCCGCGCCTGGATGCGCTGGCGGCCTCGGGAGTCCGTTTCGAGCACTGCTTCTCGGCACCGCTCTGTGCGCCTTCGCGGGGCATGTGCATGACGGGGCGATACCCCTTCCGCACCGGGGTGGTGGACAATGGCTCCGGCGCCGCGGCCCGAGACGGAGGTCTGCATCGCGCGTCTCCTCAAGGCGGCCGGATATGCCACGGCTGTTTCCGGCAAATGGCGTCAGTTGAGCTACTTCCAGACCAAGGAGGACGCCGCCAAGTGGGGCTTTGACGAGTTCATGGTCTGGGGCGTCGGCAGCGCTCCCGAGCGCACCGCCGACCAGGGGAAGGGCTCGCGCTACTGGGACCCGGACTTCAACCGCAATGGCGCGTTCGTGAAAGACGCTGCGGGCAAGTACGGGCCAGACTTGCTCCAGGATTTCGTGCTGGACTTTGTGCGGCGGCACCGGGAGGGCCCGTTCTTCGTCTACTACCCGATGCCCCTGGTGCACGGCCCGATCGTGCGGACGCCGGATAGCCCGGCGCAGAACGCGAACCACTACGCCGACAACATCGCCTACATGGACAGGCTCGTAGGCGGCCTGGTGGACGAACTCCAGCGGCTGCAGCTCCGGGAGAAGACGTTGCTGGTGTTTGCGGGCGACAACGGCTCAATCCAAGGCACGATGGCCCTGGGCGGCCGGCCGGTCCTCGGCCGCAAAGGCCAGCTTCTGGAGGGCGGCAGCCGGGTCCCGTGCATCGCCTCCTGGCTGGGCACGACCCCGGCGGCGACCGTCCTGCCCGACCTGGTGGACTTCACCGACTTCTACGTCACCTTCGCGGAACTGGCGGGGGCCACGCTCCCGCAGGGCGTGGTCCTGGACGGCCGCAGCTTCGCGCCGCAACTGCGCGGAAAGCCAGGCCACCCGCGCGAATGGGTCTTCGTGCAACTCGGTGCCGAATGGTACGTCCGTGACCGGCAGTGGAAGCTCACGCGGGCCGGGGAGCTGTTTGACCTGAGCGACGCGCCCTTTGCGGAGAAGCCGGTCACGAAGGCAGCCGGCGAGGAAGCCGAGGCCGTGCGCGCCCGGCTGCAGGCGGTGCTGAACAGCCTGGACCCGGCCGCGGGCAAGGCCTCTTCCGCCCGCCGCCCGCGCGGCGGGGCGCAGGCGCGTCGCGGCTCGGAGGCGCGGCGGACGGCACAGGGCCGCCGGGCGCCCGCGAAGGCTGGCGCAGGAGGGAACCGATGAACCGGGACTGGGTGGCATGCCTGAGTTCGGCCGTCATGTCGGCAGCCATCGAGACCGCATCCGGAGAGGTGGCCCTGCCAGGGCCCCCGCTCGAGACGGACCCCGAGAGCGGCACGAGGGTTGTCGTTCTGGGCCCGGACATCCGCCCGGCCGACACCATCTACGGGGAGCAGCCCTACAGCGATTCCACATCCCGCTGGGTCGCGATCCGCTACTACGCGAAGGACGACAGGCCGGGGGGCATCGCCATCGTCGACCTGGAAGACGGTTCGCACCGGGACGTGCTCGTGGGCAAGCCGCCCTTTCCAGCCTTCCATGCCTGGGGCGACTACCTCTACTACCACCAGGCCATCGAGGGCCGCCTCGTGCTCCGGCGCTGCCACTATGCGTCGCTCGCCATCGAGGACGTGGCCGTACTGCCGACGGAGAGGGGCAGTTTCAGCTACGGGACGGTGTCGGCCGATCTCCGTTACTACGCCGTCAGCGTCCAGGGGAAGCCAGGCGATCCGTCGAAGGTCCACCTCTTGGACCTGCAGACCGGCGCCTGGAGCGTGCTGCTGGACAGACCGGGGTACCATGCCAAGCACGAGCAGTTCTCCCGCGATGGTCGCCACCGGGTACTGATCCAGCTCAACCGGATGCCGGACGTGAAGGAGGTGCTGCTGGGCGAGTTGGCGGTGACCGGCGAGGCGCGGCTGTTTGCGGCGGACCGTCCGCACACACCGCGCCCGACGGGTCATGAGGCCTGGGTGGGGAACACGGACCGGATCTTCTTCTCGACGGCATCCGACCCGGACAGCGCCGGCAATGCCTGGACTGCCGCCATCGGCGAGGACTGCCCCACGCCGGTAGGGGCCGGCCCGGTGCGACTCAGCCACGTGAGCGTGTCACGGTGCGGCCGGTATTGGCTGGGGGACACGGGCGCGGAGGGCGTCCCCATCGTCATCGGCAGCTTCGCCTCAGGACGATGCGAAAGGGCCGTCTTCAGCCGCACCGTGAACACCCGCGAGCAGTGGTCCCATACCCACCCTTACCTGACCGCCGACAACCGCTGGCTCATCTTCACGTCCACCCGGGACGGCCACCCGCAAGTCTACGGCGCCAGGCTTGCCCCAGGGTGGCTCGAGCGGCTGTAGACCAGGCGCGGAGCCCCGTTCGCCGGAGGCGGACCGCGGGGCCCGTCCCATGGGCGCGGCCTACTCGCCCAGGTAGCGGTAGCGGAAACGTCCGGCAGGGGCCGTGGTGCCGCTGAGGTAGAAGTCCAGGGGATCCCCCGGCCGCTGCAGGTTGTCGGCCCACTTGAAGTCAAGGGCCAGGGCCCCTCCTGGCGGCAGGCCCAGGGCCTCCCGCGGGATGGCCAAGTGCAGTTCGCACCCGGCGGAACGAAGGGCTACCGGAGCGACCCTCTGCCAGGTCCAGCCGCCGGTGCAGCGCTCCAGCCAGCTCTGGCCATCCTCACGGCCGCGGTTCACGATGAACTCGTAGCCTTCCCAGCCCGTGCGCACGTCGCGGTCGGCATCGATGAACAGCCACATCCAGTGCGGATCGGTGCCGGGGCTGAGGGGCGCACGGGTACGCACGTAGAACCAGACCTGAGTCGCATCGTGGGCGACCTTCGCGGCCAGGATATCATTGCGGCCGCTGCGCTCGGTGTAGCGCAGGCCGGCGACCCCGGCGTGATCCCGGGGGACGGTGGTCCCGACGTGCCCGGTGAACTCGGGGCCAACGGTCTGCCACGGGTCGAAGCCGCCCTCGACGCGGATCGTGGCGGGGCCGCTGGCCCTGGGCAGTGCCGGGACGCCCTTATAGCGGCGGATACCGTCGACCATCTGGTAGTAGTAGTCATCGCCGTGGCCTCCCCGCATGGGCTCGACGTCGCGGCTGTACTGACGGTCGAACTGGTCCACGAACACCAGCGGGCCATCCGCCTTGCCCCAGCGTCCGGCGATCCATTCGTTCCAGCCCGTGACCATCACGAAGGGCGGGCCCAGTTCCAGGGCCCGGCGCCACTGCTCGGCGACGTTGAGGCCACGGTCCACGGCCTCGGCACTGGCGTCCTGATGCCCGGCATGGAACCCGCGACCGCGAGCGTCGCCGTTGCTCATGTTGGTCACCTTGCCGTCGCTGGCACGCAGGTTCTGGGCCACGGAGACGTTGACCTGCTCGGGCACGTCAGGGTCGTCGGTATAGCCGTAAGGCTGCGGGTAGGTGGCTTCCCAGTGCCAGGCGTAGGAGGTGTTCCTCATCTCGAAGGGCCAGTGGGCACGCCGCAGGGTGAAGGACCCCCGGAGATCGCCGTCGGCCGCCTCGGGGTCGCAGATCAGCAGTGGCTTGCCATGCCAGCGGAACCAGAGCTCGGCGAAGCGCCCGGGCCGATAGAGGTCCTCATAAAGCTGTCGGGCGGTCTTGCCGGCCTCGGTGTTGACCATGAAGGCGACCTGCGGCGTCCGGCCACCCTCGGCACGGACCTGGGCGAAGACCTCCAGCAGACGGGTATACGTGTCGCGGTAGGTGACGGCATTGGTGGTATCGAAGATGAGGGTATCCACACCGGCGTCGGCCAGGAGCTGGGCGTGCCGGCGCAGCACCCAGGGGTCGTCACTGCGGTAGTAGCCGTACAGCGGTTCGCCCCAGTAATGGTACATGCCGATGGGGCCCCAGAGGGGGGACTGCGGCTTGCGCAGGGCCTCGGGGTCGGCCGCGGTGATCCTCATGATGTCGTAGGGACCGCCGGCGGGATTGCCTGAGGGAGCCGTGCTGTCATGCCAGAGGAAATAGAAGATGCCGACGAAGCGGCCCGGGCGGGGCAGCCCCACCTCGGCGGCCAGGGGCAGCGCCCGGCCCAGGGCATCCGTGGCAGGCCATGGGACCCCGGGGTTGGCGGCGGTGCCGCCAGCCTGGCCCGCGGCCGCGGGGTCGACCTCGCCGGAGGCGGCTGCCAGCGAAACCAGCGCGGCAGAGAGCATGGCGGCTCTGACCATCGCAAGCCCTCCGTTCGGGATGGCACGATCCGGTTCAGTGACTGGCCCCGAACCGCTGGCAGCGACCGGGCCTGCGGGCGCTATGGCACCACCTTGCTCAGGGGGAACTCGACGACCCCCTCGGCACCGGCAGCGAGCAGTTCAGGGACGATCTCACGCACCACCTTCTCATCGACCACCGTCATCAGGGCGAACCAGCCGTCCTCTGCCAGGGGCGAGATCGTCGGCCGATGCAGGGCCGGCATGATGGCCAGTATCTTCTTGAGGTCCGCCTGGCTGACGTTGAGCATCAGCCCTACCTTGCTCTCGGCCCGCAGCACCGACTGCAGCAACAGCGCCAGCCGGTCGATCTTGGCCTTCTTCCAGGCATCGGCGTAGGCATCGCGGTTGGCGATAAAGCGGGTGGTGGTCTCGCAGAGCGTATCGACGATGCGCAGGTTATTCGCCCGCAGGCTGGAGCCGGTCTCGGTGATCTCGACGATGGCGTCCGCGAGCCGCGGCGGTTTCACCTCGGTGGCGCCCCAACTGAACTCCACCGAGGCCTGGACGCCGTGCTGCTCCAGGTACTGACGGGTCATGCCCACCGCCTCGGTGGCGATCCGCTTGCCCTCCAGGTCCTTGGGGCCCTTGATGGGCGAGCTCTCGGGAACCGCCAGGACCCAGCGCAAGGGCTTGCGGCCGACCTTGCCGTAGATCAGCTCGGCGACCTCGAGGACATCGGCCTTGGTCTCCACGACCCAGTCATGGCCGGTGAGGCCGGCGTCCAGGATGCCCTCCTGGACGTAGCGGGCCATCTCCTGGGCGCGGATCATGATGCACTCGATCTCGGCGTCATCGATGGCCGGGTAGTAGGACCGCGACTGGACGGTAATCTTGTAGCCCGCCTTGCGGAACATCTCCAGGGTGGTCTCTTCGAGACTGCCCTTCGGCAGACCTAGGCGCAGCACTGGCATGGTCGGCTCCTTTGGCCTCGGCCCGGGCACGCCCCGGGGCATCCCGGCACAGGCGGTGTACTGTACCCCGATCTCGGGCGAAAGCAACGGTGGGGCCGCGGGCCGGGTAGCCGAGCAGTCCAGTTCGGTTGGGCTGGGCCAGAGGGGCTGGGACCTCAGCGCCGAAGGTGCGGCAGTCCCTCAGCCCAGCCCAGCGGGCTGGATTCAGGCATGCCCGCCGCCAAGCCCTGGAGGGGCGCGCTAGACACGGCCCGACCTCGACCACGCGGCGACCGGGCCTGGGGCCGGATCCCTCGGGACCCGGCAGGTCTCGGCAAAGGACGGCGCCATGGTGTGTGATGTGCTGGTGGCGGGGGGTGGCAGCGGCGGCTTCGGCGCGGCCCTGGCGGCGGCTCGCGGGGGCCTGTCGGTGCTCCTGGTCGAAGCGCACGATCGACTGGGTGGGACCAGCACCGTGGCCGGGGTCAGCGCCTGGGAGAGCGGCTGCAGCGGCACCAGCCTGCCCTTCGAGCTCTACCGGCGGCTGAGACGGCTCCCCGGCGCCGTCGGCATCTATGGCGTGGGACGGCACTGCTGCTGGCCGGACGAGGGCCCCTACCCGGGCGGGGAGAATGTGCTTCGGCCCGACCTGCGGTATGCGGATACCCTGGTGCGTTACGCCCTGGGCCCCCTCACCTATGCCCGGCGCGAAGACCGGCCACTCATCCGGCAGCGCTTCAACGGGGTCGTCTTCGAGCCCGATGCCATGGCAGACTCCATGGCGGGGATGCTCGCCGAGACCGGCCGCGTGCGGCTGGCCCTGGGCACACGGGCGGCCGGCGTGGCGGTCAGCCAAGGCCGTGTGCTCCGCGTCGAACTGAGCGATGGCACCATGGTCGCCCCCCGCTTCGTGGTCGACAGCACCGGCGACGGCACGCTCTGCGCCCTCTGCGGCGCCGAGCAGTTCTCGGGTGAGGATCCGCGGGCCCGCTTCGGTGAGCCGGGGGCCCCGGAAGAGCCCACGGGTCGGGTCAATGGCGTCACCCTGATCGTCCGGGTCACCCGCAAAGACCGGCCCGGCGTGGACCCCTTGCCGGCGGGCATCCCGGAGGCGTGCTGGTGGCAGGCGCAGTTCCCGGTGGCGCACGTGGTCCCCTTCCCCAACGGGGACCTGAGCGTGAACCTGCTGCCGACCATGCAGGGCGCCGAGTTCCTCGCCCGGGGCTACGACGCCGCTCTGGCGGAATGCCGGCGCCGGGTGCTGGCGTGCTGGCACCACCGGCAGAGGACCTTTGCCGAATGGCAGGGCTTCCGCATCCAGAGGACCGCCGAGGCCCTGGGGGTACGCGAGACCCGCCGGACGCGCTGCCTGGAGACGCTGCGGCAACAGGACCTCGAGGCGGGCCTTGCCGGCCAGCGCCACCCCGACATCGTCACCATCGCCGACCACAACGTCGACGTCCATGGTCCCCTTGCCGGCAGTGTCCGCCCGGTGGGGGCGCCCTACGGCATCCCGTACCGGTGCCTGGTGCCGGACGGGTTCCGCAACCTGCTGGTCGCCTGCCGGGCAGCGGGCTTCAGTTCTCTGGCGGCCTCGGCCTGCCGGCTCTCGCGCACGATCCTGCAACTGGGTCAGGCGGCGGGAGTCGCCTGCGCCCTCGCCCGGGACGCCGGCGGCGAACTGCCGGAGGTCGATGTCAGAGCCCTGCGGGCCCGGTTGCGGGCCCAGCACGTGGCCCTGGATTGGCCCTTCGACGCGGAGCTGGCGCGCTTCCTGCAGGATGAGTGAGGGGGGCTGCTGGCGCGGACGTCACGGAACGGCGTCGCCCTGGTTCAGAGCCAGGAGCTGTCCGATGGCCGCCTCCGCGGGCAGGTCCACGGGCCAGTCCCCGCCGCGGGCCGCGGCGTAGGCCCGACAGACCGCCTCATCCAGGCGACGGTGCGCCAGGTCCAGCCAGGGCGGGGGTTGGTTGTAGAGGGCGGTCGGCGTACGCTTGGCGAGGGCCTGTGCGCAGAGGGGGTCCTTGGGGACGCGCCGGGGGTAGCGGGCCAGGCCGGTGTCGCCTGGGCCTACAGGCCGTTTGGCGGCGACCTCGCGCCGGGCCAGGGCCACCGCGTGCTCGGCCAGACCGAAGTCGAGCGCCGTCGCGTCCGGCTCGTGGACCTCGGCGGGCCCGGCGGCTGGCACCCGCGGGTTGACGATGAAGCGATCCCAGGGGCCCCCTGTCGTCGCGGGGAACTCCAAGAGATCCTCCCGCGTCCACTCGGGTGGGTTCAGCCAGCCTTGACGCAGCCGGCAGAGCTCCGCCGCGGCGGCCCCGATCTCGATCACCATCGGGTCGGCCTCGGGCTCGCGGCCTGGCGCCCAGGGGAAGGGGAACGTCTCGAAGCAAGTCGTGGGGGTGTAGCGGAAGCCGCTCTCCCGCTCCCGCACCTGGGTCCCCTGCGCCCGCGCCCAGAGCTCGTGGAGCCGGGAGTGCAGGATGCCGAGGAAGTAGTCGTCGGCGCGGGCGAAGGCGATCAACTGGTGGTCGGGGAGCATGGGGGCGGACAGCCAGGCGAACAGCCGGTGTTTCGAGACGGTCGTGGTCACGACAAACCGCGGCAGGCCGTAGAGGGCCGCGCGCATGCCACTGCGGGCCTCCATGTGCTGCCACCACAGCCGGCGGTAGGACTCCCGGGCGTTCCCCTCGCGGTCGGGCTTGACTTCGGCCGTGACGTAGGCGAACGGATCGACGTACCGTGCCGCGGCGGCCTCGCCCATGCCGGGGCCGAAGTCGACGATCCACAGGCCCCGGGGTCTGCCGGTCAGGTCCTTGCCGTTGACCCAGGGCGTCAGCACGTCCGAGTTGGGCCGGCCATGCGGGTTGGGGGGCAGGAGCATGGCCACGGCACGCGCGGCGGGGAGCTCGAAGCTGCCGCCCTTGGTGTCGCCCATGAAGGCCAGGCCGGCATTGGCGGGCAGCCGGGCCGCCGCGGTGATGTCGACCCCGGCCGTGAGGTTGGCGCCGATGCTCTTCACCGGCCGGCCGTCCAGGCGGTAGGCGCTCTCGCTGCCGCCATCGAAGCCGACCATCGAGACATGCACACTGGCCCCATCGAGGACCCAGGGCCGGTCGCTCTCGGCGAAGAAGATCCTGCCGCTTGCCTGGATACGCTCCAGCACGCGCCGGTTGGCGCCCCCGCGGATGCCCTGGGTCGCCAGCAGGCCGACCCGCTGGCAGCCGCCATGCTCGAGGTGTGCCCGGGCCTTCTCGAACCAGTAACCGCACAGGTCGGCCTCATGCGGCACGCGCTCGGACCAGACCCCGAACAGCCCGTCTACATAGGCGTCGCCAAGCTCGCGGCGCAGGAGCTTGCCGCCCAGGAAAGGCGGGTTCCCGACCAGGAAGTCCACTGCCGGCCACTCGGGCTCGCGGGGGTGGTCGGGGTCCGACCGATCGAGGATCGCGTCCGCACAGCGGAAGTTGCTTGTCAGGGGCTTGAGCACGGGGTCGTGGGGGACGTTGAAGCCATTGGCGCGGGTCCACTGCAGGTAGCCGATCCAGACCGTCATCTGGGCCAGGTCGTGGGCGTAGGGGTTGACCTCGAGGCCGTAGAGCTGCCACGGGCCAACCCTGGGCAGAAAGCTCTCCTGGAGCCGGTCCTGGGCCAGGACGAGGACTTCCTTCTCCAGGTCCTTGAGTTTCTGCAGCACGACGTAGAGGAAATTGCCGGAGCCGCAGGCCGGGTCGAGGACCTTGACGGTGGCCAGCCGGTCGAGGAAACGGTGGAGGATGGTGGCAGCTTCGAGCCGGAGCTTGCGCAGCTTCCGGGGCGACATGGCGGGGGCGATGCCGGGGCCATATGGACCGGGCGGCAGGGCCGCGTCCACGGCGCCGAGCACGGCGGTCCACTCCCGGCGCAGGGGGGCCATGACCACCGGCTCGACGAGGGTCTCGATGTCCTCCCGGCCGGTGAACTCGGCCCCGAGCTGGGAGCGCAGGGCCGGGTCCATGCCGCGCACGAAGAGGGTGCCGAAGATGCTGGGATCGATGGCGCTCCAGTCCAGGGCGGACACCTCGTAGACGGCGCGCAGCTCGTCGGCGGTCAGGTCCAGGACGGTGGGGCTGTCGAAGAGGCCGCCGTTGAAGTGACGGATCGGGTGCAGCAGGTAGTCGCCGCCGGTCGCCATGGCCGTAAAGAGCCCGGTGAGGTAGGCGGTGAAGCGCGCGGGCTCCCGCCGGGTGGCCGCGAGGATGCCGGTGAAGAGGTCGGCGGGCAGCAGGCCAATATCCTCGGCGAAGAGGCAGAAGACGACGCGGTCCAGGAAGTGGGCCACCTGGCGGGCGTCCAGGCCCCGGGCCCGGAGCGCCTGGGCCAGGTCCGCGAGGCGGCCGGCAGCGGCGGCGGTGATGGCGGCACAGGTGGTGCCCGGCCGGAGGGCCTCGGGGTTGAAGAGCATGGCGTGGAGTCGGGCCAGGCCCAGGGGCGTGGCCAGGTCGGCGAGACGGATCTCGTAGGTGACCACCGGCGTCGCGGTGAAGTTGGTGTGGACGACGATGCGATCCAGGTCGCAGGTGAACAGCAGCGGCGGGTTCTCCAGAGCGTCGCGGTACTGGAGGAGCTGGTTGTAGGCGGCGTCGAGGTCCTTGTGCCGGCCCTTGTACTCGCCGGCCACGAAGCCCTTCTTCCAGACGTCAGCCCAACCGTCGCCGCCGCCGAGCTTGGCAGCGCCGCGCTCGAAGGTGAACGAGTCGCCGGTCTTGTCGACCTCGGCGGGCTTGGGGTGCCCGACCAGCTCACAGAGATCGAGAAAGTGCTGTTGGGCGGCGGAGCGTTCCGTGAGCTGAACGCCCCGCCACTTGTTGACGAACTCGATGCCGGTCATGGCCCCCTCCGGGATTGCCT
>Ga0172371_10003546_pt1 | contig 24097 bp, 20 predicted proteins | sample Lak12m_FD_114543 | JGI IMG/M metagenome (GOLD analysis project Ga0172371, IMG submission 114543) | Freshwater microbial communities from Kabuno Bay, South-Kivu, Congo - kab_022012_12m | ecosystem: Environmental > Aquatic > Freshwater > Lake | place: Democratic Republic of the Congo: South-Kivu... | reverse complement strand
AGACTGGATGGTCAAGAGACGGAATAATAAAGGTCGCGCCAGACATTATGAATAATCCGGTTGCCAGAATTTCTCTCTCACCAATTTTTTTGTCAGCTAAAAAACCGGCAGGCCACTGGAAAAGTAAAAATGGTAAAAGCATAATGGTAAATATTAAACCGATTCTATCCCACCCAAACCCTATTTCCTTGTTCAAAAGAAGTGGTAAGTAAATAACCATCCAAGCATAAAAAAAATTAATAACAAATTGAACGAGAACAATTCTCAATTGATCTTTTTTTGCCAGCAAAATTTTAAAACCAGAAAATATTTTTATTTTTGAAGCTATTGCCCCGTTGGTGTTTCTAAAAGATAGTCCAATTATTAGAAATAAAATAATTAAAATCAGACCGGCCAAAAAATAAACCCGACTAAAATTATTTTGGCTTATGAGTATTGTTAGAGCAAGTGGCGATGCAGCCCAAGCCATATTTGAAAATGTTAAAAGACCCCCTCTTTTATTGCCGGTAGTGCTTTCGATTTTTGTTTCTTGTTCCAAGCAAATATCAAGCCAAAAATATAATAATGAACCTATAGCTAGTTGAACAATAAAAAAGGGAATAATCAGTTGGGCCGAAGTTAAAAAGCCCATACTAAACATTACTACTATTTCTAGGGTAATAAAAAATAGGAAAGCAGAAATATTGCCAAAACGACGGAAGATAAATGGAGCTGAGAGAAGTAATAATATATCAAATACGGAACCAATTATGTAGATAGTATTTAAGCCGGTCACGCTGACAAATTGCCCCAAAAGGGAAGAGTTGACGTAAGAAATAAGAGCAAAATGAGCCGCGAGTAGAAAGCCACTAAAATACACGAGCCCCAATCTCTTTTTAGGATTCATCTTTCTATTTTACCTTAAAATTTCTAAACTCCAAGTATGACGGGGATGACGATGGGGCGTTTGGCGGTTTTTTGAAAAAGGAAGCGAGCGACCGCGTCGGTCACGTTGTTTTTTATGAAATCAAAGTTTATTGGGCGCATACCCCGGGTGTCGTCTTCTATTGATTTTTTGATGATTAGGCGGGTTTGGCCGAGCAACTCTTGAGATTCTCTCAGATAAACAAAACCACGAGAAATAAGATCAGGCGATTTTTTAAGTTTGCCGCTTTTCAAATCAATTATAGCGACAATAACAAACATGCCATCATCAGCGAGCATTTTCCTATCTCGCATCACAACTTCCTGCACATCAGAGACAGCAAAACCGTCTACCATGACCGGAGATGAAGGAGCGGTCTGTTTTAATAGAACAATTTTTTCTCCCTTGTCTTGAATTTCAATAATACTGCCATTGTTTGGTACGACAATATTTTTTTCTGGCATTCCAACAGTCTGAGCAAGTTCTTCGTGCACGCGAAGCATATAATGATTGCCGTGAATTGGAATAAAGAATTTTGGTTTAATTTTTTTATGGAGCCACTCTAGCTCACCTCGGTTTCCATGTCCAGTAGAATGTATGTAAACATCAGAAGTACGATAGTGGATTATTTTTGCTCCTTGTCTAGCCAAATTGTCTTTGAGTTTTTGGACAGCCCTTTCATTGCCGGGGATAATCGAAGAAGAGAGCAAAACCGTGTCTCTTTTGCCTATTTTGATGTATTTGTGGCTTTTGTTGGATATACGCATAAGGGCAGCAAATTCATCGCCCTGAGCGCCTGTAGCCAAGATAACTACTCTATCAGGCGGATAAATATCCATATTTTCTACATTGACGATGGTATCTTTTTTTACCTTGAGACGGCCGAGAGACATTACTATTTCAATATTTTGCTTCATACTTCGTCCTTCAACAACAACTTTTTTACCACATCTTTCCGCTGCTTCGATAATAGCTATGACTCTTTCCAATTGAGAGGCAAAAGTTCCGATTATCAGACGGCGTTTTGTGTTTCTTATAATCTCTTCAAGATTTTGGCAAACCAATTTTTCGGGAGTAGAAAATCCTGGGTTATCGACGTTGGTCGAGTCCATCATCAAGAGAAGTACTTTTTCTTTTTCAAATCTTTTGTACTCCTCTTCTTCTCTTTCAGTTGGGATACCGTTTTCGTGCTCGAGTTTTATATCTCCCGGAGTAATGATATCTCCGTATGGAGTTTCTATAATTACCCCCATTGCATCAGGGATAGTGTGGGTGACATTAAAAAATCTTATTTTTAATTTACCCAATACGATTACATCTTCTTTTTCTACGACTTTAATATCAAGCGGTGGTAGATGTGGAAATTCTTCCTGCCTTTTTTTTATCATGATGGTGGTCAAAACTCTAGAATAGATGGGTGGATTGCCGATACGATACATGATGTAGGGGATACCACCGATGTGGTCTAAGTGGCCATGAGTAATAACTACTCCTCTAATTTTTTCTTTCCTCTCCTCTAAGTATTTGGTGTTTGGTAAAATGTAATCTACTCCAGGGGTATCTTCATCTTTAAATTGGAAACCGGCGTCTATTATTAAAATATCATTACCGATTTCAATTGCGGTCATATTTTTCCCTATTTCCTCTACACCTCCGAGCGGGATGATGCGGATATTTTGTTCTACTTTTGGCAGTGAAAGAGTTTCTGTTGTTTCTTTAGCGACTTTTCGATTTTCAGCATGACCAAATCTAGAGTTTGAGTTTACAAATCGTTTGCGAGAAAATGAGCCAGTGCTCTTCTTGGGCTTTACTGTCTGCGGGATATGTGAAGAGGGTTTTGCATGACTTGTTGCACTCTTTTGTTTTTCTGGGGCATGAAAACTCCTTATTCTATTTCTATTTTTATTTTGTTCAATCATTTTATTTTAAAATTTAGGTTCAAATATTTTCCAGATTTTGTCAGTTTCTATAAACCACTTGTTAACAAAAAGAAATCTTTCATTCTGAAAAGCCACATCTTTTGACAAAATATTTTTAACTTTTGGTGCTGGAGCATAAAGAGAGTAAGGAGAGAATAAGAAAATGGCTGGGATATCTTTTTTTATTTCATTTAAAACAGTTTCTTTTTTTAGATTTTTTTCTTCGTCTTCTAATTTTTTTTGCATATCTTCGAGCATTTTATCAACGGTTATATTGGCATAAAGTGAGATATTGAGTCCCGGGTCGTTTCTTTCTGAAGAATGCCAGAATGGATAAAGATCGCTATTTTTACTCACTACTTCGCCGAAAAGGAGGGCGTCGTATTTTCTTAATTTTATTATATTTTGGCTTAAATCTCCGGCCTCAAAGACCTTTATCTCAACATCTGCGCCGATTTGGTTCCAGCTCTCTTTTAAAATTTCGGCGGTCTTTTTTAGCTCGGGGGTGTCAGAAGTGGTTATTGAAAAACGAAGAAGGGTAGTCTCCTTTTTTGTCTTTTTTTCTAAAATTCCATTTTCGTTTTGTTTCCAACCAGCACTCACCAAAATTGATTTTGCTTCTTCTATATTTCCGTTTGTTTTCTCTGTATTTGTCTCAAGTGAGTCGGGAGTCGGTCCATTGATTATTCTACCAAAACCAGAAAGAGCTTCATCAACGATCCTCTTTTTTGGAGTAGCGATATTGAGAGCTTCTCTGACTTCTTTATTTAATAATACTGGAGCCAAATTTTGATTGAAAAATACTCCAAAGACTCTAGGCAGTGGTGTTTGTATCACCAAATTTTTATCATCAATAACATGTTTAGCTGCTGTCTGGCTCAAGCCTGCGGCGCTATCAATTTCCTTGTTGTCATAGGCCTTGAGAAGAGCTGATTCATTTTGAAAAAATTTGAATAAAATTGATTTTATTTTTGGTCTGCCAAGAGCATATTTATTCCAAGAAATAAGAGTTATTGATGTTGGTATTCCGCCGGAGTTTCTAACAATGTTCTCTACTTTGTAAGGCCCAGAACCCACTGGGTTTATATTAAATTCACTGAAAGGGAATTCCTCGGATGAAGCATTTTCCCAGATATGTTTTGGTAATATGCCTATAGTTAGGGCGTTAAGAAAAGGGGCGTACGGTTTGCTTAAAGTAAATCTGATTTCTTTGTTACTTATTTTCTCTACGAGAACTCCTTCCCAGTTTGACTTCTTTGGACTTTTTATCACAGGATCTAAAATTTTACCTATAGTGAATATAACATCATCTGCTGTCACAGCTTTGCCGTCATGAAAATAGGCATTTTCTCTTATCACAAAATTGTAAACGTTGCCCTCACTAACCTCATAAGACTCGGCCAAATCTGGCACAAAATTACCCTCGGTGTCATTTTTTAGAAGACCAGAATATATGAGTGAGGTTAAGTCCTTATCAGTTTCGGAAATGGCGAGTATCGGATTTATAAAGCGGGGAGAGCCGACTAGGCCTTCAGTGAAAGAGCCGCCAAAGCTTGGTATTTCGACTAGAAATGATTTGTTGAGATTAAATAACAAAACCATTCCACTAATAACAAAAATAAAAGAGACAAAATAAAACAATATTTTTTCTGAAATATTCATTTTCGCGACTATTCTTTCGGCTTTTGTTATGACAGAAAAATGACGAAAATCTAGGAATAAAGCACTAAAAAAGGATACTATTTTGTTTTTAGGTTTCATTAATTTTTAGGAACAATAATATTAGAGAGTTTGGTCAATATTAATTTAGAATTTTATTTAAATTTTAGTATATCAAATTCAATAAGGTGGAAGCAACAAACAAGCAAGCCACAATAATAGTACTTCTGAAAATCCAAAGCTCTGGTCCGCGTCTTGTGTGCGAGACTCCGTCCATACTTCCTCCACCAAAAGCAGAACCCAAAGAACCTTCAGATTGCTGAATGAGTATTAGGACTCCTAACAGAATTGCTAGGATTATTTGGATATATGACAGCATTACTTTGTTGGAAACAAGTATAACATATATGCAATTTACTGCAAATTCAGGCTATTAAAATAATTGCAAAAATATCAAAATATATTATAATGGCCGGGGCTTTATTAGACAGCATAATTTCATAAAAATATGAAAAAAACAATGAAAAAGAAAGCAAAAATTGTTAAAAAAACCAAAAAAATAGTCAAAAAAGTAAGCCCGAAGTCGGACTTCTGGATAAAGCCGCTAGCGGATAGGATTTTGTTAAAACCAATTTCAGCTGATGAAATGAAAACAACTTCCTCGGGCATTATTATCCCTGATACTGTAAGTAAGGAGAAGCCAGAGCAAGGGGTAGTCGTCGCTGTAGGTGACGGAAAATGGGATGATGGGGTCAAAATCCCTCTATCAGTAAAGGTTGGAGACAAGGTCGTTTTTTCAAGATATGGATATGATGAAGTTAAATTAGATGGAGTCGAATATTATATTTTAAAAGAAGAAAATATATTAGCAGTAATCAGATAAACATATGGCAAAAGTAATTATATTTAATGAAGAAGCAAGAAAATCTTTAAAACGTGGAGTTGATGCTGTCGCTGATGTTGTCAAAATAACTATTGGCCCACGTGGACGAAATGTAGTATTAGACAAAGGCTATGGCGCGCCAACAATTACAAACGACGGTGTTTCTATTGCCAAAGAAATTACTCTTTCTGATAAATTTGAAAATATGGGAGCAGAAATTATAAAGGAGGTAGCTAACAAAACCAATGATGTGGCCGGTGATGGCACTACTACTTCCGTCATTTTGGCTCAAGCCATCATAGGTGGGGGCCTTAAACACGCTAGTATGGGGGTAAATGCCATGAGTCTAAGAATGGGTATTGAAGAAGCCGTCTCTAAAGCGGTTGCAGTATTGGTCCAGATAGCTAAACCAATAAAGAACAAAGAAGAGATAAGACAAGTAGCCAATATCTCATCTGAATCAGAGGAGATTGGCTCAATTATCGCTGAAACAATAGAAAAAGTCGGCAAGGACGGAGTGGTTACAGTGGAAGAATCACAGACTTTTGGAGTTGATTCCGAAGTTGTTGAAGGTCTTGAGTTTGACAAGGGTTATGTTTCTCCTTATATGGTAACTAATGCAGAAAGAATGGAAGCTGAATATAAAGACGTATCAATTTTACTTACCGATAGAAAAATTTCTTCAGTTAAAGATATTTTGCCATTGCTTGAATCCTTGGCGCAGAGCGGCAAAAAGGAATTAGTAATAGTCGCCGATGATGTGGATGGGGAGGCGCTATCAACTTTTATAGTGAATAAATTACGCGGTGGTTTTTCTGTATTAGCAGTTAAGGCGCCTGGTTATGGAGATAGAAAAAAGGAGATGCTTGAAGACATAGCTGTAACAATCGGGGCTAAAGTTGTTTCTGAAGATTTGGGGGTTAAACTTGAAAATGCGACTATCGATATGCTGGGAAAGGCAGCCAAAGTTTTATCTAGAAAAGATAGCACTGTCATCGTTGGTGGCAGAGGTGTTAAAGGCGCAATTGACAACAGAGTAAAGGCTTTGAAAAAACAGCGAGAAACTCTGAGCTCAAAATATGATAAGGAAAAGATTGATGAAAGAATAGCCAAACTTTCTGGCGGTGTGGCAGTTATAAAAGTTGGAGCAGCGACTGAGACAGAAATGAAATATTTAAAATTAAAAATAGAAGATGCAGTTGCGGCCACCAAAGCGGCGATTGCTGAAGGCATTGTATCAGGCGGCGGTAGCGCTTTCATCAGAGTAATAAAAAAGATGCGTACAGAAAAGGCCAAGGCAAAAGAAACAATAGATAGCACAACACCAGAAATTGATTTAGGCTATGAGATAGTTCTAAAAGCTCTGGAGGCGCCACTTCGCCAAATCGTATTAAACACCGGCAATGCTGACGGTTCGGTTGCCGTAGAGAAAATAATGACCTCTGATAAGGAAAATGCCGGGTTCAATGCTTTGACTGAAAAGTTTTCTGAAGATTTGATTAAAGAGGGGATCATTGACCCTGTTAAAGTGACTCGCACGTCGCTTCAAAATGCTGCTTCTGCTGCTGCCATACTTCTTACTACTGAAGCGGCTGTGGCCGACAAACCAGAACCTCCAAAATCTAATAATCACGGTGGGGAAGAGATGGGGTATTAATTTCTCAACCTCACCCCTTACCCCTCTCCTAGATGCAGGAGAGGGAAAACATATCTCATATAATATTAATTCTAGATTTTTGTGTTTCTCCCTTCCTCTGCATCTAGGGGAAGGGCAATTCCACTTTAGTGGAATGGGATGAGGTTTCTAAAAAATGGCTCAACAGAGCCATTTTTTGGTATATAAAAAAAGAAAATATATAAAGGGGTTGACAGATTCTGTGGATTTGCTATAATGTACAGCAGATAGCACGCATGTCAATTGGAGGCTGGCCGTCGGCGAGGTTTTTGGGAAACTGAGAGGATTTAGCTCAGTAAATCCCGCCCTGCGCCGATGCGCTGGCCATGTACACGTTGTGTGCTGCGGGCCGCCCGAGACCTCCAAGTCTCGCGCGGCCCTTTCTTTTATGCTATAATATGAGAATTATAACTAATCCAAAAATATGGATTTCTCACTAGTTATTTTAATTTTAATTGCAGTTGTCGTTTTTTGGTTTATTTTTGCATATAACAAATTTGTTCGTCTCATCACTCGTGCCAAAGAGGCTTGGAGTGATATTGAAGTGCAAATGAAGCGTCGCTATGATCTCATACCAAATTTAGTAAATACTGTTAAGGGTTATGCTACTCACGAATCGACTGCTTTTGAAAATGTAACCAAAGCTCGAGCGATGGCTATGGGGGCGGGCACTTTGCAAGATAAAGCTGGAGCAGAAAATATGCTTGGCAATGCGCTGAAATCTCTTTTTGCAGTAGCTGAGGCCTATCCAGATTTGAAGGCCAATCAAAACTTTTTAGAATTACAAAGAGAACTTTCTGATACGGAAAATAAAATTCAGGCTGCTCGCAGATTTTACAATACAAATGTCCGCGACTTAAATATTGCTACCGATACTTTCCCCTCAAATTTTGTGGCTAAGATATTTAACTTCGTCAAAATGGAATTTTTTGGTTTAGATGATGAAGCCGCTCGCGAACCAGTCAAAGTGCAGTTTTAAAAAGATACGAAAATTTAAAAATAAGCAAAATAAGTATGGCAAAAGAACACACACAATTTGAGGTGGTTGTAACGGCTATAATTGCTAATAAAGAAGGCAAGTTTCTCATTACTCGCCGTTCTCCTAATAAAAAGCGATTTCCTGGTATGTGGACTGTACCGGGAGGGCACCTAGACCCTGAGGATTTCATGGGATATCCAAAGGAAACAGAACATTATTGGTACAATGTTTTGGAAAAAGCTTTGACTCGAGAAATTAAAGAAGAGGTTGGTCTAGAAATTGAACATGTTCGCTATGTTACTTCTTTAGCCACCGAGCATAAAGACGGAGCCGCATCAGTAGTTATATCTTGTCTTGCTGATTATAAAAGCGGAGAGGTAATACTTCAAGAAGAGGAAACAGATAAGTGCGAATGGGTGAGTGCAATTGAGGCTGAAAATTATGAACTCATTGATGGTATTTTAGATGAATTAAGGATGGCTGATGCTCTTCGCAAAGGTGAAAAGTACAAGTGGAAAAGACACTAAAATAAATAATTTTGACGAGTTTTATGTTTATGTTAAAATGAACCTCTTATTGGTATTTAAAATTAAAATTAATTTAAATTATATGAAAGATGTAAAAATATATTCAACGCCGACTTGTCACTTTTGTCACCTAGCCAAAGATTTTTTCAAAGAAAAGGGGATTGCTTATACCGAATATGATGTTTTGGCTGATATGGAGAAACGAAAAGAAATGTTTGATAAAACAGGACAGATGGGTGTGCCGGTCATTATGATCGATGGTCAAACCATCATTGGTTTTGACCAACCTCAGATTTCCTCGCTTCTTGGGGTTTAATAAGAAAAAAATAAAATAGCATCTTTCGCTCGATACGGAAATTTCTTGCTAGAAATTTCCTTGTCCTCACCTTTTCACAGGTTCCGGAATCTCGCTTAAGAACTATTTTGTTTTTTTCTTTCCCCCTCTCTTGTTGTAAGAGAGGGTAGGGGTGAGTTATAATACCCATATGCAACCTGAAGAAAAAGAAATGCTTAAAAAGACTCTTGAACTTGTTAAAGAGAATAATGATATGTTATATGCTCTTAAACATTCTATATTTTGGGGTAGGATATTTAGATTTATATATTGGATTGTGATTTTGGGAGCGGCGGTTGGAGTTTATTATTACATAGAGCCGTATTTAGATAGTGCCGCAGATGCTTATGTTAATGTGAAAAGGGATTTGAAAAGTTTCAGTGATTTATTCAAACAGAATTGAAAAATTGAAAATTTAGTGTAGAATTTAAAAAGCTAACCTATTGCCGAGATAGCTCAGTTGGTAGAGCATTCCCCTGAAGAGGGAAGGGTCGGCGGTTCGAGACCGCCTCTCGGCACATTTTGCAGATTTTAATTGCCTCTGACTTTTAGTCTGGTGGATCGATTTTTGTCGAGTTTGGGGAGTTTGACTTCATTTCGTAATATGATATAATTTAGTTGGGAGGTACCATGAGAAAAAGCTCATTTGTTATTCTTTTGGCTTGTGTTTTGTCGCAAGTCACTATGGGCCAAGAGGCCCGTGTCCTACAAAATCCTGATGGTTCCTATGAGACGGAACCCTTAAAGGTGGTGAAAAAAGACTCTGGCATTCGTGTGAGTAAGGAGCTCAAGCTCTCCAGTTCACAACTTGGAGAAATCATCAAGAAGGGAGAAATTACTCTTGATGAACGAAGGGTTGTGGCAGGTTGGGACTGGTCTCATACTCACATAAAGTATGAGGTATCAAGCAAGAAGGTCGTGTTGAATAAGGACCTCATCCAGACAGTCCAACAAGAAAAGACGACTGTGGAGAAGGTGTTCAATCCCTTCTTCATCTTCGCGGCAGTATACATAATCTTGATGTTGATGTCTCTACTAACTATCAAGAAGCTCAACTTCGCCGCCGCCGCCGCCTTCGCCGCCGCCGCCTTCGCCGCCTTCGCCGCCTTCGCCGCCTTCGCCTTCGCCGTCGCCGCCGCCGCCGCCGCCGCCTTCGCCGCCTTCGCCGCCGCCGTCGCCACCACCGCCACCGCCGTCGCCTTATTCGATTATGATGATGTCAAAGTACAACTTGTTTTTGGTATCATTTGTATGATCCTGGCCTCGGTGATGATGCATTTTATCTAGAGAGTCGAGTTGACTTTAAAGACCGCGAGAACACTCCATGTGTATCGCGGTTTCCTTTTTATTTTAAATAAATTATTTATTTTTTTAATTGCCTCTGACTTTTAGTCTGGTGGATCGATTTTTGTCGAGTTTGGGGAGTTTGATGATGAGAAGGCCGTGCTTTTCAATAGCCTCAGCGGCGTCTACATCTATTTCTTGAGGTAAGACAATGGTGCGGGAAAATGAACCCCAATAGAGTTCTTTATGGAAATAGTCGTCATCAGCGATGGTTTTTTCGCTCTCCCTTTTGCCTTTTAAGGTAACCATATCCCGAGAGATGGAAACATCTAAATCTTCTGGTCTTACTCCAGCTACCATCGTTTTTATAACAATTTCATTTTGGTTTTGGTAGACATCAACACTAAGTTCTCCTTCCTCGGGTGCGCTGTTAATCCAGTTGTCTTCTTTTGGTGGTACCAAATCGTTCTCCATTTCGTTTGATATCGAAATTGATCCAGTCAGTTTTTCAAAAAATGATCTTTTATCTTTTGCCATAATTTTATTGTATTTATATTGGGCTTATTGAACTAAAAATTAATTTTTTTAACTTTTTCAATTATAACAAACAAGAGAACAATCAAAACCCATATTCCTGCAAAAACAAAAAATAGGTTATTCTCAAGTTTAATTATAAGTAAATTAAAGGTGGTATGCAATAGTATGGCCACACAGATACCAATGAAAAGAAAGATTCTCTTCATTGCGGGTTTTTTGTAATAAGAAAGTCCCATCATAACGCCGATAGCAGCTGAAGAAGCCACATGTAGCAGGGTTGCTCCCAGAAATCTTGAATTGCCGGTGATTACACTTTGAGTAAAGAGCCCTCCGTCGATAATGTTAAAAAGAAATAAAGCATTTTCTAAAGCCGAAAAACCCAAGGCAATAGTAATCATGTATATGATTGTATCGATGGGCTCATCCACCACCTGTTTTCTTAGTGCTGAAAAATAAGCTACCACATATTTGGCGAGCTCCTCTATGCTGGCCCACATAATTACAGTAAAGAGAGAAATGCTTGATGAAGTGGCAAGAAAAACAAATTTTTCTAAAGGTAATACCAAAAAAACCGAACCCATCCCCACCAAAAAAACAATTAGTATTCTTAACTTTGGCTCTGGGTGTAGACGATCTTCCTTTAACCAAAACCAAAGCCATAACAATGCGGGTAGTACTCCCCCTACGAGCGAAAAGATAATAGCATTTAGTGATGACATTGTAAAATATATAATTATTCTAATTGCTCTAATTGACCTAATTTGGATTTTAGAATTGGGATTTGTTTAGAATAATTAGGTTAATTTGATATTGGCCACTTCTCAATCATTAATAAACCTTTTGAATCTGGTAGCAGCGACCAAATCTTTTCGGTAATGAAAGGCATAAAGGGGTGTAAAATCTTGAGTTGCTCTTTAAGTAAGTGATAAAGTAGCGATTTGGCTGAATTTGCTTCATCACCCTCCTTAATTCGTTTCTTGCAGTCCTCAATTATTATATCAGCAAAAGTGTGCCAGAAGTAATGATAGATTTTGTCTGCCGCCAAATAAAATCTATAATTTTCCATATCTGATGTAATATCTTTCATTATCTTCTCATATTCTTCTATTATTTTATTATCCTTGTCATTTAACTCAGATATGTCAAAGGGCATCTTTGACACTTCAAAAATGTCAGAAGTCTGTTCTAATACAAACCGCGATGCGTTCCAAATTTTGTTTGCAAAATGTTTATAGGCCTTTAATTTCTCTTCTGATATTTTGGTGTCATTGCCTGGTCCCGTTCCAACAATGAGGGCCATTCTGACGCTATCGGCGCTATATTTCATGGCCATATCCAAAGGGTCTATATTGTTACCAAGTGATTTGCTAATTTTTCGTCCCTGATTATCGCGTACCAAACCATGCAAATATACCTTTTTAAAAGGAATTTGGCCGGTTGCATATGTGGACATAAGAATCATTCTAGCTACCCAGAAAAACAAAATATCATAGCCAGTTTCCAGAATTGTTGTAGGGTGATAATTTTTAAAATCATCCGTTTTTTCTGGCCAACCAAGAGTGCTAAATGTCCAAAGACCTGATGAAAACCAGGTGTCCAAAGTGTCCTCATCTTGAGTCCAACCATCTTCTTTTGGCGCTTCTAAACCACAATATATTTCATCGCCTCTGTAGTAGACTGGGATTTGGTGGCCATACCATATTTGTCGACTAATACACCAATCCCGCAGATTTTCTATCCAACGAACATATTCCTTTTCAAATCTTTCTGGTATTATATTGATTTCCTCTTTTTCTATAACTCCAAGCATAAGTTTTTTTAGGGTTACTTTTGCTCCGTCTTTTTCAAATTCTTTATTAACATTTATAAACCATTGAAGTTTTGGTAATGGTTCTATAACCCCACCAGTTCTTTCTGCAGTTGAAACATTTTGAGAAATTTCTTCTTCTTTTATCATCAAATCATTTTCTCTTAACCAATCGACCACTATTTCTCTGGCCTCAGTAACTTTTTTTTCATTTAACAAAGGTGATTTGACTGACATTCTAGCATACTCGTTTATAACAGGTTTGAGTGATAAGTTGTGTCTTTGGGCAATCCCTTCGTCTATTTGACTGTGGGCGGGGGTGACACCCAATGCCCCTGTACCAAATTCAGGATCAACTTCCTTATCAGCAATTATTTTTATCGAAAGTCTCTCTCCTGCGAAATCTTCTATCTCAAAATTTTGACCGACATATTTCTTATATCTCGCATCGTCTGGATGAACTGCTACGGCAGTATCACCGACTTTTGTTTCTGGTCTTGTGGTGGAAATGGCTATGGGAAACTCCTTGGAGTACTTAAAAGTATAAAATTTTGCTTTTCTTTCTTCATAAACTATTTCATCATCTGATATTGTTGTTTGGCCTTTTGGATCCCAATTTACTACTCTAAAGCCACGATAAATTAGTTTATCGTCAAACATTTTTTTGAAAACTGTTTTAACTGCCAAATTTCTTTTTTCGTCCAGAGTAAAAGCTTCTCGCGACCAATCAAGGGAACACCCCATTTTTTTAATCTGCGTTACGATGGTGTCGTGGTTTTCTTTTGCAAACTTTTCTACTCTCTTTAAAAATTCATCTCTTCCCAAATCGTGTCTGTTTTTACCTTCTTCTTTTTGGATTAATTTTTCCACCTTTGATTGGGTTGCGATAGCTGCGTGGTCGGTGCCGGGTATCCATAGGGTTTTTTTACCGAGCATTCGGTTGTAACGTACCATCACGTCTTCAATCGCGAGCATAAAGGCGCTACCCATATGTAGTGTGCCAGTAACATTTGGTGGGGGAAGAACAATAGAGAAATAATCAGCCACTTCAGAAGTAATACCTTTTTCAATACAAATATCTGGATTGAAAAATCCACTCTCCTCCCATTTCTTGTAAATCAAATCTTCGTGTGCCGTCGGATTGTAAGGTTTTTTTAGTTCTTCGTTTTCTTGCATATTTGTTTTTATAATAATAATACATCAAAAAATTGTTTTGTCATAAGATTTAATCTACTTCGGCTGATATACGCAGGAGATTTAAAAAGACAAAAGCAATTTATTGATAATGTCTTTTATGGTATACGTTGTCTTTATTACATTTGCTGGGTAATATTAAAGACATTTTTTGTCTATAAAAGACACAAATTAAAAAATGGCTTAAAGTATAGCTTATTTTGTAAAATAGAAATAATGTATCTATTGACATTTCTTGTCAATTATGTAAAGATGCATTTATTAATTTAAAACAGATCATATGTTTCAGATAAATCACAAATTCAGAATTTTTGTTTCTACTATAATAATTTTACCGATGATTTTTTCATTAGCTATTCCAGCTGGTGTTATTTTTGCTGATGAAAATGAGACAGTGGTTGAAGAAAGTACGATTACAGTTGATACAGGTACAAATAATGATTTGCCAGATTTAAATTCTGTGCCTTTAAGTCATGAACCAACTTGCACAAATAAATCTGTCACCGGTTCCGTTGATGGCGCAAACGCTATTTTTACCGTTCCAGAAGGAGCTTGTCCAATTAAGGTTAGTTTTTCGAGTTATTCACATGCTGGAACAATCAGGCCTTTTGAAGACCAAGTTTTAGTTGAAAATATTACAAATACTTATGGTCCGGGAACTTACAACTTGGGCTCAGTTAAACTTTCATGTAATTGGCAAACAGATCTCTATTATGGAGATGTACAGGAACATTTAAATCCAAGTTATGGTCACTCTGATTTGATAGCTTATGATTATGTTGAAAATCAAAATTGTACTACACCAGCACCAGTTTGTACTTTTGATATAGTTAGTGATTCGAAAACAATAATAGAAGGAGGTTATCCTGCTGTCGCAACGTATGATGAAAATCCTGAATGGACAGCATATATCCCGGGTGCAACCTGGATATGGAAGACATTTTTTGTTGAGCTTCCATTGGAAGATGAAGCGAATACATTTACTCGTTCTTTTGTGATAAACAATAATATACAAGATGCAAGTTTGGTTGTTGGGGCAGATAATAAATATTCACTTTCTGTAAACGGTATTCTTATAAGTGACGACAATGAGACAAACAATTTTTATGATATATATAAAGATGTTTACGACATCAAGTCGTATCTTAATGTTGGAGTAAATATACTTACTTTTACAGTCACAAATATAGCTCTTGAAGGTTCAAATCCGGAAACAAATCCTGCTGGCCTTCTATACAAACTTTCTGTAACACAATCGGGAACAGATTGTAATTATGAAATCACAAATACTCCTCCGATTATTACTTTGGTTGACGCTAATCCATTTAATATGACAGTCAATACTGTTTTCACTGACCCGGGTGCAACGGCTGATGACCTTGAAGATGGAAATTTAACTAATAAAATTGTTGTTACAGGAAATGTAGCTACAACAACTGTTGGTTCTTATACTCTCACCTACACTGTCACTGATTCGGGTGGGCTTTCTACAAGCACAACAAGAGTTGTTGTTGTTTCTCCGGTTTCTACTCCTTTAATTCCAACTGTATCATTGACCGCTGATCCCCAAACAATTACTGCCGGCGCTTCTTCTACTCTTGCCTGGAGTTCTCAAAATACAACATCATGTTTGGCACCTTGGACAACAGCCTCTTCTACTTCTGGGACAATGTCAGTTGCTCCGAGTGTTACAACCGAATATGCAATTACCTGTACTGGCCCAGAAGGAAGTGCAACAGCAACAACAACAGTCACTGTTAATCCAGTAGTTGTTCCTCCAGTAAATCCTCCAAGCGGGGGTGGAGGAGGTGGCAGTTTAAGTGGTGGCCATAGACACGATGTTGTTGTGGGCGAAATACTTGGAGCTACAAGCTGTATGTATCTTAGAGATTATTTAAAAATTGATTGGGAGAATGATCCAATAGAGGTATTGAAATTGCAGTCATTCCTAAATGTCTTTGAGAAAGAAAATTTGTCCTATACGGGAATATACGATCAAAATACTTTTAATGCTGTTGTGAGATTTCAAAATAAATATTCAGGAGATATATTGAAACCTTGGGGAGACAATGTCACTACAGGCTTTGTGTATATCTTAACCAAAAAGAAAGTAAATGAGATTTACTGCAATACCATATATCCAATTTCACAAACAGAACAAAACGAAATAAACAATTTTAGAACTTCTGGGAATAACACTTCAAATGTTTCTGGTAATACGGGTATGGATACGACTATTAGTGGACGCGACATTGGAGCTCTTCTTGGAGTAAGCACTGATTCGTTGGAAGATAGTATTTCAAATGTCCTTAATGGTTCACCAGTTGTAGAACTTAAAGATTCTAATAAATCTGTGTTGAGAAATGCTGCCATTTCTTTATTTTCTCTTCCTGAAAAAATGTTTGGTAGATTATTCCAAAGTTGTGGCTATACTCCGACTCTTTTGTTCTTGATTTTGATTGCTTTGGTAGTGATCATAATCAAACTGTTTACTAATTCTATAAAAGGGGATGCTCCTAAAAATTTAACTCCTGAAGTTCCTGTTGTGGGAAGTTCGGTAAAAGATTCTCCTGTAATAGTATTGCCTGGTGTAATGTCAGATGAAGAAATAATCATAGAAAATCCGGAAGAAGGGCCAGAAGATGTTTTGGTAGGTACTCCTGATTTGCGCTCAGACGACAAGGCTTAAGAAATACTTAGATTTCCTTGAGCTCTCAATTCTTTATTTTTGTTTTTCCTCAAGTACTCAATGTAGCCAGCGGCCACTATCATGGTGGCGTTGTCGGTTGTTAAAGATTTTTCTGGGATTAAGATATTTAATTCTGGATAACTTTCTTTTAAATTTAAGAAATTTTCTCTTAATGCTTTGTTTGCTATTACTCCACCTCCTATAACCAAAGTCTTGGGGATGTATTTGTCTATAGCATTTTTTGTCTTAGTCAAAAGTGTTTCAATTACTGCATCTTCAAATTCACGAGCTACTGCTTGTTTTTTTACATTTTTTTTGTCTCTCAAGTAATAGAGTACTGCTGTTTTTAAGCCTGAAAAAGAAAAATTGAAATCTTTTGAATGGAGCATAGGTCTTGGGAATTTTGTCTCTAATTTAATATTTTTTACTCTGGCTTCTTCAGCAAGTCTTGAAATTTCTGGACCTCCTGGGTAGGGAAGCCCGAGCATTCTTGCTACTTTATCAAATGCTTCACCTACAGCATCGTCTTTGGTTTCTCCAATTTTTTGTTTTTCTAACCAATTTTTTAAATATATAAGTTCGGTATGTCCACCACTAACCAGTAGTGCAATCATTGGAAATTGAAAATTAAAAATTGAAAATTCTTCGGTTTTACTGAATAAAACCGAAGCGATATGTCCTTCCATATGATTAGCCCCAATCACAGAAATATTCAATTTTTTGCCGAGTTCTTCGGCAAATTTTATTCCTGTCCAAAGAGCTGGTTCTAGTCCTGGCCCTATTGTCACGCTAATTAATTCTATTTTTGATAAATCAATGTCAGCTATTTTTAAAGCTTGTTCTAAAACAATTGGCAAATTTTTTTGATGCTCGCGTTTGGCTATGTTTGGTACTACTCCGCCCCACTCTCTGTGCATCTCTATTTGGCTGTTGACCGCACTTCCAAGTACTTTAAAACGAAGGTCTTCTAAACCCTCTTCTGCTTCTACAATGCTTACTGCTGTCTCATCGCAACTTGTTTCTATACCTAATATAATCATGGGCGGAAGTGGGAGGATTCGAACCTCCGATAAGGTTTCCCCTATGCCGCTTTTCGAGAGCGGTGCCTTCAACCACTCAGCCACACTTCCCTCGGCCCGCGAAGCTTTATGCGAAGTGGGTCGTATGTTTAAAACTATCACTTTTTGTATATTTTATCAAAAAATGTTATTATATGAGTTCAGTTTATTTTTGGTTTTCTTTTGAAAATTGAAAATTTTAAATTGAAAATTATGATGCTTTGCATCATTTGGCCCTATCGTCTATCGGTTAGGACACAAGCTTTTCAAGCTTGGAAGCAGGGTTCGACTCCCTGTAGGGTCATGCGTTTTAGGAAAAGTTTATGTTAAAATATGACAAATGAAAACAAAAGCTGTATTTGTAATTGTTTTCTTTGTTTTACTATTTTTTGTATATAAAATGAACATAAATAATCCTAATCTTGATTTAGAATACAAAACTTTTGATTGTGATAATTTTGATTTTATTTTTCAATTTCCAGATTTTAAAAATTGGGAATTGAAGGGGATAGAGAAAAAAGAAAATCGTTGCACCATGTATTTTAATTGGCCAGATGATATTTTGTATGAATATCCACCACGAATTAGTATAGAGGAAATTGAATCTAAAAATGAATCAAAAAATGAAAAATCTAATCTTTTAAAAAATCCACAAGGTATTTTTTATGGATATGTTCAAGACCCGGGTTTATATGTTTCTGGTCATAAATTTGAAGAAGAGGATTGGGATTGGTTAGTTTTTTATGGTAAAGATTTTTCAGTTAGGATATCAAAAAATAGCTTTGGTAAGCTGCCATTTGACGCTGATTTATTTTATAAAAAAATTATTGAAACTTTTGATTTTAAATAATCAAAGATTATGTTAGAATGGTTCAATTATTATTAAATTAAATATATGAAAAAAGGATATCACGCAAATATTGAAAATTTGACAACTGAAAATACTAATTTCCGCAAGGTGCTTTATACTGGCGAACACATGCAGTTGGTTTTGATGTCACTGCCTGTGGGTGGCGAAATTGGTATGGAGGTTCACAATGAAAATGATCAATTTTTCCGTTTTGAAGCTGGGCAAGGAAAAGTAATAATTAATGGCAATGAATACGATATTTCTGATGGTGATGTCATTGTGGTGCCATCTGGCGCTGAACACAATGTGATTAATGTGTCAGAAAGTGAAGATTTAAAACTTTACACTATTTACTCCCCAGCTCATCATAAAGATGGTATTGTCAGAGCTACTCGTGAAGAAGCTATGGCAAATGAAGCTGATTTTGACGGGGTGACTACAGAATGATCCCGTTAGAGTTTTGCATTTACCGATTGTAGAGAAAATGGTATTATATCTACATGCTTATTTTGTGCGAATTAATTAATCAATCTAAAACTCTAACGGGATGATAATTTCATATCAAGGAGCACAATCTTTCAAAGTTCAATTCGGGGATACCGTTTTGGCTTTTGACCCTGTATCTAAAAAGTCTGATTTTAAGGCTGGTAATTTTGGCGCTGATATTGCCTTGATTTCTTTAAATCATCCAGATATGAATGGGGTGGATCAAGTAAATCGTGGTGAAAAAGAAGCATTTATTATAAACGGCCCAGGTGAATATGAAATACAGGGAGTATTTATAAAGGGGTTGGCAAGTTCATCAAATTATAGAGGTGAAGATAAAATCAATACCATATATACCGTCAATTTTGAAAATATGAATTTGTGTTTTTTGGGTGCGTTAGGAAATGCCAATATTCCAAACGAAACCAAAGAAGGTATTGATGGGGTAGATATACTTTTTGTTCCGATTGGTGGCAATGGGACAATCAGTCCAAGTGAAGCTTATAAGTTTGCTGTTTCTCTTGAACCATCTATAATTATACCAATGAACTATGATGAAAAATCCTTGAAGGCTTTTTTGAAAGAAGGGGGAGGTGAGGGGAAAAAACCGATTGAAAAATTAACTATTAAAAAGAAAGATATGGAGGGTAAAGAAGGTGAAATTATTGTTTTGGATACACAATAATTAAAATATGTTCATAAAAAAATATAATTCAATAATGGAAAGAGAAGAAAATTATAGAAGCAAATGGGCTCTTGGACTTTCCGTTTCTCTCACTCTCATTATATTTTTTAGTTTTGCTTTTTATAAAGGTTATCTAAGTTTTGGTAATAATAATTTGATGGCAAGTAAAAAATCTGCAAGTCAGATGGCAAATGTAATTTCAGCTGATGCCGTGCCTTCACCAATTCAAAATACCAAAGAAATTTTTGATTCTGCCTTCAATGAAATTGGTAAACAATATAAACAATTTACAGATTCGCTTTCTTCAGTCTTTGTGCCATTTATAAGCAGTATTGAAGTGTACGAGAGGAAATAACTCATCCCCCAGACCCCCTTCTCTTACAACAAGAGAAGGGGGCTCTCCAAAAGTCCCTCTCTTGTTGTAAGAGAGGGATTTAGGGTGAGTTATCGGCTTGTATATTAAGCTTAAATTTGCTATAATTAAGGTATAAATGGCTAAAAAAGAGGACAAAAACGAGGAAATCTCAGGCGCTCATACGGGCGTTATTTCACGCTCCATTGTGAGTGAAATGAAAAAGTCTTTCATTGACTATGCTATGTCTGTTATTACTGACAGAGCGCTTCCTGATGTGCGTGACGGCCTAAAACCAGTGCATCGTCGTATTCTTTACGCTATGCACACATTGGGGTTATCGGCTTCAGGCAAGACCAGGAAATCAGCCACTGTGGTGGGAGAGGTTTTAGGAAATTATCATCCACATGGAGATGTGGCAGTTTATGATTCTATGGTTAAAATGGCCCAAGATTTTACTATGCGATACCCCCTAATTATCGGACAAGGAAACTTTGGCTCGGTTGATGGTGATAGCGCGGCAGCAATGCGTTATACCGAGGCCAAAATGAGTAAAATTACTTCAGAACTTTTGCGTGATATAAACAAAGAAACTGTTGATTGGATACCAAACTATGATGCCACCAAAAAAGAACCTTCAGTACTACCGGCTACTGCTCCTCAACTTTTACTCAACGGGACATTGGGTATTGCTGTTGGTATGGCGACAAACATTCCACCTCATAATTTGAGAGAGGTGATAGACGCTACGGCTTTTCTTATAGACAACAAAGACGCTACCACTGATGATCTTTTGCAGTTTGTGCAAGGTCCAGATTTTCCACTCGGAGGCATAATATTTAATTCAAAAGATATAAATCACGCTTATACCACTGGTCGAGGAGGCATCGTCACGCGAGGAGTAGCTGAGATCGTGGAAGATAAAAATAATTCTCAGATTATTATTACCTCTATTCCTTATCGCGTAAATAAAGCTGATTTGATTATAAAAATTGCCGAATTGGTAAGAGAAAAAAAGATCGATGGTATCAAAGGCATCAGAGATGAATCTACCAAAGATATAAGAATCGTTATTGATTTAAAAAACGGTAGCTATCCACAAAAGGTTTTAAATTTTCTTTATAAACATACTCAACTCGAAGACACATTTCATCTAAACTTAGTGGCTTTAGTTGACGGAGTTCCCCAAACTCTCTCTCTAAAGAGTATTTTGGAGGAATTTATTAAACATAGACAAGTAGTGGTAAGAAGGAGAACTGAGTTTGATTTAAAAGAGGCGGAAGCAAGAGAGCATATTTTGATTGGTTTAAAAAAGGCGCTTGACCACATTGATGAAATCATAAAGCTCATCAAAAAATCCAAAGATGTAGATACGGCTAGGGCCAATTTGATGAAGGAGTTCAAGTTTTCAGAGTTGCAGGCCAATGCTATTTTGGAAATGCGTCTGCAAAAATTGGCTGGTTTGGAAAGGCAAAAAATAGAAGATGAACTTAGAGAGGTTCAAAAACTGATTGCTGAACTTAAAGATATTTTGGCTAATCCAAAGAAAATTCTTCATATAATTAAAAAAGAACTTTCTGATATTTCAGAAAAATATGGTGATGATCGCAGAACTAAAGTTATAAAAGGTGGTGTCAAAGTTTTGTCTATGGAAGATTTGATTGCTGACGAAGAAAATACTCTTATTTTAACAGCCGGAGGTTATGTCAAAAGGACTAGCCCAGATGAATATCGAAAGCAAAAGAGAGGCGGTGTCGGGGTAGTTGATTTAGATACCAAAGAAGAAGATTTCGTTTCTAATTTTTTGACTGCTAGCGCTCATTCTGATCTCCTTTTCTTTACTGATCGAGGTAAGGCTTATCAGATTAAAATGTATGAATTACCAGAAGGCAAGAGAGCGACTCGCGGCAAATCAATTATGAATTTTATTTCTCTTTCTGAAGGTGAAAAAGTGACCTCAATTTTACCAATGCCTAAAAATTTGAAAGATAACAAGGAACTTTCTTTAATGATGGCGACCGAAGAGGGTGTTGGCAAAAAAGTTTCGGCAGCCAGTTTCCATGATGTTAGGGCAAGTGGCATTATAGCCATTAAACTCTCGGAGGGTGACAAACTCATTTCTGTTTCTGCTGTGGTAAAGGGTGACTCTTGCATGATTGTTACCTCGAAAGGTCAGTCTATAAGATTCAAAGAGTCAGATGTTCGTGAAATGGGGCGCACTGCCGGTGGAGTGAGATTAATAAAAATGAAAAAAGGCGATAGGGTAATTGGAGCCCATCCTGTACCCAAAGAAGTTGAAAAAAATGCAGCACTTCTTACAATGGGGACCAATGGCTATGGTAAAAAGACGGGAATCAAAGAATATAAAATACAAAAACGCGGCGGGTCAGGTATAAAAACAAGCAATGTAACCACAAAAACCGGCGAAATTATTGCTTCGGCAGTGGTGACGGGTGAAGAGGAAGAAGCTGTGGCAATGTCTAAAAAGAGTCAAGTTATTCGTCTTGGTCTTTCCGAAATCCCTTCCTTGGGACGCTCCACTCAGGGTGTCCGCATCATGAAGCTGCGTGACGGCGACTCCATCGCTTCCTTCATTTGTTTGTAATTTATAATAAACATCTTTGCAGTCCACAGTCGTCAAAAGTGTCAAGGTTCAACCTTGACATCAACCCCCTTGTATTTAAAGGTTGAGGTTTGTTTTATAATATTCTCTCTGCTTTCAAAAATATCAATAATTAAATTTTTGTAAGTTATCGGCAGGTCCCTATTTTCTGCGTAATCTTTATAACTACTCCAATCATATTCTTCTGATCTGCTAACCAGGTTACTTTTTACTGGATTCTTATGAATGTATGATGTAGTCCACATAAGTTGGGGGTTATTCTCAATAAGTACTGATTTAAAATTACCCTGAAACAAATGGCCAACTCTTCTGTATTTTTTATTTATATACATTGAAAAACTAGTACAAATTTTTTGTATTAACAATGAAATCGAAACATTACCGGTTTGTTCTATAAGTAAATGAAAATGATTTGGCATCAAGCAAAAAGCGTGTAATTTGAAAAGATTAATGGGGGATTTAGTAATTCTAATCCTTGATTTTGGTGATCTCGTTATTTCATTTTTGTTTAGAATTTCTGATTTTATTCCCAATGCCAAACCTAATCTATAAAGAAAAGCTCGATAATCTTGTTTATCACGAAATAAGTTTTCCTTATTTGTTCCTCTATTATAAACATGATAAATTTCCTTGCTTGCAAAATTTTTAAAATCCCTATTTTTCATAACAATATTTTATACCAATCTAGTGTCAAGGTTCAACCTTGACATGTTGATTAGTGGTAGTGCCTTAACAGTCCACAGTTTTGGGGCGGGTCTTTTGGTTATGTTGTATAATATAAGTATGACGAAGTTTCAAATGATTTTGATTGGGGTGTTTGTAGTATTTTTAATTGGTGGAGTAATTATATTTTCGGCTTATAAAGGAAGTTCTCAAAACGCGACAACAGTCGTCGTTTGGGGTACTATTCCTCAGACAAGTTTTTATAACATAGTAAAAGAGACTTCTTTATACCAAAGCAAAGAATACAACATCGAATATGTTGAGAAAACCAAAGAAAATTTTGATAGTGATTTTATAGAAGCTCTGGCTTCTGGTAGTGGCCCTGATCTTTTTATGTTACCGGGAGACAAGATACTCAAGCACCAAAATAAAATAATGCCTATACCTTACAATGTTTATACTGTTAGGCAATTTAGAGACTCATTTATTGAAGGCACTGAAATCTATCTTTCTCCCGAAGGAGTGCTAGCGCTGCCTGTATTTGCTGATCCTTTGGTGATGTATTGGAATCGTTCAATATTTACAGATGTGAAGGTAACACAGCCACCAAAGTATTGGGACGAATTTTATAATCTGGCCAATCTAATATCTAAAAAAGATGGTGCTTTAAATATTTCGAGAAGTGTTGTTGCTTTTGGTGAATTTGCCAATATTTCTCATGCCAAGGAAATAGTATTAAACTTGGCGATGCAAGCCGGAACTCCGATTATTTCTTGGTATGGCTCTAATTTGGTGTCAGTTTTTGCTGATCCCTTTAATAAACCAATTGTGCCGGCCGAGGCGGCTGTTAATTTTTATACCGAATTTGGTAATCCGGCAAAACCATCATATTCTTGGAATCGTTCACTACCAAATTCTACCAATTACTTCTTGAGCGGTGATTTGGCGTTGTATTTTGGTTTTGCCAGTGAAATATCTAGCTTGCAATT
>Ga0172371_10003545_pt1 | contig 24097 bp, 30 predicted proteins | sample Lak12m_FD_114543 | JGI IMG/M metagenome (GOLD analysis project Ga0172371, IMG submission 114543) | Freshwater microbial communities from Kabuno Bay, South-Kivu, Congo - kab_022012_12m | ecosystem: Environmental > Aquatic > Freshwater > Lake | place: Democratic Republic of the Congo: South-Kivu... | reverse complement strand
TGCGCCTATGCAGCCGCTCATCGCGCTGTGTTCGCTTTCCGCCAGAACCATTTCGGTCTTAACCTGCCCGTTTGAAACAAAGCTTGTGAATCTCTGCATTATATCCGTTGCCGGAGTTATGGGGTATGCGGCGCTTACATCGGGATTCACCTGTCTCAGCGCATTGGCAACTGCTTCGTTTCCTGTAACTGCAACAACCTTTGCCATTATTTCCCCTCCTCTTCCATGACAATTGCCTTGTTCCCCTTTTTACCAGGACACTCAAGGGCGCATATTCCGCAGCCTTTGCAATAGTCATAATAAAATCCTGTCATCTTGCCGTCTTTAACATTCACGGCCATATCAGGGCAATATGCCCAGCAGAAAAGGCACTGAATGCAGTTTTCTTCTATCCACCTCGGCCTGTACGCCCTCCATGAGCCGGTTTTGAACTTTAAAGCGCTTCCTGCCTCTGTGCAGACCGCGCCGGGATTAACATCTTTCCATTTCTTGAGTTTCATCCTTCTTTTACCTCCCCAAATCCGCGCCTTGTAGCCTCAAGATTTCCGTCTATTATCTTCTGAGAAAACTTCTTGCCGAAACTCTTTCTTACGTCTTCAAGAAGGCTGTCAAGGCTTACGAGGTTTGTAGCCTTGCATATGGCTCCGAGCATAGGCGCATTAGGCAAGGCTCTTCCGATACAATCTATCGCTATCTTCGTAGCGTCTATTGTAATAACCCTTTGTGAAGGCTCGGCCTTTAGTTTTGCCCTTATTTCTTTAGGTTCTTTTGATGTGTTTACTATAAATATCGCATCCTTTGTCGCTCCATCGGCAACATTGATGCTGTCAAGCAAGGTAGCGTCAACGATACCTACGACCTGAGGATTCAAAACAGGGCAGTGCATCCTGAGTTCCTTAGAACTAATTCTGTTATACGCCCTCAAGGGAGCGCCGGCCCTTTCAGGCCCGTATTCAGGGAATGCCTGCACATGTCTTCCACTGCTAAGGCATGCGTCAGCAAGCACTTTTGCAGCAGTAACAGTCCCCTGTCCTCCCCTTCCATGCCACCGGATTTCAACCATATCAGCCATACATTTCCTCCGCAATAAAGGACGCTGCAATTTGATAATCTACGTCCTAAAGTCTATCATTTTATCCAATTAGCAGCCCGTTTTGCAAGTCATCAATCTTAATAGGTTTATTTATTTTTGTGATATGAGAATATGGCATTTAAAAATGCCTGAAAACCTGTTATAACAGCCCTGATTCTTCCGAATATTTCCTGAAAAGCTCAAGGCCTTTTTTATGTTCGTCCCCGAAATCATAAGAGATTTGTTTCCAGTAGGATAACAGTTCATCCTCAGTAAGAATGCCCTTAAGCGGTGATTCCGGAGCGATAATCTTGAAATTCTCTGTCGCGAGCTTTTTAGCCTTATTCAAATCATCTTTGAATTTTCGCAGAAGCTCAGCCTTTTCTTTGCAGCAGCCTTTTTTATGAATCCATAACGCAAACGTAAACGGCAGCCCTGTGTGCTTATGCCACAGTTCACCGAGGTCATAGATGTAAATAAGTTGAGAGTTGAAAGTTGAGAGTTGAAAGTTATCATCTTCACTTTTAACTTTTAACTCATAACTCTTAACTGTCCTTAATGCGTCGTCACCTATCAGAAGATATGCCTCAGCAAGCTCATAGCTCATAGCTGATGGCTCATGACTGATAGCCGCTGATTTCAGGCTGCATTTTATTCCGTAAAATTTTTTCAATATTATCTCAAGCAACGCGACAGACGTCTCTGATTGGGAGGACATAAAAATAGTTGATTCATTTAATTCCTCTACCTTTTTTTTGCTTAGAAGGATAATGCTTCCGACAGCGCCACTTGAACTTATTGAATGATTTTCCAAAATCTCGTACTCATTTCGATACCTTAGATACTCAATGGATGATGAAGGGCTGACATCAAGCTCCCCCTCACGGAGCATACGGTTGAGAGCCGAAGGCACGCCCTCTATAAATTCGTACTCCGAACAATCGCATTCCCTTTCAAGCATATAAAATATCGGGAAAAGATTTGCATAGGGAATCCTGCCTATCCTGAGTTTCTGATTTTGCACTTGCGGTTTCAGGCCTGAAGATGCTTCCTGATGATTTCCATATTCAGATTTTTTAAGACTGCCTTCTCAAATGCCTCTTCAGACATATCATCAAGAAAAGGGAAAACACCGATAAGAGGCGCCGGGCTCAATTTTTCAATAACCTTGGGATTGGTTTTTTCCGCCATGCCGTCTTCAGAATTGTATGTGTGGTTTATAATTATCCCGGCAACTTCAACGCCCTCTTTCAGCGCGTAATTTACAGTCAGCAGGGTATGGTTTATTGTCCCGAGCCCCGGCCTTGCCACAACAATCAGCGGAAGCCCCATTTCTTTTGCAAGGTCAATGACAAAATAATCTTTGCTTATTGGAACCAGTAATCCTCCGATACCTTCAACGATAACTGTTTGATACGCCCTTCCGAGTTTATCAAATGCAACTCTTATTCTATTGATATCAACCGTCGTTCCTTCCATCTCAGCCGATACCATAGGCGCAAGCTCGTGTTCAAAACAACATGGGGTTACATAGCTTAGTGTTTCATCCATATGGGCCATTTCTTTCAGGAACATGCCGTCTGAAGGCACCATTACCTTTCCTTCTTTGGCGCATCCTGTTTCAATCGGCTTCATGCCGCACGCCTTCACCCCGAGAAGGCCGGCAGCCTTTATCAGGGCAGCAGTTATCACTGTCTTGCCGACACCTGTATCAGTTCCTGTTACAAAGAATCCCTTTGGCATTTTGTCTCCAAATCTTAAAAATTTGAGCCATAACATAAGCTATGAGCCTTTAAATAATCCTGCTGTCGAGACAGAAAATCTGTCCCGTTATGCTGTCTGTACTTAGAAGATAAGCAATAAACCCTGCCGCATCCTTTGGGCTGGACAATTTTCCTATAATGCTCTCTTCCTTTGCCTCTGCCATTGCCTTCTCAGCCGCGGCCCCCATTTCTGTCTGCATGTATCCGGGAAGCAGCGCATTAACTTTGATGTTGAATTCGGCAAGCTCTTTTGCGGCAGTGTATGTAAGGCCAAGTAGAGCTGCCTTTGACGCGCTGTAAGCAGCCTGCCCTGCCTTGCCTTTAACTCCGGAGTATGAAGAGATGTTCATAATATGCCCTCCGCGTGACTTTATCATAACACGGGAGAATGCGCTTATTGTATTGTAGCACCCCTTAAGATTCACCCTAAGAATGTCATCCCACTCTTCTTCTTTCATTTTTATCATCAGGCCGTCTTTTGTTATCCCGGCATTATTTATCAACGCATCAACCCTTCCCCATTTTTTATACACCTCATCAGCCATTTTCTCCACTTGCGTGAAATCACCTACATCAGCTTTTATTAGCAGGGTTTCCGATGCTATCTTCTCAGCCGTTTTAATTGCTTCTTTTTCTGAGGCAAGGTAATTCAAGGCAACATTGTAGCCGTTATTCGCGAGCGCAAGGGCAATTTCCCTTCCGAGTCCTCTCGATGCTCCCGTGACTACCGCAACCTTCAAATATACCTCCTTTCTCAGGATTTAGCATATCATAAAAACTTGCAGTTTATAGGGAAATAATGTAATTTTAATCACTGTTATTCTAAAGGAGAAATTACTATGAAGACCCTATGGGCGCCGTGGAGAATGGAATACATACTCGGCAAGAAAGAGCCGGAATGCATATTCTGCTCATACCCCCAAAAAAACAAAGACAGGGAAAGCCTTATCCTTTACCGCAGCTCTCATAATTTTGTGATGATGAACAAATACCCCTATAACAACGGGCATCTCATGGTGGTGCCATACTTCCACACGTCAACACTCGACGGCCTTGCCGATGAAGTCATGCTTGATTTTATGAAGCTAACTCAATATTCCCTTAAATGCCTCAAAGAAGCGTTCAGGCCTGAGGGATTTAACACGGGAATAAATTTCGGCACAGTAGCCGGCGCGGGCATAGAAGAGCATTTGCACCTTCACATAGTGCCGAGATGGGCCGGAGACGCGAGCTTTATGGCAGTCTTAGGCGAGGTGCGCGTGATACCCGAGTTAATACTGGAGACATACGATAAATTATTTCCGGTATTCAATAAGAAATAGAAAACAAAGCCGGTTATTTCTCTTTCTTCTTAGCCTCATCCCAGAGCTTATCCATCTCTCTGAGCGTCATATCGGAGAGATTTTTTCTCTTATCCGCAGCCTTCATCTCAATATAGCGGAATCTTGAGATAAACTTGCTTATCGTTTTTCTAAGGGCATCTTCAGGATTTACCCCGACAAAACGGGAAATATTCACAAGCATAAAAAATATGTCCCCGAGTTCGTCTTCTATCTCAGACTGTTTCTTCTTTTTAAGCGCCTCTTTAAATTCCTCTATTTCCTCTTCAAGCTTTTCAAAGACATCCTCTGTCTTTTCCCAGTCAAACCCTACTCTTGCAGCCCTCTTCTGAAGTTTATGCGCCCTCAGAAGTGAAGGCAATGCGGCCGGCACTCCTTCAAGAATTGATTCCCTCTTTTTGCCCTCCCGCTTTTTCTCTTCATCCCAGTATTTGCGGAAATGCTCCCTGCTCTTGAACTTTGTCTTTCCGAAAACATGCGGATGCCGGTTTAACATCTTCCGGCTTATTTCATCTATTACATCGGAGATATCAAACTCTTTTTTTTCTTTCGCAAGCTGGGCATGAAATATTATCTGGAAAAGAAGGTCGCCGAGTTCTTCCTTTATCTTTTCGGGATTCCTTTCGTCAAGAGCCTCAAGGACTTCGTAAGTCTCTTCAAGGAGAAAAGGTTTCAGCGAATCATGCGTCTGTTCCTTATCCCACGGGCACCCGGTTTCGCCGCGCAGGGCAGACATTATATCAACAAGCTTTTTGAGATTTGTCATACAATTATGATAACAGATTGACATTAAGGCGTTACAGATTTAATCTTTATCGGCAAGTCACTATTCAGTGCACGGAGCATGAAAAACACGGGTCATACGCCCGTACGAGCATCTCACATAAGAGAATCAGTTCGTCCTTAGGCTTATCCAAATTTTCGCCTGCAAACTTCTTTAAGTTTTCTTCAAGGTTCAAGGAATTATGTGCTGTGGGGGTCACGATATTTGCCTTTGTTATTATTCCCTTCCTGTCAATCTCATAATAATGATAAAGCATTCCGCGCGGCGCCTCTGTAACCGCGGAGCCCGCGCCTTCCCTTACCTTAAAGCCTTCAAAATAATCTTTTAAGGAAAGCTCTCTGAGAAGCGCGGCGCACTCTTGCAGGGCGTGAACTATCTCAACAGCCTGCGCGATATTATTCAGAAAGGGATTGCTGCCTCTCTTGAAACCAACTTCTTCCGAGGCCTTTTTCGCATCAGGCAAAAGATTATCAAAGCCGAGATTAATTCTTGCAAGCGCCCCTGCCATAACAGAACCCCTGCCTTTTATTATCGTCTTTTTTGCATTTGAGTAAAGAACTTCATCCTCAACAAAATAAGATGCATATTCATTTTCTTTGATATTGAGGCCTTTTGAGGATGAAATTAGACCTTCATTTATCGCATATTCATCATCGCCTTTCAGCGCTACGAACTCAGCATCATTTTCCAGAGCGGGATGTTTGAGCTCTGAAATCATCCTCAGCGTTTCAAGCGAATCTTCATGCAGGGACTCCAATTCCTTTGCGGCATTCTCTATGGCCGTTCTTGAAGGAACTTTTGTAAACCCGCCTGCAACCATTGAGACAGGATGCAGGGCCCTGCCCCCGAAAAGGGCCGTTATTCCGTTTACCGCTTCTTTTAATCTCAGAAATCTTTTTATCTCTTTCCCAAAATCCGGAAGCATCTCAACAGCTGAATTAAGCCTGAAAAAATCCGGAAGCGCGAGAACATAGAGGTGCGCGAGATGGCTTGAAAGAATCTGGCTTAAGGCGAGTATCTTTCTTATCTTTCTGACTTCAGGCGATGGCGTAAAACCGAATGCATTTTCAATGGCCCTTATCGCCGTTGTCATATGAGATACAGGGCATATGCCGCATATCCTTGCGACTATGTCGGGAACCTCGTCGAATTTTCTTCCAACAAGGAAGCCTTCAAAAAAACGAGGCGGCTCCCATATTTTAAGCCTTAGTTCCTTGAGTTTTCCGCCTTCTATCTCAAGCTTTACGGAACTCTCTCCCTCGACGCGGGCTATGTGGTTTATATCAATCTTCATACATCATCTCCACCGCTTTTCTGAACTCAATTGTATCAGCGCCGAATTCCGTAAACTTCCTTATGATGTCGTCCCTCGATAATCCCATTGCCTTAAATTTTTTTGCAAGAGCAGGCCCGTTAGCCTGCTTCATAGGCCCGAAGCATGAATAACAAGCCCTTTGCATTGAAGGACAGAGAGCTCCGCAGCCCGCATTTGTCACAGGCCCCATGCACGGCATGCTATCCTCAACTAAAACGCACGCGTTGCCTTTCAGCTTGCATTCAATACAAACACTGTGCTGAGGGAAATCAGGCTTCCTTCCCGTTAAAATAGATGTCAGGGCTTCGTATAAATCACTTTCGGCAGGAGGACATCCCCGTATGTAACCGTCCACTTTCACATACGCGTCAACTGCGTGAGGTTTTATTGAATGTATTGAAGAAAGGTTCTTGTAAACCCTCTTTTCGACCTCCAGTTCCGGCGCGGTTGCCTTGATTGCCGGAATGCCGCCAATGACCGCGCATGAGCCAATCGCAAAAAGCTTTTTGCTCCGCTCTCTTATTTTTTTCAGTTCATCAGCCTGCCAAGCCTCTGTTATCGCGCCTTCAACAAGGGCAATGTCAAACGGCCCCACATGAACGCCCTTCCGTGAAAGAAGCTTTATAAACACAAAATCAAAACTGGAAAGGACCTCAGAGACATGCTTATGCACGTAGGCAAAAAAATAAGAACAGCCCATGCAGCATGAATATTTAAAAAAACCAAGCCTCGGCTTTCTCATAGTAACTCCAGTGTCAGAGTATCAAAGTATTAGAGCGTAAAAATATCAAAGCCTTTGACCCTTTGACACTTTGTCTCTTTGACGCTATTAAAGCATTCCATCCGGCAAACCCCTCACCTCTTTATAAGAAAAAACAGGCCCATCCTTGCAAACAAATAATCCTGAATGCTGGCAGTGGCCGCACTGGGCAATCCCGCACTTCATCCTTCTTTCAAGGGAGACATAAAGCGAAGATGGCGAAACGCCTCGCATCATAAGCCCCCTGCAAACAAAACGCATCATTATCTCCGGCCCGCAGATAAACGCAATTGTCTTTTCCGGCTCCATCTTCACCCTGTCAAAAAGGTCTGTAACAAGGCCGGTATGATGCTTCCATTTTTCAGGCCTGACAGCCTTATCAATCGCAAGATAAACCGATATTTGTTCTGCCCATTCATCAAGCTCTTCCCCGAAAATTATATTATTCTCATTCCTTGCCCCGCAAATCAGGCTCACGTCTCCAAATGATTTTCTCCTGTCCAAGATAACCCGGACAACAGGCCTGAGCGGCGCGAGCCCTACACCTCCAGCAACGATGAGGAGATTTTTTTTCTCTGCTTTTCTAACAGGCCAACCCTTTCCATAAGGCCCTCTAAAGAAAATCTCATCACCTTTTTTAAACCCGTCCAAAAATTCCGTCACTCTTCCAACAGACTTTATCGTATGGATAAAACAGCCGTTTTGCATAATCGCGCTTATGGATATTGGCGCCTCGCCGACACCAGGATAACCCACCATATTAAATTGTCCCGGTTCAGCAACAAACGGGAAATCTGCTGAGAGAGTATATGTTTTAACTCCCTCCGCCTCAGGCTTTATATCCTCTATCTTTGCCCTTGACGGCTTAAGCGGGTTCATAGTTCTTTGGCTATCTCTGTCAGGTCTATCCCTGTCGGGCACCATGTTATGCATCTGCCGCAGCCGACAGTTCCAAAAACTCCATATTGATTTGTCTGATTCAACTTATGAGTTACAAACTGCCGCAGTCTTGCAGCCCTTCTCTGCCTGAAATTTCCGCCGTGAACTTCCGCAAACCTCATATCCTGACATGCATCAAAACACCTGTATCTTGTGACAGTCTTAAGATCCATGCTCATTACATCCTTCAGGTCATAGCAAAAACATGTGGGGCATACCATTACGCAATTACAGCAGGAAAGACATTTCTCTTCTGCTGTCCGCTGCCAGACGGGATGCTCCGCATTCTTTGCAAAAATATTATCAAGCCCCGAAATGTCTACGGCCTTTTTAAATTCACCCTTTGCGGATTTTTCCTTCTCTGCCTTAAGTCTCATCTCTTTCCGTTCCGCGCCTCTGCCCTTAAGTCCGAATAGTTCTTCCGCCCTCCTGCTTTTTATTTCCACGAGATATTCGTTTTCAAAGTCAGTCAGGAGCATGTCATAGCCTGCTTCCGCGTGAAGAAACGGCCCTGTGCCAACCGACGAGCAGAAACAGTTCTCCGAGACGTGCGCGCAGTTTAAGGAGATGATTATTGTATTCTTGCGCCTTGCCTGATAATGCGGGTCTTTAAACACGCCAAGAAATGTCCTGTCAAGGTAGAGTATCGCATGCGTATCGCATGGATGAACACCGACAATAACCTGCTTCTCTTCAGCAGAAACAATTTCATCTGTCTTTATCTTCCCATACATTGAAAACCTGAAAAGCTCTTCTTTCGGTTTATACAAAAAAAGTTTCCCGGGCGAGAGCATAGTGGTTCTATATTCCATGAAAAACTCTTCTGAAGAATTCACTTCCCTGAAAACAGCATGTTTGGCGGTTTTGGCAGGCCCTATCAGCTTGTAATCTTTTTTAAGAGAATCAAGCCATAGGGAAAAAGCCTTCTTGGAAATAAGACGCTTAGACTTTTGGAAAGTGCGTTCCCCAGTCATACCATTTCCAGACATCACTTGTCAGGTCTTTATATTCTGTTTTTATATGCTCAAACAGGCGTGCATTTTCTATTGCGATGGCACCTTGGCACGCGAGGGCGGAGAGAAAATCTATCTCAGATTCGCTGAACGTATATGGAATGGACGTGTATAACCTGAGGACTCCTATTGCCTTCCCCCTAACCGTAAGCGGCACTGAAAGCAGTGCCAATATACCTTCCCTTATTATCTCGTCTTGATACTGGAGCCTCTTATCTTTCCTTATGTCAGCCACAGATATAACCTTGCATCTGAGACACTCCTTATCTATGGGGCTTTTCGCAATTTCCACACGTCCCTTTTCCAGATATGCCCTGCTCAAACCAAATGAGGCCTTAACCTCAAGGGTTCGTTTTTCTTCATCAAGAAGCCTGATTGATGAAGCCCTCATCCCTAATGTTTTTGCGGCATTTTCTACTATCATCTGCAGAACGTCTTCAAGCGAGAGGGTTGAACTTATTGACTGTGATATTTTTATTAGAGCCCGCATTTCGTCCCATATCCTTGCCCTGTCCGCAAGTATGCCGCCCAGAAATGCAAGCGCCCTCAGCCTGTCTATCTCTACGGAAGTAAAATCATGCGGCGTTGATGTATAGGCCCTAACAACTCCTATGGCCCTTTTTTCTGCCATAAGCGGAACGCTGAGCACTGACTTTATGCCCTCTTTCCTTGCCTCCTCAAGGTAAAGGACATGCGGTTCTTTTAGTATGTTTTTTGTCTTAACGGCCTTTCCCTTGAGAACCTTTTGGTCAACGGGATGTTTTTTAAGGACCACAGGCCCTTTTTTCAGATAGCTCTTGCCCATACCATGCGCTGCCACTATCTCGAGGGTCTGATTTTTTTCATCAAGAAGCCTGATTGTGGCGCCTTTAACATCCATTATTTCCGTAATATTTTTTGCGAGGATATTAAGAGTAGTGTTTAGATCACGCGCCTTGGCGAGTTCTCCACAGAGAGCGCACATACTGTCTTGATGTCTCTCCATAGGAAAACCCTATCAAACAGAAGGAGAGTTGTCAAGAATTAGGAGAAGAAATAATCACTTTCACGCGATCGCTTACCAATTTTCCGTCCGCTTTGCCCTTAAGCTTAGGCATTAGCTCCTTCATAAGCCTGCCCATATCTTTTGCGCCGGAAATGCCGGCCTCCTGTATTGTAGACTTTATAATTTCGTCAACCTCTTCAGTAGAAAGCTGTTTTGGGAGGTATTCCTGTATAACTTCTATCTCTTTGTTTTCTTTATCGGCAAGGTCAGGCCTGTTAGCCTTCTGATACTGTTCAACTGACTCTCTGCGCTGCTTTACCATTGTGGAAAGAACGCCCAAGATATCTTCTTCGGTAAGTTCGCCTTTCCCGCGTTTTGCAATCTCAACATTCTTTATTGCCGATTTTATCATCCTTAGAGTGGTTGTCCTGAGGGCGCTCCCCTCCTCCTTGCTCTTCATGCTTGCCACAAGGTCCTCGTTTATCTTCTTCAAAATATCCATTGAATTTCTCCTGGTTTATCTATATTTTGTACAAAAATCTTTTCATTTTATATCTGCTTATATTTTGAAAGGATTAACAATGGTCAATTTGCTATTAATAATTTGACTATCCTGCATATCCTCTGTATAAAGCACTGAACAATTGTTTTCCAGCGCCGATGCTATTACCAGACTATCCCAATATGAATACTCCAAAGTTTTCTTTATCTGAAGGGCATTTTTAATAGTGCCTTCTTCCACGCTTGAAAATCTCAAAGATTCTAGAAAATTATCAACCAGACTAATAATTTCTTCTATAGGCAGGAGATTTTTGGAAAGGCATACGCTTATAAATTCTGCGATTACTTGAGAACTGATATAGACCTCTTGTCCTGAAAAAATTACTTCTTTTGCCTTGGCTTTTTTGCTTTCTTCTGCGCTTATAAAGTATATCAGGACATTAGTATCTACAAAAACTTTATCTGGCATGCGCTTCTTCCCTGTTGAATTTGTAGCCGGCAGGAAGCTTTACATTGTACTTCTTAAAAATACCTTCCAGTATCTTCTCCCTGTCTTTGCGCGCCTTTACAACAGTAAACTTTTCTCCCTTAAGAGTTTTTTTAATCTTCTCAAGCTCTTCATCTTTTTCTATCTCTATAATAACCCTCATACCGTCACCCCCTATATTTTAGAGTATACCAAAAATGGCAATCAAAGTGGTTTTCAGAGGGGGCAGCGCCTACGACGGTATCAGTGACGTGGATATCACAAAAAGTTTTTTTGAGGAACTATATATATGTCAACTTAATTCTTCTGCTTGGTTGACAATTCGCGTGCCTTTCCGAAAAAATATCTCATGATTAACAGCCTTGAAGAGAAAGTTATAGGCAGAGGCTCTATTACAAAAGATGAAGCCCTGAAGATTTCTGCGGTTCAGGGAGCGGAGATTTTTGGCCTTTTTGCCGCGGCAAATAAAATCCGTTCTACGTTCAGGGGAGATTTCGTTGACCTCTGCGCAATAGTAAACGCAAAATCAGGCGCGTGTCCGGAAGATTGCTCATACTGCGCGCAGTCCTCAAGGAGCAGAACTGAAACTTCCATCTATCCCCTTATCAATAAAAATGCCGTCATTGAAAAGGCACGAGAGGCAAGAGATGCGGGAGTAAAGAGATTCTGCATTGTCACAAGCGGCAGAAAGATTGGGGAAAACGAACTAAAAGAGATATGTTCAATGATAAAAGATGTAAGGGCACTCGGCCTGCTGCCGTGTTCAACGCTCGGCTTACTAAACAAAGACGAGCTTGGACGCCTGAAAGACAGCGGCCTTGAGAGATACCATCACAATCTTGAAACTTCCGAGAGATTCTTTCCCGAAATATGCAGAAGCCATACATTCAGCGATAAATTAAAAACCATAGATGCCGCGCTTTCCGCCGGGCTCTCCGTGTGTTCGGGCGGGATATTCGGCCTTGGTGAAACATGGGAAGACAGGATTGACATGGCTTTTAAATTAAAAGAACTCCCGATAGATTCTGTCCCTGTAAACTATCTTATTCCCGTCAAAGGTACGCCTATGGAAGAACAAGACCTGCTAAATCCATTCGAAGCCTTAAAAATCGTGAGCCTTTACAGGTTCATTCTTCCCCAAAAAGAGATACGAATCTGCGGAGGAAGGATGCAGGTTCTTGGCGAACTTAACTCAATGGTCTTTATGGCCGGGGCGGACTCCCTGCTTACGGGAAATTATCTTACTACAACAGGCAGAAGTTACGGGGATGACTTTAGACTGATAAGTGAGTGTGGCTTGAGGACAGTATAGATGTTCAGCATCCGCATGAGGGCATCAAAACGAACAGGGACTAGGGGCGAGGGATTAGGGGCTAGCCAGAAACTGAAAGCAATCCATATTTCCGGCGCGGAAGGGATATACGGAGAACAAAAAATATCAGAAATCTGCAATGAATACATAAAACGCGCCCTAAGCCATTCAAGAGGCAAACCAGATGAGATTGTAATCACGATTGAGAAAATAGAGCAAAAGCCAAAAAAAATCCCGTTGCTGACTGTTACAACCCTTAAATGCGCGTCTCCAGAAGAAGCAAAAAAAATCATAACGCAAAGGTTAGAATCTCTCGGTATTTCAAGGAGAGCCATTGAAAGCGGATTTGTTGTCCTAAATTCAAGAAGGACAATGCGTGGAGCAGCGCTTATACTTGCAAAGTCAGGAAAACGAGTTGAGCCATACAGGGAAAGAGGCGTAAGGGTATCAAGAATCGGGATCGATAAACTAACGGAGAGAAATCTACTAAAGGAACTCTCTCGAAAAAAAATAAACACGGTCAACCTTATACGTGTAAAGGAAGCGCTTGCCATTGCGTCAAAGGCTGCATTCTCCCCTATTGTTATCGCGGAGATTTGCATATCCGACGACCCGGATTATACTACGGGTTATGTTGCGTCAAGGGAATTTGGATACCTGAGAATGCCGAATATCAAAAAAGAAAAAGAAATGCGCGGCGGCAGGGTATTTTTTATTGGAGAATCCGCCGATGTCTCAGGACTAATCTCTTATCTGGAAAGAAAACCTGTTATCGTTATATAATCAAACCATTAAAAGCAGAAGGAGGGCTATGAATGAAAGGGCTTCCTAAATATGTCTTCATACTTTTATGTCTTATATTTCTGATATCTCTTCCCCTGCAGGCAAACGCAGATATCAAAATCATTGAAACCGAAAGCAGCTATATCATGGGCGACAACGACAGCAAGATTGACGCTCGCCGGATTGCAACGCAGGAGGCAAAAAGAAAGGCGCTTGAATATGCGGGCACCTATGTAGAAAGCCTGACGGAAGTGAAAAATATGTCACTTGCAAAGGACGAGATAAAGGCGTACACAGCGGGAATTGTAGAGACCGAAATTATTTCCGAAGAGATGAAAGGCACATCAGCCCATCCCGAAATATTCATAAAGGCAAGATGCAAGATAGACACCGCCGTTCTGATAGGGCATATTAATAATTTCAGAAAAAATGAAGACCTGAAAGAGCAGCTTAATTCTGCCCTGAAAGAAAATGAATCTCTCAAAAAAGAACGGGACAATCTGACAAGCAAGCTCTCCGCGGAAAAAGATAAATCAAAGGCTGAGGACATACGCAAAAAACTGGGCAACGTTCTCGCGAAGGAAGAAGCCAATGACGAGGTTAAGAAAATTTGGGGCGGCCTCGCGCATAAACTCCTAAACTCAACCGACGTCAAAAAAGATGTGGGCCAGTTAAGCGATAATGAACTTAATGAGGCAGCAGCCGCTCTGAACAAGGTAGTGAAAGTAAATCCGGAAAACCAGAGGGCGCATATGCTGCTCGCCGCAATATATCAGCGGAACGGGAATAACGCCGGTGCGAAAAAAGAAATCAAGGCAGCCATGGCATTGAATCCTTCCAATCCGTTCTTTCATCTAAGGCTGGGCCTCCTGTTAAAAAACGAAGGAAAGTATAAAGAGGCGCTAAAAGAATTATCAATTGCACGGCAATCACTGCCGAACAAACCTGACCTGCTTTTCCTTGTAGGCATGACATACAAGGCGGATGACAACTGTCAGGAGGCAGTGCCAAATCTGGAAAAATTCCTGATGGCCTCCAAAAGAGACGATGGGCGCCTTGCAAAAATGAAACACGAAGCCGTCAGCACAATTAAAGAATGCGGAAAAGGGACGAGACAAAAACCTATCAAACAAAAACCGCCCAGATACAGATAATGCGCAAAATATTTCTTATAGGCAATCCGGCAGCGGGCAGGAATGCCTTAAAGACAATCAAAGAAGCATCGGCAATCATTAAGAGTAGAGGGTATGATGTTAAAGTGCTGTTGACGGAAAAAAGAGGTGATGCCGAATCATTCGCAAGAGAGATAGCCGCAAACCAGCCCCTAGTCCCCAGCTCCCAGCCCCCGCCTTTAATAATTGCCGCGGGCGGCGACGGGACATACAATGAAGTAATTAACGGTATTGCCCAATCGGATATTCCAATGGCAATACTCCCGCTCGGCACAACAAACGTCCTTGCTAAAGAGCTTGGCATACCGGAAGATATAGAAGAGGCTCTGGATATTGCATTAGGCGCTGAGGCCCATGATGTACGCCTTGGGAAAATAACCTTATCAGAACACATCTCCCGTTACTTCTGCCTGATGGTAGGAATCGGATACGACGCTGATACGGTTTATGGTATAAAGGAAAAAATAAAAAAATATTCCGGAAAAGGGGGATATATACTGAGCGGGTTAAAGACACTGGCAGAATGGGCTCCTGATAAATTAACCTTTACCTTTGACGGGAAATCCCTTGAGGGATATTCAGCGATAATCTGCAAAATATCAAAATACGCCGGCAACTTCAGGGTCGCCCCGGACGCAAATATTGAGAAGGATAATTTCTGCGCCTTCATCATGCATGGCGGCAGGCGGCGGGATATTTTAAGATATATCTCGGGAATAATCGCAGGAAGGCACCTGAAATTCAAGGACATAACTTATCAGGAGATAAAAAAAATGGAGGTAGAAGGCAGCGCTCATGTGCAGATAGACGGTGATTATCTTGGCATAACGCCGGCAAAGATTGAGACTGTGCCCTGTGCGCTAAAGTTGGTTTATTAACCGAAAGGTTTTACGTTATTCCTTCTTCTTTAAGAGCGCCTCCACTTTTTTATGGAACGAAAGAAGCGCCGTTCTCAATTGATCCTTGGGAATGTCTTCCTTTTCGGCAAGAGACATGATATGCAGCAATTCCGAATTTATTTTTTTACGAAAACCCTCTTTATCAAGATGCCCTTTTTCAAGCTCTTCCAGCATCTTATTCACATCCGAGATAAATGATTTGACATAAACGTCATCGCTGGTTCTTATACGAAGCCGCCTGTGATAATTGCCGGCCATTATGATTTTCATCTCCATCTTCAGTCTTTCAAACGGGCCTATAAACCTGTGTGTGAAAAAAAGGGACAGCATAATTACAATAAATACATAACCCAAAAAAATAATTACATAAGAAAAGATTCCGAATTCTATCCGGGCTTTGAGCTCTTTGGCCAGATACGTGAATATCATACCGGCAAGAAGCGACCATATAACTATCAGGGCCACCGAAAGGCGTAATTCCCTTGCCATAAAAAATTTCTGCTTTACGTCCGCTGTCTTCCTCCTAATCATCAGGTATATTCTATCACTAAAAGTATTTTTATTATCAATAATTATTCTCTTCCGGCCGTTTATGGCTTATAATTAATACATGCGGAAAAGGCGCCAAATACTGTTTGTGATACTCTATGCAGTGCTTTTTTACAGCCTCTGCGCCGATGGCAGGGCCGAGGCCTCTTACGGCCAAGGGCATGCCAGGGTTGTTAAGGTATATGACGGAGACACCGTAAGTATTGTCATAAAGGGCCGGAAGGAAAAAATCAGGTTGATCGGCATAGATGCCCCGGAAATCAAACAAAAACCGTGGGGGACAAGGGCAAAGAGGCATCTCGAAAAACTGCTGGCCGCATCTGAAAGAAAGGTTGTTCTTGAATTTGATGTGGAAAAAAGGGACAAATACGGACGTTTTTTATGTTATATATTCTCATCCGACGGGAAAATGCTGAACCTTCAAATGGTCAGGGACGGCTACGCTATGCTGCTCACAATACCGCCGAATATCAAATATGTTGACGAATTAAAGGCAGCACAAACTGAGGCCAGGCAGCGCGGGTGTGGGATATGGAGTGTTAAGGGGCTTCAAGAAACTCCGGCTGATTTCAGAAAAAGACATTATCAATAAAATTTAGGGGTGTAAAAATGTTTAAAGTAATGTTTCTATGCACAGGCAATTCATGCAGAAGCCAGATGGCGGAAGGGTTTGCAAAGCACTACGGGAAAGGACTGTTAGAGGCTTACAGCGCCGGCCTGCTTTCAACAAGGGTGCATCCGCGCGCAATCGCAGTGATGAAAGAACTGGGTATCGATATCTCCATGCAGAAATCAAAAACAATAGACGTCTCTTTGCTCAACGAGATGGATATTATCATCACACTCTGCGGTAACGCGGAGGCTTCATGCCCGATGACGCCCCCGCACATTAAGCGCTTTCACTGGCCTATTGAGGACCCGGTTGGAACGGTTGGAGCGGAAGAAAAGATAGTGCAGGAGTTCAGAAGGGCGCGTGATGAAATAAAAGAAAGAATGTTAAATCTGGTAAAAAACCTCAAAGGGGAATCGTAATCTGTTACTGCCCCAAAAGAATATATCTCATCAGGACTATTATGGGGACGATGATATAGTCTGTTACCCTGAGGAATATAAGCGCAATCAAAATGATAAAGCCGTAGGGCTCTATCCTGCTGTATGCAACAGCCTGCCTATGAGGCAAAAGCCCCGTTAATATCTTGCTCCCGTCGAGCGGAGGCACGGGAATCAGGTTAAAAACTCCGAGGCCAATGTTAATCGTAACAGTCAGCTGCGTTATCAAGATTAGCGGGACAAAAATCTTTTGGCCGAAGATGCTGAACGGAGAGATCGGCAGGCTCATAAGAATCCTGAAAACAACGGCCGCTACCACAGCAATTAGAAAATTCGTGGCAGGACCGGCAAGTGACACCCATATCATATCTTTTTTCGGGTTCTTAAGATTGTACGGGTTCACCGGCACAGGCTTTGCCCATCCGATCATCCTTGTAATAACGAATGCAAGAGTGCCTATAGGGTCCAGATGTTTCAGCGGATTAAGCGTCAGCCTCCCGGCGAACCGCGCCGTCGGGTCGCCGAGCCTGTCTGCGACATAACCGTGAGCAAGCTCATGAAAAGTCACCGCTATGAGGACAGGAAAGGCAAGTAAAATTATCTGGCGAATTATGTCAGTAAAGTCCAAAATATTTATCCGTGCACAAATTTTTCAAGTCGAGTTTAACTATAATGGTTTTTCCGTTTCAAAGTCAATTTCATTAGGTTATCCTGTCGTAACTCTGGATTTTATGGCGTGATAATTCGTATAATTAAATACTTTGCTGATACTAAGGGTGTTTCTATGCCTTGATTTTAAGTTCCCCCTTAAAAAGTATCCGGTGAAACATCAGGCCCTTTAAGGAGAAAGTCTATGAGCGATCTGACGAAAAATGAAAAGCTGAATAACTGGATTAAAGAAGCCGCGGAGCTTTGCCGGCCGGATGATATTTACCTGTGCAACGGCACAAAGGAGGAATACAATCTCATGCTGTCAAAGCTTATCGCAAACGGCAGCGCAACACCCCTTAAGAAGCGTCCTAACAGCTATCTTTTCCGCTCGGACCCGAGCGACGTTGCGCGCGTGGAAGACCGGACATTCATCAGCACATCATCGAAGGATGATGCCGGCCCTACGAATAACTGGGTAGACCCGGTTGAATTAAAAAACACAATGAAAAACTTTTACAGGGGGTGCATGGCCGGCCGTACAATGTATGTCATCCCCTTTTCAATGGGGCCCATCGGCTCGCCCATATCAAAGATAGGCGTTGAGCTTACCGACAGCCCCTATGTTGTTATAAATATGCATATCATGACGCGGGTAAGCGCCAAGGTAATGGAGCTTCTTAATGCCGGCGAGGATTTCATCCCCTGCCTGCATTCTGTGGGCGCCCCACTTGCAAAAGGACAGAAGGATGTTCAATGGCCGTGCGCTCCGATTGAGAAAAAATATATAAGCCATTTCCCCGAGGAAAGCCTGATATGGTCTTACGGCTCGGGTTACGGCGGCAATGCCCTGTTAGGGAAAAAATGTCTTGCCCTGCGAATTGCCTCCGCCGTCGCAAAAAGGGAAGGATGGATGGCAGAACATATGCTTATCCTCAGGCTAACCAATCCTGAAGGAAAGCAGTACCACATCGCAGCGGCTTTTCCATCTGCCTGCGGCAAGACCAATCTTGCCATGATGCAGCCTTCAATCAAGGGGTGGAAATGCGAATGTATCGGTGATGACATCGCGTGGATGAAGATCGGCCCTGACGGCAGGCTTCATGCGATTAACCCTGAAAACGGTTTCTTTGGTGTTGCCCCGGGAACATCGTATGACACTAACCCTATGGCAATGGGCACGCTCAAGGAGAATATCATCTTCACAAATTGCGCCCTGGCGGATGACGGAGATGTGTGGTGGGAAGGCATGACTGATAATGTGCCGTCCCATTTAATTGATTGGAAGGGCCATGACTGGACGCCTGAAAGCAAGGGCGACGCGGCTCATCCCAATGCAAGATTTACTGCACCCGCATCCCAGTGTCCGGTTATCAGTAAGGACTGGGAAAACCCGGGCGGCGTTCCAATAGATATTTTTATATTCGGCGGCAGGCGGAGCAGCGTTGTCCCTTTGGTGTATGAGGCGTTTTCCTGGGACCACGGCGTATTCCTCGGCGCGACATCTGCCTCTGAAACGACATTTGCCAATATCGGCGATGTGGGCAGCCTTAGGAGAGACCCTTTTGCCATGAAGCCGTTTTGCGGCTACAACATGGCTGATTATTTCCAGCACTGGCTTAACATGGGCGACAAGCTCGGCTCTAAAGCTCCGAGAATTTTTTATGTTAACTGGTTCAGGAAAAACCATGACGGAAGATTTTTATGGCCCGGCTTCAGCGACAACAGCCGTGCGCTTAAATGGATGTGCGAACGCGTAGACGGTAAGATTAAGGCCAAAGAGTCTGCTATAGGTTTATTGCCGCTGGACGGAGACCTTGACCTCAGCGGTATAGAACTATCCCCTGAAAATATGAAAGAACTGATGAAAGTGGACCTGGATGAATGGAAGAAAGAGATACCGGATATAGAAAAACATTTTGCGATATTCGGCGCCCGTCTCCCTGAAAGGCTCAAAAAACAGTTAAAGGAACTTGCGGAGAGGCTGCGCGAATCGGTGAATCGGTGAATGGGTGAATCGGAGAGCTGATAGCTGACAGCTATTAGCCGATGTAGTTGATAAAATGGAAAAGACGCTCTCAAAGAAATCTCTCGTAAATGTATTAGGTGTCGTATATATCCACACAAAAACCAGCGACGGCGGAGACCTTTACCTCACTCGTTTTGCCGAACCCTACGAAGAACCTCTTGAGATTAAAAACTGGCATGAAAAGGAATGGTTTGACGAACACAAGATACGGCTTAAAGGCACAAGCTCTGTCTTCAGAGTCCTCACGAAAGAGGTTAACGGCAAAAGCCTGGATCTTGTAGTGAAGAACTGCCGCGTCGGCGAAGACGTCCCTCTGGATACGCACACCCTGGAAGAGTTCTGTGATGCGGAATTCAACAGCCCGTGGGAAGAGTTTTCTCTGGTCACAGAGATGCGCGAAGGAGGCTACGGCCCCAAAGATATGAGGGTCCATACCCAGCTTCCTATGGCTATCTATGTTCCCCCTGAAAAAATGCAGTTGTGGCAGAGCGGAAGGTCGCGCGAGAAAATCAACCGCATAAGGGCCAAACATCCGGGCATTGATCTGGATATATTAAAACAATACAAACTCATCTATGAATGGATTAAAGGCAAAAACCTGATAGAAGTTTTTGAACTTATCAACGTGGAAACCGCCGAACTGCTAACCCATTTAAAAAAAATAAATTACAAGGTTATAGGCGACTTAAACAAAAAGGGATATCTCGTCGCCGATATGAAACCGGAACATATTATCATCAGCAAAGATGACACAGAGCAAATCAGGGAAATGGGCAGCGCCGGAGATATCGCGGCTCCCCAAAAACAGATTGAATTTTTATACCGGCTTCTAACCGATGGAAACTATTCTATAGTTGATTATGAGCTCCTCTCGCGGACACAGGAACACGAAGATGCGGTCAAATCTTTGCGGAGGCACTCGTATCTGGATGACCAGTTAAACAGATTTACGCCTACTCCTCTGCCTGCGCATCTTTCGTACATGGAGATATTCGGCGTGCCTTATATCTACGGCCACACGGAAAGCACCGGAGGCAGGTTATGGGTTGTGGGAAAAAACGCGCACCTCTTTGATTATTTCCTTCCTGAAAGATGGAGAAAGACGCCGTCAATCAGGCTTTCTTTTTCGAAAGAGGTGTTTTACACAATAACAAAAGATAATATTCATCTCGTCTGGAAGACCTCTCGCGTAGGCGAAATGCACGGCCTGGAGGAAAACGGGACCCATGATGCCAAAATCCGCCAATTGGGGATAAACAGCCCGTTTGAAGAATTTGCCATAGCCTTTGAGCTTAACAAAATCGGAATCCCGTGCGTTTATGTGAGGGCCCTTTACATGACCGGAAGCGCAAAAATAGAGCCTTCAACCGATTTGAGAAAATACGAATCGCATAAAAACATCTTAGACCCTGAAGGCAATCCGGTTCTTCAGGAAAAATACAATTATATTACAATCAGGGGATATTACAACGGCCCGGATAAATGGGTCGCCGAACACAGCGATGCCCTGTACACGCCTGTAGACCTTTACAAGGCAGTTTACAGGGGAATTATTAATGAAGAAGAATCATACCGCTTGCTAAATAAGGTGAAAGAAAAATTAAAGAATGCCGGATACGACGGCTCATTGCTTAAAACCAACGACCTGCTTCTGGCGATAGACGACAAAGGGAATATCATGGAAAACTCCTCCGGCAGGCCTGAAGTGATTATCTGCAACTTTGAGCTTATCTGGAAAATTTCTTAAATTCTTCTAATTTCCAATTCACCCATTCACCTATTCACCGTTCCATTGCTTTTCCCTTGACTCATATGTCAAATTGCCATAAAATCAATCTAAAATCATTCACTTTTCAGATGGAGGGCTTTAGATGAAAAGCTTTATTGCTCTTTTAGTTTTGTTTATGTTTATTGCCGCGCCCGCATCCGCGCAGAAAAAACCCTGCGAGGAACTCTTGACGGAGATTGACGAAAAGATTCAGGCAAAAGGAGTGAAGCAGTTCAGCCTTGAAATCGTTCCGAATGAAAAAGCTGCGGACGTCAAGAATGGAAAAGTAGTCGGAACCTGCGACGGAGGGACCAAAAAAATAATCTATAAACGGGGGAAATGAAGGCAGGCCTCGGCAACAAGCGCAATCTTTTTCATCTCCTTAACATCATGAACCCTGATGATATTTGCGCCGTTAAAGATTGATATTGCAACCGCAGCGGCAGTTCCTTCAAGGCGCTCGGACACAGGCGCATCGCCGAGAAGCCTTCCGATAAACGCCTTCCTTGAAACGCCTATAAGCAATGGTTTTTCAAGGAGAGCAAATTCCTTAAGGCTTCTAATTATCTCAAGGTTATGCTCAAATGTCTTTCCAAAGCCAATACCGGGATCTATAATAATTTTATCTTCAGGGATTCCGAATTTTACGGCGAGCATAATGCCCGCCCTCATGTAATCTATTATCTCAGGAATTAACGCCTCATACTGAGGATCTGCCTGCATACTCTTAGGCGTGCCTTTTATATGCATGATAACAACCGGGACTTTATATTGAGATACAACCTTCGGCATTTCACGGTCAAACCGCAGGCCGCTTATATCGTTCACAATAGATGCTCCGGCATCCAGAGCCCTCTTTGCAACCTCTGCCTTGTATGTATCAATTGATACGGGAACTTTAATGTTTTTTGCGAGAGATTCAATGACCGGAATTGTGCGGCTTATTTCTTCTTCAACCGGAACAGGCCCTGAGCCGGGCCTCGTTGATTCTCCGCCGATGTCAATAATATCAGCGCCTTCTTCAACCATCTGCTGAGCCCTTCTGATTGCCGCCTCTTTGTCAAAATACCGTCCGCCGTCCGAAAAAGAATCAGGCGTTACGTTAAGGATTCCCATGAGGTAGGTTCTCTTGGAAAAATCGAGAGTAAAATCAGACCATGAAATTTTCATTCTTATTTAACGATTTTTTAAGACCTTCTCTAAATTCTCACAGCTCTTTTTGCTTCCCAAATCGCAGGCCTTCTGAAAATCAGAAATCGCTCTCCCCATATCGCCTGTTTTCTTATAGGCATTTCCGCGGTTATTGTAAGCCTTGTCGTAATTAGGGTCTAACTGAATTGCCTTGGTATTATCTTCAATAGCTCTGTCATATTTCCCTTTTTTAGCATATGCAATTCCGCGGTTATAATAAGCCTTGGCATTATCCGGGTTTAATTCAATTGCCTTGTTATAATCTTCAATTGCTCTGTCATATTGCCCTTTTTTATTATAGCTATTTCCGCGGTTATCGTAAGCCTTGTCGTTATTAGGGTCTAATTCAATTGCCCTAGTATAATCTTCAATGGCCCTGTCATATTGCTCCTTAGCCTGATAGGCAATTCCACGATTGTTATAATCCGCGGCATAGTTAGGGTCTAATGCAATCGCGCTGCTATATGCCTCTATTGTTTTGTCATAATCTTTGTTTGAATAATACTGCTTTCCCTTATAAAACCAATCTGTCGCGCTTAATATGTCAGCCGCCTTTGCATATTCTTTCTGCTTGCTCTTATCTGCCTTAACCGTCTTAAGCTCTTTTTTCAGCCGCTCTATTTCCTTAAACGCCTCATCCGCCTTCTTTTTGGCCTCTTCGAGCTCTTTTAAATTCTGGGTGTCCTTGCGCAGCCTGTCAACAGCAGCTGCCACCTCATTAGGCTCTGCCTTTATTCGTGCCCTGAGGTAATATTTCTCGCCGTCCCACTTTTCATTAAGTATTTCAGTCTGAACGACACCTGCGGTAAGCGTAACCACTTTGTCTTTTGTGAGGCGGAAATCTTTGACCTCAGTCTCTGACATGAGATAAGTTCCCAATTCCTCAAGCACAAGCCTTTTTACCTGCTCAAGGGCGATGGCGCGGGCTGTCACTTTACTGTCTATCTCGCTTGCCTGATAGGTGTAATCCTTTTCAAAGGTCTTAAGCGCGGCATATGAAATGTTAAGATTCAGGATAAGAAGAACCGATGCGATGATTGCCATAAGTAATGTTTTACGCATAACAACATTCTCCTTTCTAACCGTCAGGTTTTACGTTGCTATTTCTGAAAGTATCCTGCTACCGTGAATCACTAACACCAGGTAAATTGCATTGCCGCTTATCTTATATACGATTCTATAGTTCTGATAAATAATCTCTCTCAAATCGGGATTTTTATATTCAGGGACAACCCTGCCCATATATGGGAATTCCGGCAGGTTTTCGATAGTAGACAATATCCTTTTGGCAAACTCGCTGGCATAATAGGTTGAATCATTTGCGATATACTGAATAATATTTTCAAAACTCTTTACTCCGTCATCGGTCCAGATAATCTTTTCTATTTTATCCATTTAGAAAGTTTTTTGACCGCCTCGGCATGAGTTACGGTTTTGCCCTCGTCAATTTGCTTCAGGCTCTTGTCAACTCTCTTTCTAAAATAGATTTCAGCCATAATCTCATCATAATCAACTTCATCTGGCAAAGAACTAATCATTTTTATTGTTTCTTCTTTAACTGTCGGCATTTTAATCACCTCCATTTAAATGCATGCAACCGCTTAAGCCTGAAGGGCCTTTTTTGCCTCAAGTCCTTTTATAAGGGCTTCTATCTCAACAGCGTCCATAGTCTCCTTTTCAAGAAGCGCTTTGGCAAAGGCATCAAGAATATCAAAGTTCTCGGAGACAACAGACTTG
>Ga0172371_10003544_pt1 | contig 24102 bp, 22 predicted proteins | sample Lak12m_FD_114543 | JGI IMG/M metagenome (GOLD analysis project Ga0172371, IMG submission 114543) | Freshwater microbial communities from Kabuno Bay, South-Kivu, Congo - kab_022012_12m | ecosystem: Environmental > Aquatic > Freshwater > Lake | place: Democratic Republic of the Congo: South-Kivu... | reverse complement strand
TTTTCCCACAAATCAATAAAATTATCCACGCCCAGTTTCGGCAGGGCAGTACGAGACACGATTGCTTACACAATCCTGCAAATTAACCTTACAAATCCTTTTCCCACAAATCAATAAAATTATCCACGCCCAGTTTCGGCAGGGCAGTACGAGGCACGATTGCTTACGCAATCCTGCAAATTAACCTTACAAATCCTTTTCCCACAAATCAATAAAATTATCCACTAAAGAATCCATGAAACTTTCTTTATAAGAGTATAAAACTTCAAGAAGGGGCTCCTTGTTTTTAATAGAGTAAAATTCTTTACCACGAGATTTTTTTAACTCAACAACGCCAGCATCAACTAGTTTTTGTAAGTGAAAAGCTGCTGTAGAAGAAGTCATCCCAGTCATTTTTTTTAGTGAAACAAAAGAAAGCATTCTTTTTTGTAAAAGAACAATAGCTATTTTTCTTACCTGATCTTGGCGAAGAAGATTCATTAATGAAGAATTAACCTGCCCCTTATCTTGAGCACAATAAAACCTTGAAAACTTTCCCTCTTTTTTCTCAAAAATAAAATTCTTTTTCTTCAAATAATCCAAATGATATTGTAAAGCCCCAGTAGCAATATCTGTTCTTCTTTGAATTTCTCTAAAATGAAGCCCAGGAGATTGAACTATTTGAGAATAAATTTTGTCCCTTGGAGTTAGAGCCATTGACTCTTCTATTTCTTTTTGCATTATCTTTACTCCTTAAAAAGTGCAACAAATAGTGAAACAAGAATAAAAAAATCAAAAAACCCTTGAATAGAAAAGTTCATAAAAACTCCTGGAGAGAGATACAAATCAATCAAGTTTAGTACTGATTTTAGAGCAAAAAGACCAAAAGCAAAAGTAACAAGCATTAATCTTTTTGAGGACTTTTTTCTTAAAGCCTTAATAGAAATTAAAAGTAATACAATAGAGATTACTCCAAGCCCCCACACAATTATAGGATTAATTATATTTGCTACTTCAGTAGCAGGACGTAAAAAATCCCAAGGTGCTGCAAAAACAAAAATTGTTTGAATCAACAAAAATAATCCAACTAATCCATAACGCAACTAAATCACCACTTAAAATAAGGATTAACAGCTTAATTAATGTTAATGTACACCAAAATTTTCTATTAATTACTTTGAAAGAATAACTTTTAGTTCTTCATTTACTTTTGCTGGGCTAACAGTCCCTTTAGTTTCTCTCATAATTAGACCTGCAAGAAAATTGAATGACTTTTCATTACCTGATTTATAATCCAAAACCGCCTTTTCGTTTGATTGAACAATATTTTCTATAACTTTACCCAAATCAATGCTTTGAGAAATAAGCAAATTATTTTTCTCTAAATAATCAACAGGCGGAACTTTGTCCCCACTAATATAATTAATCATTGATTGTTTAATATTTTTGTCAGAAACTTTTCCTTGTTCAGCGAGTTTTAATAAATCAATCAAATGTTTTTCATCAATTTTCAAATCTTTGAAATATAAAGAATCATGATTCATTATTGCAAGAAGTTCTCTTGTAAGAAGATTTGCAGCTAATTTAGGATTAACTTTACTTAAAGTAAGTTTTTCAAACAAAGCCCCTAATTCATAATCTGCACACAATACTTTTGAATCATACTCTGACAATCCAAATTCGGTTTGAAACCTTTTTACTTTAATTTCAGGAAGTTCAGGCATTTTTGATTTAATTCCTTCAACATATTTTTCTTCAAGAGAAACTTTTACAAGATCGGGATCAAAAATATAACCATAATCATCTTCTGTTTCTTTTTTTCTCAACTCAGTAGTAACACCCGTGTCAGCGCTAAAAGCTCTTGTGTGTTGTTCAATTTTTCTACCCATCTTTAATTCATTTTTTTGTCTAGATAGTTCATAAGAAAGCGCTTTTTCAACAGAAGCAAATCCTGAAACATTTTTTATTTCAACTCTATTTCCACCTTGGATAGAAATATTACAATCAGCTTTAATTGAGGAAGAAGATTTTAGCACTTTTAAGTAAGATAAAACATTTTCAAGAGTTTTCATAAATTCTCTAGCTTGTGCGGGAGAAGTAAGGTCAGGTTGTGTTACTATTTCTACAAGAGGTTGTCCAGATCTATTATAATCAATCAAAGTATAACTACTCTTGCCCATTCCTTCTGGATGAATTAATGCTGCTGGATCCCACTCAATATGAACTCTTTTGATTCTTATCTTTTGTCCATTTACCTCTAAATAACCATTTTCAGCAACAGGAACTTCATACTGCGTAATTTGATAATTCATACTCATATCAGGATAGAAGTAAGTTTTTCTTGAAAAGAAAAATTCAGTATTAATTTTACAATTTAAAGCAAGTCCAATACTTAATGCAAGATCGACTGCCACTTCATTCAAAACAGGTTTACTTCCAGGATGCCCCAAACAAATAGGACAGCATAAAGAATTTGCTTCTGCATGTTCATCATCAGTTGAACAAGAACAAAATAATTTTGATTTAGTATTTAGAGAAGCATGAATCTCAAGCCCAATCATTAAATTATCTTCAACAGTCATGCTTCCATCACCTTTGCAAAGGAATATAATCGATTTTCTTTTAAGTGAGGAGCGGTTACCATTAACCCCACGGGAAGAGAGTTTGAAAATCCAGCATTAATATTTATGTGAGGAAGACCAGCTAAGTTTACAGGAATAGTACACATATCCATTGTGTAATTTTGCAGAGGAGTTAGTTTTTCAATATCACTAAACCTTGGTGCAAGAGTAGGCATTGTGGGATTAATTAAAATATCAAATTTCTTAAAAGCATTTTCAAATTCATTAATTAATTTTGTTCTAACACGCATCGCTTTGAGATAATATGCATCCCTATACCCAGACATTCTTGCGAATGTTCCAAGAATAATTCTTCTCTTTGATTCTTCAGAAAAATATTCGCTTCGCATTTGAGAAAAATACTCATTAAACCCTTTACCCTCAACCCCATCCTGCACACCATATCTTAAACCGCAAAGTTTTGCAAGATTTGTTGAAGCTTCACAAGTAGCAATAGTATAATACGCAGGAAGAGCATACTTGAAATTAAGAGGAAGAGAAATTTCTTCCACAACAAAATATTTTCGTAATTCATCAATTTTTTTATTAATAACAGATTTTACATTATCATCACTTGAATTAAGAAGTTCTTTTACCACTCCAATTCTTTTTATCATTTCTTCTTTAGGATAATAATCTTTAGCAAGATTTGTAGAGTCTCTTTCATCAGCTCCGCTTATCACACTAAGAAGTAATGAAGCATCATCCACATTTCTTGCAATAGATCCTATCTTATCTAAACTATTTGCATAATCAATCAAACCGTATCTAGAAACAAGACCGTAGGTAGGAGTGAAACCCACAACCCCACAAAAAGAAGAAGGGCAAGCAATACTTCCACCCGTACTTTCTCCAATACTTAAGTGATAATTTTTTGTGTATGCACTAAACCCCGCTCCGCCCCCACTTGATCCCCCACAAGAACGAGAATTATCAAAAGGATTCTTTGGTACTTTTTGAGTATTTGTAGAAAAAGTTCCAAAGCCAAATTCATCTTGAGTTGTTTTTCCAACAATAATTGCTCCTTGTTCTTTTGCTTTCTCTATCACAGTTGCATCAAAAATTGGTTTATAACCTTTAAGAATTTTTGAACCAGCTTTGCTTTCAAGACCTTTAACACAAATAGCATCTTTAACAGTAACCGGAACCCCGAAAAGTTTTCCTTCAGAAAAACCTTTTGCACTTTTTTTTCTTAAATCCTCAAGCTGTTTAATAACAAAAGATTCATCAAAAGCTTCAATGTAATTTAATTGTTTTTTTTCTGAATCTTTAATCTCTTCAATTAATGAATAAAGATTTTGTTCCACTAAAGAAAAATCACGTTTTGTACTTGTAACAAAATGAGAAATAGTTTCTTCTTTTTTCATAAAAATCACAAAGCTTTTGGCCCCTTAATGTAGGTGTTTTCTTTTAAACGCGGAGCAACATTAAGCAAAGCATCATCAACTGAAATTGATTCTTTCACTTCATCTTTTCTTAACTTATTTTTTTGTTCAATCGGTTGAAAGGAAGGTGCTTCATCAGCTTGGATTTCATCAAGCTTGTTAAAAGAATCAATAATTACTTCTTTTATTTGAGGAACAAATTTTTCAAGCTCTTCCTCAGAAAGATTTAACCTTGCGTTCTCCGCAACTTTTCTTATTAATTCCTTATTCACTTCCACACTAACCATAACAAAACTATGTGAAAAAGGTTTTTTAAATCAAAAAGAAAGAAAATAACCCAAACAAAGCTTATATACCAAAATAATAATCATTTATTCGGTGATTTAATGAATAAAAAAATTGTGGGAATAATTGCACTAATCTCAATCCTACTCTTTATTTTTTCTGGTTGTGTTCAAATAGAGACAAACCTAAAAGTTAAAGAAGACGGTAAAGGAGATATGGCAATAATAATGGATATGAGTGGAATAAAAACACTAATGGAAGGAATGTATGGAAGCATGCCGGAAGAACAAAAGCAAACAGCCTTTGCTGAACTTGATGCAAATTATGGAAAAGAAAATATCTGTAATACAATAAAGCAAGCATCAAATGATGATCAAGTAAGTCAACTTAAAGATAGTGTTCCTGGCGGATTTGGAAAAACGGATTTTAAAAATTCAAAATGTGAAGCTTTAGATGATTATAAAGCAAAAATGACTATTGAAGATATAGATCTAATTGAGAACAAAGTTTTAGTTATTGAAGAAGGTTTGTTTTCAAAGAAATATATTTTAGAAGTTGGATCTGAAGGAGAAAATAAATCAACAGAAACAACACCTGCACAGATGACTCAAATGAAAGCAATGGGGTTGTCAATGAAGATGTCAATTGAGATGCCTGGAGAAATAAAAGAAGTAACTCCCCTAATTGGAACTATTGGAGAAGGTGAAAAGAAAAATACACTAACAATAGATCTGATTGAAAACTCCTCAGCATTAAACTCAGGAAAAATTGTTATTGTTTCAGAAACAGCAAACATGATGCCTCTAATAATTGGAGGAGTAGTTCTTGTTCTAATAATAGCAGGAATACTACTAGTAGTTGTAATGAAAAAGAAATAATAAAATTGTAAAAAAAATAATTAATAAAAAAAAGTAGAGATAATTAAAAAAATAGTTAAAGTAAAAAATATAATTTCGCCCCAACCCGGGGCGATTTTATAAAAAATTTATTTTTTTTCTTCTTTTGGTAGATCAAGCGCAAGATGTAATTCATCAAGCTGTTTCTTTGAAACTCCACTTGGAGATTCTTCCATTAGTGAAGCTGCGGCTTTGTTTTTAGGAAATGCAATAACATCACGCAAACTTTCTGCACCAGTTAGAAGCATTACCATTCGATCAAGACCAAATGCTAATCCGCCATGCGGAGGAGCACCATAATTAAATGCATCAAGGAAGAAACCAAATTTACTCTTCGCTTCTTCGTCGCTTAGCCCAATCATCTTAAACACACGTGCTTGAACTAAAGGATCATGAATTCTAATACTACCCCCACCAAGTTCAATTCCATTTAACACAAGATCGTAAGCGTATGCTTTTACTTTAAGCGGTTCTTTCTCCATAAATTCTAAATGTTCTTTCTTTGGAGAAGTAAAAGGATGATGTTCAAAAGTTAATTTGTTATCTTCTTCCCCCACATGGAACATAGGAAAATCAACAACCCAAAGCAGATTGTATGTATTTGGTTTTATCAATTCAAGTTTTTTTGCTAAAAAGTTACGTAAGTAACCCAAAGAATCATTCACTATTTTTGGTTTATCCGCAACAATTAATACTAAATCATTATCCTCTACACTAAGTTTTTTTGCAAGTTCATCCAATAATTGTTGTGAAAAATATTTTGCTATTGATCCTTCAAACGTTTTATTTTGAAACTTTAAGTAAGCCATTCCTTTAGCACGATAAACTTTTACAAAATTCTCAAGATCATTTAAATCTTTTCTTGAAAACTCTGCTTGACCTTTAACATTAATTGCTTTAACTATTCCGCCAGCAGCAACAACATTATTGAATGCGTTGAACTCTCCTTTTGAAAGAATATCAGTTACTTCCACAAGTTCAAGACCAAATCTAGTATCGGGTCTATCCACACCAAAACGAGCTATTGCTTCATCATAAGGCACTCTTAAAAGAGGAAGCTTAATGTCAATTCCTTTTATTTCTTTAAATATTTTTTGAATTAATCTTTCATTTACTTCCATAATATCTTCTTCATCAACAAAACTCATTTCAAAATCCATTTGAGTAAATTCGGGTTGGCGATCAGCTCTCAAATCTTCATCTCTAAAACATCTTGCGATTTGGAAATACTTATCCATCCCGCCAATCATCAATAATTGTTTAAAAATTTGAGGACTTTGTGGAAGAGCATAAAAACTTCCAGGATTTACTCTACTTGGAACAAGATAATCTCTAGCCCCTTCAGGAGTACTTTTTGCAAGAATTGGTGTTTCAATTTCAATAAAACCTTCATTATCTAAAAAGTCACGCATTATTTTCACAATCTTATGTCTCATTATAATATTGTTTTGAATCTTTGGACTCCTCAAAGCCAAATATCTATACTTAAGCATCATATCTTCGTTAGTTTCTGTTCGACCAGTTAAATCAACAGGCACAGGTTCTGATTTTGTAATTATTTGAGCACTCTTAACTTCAATTTCAATCTCACCCGTAGCTAAATCTTTTTTCTCAGTACCCTCAGGTCTTTTTTTAACAAGCCCTTCCACTTGAATAACAAATTCTTTTCTTGCCGCTTTTGCAACAGAACTAATTTGTTCAGAAACAGAAGGATCAAGAACGACCTGCGTAAGACCATACCGATCCCTCAAATCAATAAAAGTAACATTACCATGATTTCTAACAGTATCAGCCCAACCAATAAGTTTTATTTCTTTTCCTTCTTCTTTTGCACTTAATTCTCCACAAGTATGCGTCCTATACATCAAAACCACCATTTTTACCAAATTTTCTAATTTCAACTCATCAATTTCTTATTTTTTATATTTCATATTTCTTTATCACTCAATTTTATTATTTATTAACAAAATTAAGCCTCATCACATAGCTATACTTAAAGAAGCTTTTTTAGAAAACAAATAAAAAGCTTATTAAGAGCTAATTTTGGCGATTGCCATCTGAATTCAAGACCACTAAAGAAAGAGTTCCACCAAATAAGAAATACTTCATGACAATCAATAAAATACTCTATTTGTCTATTAAAAAGGAATAACCAACTTTTAATGTAACAAAAAGAACATTACAAAAAGCATTACAAAACACATTAGAAAAATTATTATAAAACCCAATACAAACTAATAACTAAAATTAATCAAAAAATTTAAATAAATCAAATTTACAAAAAAAATTAATATTCAGCAAGCACTCTTTGTTTGTATTGTTCAAGAGGTTTTGCATTATACCCTAATCGGTTAAGTTTTCTTGCAAAAGATTCACAAAAACCATGATCAGTCAAAACAAGTTTTGGGTTAGAAAGTTTGACGTATTCAATTAAATCATTAAAATCAGCATGATTACTTAAGGGAAAAGTTTTGTCAAAATGTCCCCTATGTTCCCACCCCGTAACTACTGCTGTAGAAAGTTTTCTTTTATCAAAATGTTCAAGCGTTGCAAACAAATGTTTATCCACAAGCTGAGGAGGCATTATCACCACCCCAAAATCTTTTAGGTTATGATCAAGTTTAGAATACTTTCCCACATCAACCCCATTATTTTTGTAAATATTATTCATATCAAAAATACTTTCATGAACCACAGGATCAAACCCAGCTTGATTTGCAATATAAGTTAACTCTTGAGCTTTTCCAAGAGAATACCCTGACAATAGCACAAGCCCCTCTTTTGCATTTTTTCCAATCCACGAAACCATATCAGAAACAACATCATCATTTTTTGGAAAAGAATACTTAGGATCAGCAAAAGTTGTTTCAAGAACAAGCGTGTCTGCCTTAAGAGGCTCTACCCCTTTAAAAAAAACAGAATCTTTTAACCTAAAATCAGAAGTAACAACCCCTATAGTTCCATCAGCACAAATACGAACCTGAGAAGAACCTAAAATATGACCATTAGGAAAAAGCTCCACTGAAAAAGAGTCAAAATTTTTTTTTGAATTAAAAGAAACATCAATTAAATTACACCCTGTAGCAGAATAACGTTTGCGTATAATTTCATTAGTAGGTTTTGTTGCAAGAAAAGAAGATTTTTTTGAAAGTTTTACATGATCAGAATGAGCATGAGTCAAAAGAACACTATCCTCTTTTGGAGAACGATGAGGATCAATACACAACCCCTTCACAAAAAGACCATTATTTTGTTGAAACATAAATAACTAATCAGCAAGAGGAATAAAAAAAGAATGCATACTGTGAAAAAAAGACCCCTTTTAAAAAATCAAGTGCCTCACCCAAATAAAGCGAACAAAACCAAGGCACAATTTAGGATAGAAGCAATGCTTTTATATTAAAAAAATCTAAATCTATCATGCAAAAATTAGAGGAAAGAATAGATGACATAATAAATGAAGTTAACTCTATACACAACTCAATAGTACGAACAAACTGGAAAGACCTTAATAGAGAAGGATTTGTTTTTGAGCTTGAAACAAACACTCAAAAGTTCAAAGCAATATTTATTACACTTGAAGAATTGAATCGAGAACTAAAACTCTTACTTGAAAGAGGAACACCAACACTTGATAACACGCTTTCAGAAATTAGTAGAGAAATTGTAATTCTTGATGCAAATTTGAATATGGAGAAAACAAAAAAACTAAAAGACCATTTGGTTAATGAAATCCAAAAAGAAGAAGTGCCTGAATTATATGACTCAATTCAAAGAAAAATGACTGCAATAATATTAAGAGCAAGAAATGATTGTGGAAAAATTAAAACATTTTTAATGGCAAGAAACATGCCTTTCGTAAAAAAAGGGAGCACAGCAAAATTACTCATTGAACTAATGCAAAAACAAGAAGAAGAACTAAAACTTGCTCAAGAACAAAACCTTGAACTAAAAAGAAAATCATTTTTTGGAGCAAAAGAAGAAATTAATAGTGCTGAAATAGAAAAAGAATTACACGAAACCGACAAGATTTTATCAGAATCAGTCAATGAAGCTTCAAAATCACTCAAAACCCACCATGCACAAATAACTTACGTAGAAGGAAGTTTTGCTCATTTAAAAGAACAAATAGATAAAGTTGAAGCACAACACGCATCATTCTCAAAAAAAGCACTAGATTTAATTAAAGATCTAAAAAAAGAAAGAGATTTTGCAAGAAACATTGCGCTAGGAGTAGAAGCAGAGACCATTTCAATAAAAAATTCTTACACACACCAACTTTTAGGGCTTGAAAAAAAGAAAAACGAAATTGAAGAAAACACTAGAAGAAAATATGAAAATGAAATGGAAAGATTAAGAAAAGAACTAATGGAAAAAACACACTCACTAAATAACCTTGCTAGGGCAATACACGAACAAGAAAAAGAAATTGCAAGACTAAAAGAAAAACAACAAAACTAATTAAAAAAAATTAGTTAAGAAGAAATACCCTCCAACCAAAAAATAGAAAAATTACATTTTATAACCCAAAATCTTTCTCTTCAGGAGCAAACGCTGTTTCGTTAAAAAGAATATTAACAATCAAATCAGCATAGGATTTTATCATTTCTTCTTTTGCATCAAGATACTCAGACTCGTCAAGACCTGAAATAGTATCTTCATCAAGGGCTTTTAGAATTCTTGTTCCTGTTTTTAGTTCAACATTAATCAATTTTTCTTTAATAAAAGAAATAGATTCACCCGCTTCCACAAGAGCAAAAGTAAAAATAAAATCACACTCTTCCGCACACTCATTTGCAACTATTGGAAAATCTTCCAAAAAAGGAACAAATCTCATTTCAAGCTCAAGACCTGAAATTCTTTTTGATAATTGTAACGAAAGTGACTTGAAAATATCAACAGGGTTATTTCTCCAAGCAATAAGAGCAATACGCATACAGGATAATATACAAAAGCTAGAATTTAATTCTTTTGTAAACAAAATAGAAAAAAATAAAGGGGAAAAGAAAACCTTTATAACCACTTAAAACTTATTAAATAGTGTTAATTTTACTTAAAATAATAAAAAGTGATTAGATGTTTGACAAAGAAGACAGCTACAACCCGGGGGGAGACTTTTATCAAGAACCTGAAGAGAAAAACTTCCAAGATGTAGCTGGAGAAATGATGGGCGGCGTTGCAGGAGCAGCAGGAGCCGCAGGAAAATACGCAGGAATTGCAGGAAATTATGCAGGATCTGCCGCAGGGACAGGAAAAGAAGCTATGAAAAAAATGATTCCTCTTGCAATAGGCGGAGTAATATTACTAATAATTATTATAGGAATAATTTGGTGGTTTGGACAACAACAAACCCTTAGTATTAATATTAATGGACTTGATGCAGGATCACTATCTTCAGCAAGATTAACTGTATCAGGCGGAGACGGAAAACCAATATATAACAAAACAGGATCTAATCACCAAGTGCCTCTTTCACCAGGAACATACACAATAAAAGTATCAGCAACGGGATATAAAACTAAAACCATTAACCTTACCACCCCATACGAGGAAGATGGATCAAGAAAAGATGATTTTACTTACAATCTAGAAAAAAACATTTCAGCAACCATTGGTGTTAAATTTGATTATACCTCAATATATTCCGGACAAGAGCTTGAAGGAATGATAACAATAACTAATAATGGTACTGATGCTATTGACCAAGGAGAAGTCGGAGTGAAAGATGCATCAAACATTGAAGTAATACCTGACGCAATTCTTTCAAAATTCAGCGTGTCAGGAAATGGAGGAATAGTAAGCATCCCTTTCAAAGTGAAAGTAAAAGGAACCATAACAAAAATAACTCCAGCAAAAGCATCATTATACATTAAAGGAACAACAATAAAAGAGGATATAAATATGCAAACAATCCCAACAGTACCTATTGAAGATATTGCACTAACAGCAGTTTCTGAACCTTACAAAAATGAATCACTTGAAGCAGGAAAAAGAACAATAATGCCAACAATAAAAATTAAAAATAAAAACAAAACTATCCCACTTGAAAATATAATTATTACTATCACACCAAATACTGAACCACAATATGCAGAAAGATTGAACTGGTTTGAGTTTGGATCATACAACGTAACAAAAAATTCATACTTAATTGATAAAATAGAACCGAATACAGAAGTTACAGTAGTATTATATGTTGAACCAGAACTTAGTGCTGAAATAAATGATGACTTTATGGGAGTATTTAGTATTACTTCACTAAGCATGAGAGCAGATATTAACAAAAACATGTTATTTAAAGTAAAAACAAAAAAGACAGCAGTACTTAATTTTACTCCCGCAACAGGAGTAAAAATTGAATGCGACCAAGTACTTGGAACATGCAAAGCAGCAACTAATACTCAAATTGGAACTCTCAAAAATGATGGAACTGAAACAATAAATAATATTACAGTAGAAATGGATACTGCAACAAACTTATCGAATGAAGAATGTTCTTGGTTAAGTATTCAAACAAGTAATATTCAATCACTTTCAAAAGCAGACGGAGCATACAAACTACTTGCTAATATCTCACCTGGAATAACTGACAAACCATCTATTTTATGTTACATAAAATGGAAATATATTAATCCTATTACTTATGTACAAGATGCACAAAGAAGTGCCACGGGAATACTAATCGCAATAAGTACAAAATAAATAAAAAGTAGCTAGCCTAAATAAGTAAAACTATTTATTAAAAAATTATTTATTAAAAAACTATTTATTAAAAAATTATTTATTAAAAAACTATTTATTAAAAAAAGGTTTTTTCAATCTTATTCAACTAAAAGTGCAGGTTTTCCCGGGAATGCATTTTTAGCTTTAGCTTCTAAAGAATCTTGAGCAAAAATAATCTCAACTACACCAAACTCTTTCTCAAGTCTCTCTTTTGCCTCACTTAGAGCTGCAAATTCATCAAATTCTTTTAAATCAGATACTTCAGATAAACGATTAATTGCAGTTTTCAAAAATGGTTGAATCTCAGCACCATACTGTTTCAACTCAATATCACCCATCAAAGCTTTCATAGCAACACCAAAATCTGGCTTATTCAAACATGCAGATTGAACAATACTTAGTGCTTTCCATTTCCACTTAGGTGCAACAAAAAGACGTACTTTTTTTATTTTTTCAATCTTCGCAAGTTCTTTAACTTTTAAAATATCTGTTCGAACATTTAAAACAACACTCTCAATTTTTTCTAAATGCTCATCTATTTTTGACTCATCAGCAATCGGCCATGCTTCAATACTTAAAAAAGACTTTTTTACCCGCAAATTCCAAAGCTCTTCTGAAAAATGAGGACAAAAAGGATGAATTAATTTTATCATCTTTTCAAAATTATCTTGAGAAATTTCACTTTCAAGAGCAACAGAATCAAAAACATCTCGTAGTTTAATTATTCCCAAATTGTATTTGAAAGACTCAATATCACCAGTCATCTCTTTAACTAACCTATTTACTTTACTTGAAATAATTTTAGTTGAAGAACCAATTTTTATTGAAGAAAAAACAGAGTAATATCTTTGAATAAATTTATGTGCTGACTCCATCCCCCTATCAGACCAAACTGAATCAGAATTTGGGGCCGAAAGAGACATTAAATTAAATCTTAAAGAATCTGCAGAATATTTTTGAATAACGTCAAGAGGATTAATTACATTTCCTAAAGATTTTGACATTTTATTTCCATCAGCACCATGAAGCATTCCTTGATTGAATAATTTTTTGAAAGGCTCATCATAACCAGAAATATAACCTAAATCACGCAAAGCTTTTGTGAAAAATCTTGCATAAATTAGATGCATACAAGCATGCTCCGCTCCGCCAATATATTGATCCACAGGCATCCAATAATCAGCATTACTTTTCTGGAAAGGAACACTCAAATTCTTGTTATCAGTATAACGTAAGTAATACCAACTGGAATCAAAAAAAGTATCCATCGTATCTGTCTCTCTTCGAGCAAGAGCATTACACTTAGGACACTTACAATTAACAAAATCTTTATTTGTTAAAAGAGGATTACCATCCCCAAAAGTAACTTCATAAGGAAGTTCTACAGGCAAATCCTTTTTTGGAACAGGAACAATTCCACACTTATTACAATAAATTATTGGAATAGGAGTCCCCCAATATCTCTGTCTTGAAACAAGCCAATCCCTTAATTTAAAATTAACAGTCTTTCTTCCTTTCTTTTGCTCAACAAGATACTGAGTTATTTTCTCAACAGCATCAACACTATTCACTCCATCAAACTGGGAAGAATTAACTAGAACCCCTTCACCAGTAAATGCAGAACTAAGTTCAGATGCAACTAAATTTTTTCCAACAGGATTAATCACTACTTTTATAGGAATATTATATTTTTTTGCAAATTCAAAATCTCTTTGGTCATGAGCCGCAACAGCCATCACCATCCCACTACCATAATCAGCAACAACAAAATTACCCGCATAAACAGGAACTTTATCCCCTGTCATAGGATTAATTGCATAAGCCCCAGTAAAAACTCCTTCCTTATCCATTGTTTCCATTTCTTTTTCAGAAACAGATTTTAGTTTTTTCAAAAAATCTTCAACAGCACTTTTTTGTTCACTAGTAACAAGTTCAAAAAGTTTTGGATGTTGAGCACTAATTACTACAAAAGTCACTCCAAAAATTGTGTCAGGACGAGTAGTAAAAATTGGCCACTTTTGTCCATTTATCTCAAAATCAATTTCAGTACCAAAAGATTTTCCAATCCAATTTTTTTGCATTGCCTTAATTCTTGAAGGCCACTCAAGAGAATCAACCATTTCTAATAATTCATCAGCATAATTAGTAGTTTTTATGAACCATTGCTCTAAATGTTTTATTTCAACATCAGTATCTTCATGTCTCCAACATTTACCAGAATGAACTTGTTCATTTGCAAGAACAGTATTACACTTAGCACACCAATTAACGGCAGATTTTTTTCTATAAACTAAACCTTTTTCCAAAAACTCTAAGAAAAAATATTGATTCCATTTATAATATTCAGGCACACATGTTTTTACAAGCCGAGACCAATCATAACTCAACCCAAGAGCTTTTTGCTGAGTAACAAAATTATCAATAGATTTTGAAGTATAATCTTTCGGATGCTCTCCCGCTTTTATAGCAGCATTTTCCGCAGGCAAACCAAGAGCATCATAACCCATAGGATAAAGCACATTAAATCCATTCATTCTCTTATAACGTGAATAAATATCACCGATAGTATAATTCAAAGCGTGTCCCATATGAAGACCTGCCCCACTAGGGTAAGGAAACATTTCAAGAACATAATATTTAGGTTTATTTTTAGAATCAGAAACAGTAAAAACTTTTTCTTGTTCCCAAGCATTCTGCCATTTCTTTTCAATATCTAAAAAAGAAGGACTATTATTATTTTCAGGCTCAACCATAATAGAAATTGAAGAAAAAACATTTTTAATGGTTTTGAGCACTCCAAAAAGGTTAAAAGGAAGAAATTTTAATTAAAATTATGGAAGAAACACACAAAGGAGCTATTTTAGCTATATTAATACTAATCTTTACTTTAACATCAGCTTATTTTTTCTCAATGAGTGAACTAAAAATAAGTTCAATTCTTACACCAAACACATTACCATTAATAGAATCAATGTTTGGAACAAACTTTATAGTATTTTTAATAACAACTTCAATCAGCATTGCATTAATCCTTTTTACAATAAAAAAAATGAGTGAAAATGAAGCAATAATTATCTCTGCAATAGGATACTTGATAGGAGGAATAGGAGGATGCTTAATTTTTGGAATGCTTGAATACATACTACCAATATCGTTTGGATTTATAGGCATAATAATTTCTGCAAAAACAATGAATAAAAAAGAAAAAGAACTAAAGTATGCTTCCAGCATAAGAGCTGCTTCTTTTGGTGCAGGAAAAATAATAACTTTAATATGTATTGGCTTTTTTATTTACCTAATACTCATAACCGCACCGAACCAAAAAACTTATGAAGAAAACTTTGTTTCAGAAATTTTAGATTTAACAATAGGAGATACTAAATCCCTTCAAACACAACTTAATGAACCAATAATTGATCTTGTAATACAAACACAAAAAGGAACCATACAAGCAATAAAATCAGCACCCACATATACCCCAATAAAAAATAGTGCTAATCCAGAAAATGTTGCGTTTGTACTAACAATGAATGAAGTAGAAAAACAAATAAGTAGCGAAGCATATAAAGAACAAGTTACTGAACAAATACAGTCAGGAACACAAAAACAAAATATAGGAGAAGAAACGATAAAACAAATACCATTTATTGTTGGAATGTCAAAATATATTTGGTTTATTTACTGCTTTTCAGCATTAGTAATATCATTAATGATAGGAAATATTGTAGTAAAAAATATTTCAGCAATAATTTATTTGTTATTAATAAAAATATTTCCAGAAAATAAAATAAAACAAATAAGTCAAAATGAAGATCAAAATCAGTAAAAATAAAAACACAGGAGAAAGACCTAAGTAAATAAATACTTTTAAAAGGAAAAAATCAGGTAATTAATTATGCTGCCAGATAAAGTAATACTTGATGATAAGAGTTTCAAAGCTCTCTCTGCAGAAAGCAGAGTAAGTATACTAAAAAATCTTAATAACAGAAGAATGACTCTAAGTGAATTAAGTAAAAGATTAAGTCTTGAAGCATCAACGATCAAAGAACACTGCACACTTCTAGTACAAGCAGATCTAATAAAACAAATTGATGAAGGAAGAAAATGGAAGTACTATGAACTAACGGGTAAAGGAAAAAGCTTAATCGAACCAAACTTAATGGAACAAGTAAGAGTTTTAGTAGTTCTTTGTTTTGGAGCAATAATGTTTGGCGGAATAATGATGTTTATTTTATCAGGAACATTTATGCTTGGCCAAAATTTAACAAGCCAAGAAATAAATTCAGCACTTATTGACAGCGAACCAGTACTAAAAAGTGCTCCAAACGATACTGCTCTTACTACTATGGCATCAACAGATAGTACAATTGCAAGAGGAATTATATCAGAAGAAGCAGTTGGAGAAAAAAATACTCAGGAAGAAATTTCTAGAGAATTCTTTGTAGCAAGCATTACGCTTGCATTAATAAGCGGATTAATAATGGGCTGGTTTTCTGCAAAGAAATATTAACATTGTGAAAAAATTAAACAAAATAGCTCTACCAGAAAAACTTTAAAAGCCCTTTAGTGATTTCTTTCTTTATGAATAACTACGATGTAGCAATAATAGGATCAGGACCTGCAGGACTTACAGCAGGAATATACTCAGCAAGATACGGACTTAAAACCGTAATAATTGAAAAAGCATTATATGGTGGAACAGCAACTCTTGCTAATTCAATTCAAAATTGGCCAGGAGAAAAAGACATTTCAGGACCAGAACTAATGATGAAATTTAAAGAACAAGCCCAAAATGCTGGAGCTAAATTTGTACTAAACACAGTAACTAAAATTAATACTGATTTAAATGAAAAAAAAATAATAATGCAAGGAGAAGAAATAACTGCAAAAGCAGTAATTATTGCAGTAGGATCAAAAAGTAAATGGTTAAAAGTTAAAGGAGAAAAAGAACTTCTAAACAAAGGAGTCCACTTTTGTGCAACATGCGATGGCCCAATGTATAATGGAAAAATTGTAGCAGTAATAGGACACGATTCTAGAGCAGTAGAAGAAGCAATATACCTAGAAACAGTAACAGAAAAAGTTTACTTAATTTGTGACAAAAAAGAACTAACTGCAGAAGCTGCAAAAAAAGAAATGATAACAGGGAAAAATATTGAAGTTTTATGTGAAACTACAGTAACTGGTTTTGAGGGAAAAGAAAAACTTCAAACAATAAACATAAGAAACCCAAAAGGAAATAGCCAAATTACTGCTGACGCCGCGTTCATATATGTGGGAACAGAACCCAACACTGATTTTGTTAATGTTGAGAAAGATAAATCAGGAAGAATAATAACTGATAACGAAATGAAAACATCAGCTAAAGGAATATTTGCTGCGGGAGATTGTATCAAAAAAGAACTAATGCAAATAATAACATCAGCATCAGAAGGAGCAATTGCTGCAACAAGTGCTTCGAAATATATTCAGGAAAATAAATAATACCTAAAATAGTTTTTTATTTATCTAGAAAAATAAAAAATTTATTTTTTAGCAGACTTCTTTTTTTCACTAGCAGAATCTTTTCTTCTTGATGCCACAAAATCTTTCTTCTTTAAATCAAAATCAATTATTACCCCCCGAAGCATTCTTTCAATTCTTGGCGCAATAAGAATAGTTACTTTTGATTTTTCTTCCCCAAAAATAATTTCAACATCATCATCTTCTTTTTTATTAACAGGAACAAAATCAAATTCCCCCCCAAAAAGTGGCTCGATTTTTATGAACTTTGATTTTTCTTTCAAAATTCTTTTCCCAAATTCTTTAACAGCAGAAGTAGTGAAAGAAATTTTATCAAGCTTATCATAAAGGGCAATTTTTTCATTAGCCTTTTTTACTAAATCATCAATATCATTTGGAGAAAAACCATGAGATAAGCACCCATCTTCCAAAGATTCATACGCTGAAACATGACACCCAATACAATGAAGACCTGCACCCGCAAAAATTGGGGCAACCTCAGGGTACTTTTCAATAACTTCCCCAAGAACAATTTTTTTAGAAATCATAAAAGATGATTAATTCAATTCTTTTAAAAATGTGGCTATAGCGTGAAAAATTATCTTTTTTATTTTTTTGACTTAGTTTTCATTTTCTTAGTTTCTAAATTATTTTTATTTTGAACTTCTAGTCTAATGTGTTTATAAATTCTCCAAAACGCTCTAGAAACCCTAAAGAAAGGGAAAGAAGCAAAGAAGATGAAAACCAAAACCGAAGTTATCTGCCTACTATAAACAATAGGCACCCCAAATCTTGGCAAATCATTATACAATAACACAGTAACTGCAGCAAAACACAAAATTACAAAAGTACTAAGCGCAATTTCTTTTAATTGTTCAATAGTATAATCAGTGTGCTTTTTTAGAACAGTCTTTTTTGGAGAAACAGGAATACGAGGAATTATAGATAATATTTTTTGATGAAGCAATCTAAGAGAATACAAAGGTTGGAAAATAATTAGAGTTATTATTATTAATAAAAATGCTAATGGGGAAAGAAGTTTTGCTTCGGCAGGAGAAAGAACAGTAATTGCAACAGTAGCAATAATTACAACAAATTCCCCCAAGGGCGATAATAAAATTGATGAAAGAGAAGCATCCTCAGCACTTATCCCAAATAATGACCCAAAAATTCTTGTAGATAAAGAATGGGCAACAATTGCGCAAATACCTAAAATGAATGCTAAACCAATCATAAAAAGTAATTCAACAAGTGAAGGAATAGCAATAGTATCAGCAATCGTGTCATAAAACAAAGTTGTTCCAAAACCTACAAAAAAGAAAACTAAGAAAAAGTCTCTCAAAAAACCAACATCTTTTTTTATTTGATAAGCTGCTTTTGTTTCACTCAAAGCAAACCCCGCAAAATATGCTCCAATCGCAGTAGAAAGGCCAATCACACTTGCAAGAGTAGCAACAACTAAACCAATACCTAAAGCAAAAAGAGTCATCTCTGTGTGCCCAAAATTATTTTCTTTAAGCCACTTTTCAACAAGCCTTGAAAGATGATAAACACCATAAAATGCACTTACTGCAAAAACAACTGCTGCAATACCCAAACCCACAGGAGATTGATTAGTTGAAGCAGAAAGAGTAGTAATAAAAACTAACAAAAGAACACCCAAGAAATCTTGTAATATTAAAATGGAAAGAGAAATCTTTGCCGCAGCATTACCCATTAATTTGTTATCAAGAAGAAATTTAGCAACAATAGCAGTACTTGTACTAAAAAGCATTATTCCTACAATTATTGAAAACAAAAAAGTATGACCTAATGCAAGAAGAATAAGCACCCCAAGACCAGTTGTTAGTATCATGTCAATTATTGCAAGGCCAAAAATTGCTGAACCAGCTCCCAAAAATTCTTTTAAAGAAAGTTCAACTCCCAAATAAAACAATAATATAAACAACCCAAGTTCAGCAAATCCAACAACTAAAGGGTCTGTTGGTGAAAGAAAATGAAGCAAAAAAGGACCAAGCAAAAAACCAGCTATTATAAAACCAATAACTTCATTTTGCCCAAGTTTTCTTATGAATAAGCTAAAAAATAAGGCAAGAATAATAATTACTCCAATTGTGGTTAAGGGTAAAACTAAAGCTTCCGACATGCAATATAGATGAAAATGTTAAATAAAAAGGTTGCTAATGAACAAGTAAATTGAATTAATCTTATTTTATTACCCCAATTTGAGGACAAACTTTTTTTGATAATAAAAAGCAAGAAGAACAAGAAGGACTTTTTGCAAAACACACCGCTCGCCCGTGAGATATTAAAAGACCGTTAATTTTTGGCCAATATTTTTTAGGAAAAATAATCATCAAATCCTTCTCAACTTTATCTGCAGAGTTATTTTTCGAAAAACCAAGTCTTTTTGAAAGTCTAAACACATGAGTATCAACAGCAATTCCTTCAATTATCCCTTTATTTGCGAGAACAAGATTTGCTGTTTTTCGCCCCACCCCCGGCAAAGAAACTAAAGCAGAAATATTAAGCGGAATTTTACCTCCAAAATCACACTTTATTTTTTTGAAACAATTAATAACATTTTTGGCTTTATTTTTGTAAAACCCTGTGGAAAAAATTTCTTTTCTAAATACCGAAATATCAGCATTTGCAAAATCATCCACGGATTTGTATTTTTTAAAAAGAGAAGAAGTGACTTTATTCACCTGAGCATCAGTACTTTGAGCAGAAAGAATTATTGCACAAAGAAGTTGAGCATTTGTAGAATAATTCAAAAAAAGAAGAGGAACATTCGAGTATCTTTTTGATAAAGAGGAATAAATATTTAAAGCACGAGCTTTTTTCTTGATTAAATCTTCCAAACAATCACCAAAATATTTTTAACTAATTAAAAAAATAATTACAATTTTAATAAATTTTAATAATCAAATAATTTCCGCTGATAACCTGAATTGTCACTAAAATTTGATACTTTAACACCCAGCCGTCTTATGCTTTGTACTGATTCAAAAAGAAAAGCCCTTAAGAGTTCATATTCTATTTCTTTAAGTTCTTCTATTGAAAGCATATTGTCACTTTTTGTCTTTGATTTAGTTACTGTTTCATAATTTGAAGTGACAATAATTATTGATGCTGTTTTAAATTGACGCTTAAGTTTGTATGCTTCTTTAAATACTAAATCGGCTAAAAAATCTATTGTTTGTTTTGCTTCATCAAAATCCCTTGTGTCAGACTTTAATGTCATCATTCTTGACAATTGTTGTTTTTCACGATTTGGAATTATTAAGCGATCATCTCTACCGTAAGCAAAATCAAAAAGTTGTTTACCTTTAACTTCTCCAAACCATTCAATAAGAATCGAGGCATTTACAGAGCGTAAATCAAGTATTGTATTTATTTTATTTTTTTCAAATATTTCTTCAGCTTTAGGCCCAACCCCATAAAGAGAAGATATTTTTTGTTTTAATAAAAAAGAATCTATGTCCTTTGGTAAAATCACAAATAATCCGTCGGGCTTTTTATAAGATGAAGCCATTTTTGCTAAAAGTTTGTTTATACTTAGACCAATAGAACAAGTAAGCCCAAGTTCGGATTTTATTCTTTGTTTTATTTTAATACAAATTTCTTCAGCTTTATCAAAACCAGAAGGGTTTGTTAAATCAAAATAAGCCTCATCAACAGAAACCTGTTCTACATTTTCTGAAAAATAATCAACTATCTCAAAAACTTTTTGAGAAACCTCTTCATAATAATTCTTATCAGCACTAATAAAAATAGTATCAACTGAAGCTAATTTTTTTGCTAAAGCCAAGGACATTCCTGAACGAATCTTAAGAGCCCTTGCTTCATAATTACAAGTCGCAATAGCCCCAGAATTTTCTCTAATTGAAGGCATCACGATTACAACAGGTTTTCCTCTAAGAACGGGATTTCTTAAAATCTCACACTGAGCATAGAAATAATCCAAATCAAGCAAAGCCACTATTTTATCCATCATACTTATCTAAATCTAACGAGATTCTTTTAACCATTACCTAGGAAGAATAATTTATGAAAGACTCAAAAATACTGGGAAAAGAAACTAAGGATGAAAAAAATAGAAGACTTGTGAAAGAATTATATGAAAAATACCCTTACCCCAATAGAGGATTTAAGACAAGAAAAGAAGCCATAAGCTACGTAGAATGGGTATCAAAAATTTTTAACAAAAAAACTGATTTTTGGAAAAATAAAAATGTTTTAGAACTGGGTTGTGGAAGTGGAGAACTCGCAGTAGGCTTATCCCTTGTGGGAGCTAAAGTTAAAGCAATAGATCTAAGTTCATCATCAATAAAAAAAGCACAAGAATTATCAAAAAAATTAAATACACAAAATGTAGAATTTTTTCAAGAAGATATTTTTTTATTAGATAATAAAAAAAATGAAGAACAAGAAAAAAGTAAAGAATTTGAAAGAAATGAAGAATATGATGTTGTTATTGCACTTGGAAGTTTACACCACACAGTAAATGCAAAAAAAGCTTTTCTTATTGGAGTTAAAAAATTAAAAAAAGAAGGACTAATCATTATTGGACTATATAATAAATACTCCCGATTTCGCCACCGCGTAAAAAGAGTTATTCTTAGAGTTTTATGCGGAGAAAATATAGAAAAAAGAATCTCAACGGGAGAAAAACTTTTTGGGGGAAATAAATCAAAATCATGGCTTGCCGACAAATACGGTCAAGTTCATGAAAGTTATCATAGCATAAATGAAATAAAAAAATGGTTTTCTGAACAAAATATAGAATTTATTTCATCAAAACCAAAATGCGACACCCCAATACTTGATGAAATATTTTGGTTATTAACTAAAAAAAATGCATTCTTTGTAATGGTTGGTAAAAAAACAAAATAAATAAACCCCAAAAAACTAACTTGAGAAAAATTACTAACAAAAGGAAAAAAACACATATCTATTAACCGGAAGAAATTGTTCGTGAATTGTGGTAAATTTACAATTAACGTTATAAAATTGTTCGTGAATTGTACTACTAATATTGTAACATAAAAAAAGTGTTTACTGTACCAAAGGTGCACAAAAAATTGAGGATTTATTATAAAGAACGCAAACGTATATAGTTCGCATGATTGGAAATGTCATGTAACACAAAACAGAATCATGGGGCGCAACCAAAGACCAGGTTGATGGTTCCCGACACATGTTTATTGTGCGCCCCCTCTGATTCATTCTAATTATTTTAATTATTATAATATTCTAAGGGAATTATCACCCCACTTTTATTTTACAAGCGCCAACTCCAAAATAAGAAAATATTTCCCTCCCGCAAAAGAATTTTAAATACAAATATGCAAATTAAATTAACAGGAGTTGATGAAAGATGGCAAAAGTAATTGTATACTCAACAACAACATGCCCTTATTGCGTAATGGCAAAAGACTGGTTAAAAGAAAAAAAAGTAGAATATGATGATATTAATGTAGGAAAAGATCAAGAAAAAGCAAAAGAAATGATTCAAAAAAGTGGACAAATGGGTGTCCCAGTAATTGACATCGCAGGAACAGTAATTGTTGGTTTTGATAGACCAAAAATGGAAGAAGCATTAAAGAAAAATAAACTTGTTTAATCCAACCAAGTTAATAAGAATAATTGGGCAAGTATTCTAGAAGACAAAAAAGTGCTGCGGGATCATTTAGAAATTAATTTTTCCCGCAAAAAACTTTTGATAAACCAAGTTAAGAGAAATAAGTATTGCTAAAAATATCCACCAATTTCTATTTGGATCAAGATCAACTAACTTCATAAATTGCAATAAAACAACAAAAGCAAGAATAACTATCCACTCAACAAAAGCCCAAATCAAAGCTTTTTTCCACCACTCACTTAAAAATAATCCTCTACTTCGAACATGTTTTTGAACGCTTTGCATTTCTTCCTCACTTAACGGTTGAGCCTCACCATCTTCAGAAAATTCTTCACCAGAAACATCACCCCCAGAGTCAAACTCCTTAGAATCATCAACAGAATCATCAAAAGATTCTCCCTTATCAGCCAAAGAATCATCATAATTTTCAGCTTTGTCTTCAAAAGAATCATTATCAATAGCGTTTCTTCTTTTTAAATAACGACTTCTCCTTGAATCAAATTTTTCTCCCACAACATCAGAAGATCTTAAATTAGAAGATTTTTGTTCAAAAGGAACATAAACTGGCTTTTCTACAATAAAAGTTTTTACCCTAACTTCTTTTTCTTTAGGAGAAATAAAACGCTCAATACTACCCAAATGAGACACAGGAGGAGAAGCTTTTTTTAATGAAGGCTTTGCCCTAGAAGCAATAACTTTCTTTTTTTTAGATTTCTTAAGCACCATAATGAAATACTAAATAAGAAAAGTGATATATAATAGTTGCGGGAAATGTAATATTAAAAATTATGAGCAAAAACTAAGAGTAAAAGCTAAGAACTAATTAGCTTTAGCTGGTTCGCTCACAACTTCAGCTAAAAGTTGAACAAATATTTCCCCAAAAAACTCATTCTGATAAGCAATTATTTTACCACTATTCATCAAAAAAAGAACAGGTAAAAAAGTGTCCACTAAATCATCAACACCATCTTTTGAAAGTAAAGACTTAAATAAAACAATTCCTTGAGAATCAGCTTTTGACTTAATTTCTTCATACAAACTACCCATTCTTTCTTCAATAGAAG
>Ga0172371_10003543_pt1 | contig 24103 bp, 22 predicted proteins | sample Lak12m_FD_114543 | JGI IMG/M metagenome (GOLD analysis project Ga0172371, IMG submission 114543) | Freshwater microbial communities from Kabuno Bay, South-Kivu, Congo - kab_022012_12m | ecosystem: Environmental > Aquatic > Freshwater > Lake | place: Democratic Republic of the Congo: South-Kivu... | reverse complement strand
TTGTCATCAGGGCCGCGAGGTCTTTTTTCACGGCCGCCAGGTCGAGACTCTTGAACTCTTTTGCGTAGTTGAAATCCCCGCCCATCGGATTGGACTTGGAGGAATGCTGGTGGAGGATCTCGAGCCGGAGCCGGTTCGGCCACCAGTCCTGGTTTGTCGCGCCGCCCATGCCCTTTTCCTTGCTGTCTTCCTTCATGGTCATGACTCCTTTCCTTTTTCCTGACATTGCGGGCATATCCCGTAGAAATCGAGCCGGTGGCCGGTGATGTGAAAACCGGTCATCCGGGCGATTTGCCGCGACAAATCGCCCAGGGCAACGACTTCCGGATCAATGATCTTATTACATTTGACGCAGACGAGGTGCGGGTGGGGATATGGCTTTTTTCCGTCATAACGGTTGCCGTCATTGCCGAAACCCAGTTCCAGAATTTCCCCCATTTCCTTGAGCATCGTCACCGTTTTGTAGACCGTGGCCAGGCTGGTTGTCGGGAAATCGGCTTTTACCGCTTCGTAGACTTGCTCCACGCTGGGATGATCCGAGCTTGCGGTCAGGATTTTCAGGATGGCAATCCGCTGCGGGGTAAGTCGGCAGCGACGGGCTTTCAGCTTGGCGGTCAATTCATCCAATCGCGCAGGGGAATCAGGCATCGGGGTTATCTCCATAGAAAGCTATCACACCCGATTCGCTAATTATGCCGTGCCGTTATTAATAATAATTATTAATAGATAATCATTATAATTTACGGAAAACGATTTGTCAAGTTACAAATTTTTATGCGCCGCCGGCATACCCATTGCTGCAGTTATCCGCGTTCGTTCCGTTAATGCAATTGAAGGCGTCGCCGCTGCCGTTTTTGCAGTCCCCGCGCCCTTTGGCCGGTCGGTTCAAGGGGACCAGGACTGGTTTCCTATACGCCGGCGAAAGCCGTTGAGCTTCTTTTTTCTCTTTCATGGGGCGCTCCTTTAAGGACGGGGATTCGCCATACAAGAATTTGATTCAAGTATAAGAGCAAAACGCTGGAAATCTCAAGCGGATGCGGGAACGAGCAATCCGTACCCAGATTTCAATGGTGTTGAATGAGCGCGATCTTGACTCCATTGGGATCTTCGATGAAGGCAAGGAACCCGACGGCGATCGGCACAGGTTCCATGATGATTTTGGCGCCTTTGGCTTTGAGCCTTTTCAAGGCGGCGTTCAGGTCTTCCACATCCATTCCCAGCGAATAAAAGCCGGGTTCGTCGCACGTGTTTTTTATCAGCTCGATCCTTGTCTCGCCTTCCCCTTTCAATATCGTGATCGCGATTCCGGGCCGGGGATTGAGCCGGTTTTCGATCTCAAATCCCAGGACTTCGGTGTAGAACCGGATCGATTCCTCCATGTCCTTAGCGACGATCGTGCCGTATTTGATTTTCATGATTTGTTCTCCTCCTGAATAAAGCCTTGAATCATGAGCATTTTATCTCAACGGGCGGGACAGACGAAGCGCTCCGGTTCCTATCAGAAAGGCGACCTTCTCTTCAGCGGGAAATTGGCGTTCGGGATGATTGGTTACGGGGGAGTCGACGACTACGGCGTCATCGTCTTCTTCAAATATAAATAAACTCGGCTTTTCTTCATTTCGTCAAGCCCCGGAACCGGATCGAAGGGATAAAGCACATCCAGCACGGCCGTCTTTTCGCCGTTCGGAATATCGTATTCTTCAACGCTTCCCCATTTCGCCGGAATGACCCGGGTCGGGAACGGCAGCCGGGGTTCGGAGATGAAGGCCGTCTCGTCCATGATTTTCTCCCTTCTTTCGCCGGATTTCGGAGATCAATGGAGAAGACGCCGGAAGGCCCGATAAATTCTCATGATCAGCGGAGGAGGAAATTCAGCGGATCTTCCAGATCCGGCGGCCGACGGCCCGGCCCAGGAAGCCCAGGGCCCAGACGGGGAAAAACGCGGGCGGGAAAATGATCGAAACGAGAAGGCAGAACATGAAAACGATCGTGCCCCTTCGGGAAAAATCCAGTTGCCGGCGGATCTGGACGCGATCCGCCGGGCCTTCGATGAGGCGGCCGTCGACATAGGCGTGACGGATCAAGGCGAAGGAGATGATCCCCAACGGCAGGATGTTCAACGAATAGACGACCACGCTCAAGCGGGTCCCCGGGTACCGGCTGATGATCCGGGTGGAGAACGGAATGACGGCGACAAAGAACAGGAACAGCAGGTTCATCCAGAACAGGCGGTCATCGTAGGCGCGGATGGGTCGGAAGAGACGGTGGTGGGAGAGCCAGTAATTGCCGATGACGAAGAAGCTGAAGACATAGGCCAGGTAGTTCGGCCAAAGGTCGCGCAGGGCCGGCCCCAATCCGCGGGCCAGCTCCGGGAGGCGGAGATCCACCACGAGAAGGGTGATGGCGATGGCCATGACGGCGTCGCTGAAGAAGACGATGCGGTCCAAGCCGGATTTGTCTCTGAAGACGGCGGGTTCGTTTTTCATCAGCGGCGCCATTATAACACGCTGAACGGGATCCTCGCCCGTTTTATCGGCCAGGTCGGGACGGAGAGAAGGATCTCCAATTATGCTAAACTCGAGCTAGCGGACCAACGAGGAATTTCTCAAGAAAAATTCTCATTTTTGATAAAATGCCGTCCATGAAACCGCGCCTTTTCCGGAACGCCGCCGCCTGGCGGGCCTGGCTGGAAAAGAATCATGATGCGGCGTCCGAAATCTGGATCGCTTATTATAAGAAGGATTCGGGAAAGAAATCCGTCACCTACCGGGAAGCTCTGGACGAAGCCCTTTGTTTCGGCTGGATCGACTCCACGATCCGGCGGGTGGATGACGAAAAATACATGCAGCGCTATACGCCGCGCAAGCCGCGGAGCATCTGGTCGGCCCGCAACAAATCGCATGTCGCGCGGCTGACCCGGGAAGGGCGGATGACTCCGCCGGGCTCGGCCAAGGTGGAAAACGCCCGCCGCGACGGTTCCTGGGATAGGTTGTCGGCGATCGATGTCAACCCGGAAACGCCCGCCGATCTGTTGGCCGAATTGAAGAAACATCCGGACGCCAAGGTCCTCTGGGACAAAGTGATTCCTTCCCACAAGAAAATGTATTCCTGGTGGATTCTCGACGCCAAACGGCCCGAAACGAGGACTCGCAGAATTCAGGAGACGATCAAACGCCTCCGCGCCGGCCGAGCGCCGGGGATGTGACGGGGCGGAGTTATTCCCCGGCCAGGCGATATTTTAGAACGGTCGGATTCTTCAGCTTTTCCCGGTCGCTCATCTGGTTCCGAAGGTAGACGTCGATGCTGTTGACGGCCAGGCAATAAAGATCGTCACCGGCCAGGACCGCCGTGGTCGGGACGCTGAACAGGGGATTTCCCCGGTCGATGACCGTCCGGCCCCGGATTTCTTGGCCGTCGGGGCTCAAGATGAAACGGGCGAGATGGACTTCCTTCAAGGTTTTGACCCCGTTGACGACCGCGACCAGGCCGCCGCGATGAGAATAAAGGCCGTCGATTCCGGAATCAGGAAGCGCCGAGGGATTATCGATCGGCCGCATGGTCTTGAGGCGGACGTCCACCAAGACGATGTGTTTCGCCGCGGCGACGTATAAGACGGAGCCGTCGGGCGAGGCGGCGATCCCGTTGGCCGAATTCAACAGCTCGTCCGAAGGGAGGAAGAGTTCGAGACGGCTGAGATCGGCGGGAACGAAATAGATCCGAAACGCGTCGGTGTCGGTGATATAAGCCGATCCGTCTTCGAGCAAAGCCAGATCGTTGAGCAGCTGGGGCTCTTTTTGTTCCAGGACGAATTTTTTGAGGAGATTTCCCGAATCGGCGTCGAAGACGTGGACGGCCGCGAATCGGGTGTCGGCGACGGTTTTATTGGACATGACCCAGAGGCGCCTTCTTTTTTCATCGATCTTCAGGCCGAGGCTTTCCATGACCCCGTCTTTGCCGGACGGGATGAAATCCGAGGCCTTGCCGGAGGCGTCGACGGCGACGACTTTTTCCTTGAACATGCTGCTGAGAAAAAACCGCCCGGTCCGGGCGTCATGGGCGATCCCTTCCGGGGCGAGATCCTTTTCCTCGAGGGTGAAGGCGACGGACGCGGGAATGAATTTCTCCTGTCCGGCCGCGATCGAGCAAATCAATATCAGGCTAAAAACGACAAAAACTTTTCTCATGAATTTTCTCCGGGGGAGGCATTTCCCTATTATTAAAACGACCGGCCGGGGCCGGATGTTACCGGCGCAGGATGAGGGCGGCCTCGATCCAGAACGGCTTTTCATTGTACTCGATGAGGCCGTCAAAGGATCCGGCGAAGAAAAGAACCTTCCCGTCCCGGGTGACGCCGGGGCAATCCAAGTTCATCTCCGCGCCGCCCCGGACGGTGTCGCCGATGTCGCGCGGTTTTCCCCAGGTTCCATCCTTCTCCCTGAAGCTGATCAACAGCGACCAGCCGCGGGGATTGTACCGACTGAACATCAGGTACGTTCCGTCCGGCGAGATATACGGCGTGTATTCGACGTCGGATCCGTTGATGGCCGGCCCGAGATTTTCTGGCTTCCGATACGTATCGTCGATCCGTTCGGCCGCATAGATGTCCAGGGAGCCGTAGCCCTCGGCGGCTAGGGCGCTGAAATACAATGTTCCGTCGTTGTCGACGGAGATTTGATGATGAATGTTCGGAATTGAATTGATGATAGGGGGAAGCGGCGCCGGTTCGGACCAACCGCCGCCGTTTCTTTTCATGACCCAGATGTTCTCCTTGTCGGCGCGGCCTCCCTTTTCGAGGGAACGGATGGAGATGAAATAGAGTTTCCGGCCGTCCGGAGAAATCAACGGGACATCGTCCTCGAAACCGGGTTTGGAAAACGAGGCCAGCCGGGGGAGGGTCCAGCGGCCGTTTTCGATCCTCGATTCCAGAATCACTCTTTGCTTTTTTGGCCCGAAATCATTCACCGCCCAATAGGCCTCCCGGCCGTCGGGGGTGAAGGTCGGAATGCCATGATGGAGATATCCCGCGGAGACGAGGCCGACGGCAAATTGTCGGGCGACCGGGCCCGGCGCCGCTTGTCCGAAATAGGGACCCCGGATCTCCGGAAACGCGGGCGCGCTTCGATCCGCTCCTTTGGCCAGGAGGTCGGCGGCGACGTCGGAACGCCCCGATCCTACGGCCAGATTGTAGGGGCTGAATCCGTCGGTCGTCCGGGCATTGATGTCCGCCTTGTGATCGAGCAGAACGGCGACGGCTTCGCGGCGGCCCCTGTCCGCGGCGAAATGAAGAGGCGTCCAGCCGTATAGGTTTTTTGCCGTCGTCGGGAGCCCGGCCTTGATCAGGCGCAGGAGGATTTCCGCGTTTCCGCCCGCTGCGGCTTTATGCAGCGCGGTTTCGCCCTTTTGATCGGATTGAAAAAGATCGGCGCCCGATTCCATCAGCCGGTCCAGAACGTCGACAAGGCCGTTTTTAGACGCATTCATGACCAGCGCCTTCAGGCTTTCGCTTCCGGCCGGAGGAAAAAAGGCCCCCTTATCCAAAAGACGGCCGACGATCGCAGGATTGATTTTGGCCGCTTCGACCAGGACGCTCGTCCCCAGGATGTCCTTGGCGTTGACATCGGCCCCTTTTTCCAGAAGAAGGTCGACCATCTCCCGGTCGGCTCCGACCGAGACCGCGGCATAAAGCGGAGTCATGGATTTCGCGTCCCGGGCGTCGACTGCGGCGCCCTGGTCCAGCAGAAAACGCGCGATGGACGGCTGAGCGTACTCAACGGCGCCGCGCAGGGCCGTTTTTCCCTCAGGATCTTTCTCTTGAAGAAGGCGGGAATTGGCCGTAACGAGCGTTCTGACTCCTTCAAGATCGCCTTTCCGCACGGCCTCGAAGATATCCCGGGCGTCGGAAACCGCAAACGCGGTCAAGAAGAGAATAAGCGTCCAGAAAAGCGCAAATGTTTTTTTCATGTTTCTCCGGGGGGAGAATCCTCCGATCATTACAATGAACGGCCGGGGCCGAATGTTGTCTCGTTTGGTCGGCCGCGATGCCGGGACGGGGGAAAAGGCCTCCTCGGCATCTCCGGCGTTTCGGCCGCGGAGTCAGCCTATCGCCCGCGTCCCGGATAGACGAAACGAAGACCCAGATAGAGACTTGATTCGGGGACGTGGCCGCCCTTCGCCATCGTTCGGGCTTCGAAGAGGAAATGATCCGCCGGGAGTCGGCGCAATCGCGCCGCCGCCTCGGGCAGAAAATCCCTGACCAAGGGGATATCGTCGTCACCGGAAATCAGGAAGAGGCGCGTTTTCGCCGGCGGTTGGCGGAGGATCAAGCGCTCCGTTGCCGCCATGATCCATTCCGGACAGAAGCCGATCGTCGGGCTGGAGGCGATATAAGCGGAAAACAGCTCCGTCCTTTCCAAAAAGGCGTAGAGGGTGAAGAGAGCGGAATCCGACCGGCCGTAGATCAGGCGCTCTTCGGAAGCCCGGAATTTCTCCTCGATCCGGGGGATGAGTTCCCGATCGAAGAATCGAAGGAAGCGATCGGCTTGCCCGCTTCCGGGCTCCCATTCTGATTCTACGGGGATCATGTCTCTGGCCCGATGGGTGTTCATGACCCCGACGAGGATCATGGGCGGAAGGCCTTCTTTCGCCATTTCCCTGATCTGATCGGCCAGGAGGAAGAACGACGGCCCGAATACCGTGGAGCGGTCGTAAGCATCTAGAACGTACAGGACGGGATAGGAATGTCCGGAGGCCTGATAATCCGGGGGGAGGTCGAAAAGAAGAGTCCTTGTCTCTTCGAGAACGCGCGATTTCATCCGAAACCGGAGGCCCGGAGGCTTCGCAACGAACCAGATGACCACTCCGGCCGCGACGACGGCCGCGATCACGACGAAACGCTTCATCCCATCCATATTATCACAGGAGAATCCCGACGGATGATCCGCTTCGCTTTTCCGCGGACAATTTCCCCGCGCCTGCTTCCGTCCGATGGCGGACTTGGACCATGTCAGGAACGTTCCAAAAACCCGAGAGAGGCTTTTCCTCTATGTTAAGAAGAGCAGGACCACGCCCGAAAGGGCGATCGTTGTCCCGAAAATCGCCCGGAGGGTGATCTTTTCCTTGAAGAGAAAATGCGAAACCGGCAGCAGAAGAACGGGAGTGAGGGACATCAACGTCGACGCCACGCCGAGATGAGTATGGGCGATCGCCACCAGGGATAAAATCACGCCGAGTACGGGGCCGGTCAAAGCTCCCGACGTGATTTCCAGGAAAGCCGTTCGGTCCTTCATCCGGGCCAGATGGAATCGGAGCTTCCCCCGGACAAGGCAGTAAACCACGAGGGTGAGAGCGGCGACCGCGATCCGGACCAGGGTTGCGGATACGGCTGAATAGCCGCCCTCCATGCCCAGCCGGGAAAAGAAAAGCCCGCCCGCCTGGCCCGCGGCTCCGCCGACCGCAAGCAAAATTCCGAGGCGGTATTTTCCGGGCGTCCGGGACACGGATTCCTGTCCCGGCATCTTTTCCTCGGCCACGACCCATCCGATCCCTCCGATGGTGATCAGAATGCTCGCGATCTCCAGGGCCGTCATGGACTCGCCCAGAAACACCCCGGCCAGCAACGCGCTGAACACCGGCCCGAGAAGGGCGACCAGCAGGGCCAGGCGGGGCCCGATCAATAAAAAGGATTCGAAGAGCATGGCGTCGCCGGCGATCAGGCCGATCAGGCCGGAAACCGCCAGATAGAAAAATCGCGTCGGCTCGATATCAAAGGGGAACGGAGTCCCGAAAAGCAGGCCGTGAATCAGAAGCAAGGCCGGGAACGCGATCCATAAACGGACGTAATTGATCGTGACGGAGCCCACCCGTTTCCCGGCAAGAGTGAAAACGACGGAATTGAACGCCCAGCAAACCGACGTGAGCAGGGCCGCGATTTCGCCGTAGACGCTCATGATGACCTTAAATGATGATCGGGCATTATATTCCCTTTTTGCGAAATCACCAGTCTCGGATTAAAATCGACGGATTTTCAGGCGATCCTTTTGCGGGCGACCATCCGGACGTGCCCGGTCGGCGGGCCGCCCCAATCTCCGTAATCGTCCAGCTCCCGGTAGATCAGGATCTCGAAATCCTTGAACAGCTCGCGAAGCTCTCCCGGCGCCAGGGCGTGTACTCCCGGCGGATAAGGATCTTTTTCCTTCTGGAGCACATGTTCAAAGACGACATAGCCGCCCGGCTTGATCGAAGCCTTCAACCGGGCGAGGAACGCCGGGTCTTCGACCGGCGCCCAGGACAGGATCATGGCCATCAGGTCCCAGGCCTCCCGGCCGAAATCATAGTCGGCGTAGGAGGTCTTGACGGTTTGGACTTTCAAGCCGGATTTTTCCGCGGCTTTCCGGAAGACCGCCAAACCTTCGGCCGAAAGATCGATCCCGGTGACGTCCCAACCCTGGCCGGCCAGATGCATCGCGTTTCGCCCCATTCCGGCGCCGACGTCCAGGGCCCGCCGGCCCGATGGAATCGTTTTCATCGCCTCGACCAGGAAGGCGTTCGGTGCGGTTTTAAAGCCGTCCTGTTCCAGAACGCCCGTCAGCGTCTTCGAATACAGGGGATCATAAAGCATTTCGATGCCCTCGGGCTGTTCGGTGAATTGCCTCCGGATCACCTGGATCCGGCGGCGGATTTCCGCCGCCGGAACGCCTTGTTTGTCCAGGCTGACGGCATAATCCCTCGGCGAAGTTCCGCCCTGGGTGGTTTTTATCCAGGCCAGATATTCCTGCCATAAATCCCGGACCTTGGCCGGATCTCGGGACTCGGGCGCGTCCGGGACGATCGGGCGGAGAATGAAAATCGTATCGGACTTCAGCCGGCCCGCGACCACGGTGTCCAGGGAGAACCCCGCTTCTTCCGCTTCCTTCCGGACTCTTTCCGGCGTCAAGGCCCGGCCCGCGTCTTCCGTTGTCTCGGGAGTGGGCTCGACCATGGCCACGGCTCCCCAGGGCTTCAAGCTCGGCAACAGGCTTTTGAGGAGCGGGACTGGCGCGTCCACGTGATGGAAGACCCAGGCCATGAAGACCAGGTCCAGCTCGTTCCGCGGCAGCCGGGCGTCCTCGACGGTCCCGAGGATGGTTTCCACGTTGGCCAGGCGGTTTCGCCGGCAGCGCTCTTTCAAATAGCCGAGGGATTTTTCATCGATGTCGTTGGCGTAGATTTTCCCTTTTTCTCCGATCCTGGCGGCCAGGTGGACGGTCACCCGGCCGCGGCCGGCGCCCACCTCGCCGATGACGAAGCCGGGCCTGATCCCGAGAATATCCATGACCGTGTCGGGCGGCTGAATCTCATTGGCCCATTTCTCGCCTGCTTCGGTCAGGTCCGCGGCGGGCGCGGGGACCTGAGCATGAAGGGAAGGGAGGGGGAAGAAAGCCAGGGCTATCAATAAAAGGATGAGCGGCATCTTTTTTCTCCTGGAGGAATAATGCTTTCCCTCTAGAAGAACGAATTTTCGCCGTCAATGTTGCCTGGAGAGATCAGGCCGTCGGGGCGGCGGATTTCTTTTCCGGATACAGGATCGAGAAGAGAACCGCCATCAAGAGGGCGAAGACGTAGCTGGCCAGGCGCTCGGAGATGCCGCCGCTCGGCCCGACGAGCCAGGTTTTCCAGATGATCGTGCCCACGGTTCCGCTGATCAGCGAAGCGATGATGCCGGCGCGGGAAAACTTTTTCCAATACAGGAGCAGGATGAGGGCCGGACCGAACGAGGATCCGATGCCGGACCAGGCATACGAGACCAATCCGTAGACCGAGTCCTTGACGGTCAGGGCCATGATGAACGCCGCCAACCCGAAGGCGAGTGTCACGGCCCGGTTGAACAGCAGGGATTTCTTGGGGGACATCTTTTTCCGGGCGTGATTTCCGTAGATGTCCTCGGTGATGGAGGCCGAGCTGATGATGATTTCGGAAGAAGCTGTGGACATCATGGCCGAGATCGCTCCGCACAGGAGGACTCCGCCGATCACCGGGGTAACGAAGAAATTGATGAGCACCGGCAGGATCAGCTCGGAACCGTTGATCGAGGTGTCCGATAATCTGGCGACAGTCGCCGCGGGGAAGACACCGTTCCGGACAAAAGCGTAGCCGGCCAGGCCGATGATGAGCGCTCCGGCGTAGGCCAGGACCGTCCAGCCGCCGGCGACCCATTTGGCCTTCGTGACCTCGTCCTTGCTCCGGATGGCCATGATCCGGGACAAAAGCTGGGGCTGGCCGGTATAACCGAAAGCCCAGCTCATGCCGCTGAGAATCAGAAGGAAGCCGGCCACGCCCGCTTTGCCTCCGGTTAGGGAACCGTACGATTGGCCGGCTTCGGCGATGGTCCGGGCGAGGTTGATGTCCTTCGAGGCGGCGATGACGATCAGGATGACGGGGAGAATGATCAAGGTGATGATCATCAGCACGGCCTGAAATATGTCGGTGAAAACCACGGTGATGAATCCGCCGAGCATCGAGTAAAAAACGACGATCAGCGATCCGATCACGACTCCCCACAGCGGATTGAGGCCGAAGGTGTCATACAGGACCTTGCCCCCGCCGTAGAACTGGGCCTCGACGTAGAAAAGGAAGAAAAAGACAACGATGGAAGCCGCAAGGGTTCCGATGGTTTTTTCCGAGCCGGGGTATTTCTTCGCCAACAGGCTCGAAACGGTCAGCGCCCCCGTCCGTTCGCGTTCCATCTGAAGCTTCTTGCCCATGACGAACCAGATGAAGAGAATGCCGATCACGCAGCCCAGCGCCACCCAGATCGCCTGCAAACCAAGCAGATAGGCCTCGCCGGTGAGGCCCAAAAGCAGCCAGGCCGACTCGCCGGTGGCCCGCTCGGACAAGGCCAGGGCCACCCCCGAGATCTGCTTGCCGCCGAGGATGTAATCCGACGTGTTTTTCGATTTGTTCGCCGTATAAATGGTGATGATGATCAAGCCCAGCAGATAAAGTCCGAAAATCACGATGAGCATGATGAGCTACTCCCTGACGCGCGGAATCCGCACGAGATGTTCATAGGCAGCGATTATACCTTAATTCCATGGGCCGAAATCCAGCGCTTTTTATTTATGAAATCCGCCGATGGCCAGGCAGCAAACTCACCCGTTTTTTCGTATACTACAAAGGAGTTTTGCATGGACAAGCGGTATGTTCTCCTCTTTTTTCTCATGGCCGTGCTCGCCGGGCCTTCCCTGGCGGCCGAGGAGCGGATCGATCCCCGCTCGTTTCTTCTGACGCCTTTCAAGACCGACAGCCCCCCCGTTATTGACGGCAATTTGAACGATTTTGTCTGGGCGGAGGCCCCCTCGGCGACGGATTTCGAGATCTTCATTCCCGAGATGGGGAAAAAACAGCCGGAAAAGACAGTCGTCTCCATGGCCTATGACTCCGAAAACCTCTACTTCGCCTTCCGCTGTTACGACGACGAGCCCGATAAAATCAAGGCCGCCATGTCTCAGCGGGACAATATCCTCAACGACGACTTTATCTGCATCAATCTGGACTCGTTCGACGACCAGCAATCCCTTTACGCGTTTTACGTCAATCCCCTGGGCATCCAGGGCGACAGCCGCTTCGCCAGCAACAGCGAGGATTTTAGCGTGGACATGGTCTGGTACAGCGCCGCGAAGATCGACGACAAGGGCTACGCCGTCGAAATGCGGATCCCGCTCAAAAGCATCCGTTACGCTTCGGGCGACCGCGTCGTCATGGCCGTCTTTTTCGAGCGGGCGATCAACCGGCGCCAGGAACACGGGTCCTATCCTCCGATGGATCCCGCCCGCGGCCATAATTTCCTGACCCAGATGGCCCGGATGGAGTATTTCGGGCTGAAGAAATACACGCTTTTCGAGCTCCTGCCGGCCTTCACCTTCGGGCGGAATTACGCCCACTCGGAGGGAACTCTCCAACGCTCCCCCGATTCCAGGGAATTAAGCCTGACCGGAAAACTCGGCCTCACGCCCAGCCTGATCTTGGACGGGACGATCAATCCGGATTTTTCCCAGATCGAAGCCGACGCCGGCCAGGTCGATGCCAATCTGCGTTACGATTTGTACTATCCGGAAAAGCGTCCGTTTTTCCTCGAAGGAAGCGAAAATTTCAACGTCGGGGCGGCCGCCTCCAGCCCCCTTCTGGCCGTCGTCAATACCCGGACGATCATCGATCCGAAAGCCGGGTTCAAGCTGACGGGGAAAATCGGGCGAAAGGATACGATCGCCTCGATTTTCGCCGTGGACAAGACCTCGACGGATGCGGATGCCGGGAGCGGAGCGAAAGACGCGACGTTCGGGATTTTCCGTTATAAGCGGACGACCAGCCAGGACGGATACCTGGGCTTCTATTACACGGGCCGCGTTCAGGACGGCCGGAGCAATTCCGTCGCCGGGGCCGACGGCCAGATCCGGGTGAGCAAAGCCGGGATGTTGAGCTTTCATGCGTTCGGCTCTTCCACCCGGCCCGAGGCCGGCGCTGCGCGAACGTCCGGCCGGGCTCTCAGCCTCGACTACTTCCATGACACCAATACGCTCGGCCTCAGCGCCTCGCTCGTCGACATTTCGCCGGGCTTCGAGACTGATACCGGTTACCTGATCCGGACCGGGCTGACGTCGGCCGTCGTCAATATCACGCCCCGGATTTACCCGAAATGGACCTGGCTCCGGCGGATTTCTCCTTTCGTCGAGCTGTCGGCCTTGAAAGATTACGACAGCGGGCTTTTGGAAAGGGATTTCTCCCTCGGCCTGACCGCGGTCCTCAAGGGAAGCACCGCGGTTTCGGTGACTCTCGACGATGCGACCGAGATCTTTCTCGGCCGCCGGTTTCAGACCGACGGTATCAAGCTCGTGGGCAAAAGCCAGATCACCAAATGGCTTTACTTCGCCCTCTCTTTCCGAAACGGCAAGGCCATCCGCTATTCTTCGGATCCTTTCCAGGGCTATGGGACCCAATCGTCCGCGTCGGCGGTCCTTCAGCCGACGGAGAATCTCAACCTCTCCTTGACCTGGACATATGCGGATCTGTTTCGGAGCGGCTCGGGGGAACGCATTTACGACTACAACATCTATTGGAGCCGGTTGACCTACCAGATGAACAAATATCTGTTCTTCCGGGGCATCGTCGAATACAACGCCTACCGGGAAGAGCTGTTGACCGACTTCCTGGCATCCTTTACTTACATCCCGGGCACGGTGATCCATCTCGGGTACGGATCGCTCTATGAGAAAGCCGCTTGGGAAGACGGGATCCAACGGCCGGCCGATCGCCTGGCGGAAACCCGCCGCGGATTTTTCTTCAAGGCGTCCTACCTCTGGAGGTGGTGAGTGGATGGTTCCGGATCTGTCCGTTATCGAACAGGGAGTGTTTCTCCTTCGAACGGATTCCGGTTCCGTTTTTTAAATTTCCTTTGATTTTGCCCGTTTCTGCGCCCGCTGAAACCTGGCACCGGACTTGCATAAAAGAAGTCGGCCCTTCAACCGGAGAATCCGAATCCGCCGGGAAGGCAAGGAAAGAGGCGCATGTTATTAGGAAACGAGATTCTCCTCAACGTGAAAATGGGCTGGCGGTCGCTCCGGCGCGATCGCCTGTTCAGCTCCCTTAACATCGTCGGCCTGGCCGTCGGGTTGGCTGGATGCCTCCTGATCTCCGGGTACGTCGTCCACGAGCTGAGCTTCGAGCGGATGCACATCAGGAAAGACCGCATTTTCCGGGTCAATGCCGAGGTTCCCTTCGGTAAGCAGCGGTTCATCAACGCTGCGGTCTGCGCGCCGTTCGCGCCGGCGGCCAAAGAAACCATTCCGGAAGTCGAGGAAACCGTCCGGATCCGCCGGATGCACGGGATTTCCATCCGGGCCGGAGAAAAGGATTTTAAAGAGGAAATGATTTTCCTTGCCGATCCCTCGTTTTTCCGGGTTTTCACCATGCCGCTCCTCCGGGGCGACCCGGAAACCGCCCTGGCCGAGCCGTTCACCGTGGTCATCGACGAACGCTTCGCCCGCAAATGCTTCGGTTCCGAGGACCCCGTCGGCCGGACGCTCCGTTTCCGGATCGGCGACACGTTCGACTTCAAGGTGACGGGGGTCATGAAAAACGCGCCGACCAACACCGTCCTCAACCGTCCGGTCGTCGCCTCCTATGCCTCGATGGCCGGGATCGACAGCAAGGAAATCTCCTCCTGGAGCGGATGGGGGATGACCACGACATTCCTCCTTCTCCGCCCCGGCGCTGATTCCCGGGCCGTCGAAGCCAAGGTCGGCGCCTTGATGAAGGCCCGCCTGGGTCCGAAAGAGAGCGAAGGCCTCAAGCATTTTCTCCAGCTCCTGCCGCGCATCTATCTCGACCAAGCCCGGATGGGCGTAAGCAATGATTTGAGCAGCGCGGGCAACGTTACCCAGATCGCCGTCTTTTCGACCATCGCCCTGCTCATCCTTCTCGTTGCGGTCATCAATTTCATCAACCTGTCCACGGCCAAGATCGCCCGGCGGATGAAGGAGGTCGGCGTCCGGAAAACATGCGGGGCCAGGCGGGCGGAGCTGGTCCGTCAATTCCTGACGGAATCGATCCTCGTGGCCGCCGGGGCCATGGCCCTCGGGCTCGTCCTCTTCGGCCTTTTCAAGCCGCGCCTGGATGCTTACCTGGGCAGATCGATCAGCCTGGATTTGTTCTCCGGGGCCGGGTTGAATCTGATCATCGTCGGCCTCGTCCTGGCCGTCGGGATTCTGGCCGGCGCCTATCCGGCCTTCTTCCTGTCCCGCTTTTCGGCCGCGGCGGTTTTCCGCCCGGGCGCCTCTTCGCGGGCATCCAAGGCCGGGCTGCGGCGGGTCCTGGTCATCTGCCAGTTCTTCGTCGCCGTGGCGATGATCGCTTCGACCCTCGTCGTCCTCAAGCAGATCCGCTTTTCGGAAAACAAAGATCTAGGCTTTGACGCGAAAAATCTGGTTCTCCTTCAGATTCCCGACGCCCGCCGGTCGAAGAACGCCGATCTGCTGAAAACCGAGATTCTTTCCCGGACGAAGGCGCGATCGGCGGCGGCGATCGCCTTCCTGCCTTCCGGGCAGAGCCGCGGCCTTTCGATCTTTCAGCTGGAAAATTCGCCGCAAGCGCCGGGCGTCCAGGCCCAGACACTGTCCTTCGATCCGGATTTTATTCCGACGTTCGGCTTGAAAATCGCCGCCGGCCGCAATTTCGAGCCGGGGCGGACCGCTGAGGGGGAAGGCATCCTGGTCAATGAAACGGCGGTCCGGGCTTTCGGTCTGGCCGATCCGATCGGCCGGACGATCTTTCGGGAGGGCAAGCCATTGAAGATCGTCGGCGTCGTCCGGGACTGGCATACCAATTCGCTCCACTCCCGGATCGAACCGGTGGTCATGACCCGGTCGGAGGAGACCGCCGGCTCGCTCATCGTCCGGATCCCGCGGGAGAACGGGCCGGCCGTCCTCGGCCAGATCCGGGAGGTCTGGCGCCGTCTTCTTCCGGGCCAGACGTATGATCCCGTCTACGTCGACGAAACCATGGTCGAAGCGTATGTCGCGGAAAAACGGCTGGGGACCATTCTCGTCTCGTTTTGCGCCCTGACGATCTTCGTCGCCTGCCTCGGCATCTTCGGCCTCGCCTCCTTCATCGCCGAGCAGCGGACCAAAGAGATCGGCGTCCGGAAAATTCTCGGGGCCGATTCCGCCTCGATCGCCCGGTTGCTTTCCAAGACCTTCGTCCGCTGGGTCGCGATCGCCGCCATCCCCGCTTTCCCGGTCGCTTTCCTGGCGGTGAGCAAGTGGATGAGCGGCTTCGCTTACCGGACGTCCATCGGCGCGGGACCGTTCCTTCTGGCCGGCTTGGCCGCCCTCGCCGTGGCCCTGCTTTCCATCTCCATCCAGACCATCAGGGCCGCCATGGCCGATCCGATCAAGTCGCTCCGGTACGAATAGGAAAGAACCGCTCGGATTTTCTTGACAGGCCGGCCGCCCGCGGATATACCAGAGGGCAGGAAAAGCCATGGAGGCCAACGTCATCCTGGTCAACCGGGCGCCGGTCCTGACCCTCTGGGCGGCCGTGGTCGCCGAACGGCTGGGCTACGACCGCGACGCGGCGCTGTCGCTGGGAAAAGCCCTGGCCGGTCTCAACGCCCAGAGCAAAGGCCGGCGGCTTGGAATCTACAAACCCTCCGAGACGCCGGAGAAAAAACCGCCGGCCAAGCCCGAAGCCGAAGGCCTCATCCCGGTCGAGCTTCTCGGCCGCTTCATCCCCGCCCGGGATTTCGGCGAAGGCCTGCGGGCCGTCGAGAAAGACCGTCCCGTGGGCCCGGACGGAGTGCGGCGCTACCTCGAGGGAAAATTCGGCGCGGCGCTCGACGGGGTTGTCAAGGCCATGAAAGAACTGGCCGGATCCCTCCCTCCGCGGGACTTGAACGAAAAAGGCTTTGCCCTCTATGAGCGTTTCCGTCCCTCGATTCCGGAAGGAGTCGGAGGATGGGGAGCCAAAGGCCGATTGGACCTGAAGCGGATCCGGTCCCTGGCGGAAAAAGGGGAAAGGTCGAAACCTTAAAAATGGACCGAAAGACGATCGTCGCCGTCGACATGGGCGCGGAAAGCTGCCGGGTCATCGCCGGCCTGCTCGACCTTGACGGCCGCCGCCTCGAAACCCGGCTCATCAGCCAGTTTCCGACCGCCGTCCTGCCGATCCGGGGCAGCCTGCGGTGGAACGTGTACCGCCTTTATGAGGAGGTCCTCAAGGGGCTCAAGGAATGCGGCCGGCTGTTTCCCTCAGGAATTGAGAGCGTCGGCTTCGACACCTGGGGCGTGGACTTCGGCTTGTTGTCGAAGGACGGCACTCTCGCCGACCTGCCTTTTTCCTACCGGGACGGGCGCACGTCCGGCTTGGCCTCCGAATTCGGCCGGATCCTGCCGATCCGAAAAATCTACGAGCTGTCGGGCGTCCAGGTCATGGATATCAATTCCTTGTATCAGCTCTTCGCCCTGGTGAAATCCGGATCCTCGGCCCTCGCTTCGGCCTCGGATCTCCTGTTCCTGCCCGATCTTTTCAATTACTTTCTTTCCGGCCGGAAAAACAACGAATATACAATCGCCACCACGTCGCAGATGCTCAACTGCCGTTCCCGGCAATGGGATCCGGAGATCTTCAAGGCCCTGGGAGTTTCGCCGGGCCTGATGCAGGAGCTCGTCGCGCCGGGAACCCGGCTGGGCGAGCTTTCGCCCGACGTGCGCGATGAAACCGGGCTTGCGTCCTGTGTTGTCACCGCCGTCGGCGGCCACGATACGGCCTCGGCCATCGCCGCCGTTCCGGCCGAAGGCGGCGATTGGGCTTATATCAGCTCGGGGACATGGTCGCTTCTGGGAATCGAAAGCGCCTCGCCCGTGATCACCGATGAATCCTTCGTCTTCAACGTCGCCAACGAAGGCGGCGTCGGCGGCACTTTCCGGGTGCTGAAAAACGTCGCCGGACTCTGGATCCTGCAGCGGTATCGCGCCTCCTCCCTGGAAACCGCGTCGATGGATTATGAATCCCTTGTCCGAACGGCCGCCGGGAAGCCGGATTTTCGGCGGCTCATCGATCCGGACGATCCCCGGTTCTTCAATCCGAAAAACATGGCCGAGGCCATCCGCGACTTCTGCCGGGAGACAAATCAGCCGCGGCCCGAAACCGTATCGGACTTCGTCACTTTGATCCTCTGCAGCCTGGCCTTCAAGTACCGGATGGTCTTCGACCGGCTTCAACGGATCTCGGGCCGGCCGATCCGGAAAATCCATGTCATCGGGGGCGGAGCGCGGAACCGCGTCCTTAATCAGTTCACGGCCGACGCCACCGGCCGGCCGGTGTTCGCCGGGCCGTTTGAGGCGACGGCGGAGGGCAACATCCTGGTCCAGGCCATGGGCCTGGGGATGCTCGATTCCCTCGACTCGATCCGGCAGGTGGTGAGGAATTCGACCGAAGTCGTTTCCTTCCAACCGCAGGACGCATCCGCCTGGTCGGAAGGATATAAGCGTTTCGAGGAGCTGGTTGATTCGCGGAGGGAGGACTGACGATGCCGAATTCTCCGACGGTTCTCAAAAGGTATGAAGCGGCCCGGGAAGCGTATGCGGAAAAGGGCGTGGACGCCGGGAAGGCCCTGGCCCGGCTCGGGACTCTGTCCCTCACGCTTCCCTGCTGGCAGGGCGACGACGTCAAGGGCAGCGAATCGATCGTTTCGACGGACGTCAGCGTCCAGGCGACGGGAGGATTCCCGGGCCGGGCCCGGAACAACGCGGAGCTCCGCCTGGACCTGGAAAAAGCCCTGTCCCTGATCCCCGGAAATCACAGCGTCGGCCTGCACGCCATGTACGGGGATTTCGGAGGGAAGAAGGTCGATCGCGACGCCTTGGAGCCGATCCACTTCGCGGCGTGGGCGGATTGGGCCGGAGAACGGAAAATCAAGCTCGATTTCAACTGCACCTGTTTCGCCCATCCGAAGGCGGAGTCGGGATTCACCCTCAGCCACGCCGATCCGGCCGTCCGCGCCTTCTGGATCGAGCACGTTCAACGGGCCAGGGCCGTTTCCGCCGAGCTGGGAAAACGGCAGGGCTCGACCTGCCTTCACAACCTCTGGATCCCGGACGGCTCGAAGGACATCCGGTACGACGCGGTCGGGCCGAGGGCGATCCTCGAAAAAAGCCTGGACGAGATCTTCCGGACCAAGCACGCGGCGGCCGAGATGAAGGACTTCCTGGAAAGCAAGCTGTTCGGCATCGCCAGCGAAGCGTACGTCGTGGGATCGTTCGAGTTCTATCTGGGCTATGCCCTCACCCGCGGACTCCCTATCACCCTCGACCTGGGGCATTTCCATCCGACCGAGTCGGTGGCCGATAAGATCAGCTCCATCCTCCTGTTCAGCAAGGAGCTCATGCTCCATGTCTCCCGGGGCGTCCGCTGGGACAGCGATCACGTCCCGATCTTTGACGACGTCCTCCGCGAGCTGGCCCAGCGCATCGTCCGCGACGGATTCCTCGACCGCGTCCACGTGGGCCTCGATTTCTTCGACGGCAGCATCAACCGCATCGGGGCCTATGTGGTCGGGTCCCGGGCCGTGCTGAAAGCCTTCCTTGCCGCTCTCCTCGAGCCGGACGGACCGGCGCGCGAGGCCGAAAACGAAGGCGATTACTTCGCCCGGCTCGCCCTCGCCGAGGAGATGAAGGCCCTTCCCGCCGGCGCAGTCTGGGATTATTTCTGCGAAGGCCGCGGCGTTCCGCCGGGCGATTCCTGGATCGCGGACGTCAAGCGGTACGAGCGCGACGTGCTCTCGAGGCGTTGATGGAACCCCAGACGGCGATCAATCCGGCTCTCGGGATTCTGATCTTCACCCTCGGCGGGCTGTCCGGCGCGGTGTTCACTCTTCCCTTCAAGAAAGTGAAGTCTTGGGCCTGGGAAAGCTATTGGCTGGTCTACGCCGTTTTCGGATTGGCGATTGTGCCGTGGGTTTTGGCTTTCCTCTTTTCGCCCAACATCCTGGCCGTCTTGAAAGCCGCGCCCGGCTCCGCTCTGGCGTATTGTTTCGGTTGCGGCGCGGCGTGGGGAGTGGGCGGGCTCACCTGGGGTCTGATGATCCGCTACCTCGGGATCGGCCTCGGCCTGGCCATCGGTTGCGGCCTCTGCTCGGCCGCCGGGACGCTCGTGCCCCCGATTCTCAACGGCAACCTGGCTACTTTGGCCGGGACGCCTTCCGCGAATGCGACCCTGGTCAGCGTCTTCGTTTCCCTGGCCGGAATCGTCGCCGTCGGCCTGGCCGGCCGGTCCAAGGAAAGAGAGCTGTCGGAAGAAGTCAAAAAGAAAGCCGTGGCGGAATTCAATTTCAAGAAAGGCCTGGCCGTCGCCGTGTTTTCCGGATTGATGAGCGCGGCGATGAGCTTCGGCCTGCAGGGCGGGACGGAGATCGAACGCCTCGCCCGGACGATCGCCCCGGCGACTTCCCCGACATGGAAGGGCCTCCCGGTATTGGTCGTGGTTCTGGCCGGAGGCCTGGCCGTGAATCTTATCTGGTGTCTGTTCCTGAACGTGAAAAACAAGACGCTCGGGGATTATGTCAAACGGAAAACCCCGCTGGCGGCGAACCTCTTTTTCGCCGGGGTGGCCGGGGCGATCTGGTGCTCGCAGTTCATTTGTTTCAAGACGGGCGAGCCCGTCATGGGCAAAACCGCCTACGTGGGGTGGGCGGTCCTGATGGCCTCGACGATCCTTTTCAGCTCGCTTCTCGGAATTTTTCTCGGCGAATGGAAGGGAACCAGCCGCCGGACGCGGACGTTGCTGGGAGTTGGGCTGGCGCTATTGATCCTCTCCTCGGCGCTCGCCGGATACAGCGGATACCTGGGCCAGGCACGCTAGGAAGTTGACTTTCGACGAAACCGGGATTTAAAATCCCTGCCATAGGGAAGAAGAGGGAAAGAACTAAAATATTCAAATCGCTTCTGAAGGAGGTTTTCATGAAAAACCTTTGGATGATTCTGGTTATCCCGGTGATTTTATTAACCGTTTGCGGACACGGCGACGCCCAGCCGAACGACGCGCGGCTTTCGGAATCAGAGGAAGGATACTGGAAATTAATTTCTTTTAAAGTCACGAAGCATGCGGATAAGGCCAATGAAAAATCGACCCTCTCCAACGGCGGTGGAACATTCTTGTCGACGTACCCGACACCAAGGGGAACGGGAACGTTTGGAACTTCCTATTCCTGGACTCAGCCGCGGGATCGATACCCGGCAGGAGAGAGCGTCGACCTCACCCTCAACATAAAAATAGTCGATTACGCCTGGTTCAGCGAGAAACCCGAAGATTCGTCCGATATGATTATCGCTGGAATCGCCGAGGGGGAGTTATTGCGAGATGAAAACAATAGCGCCGACGCTTATGTTTCCAGCTTCAACGGCGATATTCTCGAGCAGAGCGCAACGAAAAAAGTCTCCGGAATGTTTCCGCCGGGAACTCAAGGGAGCCGGCGATCTCTCTACGTTTATTGCGGCGGCGCCGGAATGGTCTCTTATTCCTATGAATGGGTGGAAGGGCCTGTCGATGATCCGGCCGTCGAGGAACAGTTCGTCAGGGAAGCGTCCTATTGGGAACTGACCTCAGTTGATATTAATGTTTGCAAGGATACAAGCACGAGCCAATACACTCTCCAGAGGGGAAGTGGAACCTACCGTACATTTGATAATGACGAGGATTTTGAAATCTCATTTTCCTTTACTGAGCCGCCAAAGCTCGTCTATGCAGGACAGAACGTGGATATCACGTTGAACATGACCATCGATCGATATCTCTATAAATCTCAATTCAACTTGATGGGAGGAATCATCGAAGCGGGCTTTTTGCCGGGCATACCCTTTTGTAATTCAAAAGATCCATCCAAAAGGTTTGCCCAAGTGAGGGCCAAGAACGGCCTGAGGCTTAAAATCAGCGACTCCGTGGTTGTGTCCGGTAAATTCCCGCCAGGGAGAAAAAACGGAAAGGAGACGTTCTACATCAAGACTGATCATTGCGCGACGATCTTATTCCATTATAAATGCACAAACGTGGATTGAACCCGCCGGGCGAAGCCGTCCCGGAGTGATTGCGGATCCTCCTGTCCGGTAAATCGGCGCTTATGCTTCCCAGGCCTCGAAGCCGGCGGGCGAAAGCCTGACCGGAAGGAGGCGGATTCCGCCGCCCAGGGCCTTGACGGCCGCGGCCATCCGGCGCCTGGCGGCGTCGTCGGCGGAGGCGAGGAGGGTCAATGAGCCGCCGTTTCCGCCCGCTCCGTTGACTTTCCAGCCGGCCGCGCCCTGCTTTTTCGCCGCGGCGATGATCCGGCCAGCCCGCTCCGAGACGAGCTCGGGATGGAGCGCCCGCTGGGCCTCGTTGTTTTCGATCATGATCCGGCCGTAGGCCTCGAGGTCGCCTTTGAGGAGCGCCGCCCGGCCGCGGACGGCGAGCTCGGAAAGATGATCGAGAGCCGCCGACCGGCCTCCTTCTTTCTCGAAACGGGCGATGACGCTTTTATGGATATCCGACGAGCTGTGAGGACGGCCCAGGTAAACCAGACAGATCCGCCGTTCAAGCTCCTCGAGAACGGCCCGGTCCGGATGGATTCGTTCAATTCGGGCTTTGGGATAATCCGTGACTTCGATGAAGCAGATGCCGCCGTGGGCGGCGCAGATCTGGTCCTGGATTCCGCTCTGCCAGCCCAGCTTGCCGGTTTCAATCTCGTGGGCCAAGCCGGCCAAACCGGCCGGCTTGAGCCGTCCGCCTTGGAGAAAATCGAGGGCTCCGAGCAACGCCACGCAGACCGAAGCCGAAGTGCCGATCGAGATTCCGGGCGGCACGGGCGAATAGAGGCGGACGTCGACGTTCAATGAGCCCGCCGGCGGGAGGGCTTGAACGGCCGCTTGAAGGAGCGGATGGAGGGACGTGGACGGCCGGTCGGGATCGACGCGGAACGTCTCTCCGTAATTTTCGGCGTGAAGGATGATCCGCGGTTTGCTTCGGCGGTCCGCCGCCTTCCGGGCGACGCGGATCTGGACTTCGACCGGCGGACCGACGGCCAGGTTCAGGACTTTGCCCCGGCGGGCGAACCACGTGTCGGTCCAGCCGCCGATGTCGTTGATCCGCAGCGGAGCGCAGGCGTGGATGAGGCGGGCGGATGAATCCATGGCTCGCCTCACGTCTCCCGGCGGTGGCGGACCCGGTCCAGGCTGACCGCCGCCACAATGATCGCCCCGATGATGATTTCCTGGATGTAATTGGGCCAGCCCATCATCGTGCATCCGTTGCGGAGCAGCGACATGATGAACACGCCGATCAGCGTCCCCAGGACGCTGCCCTCGCCGCCGGCCAGGCTTCCGCCGCCGATGACGACCGCGGCGATGATGTCCAGCTCGAGGCCCACGGCGACCGTCGGATCCCCGACCGTCAGCCGGGAGAATTCCATGACCCCGGCCAACCCGCAGAAAAGCCCGGATAGGGAATAGATGAGGATTTTCGTCCGGCCGGTCCGGATGCCGCAGAGGCGGGCCGTGGCCTCGCTCGATCCGATGGCGAAGACCCGGCGGCCAAAAACCGACCGCCGCAGGACGAAGGCCATCGCGATCGCCAGGCCGATCATCAGCCAGATCCCCGGGGCCAGCAGCAGCCAGGACGGCCGGGGATTTTTGGCCATGAGCTCATTGAGCCAGGTCAGGGGCGCGTCGATTTTCTGGTTGCCGGCCATCCATTTGGCCACCCCGCGGGCGATCCCCATCATTCCCAACGTGACGATGAACGGAGCCAGGCGGAGGCCCGTGATCAGGCCGCCGTTGACCAGGCCGATGATTCCGCCGCAGACGACGCCGGCGGCCGCGGCGGCCAGCGGCGGCGCGCCCGCGTTGACGGCAAAAGCGACGACGACGCTCGAAAGGGCGATGTTGGAGGCCGCCGAAAGATCGATGCCGCCGCTGATGATGACGAACGTCATCCCCAGCGCCCCGAGGGCGACGATGACGGATTGGGTCGCCACGCTTTTGAAATTCGCGGGGCGGAGAAAGCGCTCCCGGACTTCGGGCATCAGGGAGAACAGGACGATGACCAGGATGAGCCCCAGGAAGGGAGCCAGCCAATTGAACAGGGTTTTCAGCCGCGCTTTTTGTTCTCCGCTCATGGGATCGCCTCTATGGGATTTGCTTCGGCCCGCCCGACGGCCGCGGCCTTCAGGACGGCCGCGGCGTTCCAGGCCGCGACCGGGCGGCTGTCCACGACCCGGCCGCGATGGAAAACGGCGATCGTGTCGCAGACGCCGAGAAGCTCGGGAAGATAGGAGGACACGAACAAGACCGCCTTGCCGTCGGCGGCCTGCCGCCCGATCCATTCATAAATCTGGGTTTTGCTCAGGACGTCGATGCCCCGGGTCGGCTCATCCAAAAGAAGGATGTCGGCCTCCTGGTGGAGCAGACGGGCCAGGGCGATTTTTTGCTGGTTCCCCCCGGACAGTACGGCCGCCGGCTCGTCCGGCCCCCGCCCTTTGACTTTCATATTCTCCATGAGCCCGGCGACGGCTGCCCGCCGGCGGGCGGAATCGAGGACGCCGCGACGG
>Ga0172371_10003540_pt1 | contig 24117 bp, 21 predicted proteins | sample Lak12m_FD_114543 | JGI IMG/M metagenome (GOLD analysis project Ga0172371, IMG submission 114543) | Freshwater microbial communities from Kabuno Bay, South-Kivu, Congo - kab_022012_12m | ecosystem: Environmental > Aquatic > Freshwater > Lake | place: Democratic Republic of the Congo: South-Kivu... | reverse complement strand
GCAGGACGGCTCGACCGATTACGAGACAATCGGAGACGCGCTCGACGAGGCCGAGGCGGGCGACGTCATCCTCGTCAAACCGGGCCTCTACCTGGAAACCATCGAAATCGAAGCGGACGAAGGTCCGTTCACAATCATCGGACAGGACCCGGCGACGACCATCATTGACGCCGACGGCGAGTACGCGACAGTCACGCTCAAGAGCACCGGCAACCGCATCTCCGGCCTGACCATCAGGGGTGGTGAGTCGCATGGCCTCTACATTCCGGGTGGAAGACAGAAAGTCGACTACTGCCTCATCATCGGCAACGGCGACCGCGGCGTGTACATCAGCACCATGGCAGGCAGTGGCAGCGCGGACATCAACCACTGCACCATCGCCGGCAACCAAGTCTCCTCCATCTACTGCGCGAACCGGGTGGACAAGACGACCATCAGCAATTCGATTCTCACCAGCCAGAACCGCAACCTCGCCTGGGACGGCGACGGCCTGAACCTCGTGGTGAACAACTCCTGCCTGTTCAGCTCTGATGCCGGGTCGGATGTGGTCGTGTCCGGCTCGAACAACATCCGCAAAGACCCGAAATACGAAGACCCGGAGAACGGCGACTACCGGCTCAAACCCGGCTCGCCCTGCCTCAAGGCCGCAGCCGACGGCTCCAACATGGGCTGCTTCTAGAAGCAGGGATTAGCGACCAGGGATTAAGGGTCAGCTCCAGAATCCGAACCCCGCTCCCTCATCCCCAGCCCCTAGCCTCTTTTCGCGTGATCGTGTCCCAAGCCTGACCCCTGAGCCGCGGTAGCAATGCTCCCGCTTTTCCTCTGCTCCGACTGTTAGTCTGCCGAGGAAATCTCCTCTACCCGATGGGGTATCGCTTTGCAGGCCTTCCCGAAAGTCACGGCCGGAGTCCCTCCGCAGACGACGCTCCGAGTCTAGCTGCAAATCGCCGCGCCCGTCCCTCCTCAAATGGCCTTGCCTGCCCAATCGCGATTCGCCGCACGAATCGCCCTGAACGTGCATCTGCAGGTCGCTCTGCAAGAGACCCTGACCATGCCGACCAGAATCACCGTGCAAACCACGTCCCGACAGGCCTTCCGAACAACCTTCCGAACCGTCCCGGGAACGGTTCCCGGGGCGACTCGCGAGGCGTCGCTTCAGGCCACCTGCAATTGGATGGTCACGATAACTCACAGTAGCACGGCCAGTTACAGTGGAGGCTCAAAGAAGGCTGAGATTCTTGAGCAAATCCTGCTCCCTGCGGACATACATATAGGTGAGGAACCACGGCCACAGAACGCGCCTGGCCCGTAATGACCGCTAACCCAAGGAACTGCCACCGCTCTCCGGGGGACTGTCACGGCTTTCCTCCGAGGAAAACCGTGACTGTACCCAACCCGCACAAAACGGTGGCCGTACCCGAAGATGAGAAAGGACAAGCAATGACTGACCCGAATCAGCGAAGGATGAACTGAAGATAAAGACCGATGCCACTAAGGTGAAGCAGGTCCTCGACGACATGCGGCCGGACATGCTCAAGCGCTACGAGGCCGCAGTGGCGAGCCTCTGCGAGATGGAAGTGAAGGCCCGGCAGACGCTCAACACTGCGGGCATCCACACCATCTTCTACGTCGCCTACCTCAACTACGCCCGCCAGCTCTACAAACTCTCCCGCCAGCAAGGCATCTCGGGCGAAAGCTTCGCGCTTCAGGCCCAGGTCCTGCTCGACAAATGGTCGAATCGCGGCCTCGACGCCGCAGTACTGGCCAGGATCCGCGCCCAGGTCTTCGACACCGGCGCCCCGACGCCGTAGATCGAAGGCCGGCTCATCGCCCCCAAGGGCCCGATTGTCACATGATGGGGTGATCGGAGAGGCTACCCTGTTGGAAGGTTGCGGCCTGGGTCAGATAAAGCCTGGCGTATATGCCTTGGTGCTTCAGCAACTCCACGTGGGTACCACTCTCCGCGATGCGGCCCTTGTCCAGCACATAGATCCGGTCGGCCATGCGAACAGTCGAGAATCGGTGACTTATCAAGATGGCGCTGCGACCATGGACTGCGGCACGGAAACGCTCAAACACCTCGGCTTCGGCCAGCGGATCGAGCGAACTGGTCGGCTCGTCCAAAACGACGATCTGCGAGTCGCGGAGGAACGCCCTCGCCAGCGCCACTTTCTGCCACTCACCGATACTCAATTCCCGGCCCCTCTTGAACCAGTAGCCAAGTTGAGTGTCATAGCCCTCGGGCAGGCGACGAATAGCAGAATCGGCGCCAGAGCGACGGGCCGCCTCAATGATCCTCGCTCGGTTCGGCTCACTCTCGACGTCCCCTAGCCAGATGTTCTCCCAGGCTTTGAGATGATACTGCACATAGTCCTGCAGAATGACACTAACCTGCCGTCGCCAGTCAACGGGGTCCACTTGCCGGATGTCAACGCCGTTCACGGTCACGCTGCCTGTTTCAGGGTCGTAGAGGCGACACAGGAGCTTGACCAGCGTGGTCTTGCCTGAGCCATTCTCTCCGACTAAGGCTATCACCTGTCCTGGCTCAACAGTCAGGTTCACTGCGTCCAAGGCACGGCGGGTGCCACCCGGGTACTGGAAGCTGACATCTCGAAAGCTCACGATCCGATTCGGCTTGGGCGGCAACGACTTGGGGCTGGCCGGAACCTTGAGTCTCGGCTGTAGAGCCAGAAAGCCATAGAAGTTGGATAGAAACAGGTTGTCTTCGTAAAGCCCGGCGAGTCCGGTCAAGATGCCGGAAAACGAGCTAACCGCAAGCTGGAATACCGAGTAGTACATGATCAGACTGCCAACCGTGATTGCACCCATGTATGCCTGATAGGCAATGAAGGCTAAGGAGCCGTAGACGGCAAACGAAGTCATTAGTTGAGCAAACCAGCCGGTCGCTGCCTGGCGTTGAGTGAGCTTCAACCGCGCACCGCGCAATTGCGCGCGCAGGGCGCGATAGCGGCTACGGAACAGGTTGCCGAGGTCAAACAGCCTTATCTCCTTGGCAGGCCCGGAACCTGTCGCCATTGAGTAGTAGTAGCCGCTCTGCCGCTCCTTCTCGGTCAACTCCATCGCGAGTCGATACTGCCTTCGTGCATAGAGTGTCTGCACCAGAGCGCCAGGCAAGGCCACGAAGAACAGCACAAGTGCCACAAGCGGGTTGAGGGCAAGCAGCAGACCAGTGATGCCAACCAGGGAAACAGCGTTTCTTCCGACCGCAACTAGGCGGTTGACTACGCTTAGCGGCCTCGTTGCGGCCTGGGTCTGAGCACGGTACATTGTGTCGTAGTAGTCGGAGTTCTCGTAGTATTCCATGTCCACTGCGATGGACTTGCCGAGAACGAGGTCCGTCACCTTGTCCGCGAACACGATGGACTGATACTGCGCTGCCAAGCCGGCCAAGGAGTTGAACAGAGAGGACACGACTGCAACGACTAGAGCCAGCACGACCCAGTAGAGCACCGGACGAAATCCCGCAAGGCCCGCATGTGCGCTGATACCTGTCCCGAGGGCGTCGATGGTTCGCTTCATTAGATAAGGACTTGCGAGCGGCAGGACGCCCTGGACTACGACCAAGGCCATGTTCAGGCTGGCCCACGCAGGGGCGCTAGACCATACGAGTCGAATTGCCCTGCCTAGGTGCAAGCCAACCCGGGCCTTCTGCTCAGTTCTTAGTCTGGCGCCCATGCTGGCCGGACTTCAGCCGACTGGCCAGCTTGAGACTACAGAAGTGAAGTTCCCTCTACCAGCGCAGGTCAGCCGCATCGTGGAGTGGTGTCCGGCTACTGACCTTCGAGTCCCCCGGACTCAATTCCCTCTCCCTGCCGTAACTTCTGACCGAGCCGGAGGTTGTTGAAGTTGTAGCTCAGGGACAGACTCACGCCCAGCGGGTCGCTGCGGCGGATCACTCGGCTGTAGTAGTCACGTCCTTCGGTGCCTGACTCCGAGTTCGGGAATGCCCAGGCACGGAGGTTTATCGACAACGCGCGATTCAGCAGAGTCTTGCGGACTGCGACGTTCATGTTGAAACGACCGCCCATCCAGCTCTGGAATGTGACGGAGGAACTGTAGTAGCCGCTGCTGATGACAATCCAGTACGCGGACGGAAGCTGCAAGCTGGCACTCGCGGAGGTGCTCCAGGCCGGGCCGCCGTCTTCGCCCTCACCGACGAGGGGCACGCCGTACACGCGGCTGTCGTGTAGGTCGCCTCTGAGGTTCAGATTCAGCCACCGGAACGGACTGACATCCACAACCAGTTCAGCCCCAAGAGTGCGGTCGCGGCCGATATTGGTAGACTTGGAGAATAGGACGGACGAGTCCGGTTCGTACAGCGACGTCAAACCCCAAATCAGGTCGTTTGTCACCCGATAGTACACCTCGGCGTTGACTGAGCTGGTCCCGAACGGCATGTTGCAGGTAGCCTCCCAGGAATCGGTGTGCTCAGGTTTGAGCGCTGTGTCGCCCTGACCAACGTTGTGACGGTCTCTCCAAACCAAGAATGGTAGTAGTGACCCGGCCGACGGTCGCTGGGTTCGGCGCGAGTAGCTGGCGCCGGCCTGCAACCTACCGAGCTCACCATAAGAGACACTCATGCTCGGGAAAAGGTCCGCTCGTCCGGCCGAGTACGTCGCACTCGAGTCCGTGACATCGAGCGTTCGCTGGTAGACCTCTCCCCTCAGTCCGGGCCCAAGCTTGAGCTTGCCCCAGTCCCAAGAGCAAGTCGCGTACGCCGCGTAAGTATGCTCAGTCATGCGATTCGCGTGGCTGGCCGCACGGTCCAGCTCGAAGCTATCTCCCTCCGGGTTGTACCATAGTACTCGGGGACTCTGCGTGCTCACGTGGTTCCGGTTCTGGATACCGGCATCGAGCCGACTCCCCTCTCGCAGCGGGAGTGTGTATTCGAGGCTCAGATTCAGGTTACTGCTGGGTCCACCTTCGTCGGAGATTCGCCCGTCGGTCAGGACGCCGGTCGAGTCCAGTTCGTCGTATCCAGACCGGGAGTCATCGCGGCGGTTCGTGAAGTCTGCGTGCGCGCACAATTCGTGCCCGGTTGTGTCGAAGCTGTGTACGTGGTCGGCCATCACGAAGTAGACCTCGCCAGCGCTCCGAGTTGTCCTGATTGTCGAGTATTGACGGTCGCTGTCGCCCGGCAGGTGGAGATCGGTCTGCGAAGCCGTACGGACGCTTCCTGAAGCTAAAGCTCCGTAGCGCCCAACCAGACTCACTTTGTCTCGCGGGCTTGGCCTCAACTCCATTCCGGCTTGCACGTTTCCTGATTGCTGACGACTCGACCTCGACCCCACTGACGAGATCACGAGCGTATCTGCAGGGCCAAACGTCCTGTTCTCCCACTCGTCATCAGACCGGAACTCGCCGCGTGTGAACCCGCCTCCGGCGAAGATGTCGGCTATGCGCGAACGGAGGCCGAGCAGAACGCTGCCGCTGGCCCGGAGCCTTGTGTCTAGATTCAAGGTACCGAGCGCACTGAGAGCACGCGCCTTACGTTTCTTCAGGACGAGGTTCACTATGCCGCGAGATCCTTCCGGACTGTACTTCGCCGAGGGATTGGTGATGATCTCGATTTTGTCAATACTCGAGGACGGCATCTGCTTGAGCGCCTGGCTTGGATCGAGAGGCGAAGGGCGCCCGTCGATGAGCAGGGTGAAGCCTTCGCCACGCAAGAGCACGCTGCCGTCTGGCTCAACCTTGACCGAGGGCACCTGCTCCAGCACTTCTACCGCCGTCGCGCCTGCCCGGACGGGGAGCTTGCTGACGTCAATCACCCTGCGGTCGGCCTCATACGTCACTGCCGGCGCTCGGGCGGTGACCTCCACGCCCTTCACAGGCAGCAACTGCTGCTTCAGCACTAGCTTCCCGAGGTCGAGAGAAGTGTCGGACGCGGCTAAGAGAACCGGGACCCGTTCCGTCGCGAAACCGATGGCAGAAACGACTAGCGAGTACCTCTTGGTGTCCCGGACTTCGATGCGGAACATGCCTCTGTCGTCGGTCGCACAGCCCGTGATCTGGTTGCTGTCTGTCGCAAGATACAAGACGACGTTCGCGTTCGCTATGGGCCTGGCGCTGTCGGCATCAAGAACCTGACCGGCTATTTCGCCTGCTTGCGACCCGGCAGCTACCAGTACAAGGAAGAGCACGACGCCAAAGGTATTTCTCATCTATTCGAGGGATCCACCCGGTCTGCGGAATCCGCGGGCGCCGACGGTCCGGCGTAAGTCGCTTCGTCAATGTCCGATGCGACTGCCGGATGAGCCGGTAGCGTGGCGCCAGCCAGCGATGCCTCGGAGCGGTCATTCTTGAGGTCGAGTACGCCAAAAAGCAGCAGGGCGTACGCTATCCACCTCGTCCATGCATGGAATTGAGCCACCGGCATGTAAGTGTTCATGAGGACCCTGTAGCCACCGAAAAGATGGTGGCGAGACAGCAGCAGAACCAATTGGTGGTGGACCATCGGTACGCAGAGCAAGATGCCCGAGCCGACCATCAACCAGAACCAGACACGGCTGCGCCCGAACTGCGGTACAGCAAGAACGATTCCAACTATCCCGAGGATGAAGTTGCAGAGCAGTGTAGCGCTGAAGAACCCCATGTTCTCAGGTGTTCTCCTCGGAATTCCGACGTCCCTTGACCGCCTGACCCGCTGAACGAGGCAGCCGCCTCCCCCTTCGGCGTAGAGTGGCCACCCGAGGGTTGGTCGGCACTGAAACCAACTGGCAATTACGATGGGCGGCCGCGTTCTCCACAATCTCAGCTAAGCTCACCCGGAGTCCTTGGCGCAGCTGAATAGACATGGCTGCTAGTCTAGGGCAACTCACCTTGTGGTCAAGCCAGCGGGTCCTGCATGCTGACGTCGCCTCCGGGCAATCGGAGGCGCAGCAATGAGAAGAAAGTGAGCCACTTGCGCTAGCCCCGGCGCGGCGGACCTGGGCGGAATCTGCCGACACTCTTTGTCTGCAAGGCCTGGTGGTTTCGCTCCATGATGGACGCGTACATCTCCAAGCCCTCGTGGAACTTCCATAACGCCAGCACGCACATCTCGTTCTTGCGCTCCATGTCGAATGAACGGCCCTTGCGGCAGGAGCCGTAGCACAGGTCGCACAGCCTCTGCGCCCAACATCCGACGCAATAGGGTCTGGATTCCGTAACGTATCGGTCGATTAAGTCTCGCGCGGCCTGAAGATCGAAGCCAGTATCGACATCGCCCAGTCTAAAAACGTCGCCCACCCTCTCACAAGGCGAGTAACGCCCGTCCACATGTACAAAGAGCCTGCTGGCGCCAGGGTAGCAGGTGCCGTTGGGTGGAGCATAGTCACCCAATCTGCAGTTCAATCTGCTATCTATGCGCATGATCATTTTGTCGAAGAACGATGCCTCGAGCTGTGTGGGACTTGTCCCTGACGCCACACGTGAGACGTAGTCAAGCTTCAGGTCCTCACGCTGCTTGGTCTGCTGCTCGGTGTAGACACCCGACACGCGAAATAGGTTCGTATCGAACGGAGCTACGTAAGTAGCGATCGTTCTGTGTCCCTGTACGAGTGCCTCGCTCTCGAAGAAGTCGTTGATCTCAGCTAGGTCCGAGCCAGGTCCCACGGTCGCGGCGAAACTAACCTGGCTTGTGTAGTAGTCTGGCGCCAGATCTCGCAACGTCGTGAGGTTCGCCAGGACAACGTCGAATGTTGGCGAACCGTCCTCGAAGGTCCGGAATCGGTCGTGGATGTGCCGGGGTCCATCCAGACTGACTTGGAGCGCGACATTCTTCTCGGCCATGTGTGCGGCGACATCTTTCCGGAGCAGTGTCCCATTCGTGACGACCTTCACATACCACCTGACTTCTTTGTCCCGGCGGATCTCGTCCACAATTCGCTTTATCGCTCCGGCGTGCAGCAGTGGTTCTCCTCCGTAGAAGGACACGAATCGTTCAGGATCGTCCTCGGTGGCTAGTGCGCGTGTGCGAATGTGCTGCAGCGTTTTCTTCATCGCTGTCTCGCTCAGCGCCAACGAAGCATGAGTCCTCTCGTACGGGTATGTGCCGGAGTACACGCAGTAGGTACACCGGAGATTGCACTGCGCAGTGACCTCAAAGACCACCTTCTTGGGTCCCATATCGTAGACCGCTCGCAACGCTTCAGCATCCTCATAGCCGATCATCCGGCTTGGTCGAGAGTCGAGCAGCAACCCTGCCTTCTGTTGCTGCTCGATCGAGCCGATGGCCAGAGCAACGTTGTCTGCCCCGTAAGTGGGTGCCCACCTGCTCACAATGTCAGCGGTGTGAATAAGTCCGAAATCATCAATCACATCGTAGACCACGTTGTCAAGAAGAAGAAAGCTATTGGTGTTAACGTCATAGCAGTACGGTCTGCCGCTTTGACTCCGGAACTTGCGGACGAATGGTGAAGCCACAGGGGCGACTCACGCGCGGGCCGGGGCCGGCGCGTGAGTCGCGTCGATCCTCGTACGCACCCCTGCAGGGAGAGACGTCATCAGTTCGAGACTAGGGCCTAGTATGGACCAACGACGCTATCATTCGGCAAGTGCGTGCTATTGTAGGCGTAGCCGCCATGCCACTCGTCGGTCCCGCTATGGCCCCCGCCACCATTGGGGTCATACCAGCTGCAGTCGCAAGCCCAACCGCAGCAAGGCCTGGGAGGACCGGGGTAGATATCGTCTGGCGTTGCCGTCCCGCCCCAGTTCTGTTTGGTGATCATGCGGTCTCCTTTCTAGTTTGTTCGTATTCGCTATTCCTAATCCGATGACTGACGTCCATCTGGACGCCAGTGATCCCCTTAGCGCATGTACACCTCCCAGGGGCGCGTGCCCCGTGGACCCATCGCGGAGGTTGGACGCCTCTCCATTGATCATGCGAATCCTCTCATTGCTCTTCGCCCCCGCTGACGCCGGGTATCGTTGAGACGGCGCTTCTCGGAACGCGGCAAACCTCAAGCCGCCCATCGCGCCCGGACCGGGAACTCTTAGATTGTTGAGGGAAGAATGCTCTGTCTGTCTGTCTGTCTGTCTGTGCAGGAGATGTGCCGGCTCGACGCTGGCCGCTCGCGCGCCAGGCCGAGCGATTCACTAGTTGCCGTCGTGTGGACGACCGGCTCCCGCATGACGCAATTGTGACCAAGTGGTTTCGCTTGTCAAGTTCTGCATGCTACTCCGCACTCTGCGTTCCGACGACTAGCCCCCGAATTCCATCAGGCGCTCGCACGGGGTGGAGGATCGGCAGGCCCGCATGTTTGAGGGCAAAGGGCCAACTTCGCTCCATCCTCGACTAGGTCTTCACTGTCGATAGAATGGCTGTGGAACGATGTCAGTCTCGATGAAGCAGCCATGGAACGGTAACGATTTCTCCGAAGTACCGGGTCGTGATTCCCAAGCGGCTGCGGCGGAAGCTGGGGTGGTGTCCGGGGCCGAAGGTGCAGGCCATCGCCTACGAGAACCGAATCGAGCTTGTGTGCCGCGAGGCTTGACAGCAAGCTTCATTCGCGCTAGAACAATCATATGCTGACCTCCTACATACGCGCTGCCATGAGCAGGGCGCGCTATGAGATTCTCCCCGATGACAAGACCTACTACGGCAAGATAGACGCGTTTCATGGCGTGTATGCCAACGCCGCGACCCTGGAAGGTTGCAGGGAAGAACTCGAGAGCACGCTCGAAGACTGGATTCTCTTCCGCGTCTCGCGGAATTTGCCTCTCCCGGAAATCGACGGTCTAAGGCTCGAAGTCGCCGAAGTAGCCTGATGCCGGTCTTCGGCCCGGTCAAACGGCGCGACTTGATCGCCAATCTGCGACGACTGAGTTTCAGCGGACCCTATTCCGGCGGCAAACATGAGTTCATGCAGAGAACCCAGGTGTCGGTCGCGCTTCCGGACCCACACCAATCCGACATCGGACGTGAACTCCTGGTTCGCATCTTGCGAGAGGCCGGCGTTTCTCGGGAAGAGTGGGAGCGACTCTAGAAAATCACACGACGAGATGTCCTAGTTTGACTCCCTGACTTCCTCTTCTATAATCACCGCACGCTGGCTGACTGCTAACGGCTGACTGCGACAGCCGGATGCGGTAAGCACGCCGGGGTGGTGGAATTGGCAGACACGCATGGTTGAGGGCCATGTGCTTAACGGCATGCAGGTTCAAATCCTGTCCCCGGCATTTTCCGTAACCACAGATGAACACGGATGGACACTGATAGGAAGGTGCTCCACGAAGATATCACCAAGGACATAATCGGCGCAGCATTCGACGTTCACAACGCGCTTGGCTGCGGTCTGCTCGAAAAGGTCTACGAGAACGCGCTCGCCCACGAGCTGGCCCTGCGCAGACACGTAGTCACCCCCCAAAGGGAGTTCAAGGTTTTCTACAAAGACAAGGAAGTCGGGGTCTACTACGCCGATCTCGTGGTCGACGACAAGGTAGTTGTGGAAGTGAAATCGGCCGGCGACCTCGCGGACGTCCACCGCGCACAGGTTCTCAACTATCTCAGGATATCCGGCATCAGAATCGGTCTGCTGCTGAACTTCGCCAAACCCAAGCTCAAGTTCGAGAGGCTGGTCGTTTGACCTTCGGAGCCAACTCTATCTGCGTTCATCTGTGTCCATCCGTGGTTCACTGATGTCCCGGGTCCTCATCCTTCTTCTCGATGGCGTCGGGTGTGGCGAGTTGCCGGACGCGGACAGGTACGGAGACAAAGGGTCGAATACTCTCGCCAATCTAGCCAAAGTCGTCGGCGGGCTGACCCTACCGAATCTTGCTCGGCTCGGCCTCGGCAACATCATCCCAATCCAAGGCGTCCCAGCGCAGGCGAAGCCGGAGGCATGCTTCGGAAAGATGGCCGAGCAGTCAGCGGGAAAGGACTCGACGACCGGTCACTGGGAGATTGCCGGACTCATAACCAGCGAACCATTCCCGCTGTTCCCGCACGGGTTCCCGCGTGAGTTCATAGCCGCCATCGAGAAGGCGATCGGCCGAAAGACCATCGGCAACAAGGTGGCATCCGGCACCGAGATAATCAAAGAACTGGGAGAGGAGCACTTGAAGACGGGATGCCCTATCGTCTACACGTCAGCGGACAGTGTGCTGCAGATTGCCTGCCACGAAGACCTTGTCCCGCCTGACGAGCTGTATCGTATCTGCCGGGAGGCCCGGCGTCTATGCACCGGCGCCTACTGCGTTGGCCGCGTCATCGCCCGTCCGTTCGCCGGCAAGCCGGGCTCGTTCAAACGCACGACTCGCCGCAGGGATTTTTCCTGCGCCCCGCCTCAGCCCACGCTGCTCGACAATGTGAAGGAAGCTAGCCTCGCGGTCGTAGGGATCGGCAAGGTCGACGACCTTTTCGCGGGCCGAGGCTTCACCGAAAACCACCATTCAGTGGTCAACTCCGAATGCCTGCGACTAACCGTCGATACGCTGGACAAGGCAAAGACCGGTCTTGTCTTCACTAACCTCGTTCAGTTCGACATGGACTGGGGACACCGAAACAACCCTGCCGCCTTTGCGGCCGGTGTCACAGAGTTCGACGACTTCCTGCCCGACATCCTTCGGCGCCTCGATAGAAACGACCTGCTATTCATCACCGCTGACCACGGCAACGACCCGACCACGACTTCGACCGACCATTCCCGTGAATACGTTCCACTGCTGGCTCTAGGCCCCGGCTTCAAGCAGGGCATCAACCTCGGCACGAGGCCGACGTTCGCCGACCTTGGCCAGACTGCTGCCGAGTTCCTCAAAGTGAAACCGACTCTGCACGGCACGAGCTTCCTGAAGGAGATCAAACCATGACCAAGCAACTTCAGTCACGTTTGTTGCATCAGGCCAGAGCCGCGGCGGCCAGGGCCTATGCGCCGTTCTCGAATCTCAAGGTTGGCGCGGCGGTACTGACCGCCAAGGGTCGTATCTTCTCCGGCTGCAACGTCGAGAACAGCTCGTATGGCCTGACGGTCTGCGCCGAACGGGTGGCAGTCTTCAAGGCTGTCTCGGCAGGGCGACGCGACATCCGAGCCATGCTCGTCTACGCAGACACGCCGAAGCTCACGCCGCCGTGCGGAGCTTGCCTGCAGGTGATCACGGAGTTCTCCGAGAATCCGGAGGTCGTCCTTTCGAACGGACATTCGGCCAAGACCTACAGACTGAAAGAGCTGTTGCCGCTGGGATTCCGGCTGTAGTCGAGCTTAGGACGCCGTCCGTTTCCTCGGCGGAAACGGTCATGTCTCGCGTCGCTAGCTGATCCGGTCGAGGCCGTGCATGTACGACCTCAAGACCTCAGGGACTGCAACCGTGCCGTCCGACTGCTGATTGTTTTCCAGCACCGCAACGAATACTCGGGCCATCCCGAAAGATGAACCGTTGAGAGCGTGCGGAAAGAACGTCTTGCCGTCTCTGCCTTTGACTCGGATGCCGCCTCGACGAGTCTGATAGTCCTCACAGGCGGAAATTGACGATACCTCGAGCCAGCGTTCCTGCCCCGCCGCCCACGCTTCAAGGTCATAGGTCTTCGCCGACTGGTGCGCCATGTCCCACGCCGCCAAGCGCTTGACGCGGTAGGGAATACCGAGGTCACGCAGCAGGCTCTCCGCCTCCTGCCTCATCTCCTCGTGCGCTTCGTAGGTCTTCTCAGGATGCACGATGCGCACCAGCTCCACTTTGTCGAACTGGTGGACCCGGATCATGCCGCGAACGTCCTTGCCATAGGAGCCGGCTTCGCGCCGGAAGCAGGGCGTGTACGCAACGTACTTGAGTGGCAGTTGTGATTCCTGCAGGGTCTGGCCACGGTGGTAGTTCACCAGTTGCGGCTCGGCCGTGGGCACGAGATACAAGTCATCCTGGGTCTTGTACATCTCTGTCTCGAGGTGCGGTAACTGCCCGGTTGCTTCGAGTGTCGCCGCATTAGCGAGAATCGGTGGAGCGATTTCGATATACCCGTGGCGCCGCACGTTGGTATCGAGCAGGTAGTTAATCAGGGCCCGCTCCAGCAGCGCTCCTTGCCCCTTGAACACAACGAACCTGGACCCGGCCAGCCGGGACGCGGCCTCAAGGTCGATGACACCCAGCGCCTCGCCCAGGTCCCAATGCGCGAGGGGCTTGAACTCGAACTTGCGCGGCTCGCCCCATTGCCCGACGATCTCCTCTTCGGCAGTCACCGAGGAGTGTACGACGTTGGGGAGCTGCCTTGCCAGCTCGGCCTGCTCTGCCTCGATGCGGGCCACGTCGGCGTCCAGTCGCTTCACCAGGTCGGAGACCTCGCGTGCCTCTGCCATCTCGGCAACGCACTCCCGCTTCTCCTTCTTGGCCAGTCCGACGGCCTCGGAGACCTGCTTCTGACGGTGGCGCGCCTCGTCACGGTCCTTAGACAACCTCCGACGCTCGGCGTCGAGTTCCAGTATCCGCTCGATGTCGAGCGGGCTGCGGCGCAGGGCGAGTAACCGCCGTGCCTCGTCCGGGTTCTCGCGTATCAGCCTGATATCCATGGGTGGATTCTAGAGGAAAGTGGCCCAGTGTTCCAGAAAGCCTGTTCGGACTGGGTACAGGCACGGTTTTCCTCAGAGGAAAGCCGTGCCAGCCCGCTGCGAGACCTATTGACCACTTGCCTGCTGCCTGACGGCTTTGACCAGAAGGTCGTACTCGATGTTGACCTTGTCACCGGGGCGGCGGTGCTTCAGGTTCGTATTCTCCCATGTATGGGGAATGATGTTGACTGCGAACTCACCCGGCCGCAGAGACGCGACCGTCAGGCTGACGCCGTCGACGCTGACCGAGCCCTTCTCGACAATGGGCCGCGAGCGACGCCGGTCGGTCTCAATCGCGAGCGTCCAGTGGCCCGAATGACGCTCGATTCTGCGGACCTTCGCGACCTCGTCAACGTGACCTTGCACGAAGTGGCCGCCCATCCTGTCCCCTGCGCGCAACGCCCGCTCCAGGTTCACGCAATCGCCTGTCTGCAGGTGACCGAGTGTTGTTGTCTGCAGGGTCGAGGCAACTGCCTCGACGTCAAAGCTCTTCTTGCCGGACTTGGTGACCGTCAGACAGCAACCATTGACCGCCACGCTCTCGCCGTCCGTCAGCTCACTGGCGAACGCGGCATCGAGCGTGAATACGCGGTTGCCTTGCCGCGGCGCAACTCGCTCGATTCGGCCAACGGTCTCAATCAGTCCGGTGAACATAACCCTCAGTGAGGAAGTCCGCGTCCAGACAGCGATGCTCAACTCGCGCGAGTTCGATGGGCTGCCCGTGCGGCCGCGGCGTAATTCCCGCGGTGAACAGCTTGCCCGGGCCCAGCATCTTCGGCGACTGGAATACGTACATCTTATCGATTATGTCAACCTCCAGCGCCGACGATGCAATGGTCGCCCCTCCCTCAATCAGCACGGTCTGTATCCGTCGGCGATGCAGCTCGCCAAGTATTTCGGACCAGTTCAGGAGCCCGTCCACGCTCTTGCCGACGCGGATGACCTCCACGTTCCTTGCCCAGAACCGCTGGGCCATCGCCGCGTCGCGGCTCGCTGTAAAAACGAGAACGGGTCCCGCCTCCGCAAACAATCGGCTCTTCAGCGGGGTCGAAAGGTTGGAGTCGAGAATCACGCGTATGTATTGCCCGGGCGTTTTCACGCGGCGGGTCAGGCGGGGGTTGTCGGCTATCACCGTGTTCACGCCAACGACAATTGCGTCTGCGTCGAGGCGCAATTCGCGTCCGAGGGCCCGGGCCTTCGGCCCGGTGATCCACTTAGAGTGCCCGGCGGCATCGGCAACCATGCCATCGAGCGTGGCCGCGACCTTGAGAATCACGAAGGGGCGATGCTTCCGGAGGGAGGTGAAATAGCCTTCGTTCAGCCGCCGCGCTTCCGTGGCCAGGAGGCCGACTGCGGTCCTGATGCCGGACGCCCGCAGCAAACGCATGCCATTGCCGTTGACCCGCGGATTGGGGTCCAGCGTGGCCGCAACGACTCGCGTGACTCCAGCAAGCAGGACCGCGTTCGTGCAGGCCGGAGTCTTGCCATAGTAACAGCATGGCTCCATTGTTACGTAGAGTGTGGCGCCGCGAGCCTTTGTTCCCGAGTTGCCGATGGCCTCGACTTCAGCGTGCGGCCCGCCAAAACGGCGGTGCCAGCCACGACCCATGACCTTGCCGTTCTTGACGAGGACGGCGCCGACCATCGGGTTGGGCGAAACCCGACCGCGGCCTCGCCTCGCCAAGTCGAGCGCCTCGGCCATGAAATCTGCTTCTTTCACGCGCCTATCATAGAAGCACGCTTGATGTTGTCAAGAAACCAACCACTCCGCGAACCGGGCCAACTGTCTGTCGGCAGACGACCCGGGCTGACCCTTGCCTTCATGAGTGTCATTGGTCACTGGTGTTTGGGAATTGGGCCGCAAGGTGGGTCTGCCTTGCGGCTATGAGTAGTCTACCCGGAAATCCTCGTATTCCTGTCGGTAGTCACACCACTCGGTCACGACTTCCGTCACCTGCGCGCCGGACGGGCCTCTGTGCAGTCGCTCGACCAACTGCTCCAGCTTCGACCTGTCGCCCTCGGCTTCGACTTCCACGCGCCCGTCGAACAGGTTCCGCACGCGGCCGCGTAGACCGAGCTGGTTCGCCTCGCGTTGGACGAACCGGCGGAAGAACACGCCTTGAACGACGCCGGATACTGCCGCGTGCAGCGTCGCTCGGCTCGCCGGGTCTGCCACGACTGAAGATAGGCTAAGGCAGTGTGATGTCAAGCCGGCCGCCGGTGTGGATAAGCGGTTCGTAACCTGGGCATGGGTGGTCGCAAAGTCGTGTTTGGATTGGCCTGCGGATGTGCCATTCCGGTGCGTAACCGGTTGGCAACCGGTGGCGAGCCTGCTGACAACTTGACTAGCCCGAACCTCGGTCTATAGTCAATGTGGACCAACCTATGAGGAAACTGCCACAACTCTGCCTGACCGGTATCGCGCTCCTGGCGGTCGTATCCGCGGCTCGGGCGCAGTTCGTCGCCGAAACCATCGGGTTCACGAGTCGCGACCGTCAGATGTACGGCCCGGCGGTCCGTTTCATCGCTTTCGATTCGTTGTCCGGTACTCACGCGGTATGGCGCGACGGCTACGGTTCCATCCGGTACAACTTCCGGCCAAACGGCGACGGCTGGCGCTTCCCCGGCGGATTGGTCGTCAATTCCGAACCGCGAGCCCTCGGCTCGATGGACATCAACGTCATCCGCGGCAGTGCCATGATTTCCGCCAGCCACCTGGAACGGGATACTTTTGTCCTAACGCGGCTGGTGGACAGCGGCGCGGGAACCGGCGTCTTCCGCGAAGAGCGGGCCGGCACGAACTGCCGTTACACGCTCATCGGTGCGGCCAACTTCGGCTTCTACAAGTTCGCGGCGCTGAGCGAAGACTCGCTCATCTACCGCGCTCCCTCCCGGGCCATAACTATCGGCCATGTCGGTGCCTTCCCGGCGTTCAACCTGGCAGTATCCAAGCAAAGCGGCCAGTACGGCTACATCTGGGCGGAAACCGAAAGCATCGACCGCGGCACGCTCTTCCTCCGGGAAACGCCTAACAATGGCGCAAACTGGTTCGCAGCGTCCCGGCTGTCGGACTCAGTCCCGTCTGCCTTGTCTCGTTCGCTCCTGTCCGGCTGCGCGACCTACGACACGAACCGCATTAACCTGCTCGCCGACCTGTACGACGGCAGCGATGTGCTTCACTCCCAAATCTGGCACTATTCCAGCTACCCAGAACCCCGTTGGCGCCCGGTGCACGACTACGCGTGCCCGACTGGAACCCGAATCGGCGACGCGGCGCTCGCGGCCGACCGGCCCAGCGTCGGCATGAACCGTGATTCGGACGAACTCTATGCGGTCTGGGAGCAATTCGACCCTGACAATGTCGATCCGATTACCGGTCTCTGCCGCGCCGACATCTGGGCTGCCCGAACCGGCGGCGCCGCTCACAACTGGAGTCCGGCAATGCGCCTGACCGAGCCGGACAGCATGAGCAAACGCTTCCCGTTTCTGGCCGAAGTGGTTAACGACACGCTCCACATCATCTACTTCGCGGACCAGGTTGCCGGGTTCTCGGAGCTGGGCGAGGGGCCGCAGACCACCAATGCGGTCGTCTATCTGCGGGTGCCGGTTGATGGGTTGCCCTCGGGGATTGAAGAAAGCAGGAAGTTGCCGGTGTGCAGACCATCGCTCAATGCCCACCCCAACCCGTTCCAGGGAACGGTGACCATCTGCCACTCCGACTCATCACTCATCACTCATCACTCCCCGCTTGTCGTCCGCGTCTACGACGCCTCGGGCTCCGTCGTATATTCGTCATTAGAAACTCGTCATTCATCATTCCAGCTTGACCTGGGGTCAATGCCGGCGGGTGTCTACTTTGTGGCCGCCGGAACCGCCTCCTGCCGCATCGTGAAGGCACCTCGCCTATCCGCGGATTGACTGTCCGGCTATTCCTGCTATCCTCTGTGCAAGTCTAGTATCGCCAAGGAGGACAATTGGCCAAACATTGCGAGATTTGTGGTAAGGTCGGCGTGGTCGGCTCGAACATCAGCCATGCCCACAACGTGACCAAACGAACCTGGGAGCCCAACCTGCAGCGCGTCCGGGCCAAGGTCGACAACGAGAACAAGCGCATCTGGGTCTGCACTCGCTGCTTGCGCTCAGGCAAAGTCGTGAAGGCATGAGGGTCTAGGGACCGGGGACTAGGGTTCGGGTGCCAAACCCTGACGCCAGCCCCCAACCCCTGACCCCTCTTCTGAGGAGGTCTCTTGAAGTGTCTCATAACCGGCATCACCGGTTTTGCCGGCAGCCACCTGGCCGAGTATCTCCTGTCGCGCGGAGACTGCGAAGTGCATGGCACGATGCGCTGGCGCTCGCGGACGGAGAATATCAGCCATCTCGGTAATCGAATAACAACCCATGCCTGCGACATCCGCGACGCGACCGCGATGTACGAACTCATCCGGGACGTGAGACCGGACCGGGTCTACCACCTTGCCGCCCAGAGCTATGTGCCGATGTCCTGGGTCGCCCCGGCCGAGACCTTCACGACCAACGTCATCGGACAGACCAACATCTTCGAGGCAATCCGCGCCGTCGGCTGCCCGACGCGGGTGCAGATTGCCTGCTCCAGCGAGGAGTACGGCATGGTGCTGCCCGCGGAAACGCCGATAAAGGAAACCAACCCGCTCCGGCCGCTCTCGCCATACGCCGTGAGCAAGGTCGCCCAGGACCTGATGGGCTACCAGTACCATCAGAGCTACGGCATGCACATCGTCCGCACCCGCGGATTCAACCACACCGGCCCGCGTCGCGGCGACGTCTTTGTCACCTCCAACTTCGCCAAGCAGATTGTTGACATAGAACGCGGCAAGCAGGAGCCGGTAATCTACGTCGGCAACCTGAACGCGGTGCGCGACTTCACCGACGTGCGCGATACGGTGGTTGCGTACTACCTCGCGCTTGAGAAAGGGAAGCCGGGTGACGCCTACAACGTCGCGACGGGCAAAGGCTACAAGATAAGCGAGATGCTCGACATCCTCTTGAGCTTCTCGAAGGTCAAAATCGAGACCCGGCCCGACCCAAAGCGGATGCGGCCGAGCGACGTCGAGCTCCTGCTCGGGGACGCGACCAAGCTCCGCCAGGAAACCGGCTGGGAACCCAGATTCAAGTTCGAGCAGACCGTGAAAGACCTGCTCGACTACTGGCGCAGCCGATAGCACCGAAGCCAGGATAGTGCAGAAGTCAGAGATCAGAAACCAGAATTCAGAGAGTCCGGAAGTTCTGCATTCTGGTGTCTGCGTTATGACTTCTGATTTGTTCGTTTGAGCAGTTTGAGCCGAATTCTCGTCACCGGCATCGAGGGCTTCGCGGGCGGCCACCTCGCCCGCCATCTTGCATCCTCCGGCTACGCCGTCTTCGGCCTCCATTGGGCTGAAGCTCCTGCCGGGCTTCCGGGCGAGCTTCACAAAGGCGATGTCTGTGACTTCGAATCCACGCGCTCGCTCCTTGAACAGACGCAACCCGATGGCATCATCCACCTGGCAGGACTCAGCTCGGTTGCCCTCTCCGAGTCGCACCAGATGACCACCTATGAGGTGAACGCGCTGGGCACGCTCAAGCTGCTGGAAGCCGTTCGCCAGCTCCGGCTCAAGTGCCGTATCGTCCTCATATCCTCGGCCGATGTCTACGGTCGCTCGAACGTCGGCCGCCCACTAACCGAAGACCTGCCGTCTCTGCCACTAAGCCCGTACGCCCTGAGCAAACACATGACCGCCGAGGCCGGCCTCTTCTACCATCGCGCGTTCGGGCTCGACACGGTCGTCCTGCGGCCGTTCAGCCATACCGGTCCGGGCCAGACGACGGCCTTCGTCTTTCCCAAGGTCGCGAACGCCATCGCCCGCGTAGAAAAGGGGAAACAGGACTCGGTCATCGAGATGGGCGACCTCAGCATCAGGCGCGACTACACCGACGTACGGGACGTTGTACGGGCCTACCTGCTTGCACTAGAACGCTGTGCTCCCGGCGAGACCTACAACGTCACCTCGGGCAAGCCACTCATGATTCAGGAAGGCGTGGACTTCTTGCGCAGCCTTTCCCGCGTGCCGGTGCAGATAAGGAGCTCGGCCGCCAAGTTCCGGCCCCACGATATCCCGCTTCTAACCGGCGACCCCTCGAAGTTCATGGCCGCAACCAACTGGAAGCCGGAAATCCCCTTCACCCAGACCCTCTCCGACCTGCTGGACTACTACCGCAGCGTGTAGGACACAAGTCCTAAGTCCTAATGGCGAAGGACTAATCAACCTGGAAATGACCAAGTCCCAACCCGTATCTGGCCGCGGGTCACTTCCTCGTTGGTCATTAGTTAGGAATCAGGAATTGGCAATTAGACATTCCCTCACCGCATGAAGCTCTCAGTCATCGTTGTCACCTGGAACTCCGCCGCGGATATCGACGCCTGCATCGACGCCATCAACTACGGCGAGGAGTTCGAAGTCATCGTCGTCGATAACGCCTCCAGCGATGCAACGGTCGAGAATCTCCGACGTCACCATCAACTGAGACTCATTGAGAACCAGCGGAATCTCGGCTACGCCGCTGCCAATAACCAAGGCATCAAAGCCGCGACCGGCGAGTACATCCTGCTCCTGAACCCGGACACCCGCGTCGAACTTGGTGCGCTCGATGCTCTATCCCGCTATCTGGACGAACACCTCGAAGTCGGCGCGGTCGCGCCGCGGCTGGTCAGCCCGGACGGCAAGACCCAGTTCTCCATCCGCTCCTCCCCCACCTCCGCCTCTCTCTTCTGGGAACTCACCGGCCTCGCCCGACTCTTCCCGAAGAGCCGCGTCTTCGGCCGCTGGAAGATGAAGTACTTCGACTACGAGAGTACCGCCGAGGTCGAGCAACCGATGGCCTCCTGCCTGATGCTTCGCAGGACCGTCCTCTCCGGCGGGGACATGACCCAATTGTCCCCAATTGGGATCGTGTCCCAAGCCGGCCCAAGAACATCAACCGGCGTGATGGACGAGCAGTTTCCGATGTTCTACAACGACGTTGACCTCTCCAAGCGCATGGCCGACGCCGGCTGGAAGACGGTCTACATTCCCGATGCGCGCGTGGTCCATCGCCACGGCGCGAGCACCAGACAGGTACGAGCGAAGATGATCCGCGAGTCCCACCGCTCTGCCTTCCGCTACCTCCGCAAGCACGACCACTCCGGCCTCTTCTGGCTCAAGGCCATCGTCCTGCTCCCGCTCTTCGAGGTCACAAGTCTCCTGCGCGTGATTGCGCACCGTCTCCGCCGTCGGGAATCTGACCGGGCTTAGGCCTACCCCATTTCGCTCCTCAGTTGGCGACAAACGGCAAGGCGGGGCAGGTTCGTCCCTGCCCCGCCGTCCAACAAGGCGACCCCTACCTGACCAGCAGCATCCTCTTCTGCGCGATCCTGCCGTTCGACCTCAGAACGTAGAAGTACGTTCCCGCTGCCACGCTCCGCCCGTGTAGGTCCGTACCTTTCCACACGACTGAGTAGTATCCCGGCTTCTGCACGGACTGAACCAACCTTGTGACGGTCCTGCCCGTAACGTCGTAGATGCTGAGTTCGGTTAGCGAAGAAACCGGCAGCGCGTATCGGATGGTTGTCATCCTGCCGAACGGATTCGGCTTGTTCTGATCAAGCGCGAAAGCCCTGGGCAAGCTGCTCACTTCCTCAACACCGCTCAGGGACTTGATGCGCGTGCGCACACGTCCGATCTGCTTCTGCTTCTTGTCCCCCGGCGCCAGTGCAGCGCCCTCGCTGGTGATCTCGTAGATGATGTACTGGCAGTCCGGAGACCAGCAGGGATTCTCGCGACACGCGGTCGCGCTGTTCAGCGCCACTTCGGCCATGGCGCTGTTGGTGTCCTTGTAGCACACCTGGCTGAACTCGCTGGAGCCCGTTGAATCGACCGGCCACCTGGTGTACGCGACGTACTGGCCGTTGGGCGAGAATACGGGCGTCTCGCAGTTGCACGTACCGTCGGTGATTCTCGTTTCCTCTGTTCCGTCTGTACGCATCCTGTACACCTGCCAGTAGCCGGATTCGTCCAGCTTCTGATAAGTCAGCCACTGTCCGCTCGGAGATACATCCATGCAGGTGTTGTCACCGTAATCTGACGTCAGCCATGTCTCCTGCCCGCCCGCGAGCCTAGAAAGCTGATACACCTCTCCTTTCAGTCTCGCGCATGCGAACGCGGAGCCGCTGATCGGATGTGGCTCAAGGTACTCGCCGTCTCCCGGCGTCAAGCAGGAGTCTCCGGTGCCGTCCGGACGGACCCTATGCACGTGGTGAGTATGGACGCTCGGATCCCACTCCTGGTACAGCACCCACGAGTCGTCGGGAGTCACCTGCGGCTCAGCAGCAAGACCTTCAGCCAGTCTGATCGGAGGTGCGCCACTGGACACTTTGTAGACACCGTTATCCGCGGCCACAACGAGCCAGCTTCCGCTGTTGGCCCATTTCGGGGCATCACACGTAAGGCTATCGGAAACCAGCGTGATGGGCAGCCCGCCGATGGCCGGGATACGATAGAGGCCGATGCCGTCACTGGAGGAGTCGCACGCGGTGTACGCAATCCAAAGGCCGTCAGGGGAGTACTGAGGGTTGTACTTGTCGGTCGGGTCGTAGGTGAGCTGCTCGCCGGGATCCAGCCGATCGCCTGTGGTGTGGGCAGTCGTAGGCGGCGACGCCTTGGCCGGACCAGTTACCTTTGACCAATCATCGCTCGCGTCGAGGAGACCGTTGGGGGCCGGCGGCGAGTAGCGCCAGAAGCTGTGATTCCCTCCGATGCCTACCCCACCAAATACGGAGTGGTAGCAGTACGTGAGGCAGCCGCCATTCTCGACTTTCGCCGGCGCACGGTGCCTTCTATACCACCCTTCGTGGACCACGTCGAAGGCGTAGAAAGCCGTATCCTTGTTACCGAAGAACATGTATATCTTCTTGTTCAGGGAGTCGTACGCCATCGCAGCGCCCAAGTACACCGGAACCGGAGTCTGCGCCAGCTCGTGCCAGGAATCACCGTCCGGGTGATACCTGTAGAAGTCACAGGTCCTCCCCCCGCGCAGCGCATACAGGAGACCGTCGGCACAAACCAGGCGGCCGCCCTTCCCGATCGTTCGCGGCGTATGCTCGCGTTCTTGCCATCCAGACTGAACGTTGTAACGATAGAACTTGCTGTAGTAGTTGCTTCCCGCTCCTCTGAGGCAGTAGACTGAGTCAGTACCCAGGCAGGCCAGACCAGCGCCCCATCCCAGTTTGCCAGGAATGCTCTCCAGCGCAAACCACAGGTCATCCGTGATGGAATACCGATAGAAAGACCTGCTGCTCTTGCCGACTATAGCATACAACCAGTCACCGGTCCCCGGATACGCTAGCGCCGACCCGTCTATGAACTTCCAGATGTTGGTGCGTCTGGACTTCCACAGGTCCTCTGCGACGAGGTACTTGGCGAACGCGTACCCTTTCGTCTGACCGCCCTTGCCTGGACCGCAGTATATGCGATTCGAATCCACCGCTGCTATGCATGCCCCTGGCCTCATCCCGCCCCCGTAATAGACCGTGGCCTTCTCTATCCAGGTATCCTGAACAACGCTAAACTGCAGTGTCGCCGTGTCGTTCGTACGACACTCGTCGCCGCTGAGCGACGTGTAACACTTTGCCGTGTGTGGCCCGGGCAATAGGGTCCCGCAGGACTTGTACTCAAGCAACGTGTCGGCGTAGGGCTCCAGGCGCACCCACTCGTGCGGGACCCACTGTCCGTCGATATTCATGCAGACGTCCACGTCTTCCGCCTGCTTGCCGTGGTTCACAACATATACGCGCGGTACGATGGGCGTTCCTTGGGTGATAGCGCCGCACGGATAGGCGATCCCGTTAACAGCAACGTCGCGCGTGTGAATAGGGCTGGCCCAGATCTCGACATCGTCCACGCACCAACCTCGATCCGGCTGCACCCGGCCGTCATAGAACCACGCGATCCGAACGTCTCGTTTGTCGTCGGCCATAGGAATGGGAATGCTGGGCTCGGCGACGTGCGTGCCGACGCAGAGTTCCTGCCAGTTTGCTCCGTTATCCGTAGAAATCAGCACCTTCTTGATTCCCACTCCCGTGTCTAGCGTGCAGTAGGTGGACTGAAGCAGAACGCAGTTGACGCAGCCCGCCAGATTAATGCGGGGCGATATCATGCTGTCCCACGTGTGACCGAAGTTCTCTTGCCACGACAGGCAGGCATAGCCGGTCGAGTCGGCATACCACGGCCACGTACCCCCGATGTTCTCGTGCCAGCAGCAGATCCACTCGTGCCGAATCCGCCCGCCGTCGCCGGGCTGCATGCCCAAGCCTGCAACGGGCTGGCTGAATTGGTGGGTCCATGAGCTGTCAAATGCCATCTCGACGACGTCGTCCTTGTTCGTGCCTTGTGGATGCAGAACTTCGACCTTGGGGTGTCCCCGGTTTGATGGACAGTGGAAGTGGGTGTAACATCAAACCGGAGGTATCGATTGGATACAGCAGAGAAGAAGCCGCGGAAGACTTACACGCGTGAGTTTAAGATCGAAGCGG
>Ga0172371_10003538_pt1 | contig 24125 bp, 33 predicted proteins | sample Lak12m_FD_114543 | JGI IMG/M metagenome (GOLD analysis project Ga0172371, IMG submission 114543) | Freshwater microbial communities from Kabuno Bay, South-Kivu, Congo - kab_022012_12m | ecosystem: Environmental > Aquatic > Freshwater > Lake | place: Democratic Republic of the Congo: South-Kivu... | reverse complement strand
TTTGCTTTAATTGAACCTTGTCATATCTCAACATTGATAGTTCACATTGTAATTCATCGTTTTGTTTGTCAAGGCGTTCCCCCATTTCCGCACGTTCGCAGAGAAGGGCGAGGTCGGCGGCGTATAACTTATATTCCGCGTCTTTTATTTCTTCAAGTTTATCAAAGTTTTCAAGCCGTTCCTTGATGCTTGCGTTGTCCGTTTTCAATCCGTATTTCTGCAAGGTTTCGAGGGGGGTCATTTCGGTTCACTTGATTCTTCTGGCTCAAAAATCGCGCCAAGCAGATCGTCAAGCCGTTGGTGACCAATGATGGTCGTCAGCGTGTTGTTGGCGTTATCATATGCAACTAATAGTGTCGTTAGCGACACAACGATAGCGTCGCGCATTTGAACATAGGCATTGTCTTTTCTTGTCAAGCGCCCCATATACTGCGCCATTTTGCGAAGTTTCTTTTTGCAGTCGGTGCTGGTGTTTTCGTCAATCAGTTTCCGAGCAACAGATAGTTTCATTCCTTTTTCTCTCCTTCCGCTTCATTGATGATGTCCTCGAAAGTGGCATCAACAATTGAAGCAACGCTCTTTTGTAATTCTGTTTCTGGCATGGCTGCATAGCTCGCAGCCAATCTAGCTCTAACCGTATGAACGGCAGTTTTGTACCGTTGGCCTTGATTCAGATGCGCGCGAAGGTTTATGACATCGAGGTCACGAAGCATAACTGCTAACCGTCTAGATGAACTAACACCTAAAACCGCCGGTCGAAGCTGAGTTACAACTATCTTGTAATAATCATTCTTGTCCAATCGTTGTAAAGTACTTTCTGGATCAGTAAGAAATCCGTATTTTTTAAGTGATTCAGCCGCCGTTCTCATTTCAGTTCAGCCTTCTTTGCTTCTTCGGTGGCAAGATACAAACCGTTATACAGATTCATCAAAATAATGTCGATTTTGCCTTGACCGCCATCAGTCACTTTAGCGAAGTCGTACTTAACCGGTTTGAAGATCGGCATGATCTGTTTGTACAAATAACGAATAGCCGCATGATTAGCAACGGCAATTGGATTGTTGTCGCCACGTTCATGCAGCATTTCAGTTGAAACGTCGGAGTCACACCAGACCGTGACAATGAGTCTGTGAGCTTTAATCCAGAAGTTGACATATTGATTGAGAGTCATGACTGGTTGAAACTTGTCAAAGGTCCGATAGATGATGTCACTGATCGGACCTCTGTCGCAGATATAAATGGTTTTCAAGTCGAAAGCCATTTCCCAGAGTTTGCGGAACAAATCTTCGAGATTGAGTCGCTTTGGATTAGTCGGCCGAGTAGGTATCAACTCTTCGCCGTTCTCGACGATTCCAATGATGCCAAACTCTGTCCACTCATCCACCGTAGCATACAGTTGCTCGACGATCTTATGACGCAACGTGCTCTTGCCAGATGCATCAGCACCTTCGAGATAAATGATCATTCGACGACCTCCTCAATGAGAGCTTCTGGCACTAAAACTTCTTCGACGATAATCTCTTTCGTGTAAGTTCTTTTGCAAACTAATTCGTTTTTGAGCGCAAGATATTCAGGCGTGTTCCATTTAGCTTTGTGATCGTTATAATACGTGATCAAACTAGCTTTTGCGTCAACCATGTTTCTAAGACAATGTTCACAAGGTTCTAATAACATCAACCACCATAGACCTGGTTCATCTTTTGGCTCTTTGAAACTAATGACTTTCAAGAACTCAGCTAGAACTGCTTCAGCATGATGTACCGTACTGCCAAGAATCTGGTTGTATGAATAGGCGACTGCCGCATAGTTGTAATCAACAAGAGACTTGATTTCTCCTCGACCAGCAAGAACTGCAGTCTGAATGTCATCTTGCGAATGCTGTGCTATTTCAACCAAAATCTCATGTTGCTGTACCGAAGTTAAGAACCACGGTTCACGTCTTGAATCGAGCGTTGGAACAAATACAACTTTCGTACCAAGACTATTTGCATATTTAGCGAACCGAATAGAATCTCTCAGCGATAAATCTTCTCGGTTGATGGTCAGTGCAAGAAAGTCAAATGGACTAACCTCAGGTTTTGAAACGATCATACCTATCACTTTACCTTCGTAAATATACTGATCGGCATCTGGCCACAACAGTATATACGGCTTAATATAGTTGCTCATTCGACATAATCCTCCCGCTTATGCGACTTTCTCCATTTAAGTAATTTACGATATAACGTGTTCGGTAAATAGCCAGGCGAGTTAATGATCTGATCGATCTCGCGTTCTGAAAAATCTTCGAGCAAATCAGCCTTAATTGCACTGAATACTTCTAGAGTCTTTTCACGTTGAACCGACGGATCCTCAGCTCCACCGATGATTTCATGTAGAGATGAGATACTATCTTCTAGTGAACCGTTAAAGTCACTAGGAACAGCATCTAAATGAATAGCATTCGGATGTTCACCTTGAAGGCGATTCCGTAGATAACGATGCTCTATCTTGATACGATTATTAACAGAAACAATAAGATAATGCAAGTTCCCCATATACACATTTTCTTTATTGTAACAATGAAGTATGGTGGTATACAAAGAACTCAAACACTCGTCGTATGCTTTGCTGTAAGCCAGCGATAACTTATGAGTGATTTTTTTGATCCAATTCTCTTTTGTTTCTAACCACTTATCTAGTGGTGGATTCCTAAACAGAAAAGTGTTTGGGTCTTCCACTAAACACTCAAGCCATTGCGAGAATACGTTTTTCAAACCTTGCAGCGTTATAATCTTGTTAGTGTCAGTTACATCATCGTGGTCTACTACATAGAGATTCAATAATGAGGCTATTTCAGTCTCAATCTTAATGGTTCTAAGTATATAGCCTACTACGACTTGATTATCAGTTAATCGGCTTAGGTCACTTTCTGCCCATTTGAACGGATTGTCATTCTGTGTTAGCGTAAAACTCACTATACGCATTTTACACATAATACGCCTACAAAGTAGAGACTTTGTCAGTTGCAGTGATATATGTTTCTTCCTCAACCAACGCCTTAACTCTATCGTCGGACACTTCACCAGCTACAAACATTCTGACTAATGCCCGCAATAGAGCCGACTGTCGGTTTTGTAGCCCCAAGTTCAGCAGTTTATGATGCATCTGGAGCTTCAACAATTTGGGGAAGTAGAAGTTCCACTTGTCTTTCTCATTAGCTTCGGTAAGTTTCTTCGGCATTGTGTATTCCTCTGTAAGCATTGACCTCTCGGAAGCTGATGAGATCAGTTGCTGAATAGATATGACGCGGTTTGCCAGCATCGTCGAAAGCGCCGACAGCCAACTGCTCAGGACATTGAACAATATAAACGTCGCCGAGCGTGATGTATGTTTTCGCTTCAACCTTGACGCCAGTGCGAGGGTTCATGACAAGTTTCGTGAAGCACCACCTGTTGCTGATCTTGTCTTTCTTGAGAAACTTCTTGGAAATATCAACACGAACACCATCGAATGTGCCGAACGACACGATGGTTTTAGTATCTTGAATCTCGCTTTCAAACCTGAAATATTGTAGCATGGCCTTCCTCCTAAATTAAGATGTCCTTTTTATTCTACTGAAGAAATGGGCGGCTACTGTTTCTTCAATAGCCGCCCATAACCGGGGCTGTTCGATTAGTTTGCTCTGAGACCAATCAGAGGACTAGGTATTCGCATTTGACCTTTAGAGGTGGTTAGCCTCTCAGCACCCCGAGTGAAGCCGGATCGAGGACTGGTTAGTCCTGGTCGACGAAGTCTTCTTCGACGACGGGTTCGTCTTCCTCGGAAGCCTCGGCATCACCGTCGGAAACCGGAGTACCGGCGGCCGACTGAGCGCGGAGGGCGGCGAGGAGAGCCTGAGCCTTGGTGAGTTCGGTGTGCTGGCGCTTGACTTGGCGCTGAGCTTTCTGTTCGGGAGTAAGCGGAGCACGAACGGCTTTGGGCGCATTCGCCTTGTTTTCAGCGGCGATGGCGAGCAGTTCGTTGTAGCGGGCATACTGAGTCTCGGAGAACATGTCGAGGAAGGACTTCGGCGCGGCCGGGGCGGCGTACTTGACGCCGGCTTCGAGGGCAGCGATGAGAGCTTCGAGCTCTTCCTTGGTCATTTCCTCGGGCTTCTTGTGCCGGGCATTGGCCTTGGCGGTCTTGAACGCTTCGATGGCGAGGTCGACGAGGGCGGTGTATTCAGTCGCGAGGTCGGACTGAAGGTTGTCGACGATTTCCTGCTTGACGCCGGTCGCACCGAGGGTGCGCGGAGCGGCGGTCTTGATCTCGACGTCGACGGCGCCGTTGATCTGACTGGAGATGAAGAGGTCTTCGCTGAAGTAGGCGCGGTTGGTGGGATTGTCTTTGGGCAGACGGATCCACGGCTTGCCTTCCGGATGTTTCTCCGAGGCTTTGGACTTTTCGAGCCACACGACGAGCTCCACCGGAGCCGCGCCGTCACCGGCATCGAAGAGATACTGACCGGTACGTTTCGCGTCGCCGGAATCGACGTAATTCTGGTTGAGAACGATTCTTGCCATGATTTACTTACCTCCGATTGCCCTCACAGGTATTCTCAGGGCGATTTTACCTTTAGTGCTTGTGTTACAACGTCTAGCGGACGTTTGTGGACGAGACTGCGATTTTCTCTTCCTCATTATATTATATTCCTGAAAGACAATTTTATTTCACTATATTCGAACTTATTTTAGCTTCCAATCTCTTCCGGATTGTCACCCAGCGGTTGGTGATAAACGATGGTGTTTCCTTGCAGCCCTCAACATTGAGCTGATAGCCCGCGGTTCTCTTCAACAGAGTATACTTCAAGCCATTCAATTCGAAGTTGATATGTGGACAACCTTCAGGTCGCCACTTTAGTTTCTTGTTGCCAGTGATATGTCTGAGATACTCGACGATAGTCATTACTGCTCTCCTCCTGGTCGTAGCCAGATGATGTCGCCTTCAGCATCTAGTGTGGGCATGGTGTATTTGCCCTTCAAAAACTCTTCATACGACAGTATGATGCGCTCAGGCACTCGGTTCTGGTGTCCGCCGATCTGGGTGTAATATGCCCACGACCACTCGTCGAACGTCCAAGCACCAAGGTCCTCAGGTTTGATGAAATACCAGTCGCAGATTCTCTTCGTCCACAAGGTCTTATCAGTTGCCGCCTCAAACTCCGCAAACCACCAACGCCACCGCATCGCTTCAGGATGAATCCCGCGCTTGACAGAAGTATAGTATGGTAGTCTACCGGCTACAGAGATCAATCGATAATAGTTGGTGACTTGCGGAGGAAATATCAGGTTCGAATCTCTGCCGAGCTCGTCGCCATTTTCGTTGGTGTGTGCAGCAATAAACGTGGTAAATATGTTCTTGTGATGAATAGGCGTTTTGTTGTAATCAGTTCGTGGTTTACCAGCATCTGCACGTGGTTTGTCGGAGCGCTGATATTTGCCTCGAAGCTGACCGGCATCCGAGCGCAATTTCCGCCCGGTTTTGCCGATCCCCTGCTTCTTCAGCTCTTCCTCAAGTTCGTCGAGTAACTGCTGTCTAGTCTTCTCTGCCATTTAATCCTCCTGCTTCTCAGTCTCTTCGCGCTCGACGGCTCGTGCGATGCCGATAATCTCTTCAGTCACTTCTGCCCGCTCGGCAGCATGGCCAAGACCAGGAACATAGATGACCAACGCTTCGAGGAACTCGGTGAGAGTACTTGCAAGTCGAAGTTCGCCCAGCAGCTTCTCCGTAAACGCTTTTCGACGTTCTGTGTAGTCTTCGTCAGTCTTGATCTTTTCGTCGTCGATCTTGAGCGATGCCAAAACTCGTTTGTCTTCGTCATTCATGAGAGACGAACCGGCGCCCCAATACGGCGCGATGAGATAGCCGGCTTTTCTTGAATACCGTTCACCATACCAGCATGGAATCAAGATTCTCTTGCCACTGATCGACTCCTCGGTGTACGAAATCGAGTTCTTGAGAAACCACTTGCACGCGATCGCTTGCTTGAACTCCGGCGAGAAGTGCTCATAGATGCTGCTCGAATACCAACTGGTACTGATGTTGAGTAACTCTTCAGGTTGGAAGGTTTTCTCGAGAATCGGCACGACGAGCTCTTTGTCCGGGAAATAGTTTCTGTCACGATTGCCTTTGACGGCATGGGCGAGGTTCACACCATACTCAACATTTTTGATGCGTACGTAGAACCCCTCTTCGACAAGAAGACCTTGACAGAAAAGCCCACGGCGCTTCGGCACGACCTGGTTGGGCGGCGAATACGTATAGCAGTTCTCGAGAAGAGACCGCTCGATGTCGAACACTGTGATCTCAGTACCGACAACGGGCTCTTCATCATCGTAGGCCGGATTGATCTCAAGCTTCTCGAGATGAAGCGTCGAGACCCCAAAGCCCTCAGGCATCTCAAAGAAGAACCGGTAGAAATACCCGCCGGACTTGAAGAGAACGGTCTGGTGTTCTCGGGTTAGCACGAGCATTGCCAACTTCAGCCCTTCGCCATACTGCCCGATCGCATCCGGGTTTGATTTGACCGAATAACCAAGAAGGAACGCCTCGATGGGTAACTCCTTCTCAGTCTTGAAGACGAGCATGGAGAGCCGCTCTTCACCCTCCAGCGTGGTTTTAGCGGTATAGCTCAGACTGCCGCCCTCGTCGATGTTGTTCGCGATGAGCTCTCGAATTGCTTCCTTGAGACCCCAATGCTTGACATAATCCTGAGTCAGATTCAGATTGTACTTCATTCTTGGCCTCCTTAGCCTTCGTGTCTTTCGACAAGTTTCATTCCATGCTTCATGTTCTCAATGACCTGACTGCGCCCGATATCAATCGCGCAGCAGAAGCACTCATCACCGAACTTAGGCACTTGACCCAGAGTCTCGATCATATACGGTATGACCAGCTGACCATGGTCGATGCCTGTAACAATGAAGTACCTCTTCACTGAGAAGACTTCATGGATGTTCACAACCTCGTAGGAGTAGAGTTGCGTCAGGTTGACGATGTAGCCATCCTGAATGTTCTGTTTCGCGGCAAGCGCATAGAGCTCGCTCTTGAAGGTCACCAGATAATCATGACCTCCAATGCGGAACACCGCTTGTGTTTTGGGCAGATTCTTCGTGCGTGTCACCATCTCAATCGTTGTCACTGTTGTCCTCCAACTCTATGACTCTATTGTTTATAAGCTCTTGAAAATACGGATCATAGTCGATTGCTAGAATGGGTACTAACATTGTTTGTCCACCCACTTATATCGATTTAAGACGATAATGACCATGACCACATAGACTGGACTCTCTACCATATGGCCGGCTTTCGCCTCGAGAATAAAGTAGTTATTGACTCTTTTCTTTACCGTGTGAAACGGCATTTTGCCGAGTGACACTTCACCCTTCGACGATACCGCTCGAATCTCGACCATGGTGTTCTTGTCGATAAGCCCTCGCGGATCATTGGCAATCTGGTCGAGGTACGAGTAAAGATAGTTCTCTTTCTTCTGAATTGCTATCAAAGTGCTGTTCTCATCCTGCAACATACTAGTGCTCATGCCGTCCTCCTGATACGAATATAGACATATAGTGCTGGGTCCTCGAAACACTCATCAGTCTCCTGAGTCGTGTAGAGGCTATTGCCGTCGAAATACGAGAGATGGTGCATTCGCTTACGAGTATCAAAGCTTGAGATTATCAGCTTCCGCTCAGCACCATAGATAGCCTCGCGGACTGTCATATCGCCGGAGAGGGACACTGGTGTCCAGCCCAGCTTCAACAGATAATAGTCAGCATTCGCTCGCGGCAGGGATCCATTTGGAAGAATCTCGCCCTCAAAATCCTTCCAAATCTGGTCATAACTTTTGCCGGTCACTTGCGCAATGACGAGGCACCAACAATCATTTGGGTTGATGTGAGGTGTCGTGATACGTGGAATTGCTTGAGTGTTTGTCATTGACTTTCGCTCTCCTTCTGGTATGGATTCTCTTCAGCCGTATAGCCGGCCATTGCTGCTCGCATCTTCATCATTGCTTGTCGATGAGAATCTCGCTCGCGTCGGTCTGATTCTTCTCGAGCTAGCCGATCTTCATCACATAATTCGTCAATGTCGAAGATGCCAATGTTGTTAACTTCGCGATATACTTGAATCGCCATTTCGTATATAATCTGTGGGTTCGGGATATACCCAAGCTCACGCATTGCAATCTTGATAGCCTGAAAGTCAGCATCATTTAACGCGTGGTTCTTTAGCAATTTGCTCGCGCGCTCTTTATCACTTGGTAACACTGCCGGCTGGACTATTCTCATTTGCGTGGACCTATGTGCTTCATCAGCTCGAGCGACTTTTCCACGAGCTCTACAAGCCCGGCCTCGATGAGGTCTTGAATGTGCGGTGTCACATCGTCGCGGTCATAGAACATTGTGACGAGCCGTGGCAAGACCGCATTATCGCTGCCGATGTAAACAAAGTTGATGCTCAGCGGACCATCGTTAGACAGCTTGCGCATATAAAACTTGGTGCGAAGCTGAAAGCCGAAAGACTCGAGTGTCTTGTAGTCAATCCCGTCCTTCAGTTTCCACACGAGCTTCACATTCTCAGTAGTCTTCATGTCACTTCTTCTCCTTCGCAGTCTTCTCGTGAATCCCCGGCTTGCCGTCGACGAACGGAATAGCACTGATCAGAGTCAGCGGCATTTCTTTGATGATCTGCTCGTTAAACAGATTGATGAAATACTGCCTCGTTTTGGTGAATGCGTCAGCGACAGATTCAGCCTCCAGATAGTGTTTGTCACCGACGCCCTGTTTGCCCATCTGATACTTGACCGCATACATCATAGTTTTTTCCTCCTAATTACTCTCGAGTTCGTCGAGCAATTCGTCACAATCAGCACTCGCGATGATCGTGTCGAACATATAGATGTTTGTTTCTTTGTCGATGATAATGTTGCCGTTACCGAACACGAAGATGAGTTCGTTTTCAGTTTCTTTATACTCCCACTTATTCTCATCAAGCCACTGCTTGATGTCTTCCCAAGTCTTTTTTCTGTTCATATTGCCCTCCTCATATAAATGTCTAGTGATTTATCAAGTGACACAAACAGATTATAGGTTCTCATGACGATGTGCGGAGCAAGATCATAACCCGGATTGGTGTCATTGATGTGAGCGATGATGGTATCTTTGATGTACTTGATCGAGTACTTCAGGCTCTTCGACAATTGATACGTATCGAAGGAACCGATACCGGCGAACTGACTAGCGATGAGATCGAGAATCCGTTCGTAATTCTGGTTGCGACGCTTGTATTGACTGTGCCATTGCTTGTGAATCAACACGTGGTACTGGTCGATGATGTCAACGATGTCTTGATGCGTGTAATTCAGACTCGGTGTCCGGTGAGCTTTACACAGCTCGGTTTGATTACGATATTGAGTGGTCATTTAGAATACCTCCTGCTTGCAATCTTCATATACTCTATAGCCTCCTTTTTGGCTGTATACTCGGTTTGTGCTATAACCTGATAGCTCTCTCTCTCTCTAGCCCATTAATAAACGAAAGGCTCGTAATTAAATAATTTAATTTAGTTTGTTCACTAAATTATATATGATATTGAAATATATAAATTAAATTATCCATATATAGTATACGCATATACCTATATACCTATGTATATATACCTATATATAATAATTTAATTTTATATTTTCATTACTTAGAGATATTTAGTGAACAAAGGAAATTAAATTATTCCAAAGACCTCATTTTTCACATCGTTTTCGATGTAAAATGGCGATTTTTATGTCCTAAAAGGCTTCAACTGTCCGGATTTTTGAGAAAATCTCTTCTAATGATGCTAAAAGCCTTCAACTTTGTTCGTTTTAGGATAATTGAAAAAGAGGAAATTAAATTAAAAAAGAACTTTGAATTCATTATTGATAGAACTATCGATCATTTTCGATGAGAACGAGGACTTTTAGCTCTCATTCTCATCGAAAATGAGGAGTCAAGAACCAAAAAGCATCTGAAATGGCTGACTCCTCGTCGAGCATATTCTATATATGTCCGACAAAAGCGCTAAGCTTAACGCTTAATAGTATTAAGTTTTGTTGCAAGGACAGCCGATAACCTTGCTTGCTGCATGCCCCGAAAGTATCTCTCTTCCGAATGGCTAGCAACTTTGTTCGACCCGTAGCACCGAACGGCGCAGACGTTATGGACGAACTCGGTTTTTGTTGTTCATTTCAAACTCGAGGCTTAGTAAGTGCAGCAGCTCACGGTCTTAGAGCGATCCGTCTATGTATGGAGTCGCATTCTCGTTGCCTCCTTCTAGCGTTAATTTCGCTATCAGCGCAGGCGGTTATTCGATCCGAAGGCTGCGAGCTTGAAGCTCCGTGCCTCTGCGATATGCTTTGCGGATGAACTGCAGGTAGGTTTTCCACGCCAGCGATTCAATCTTGTTGAACGTGGCGAGCGCTAACCCTTTAACATCGCTCTGGTTGACGAGGTTAAAACGCCGCAGCACGTCGATGAGATCGACGATGAGTTGTTTGCTGGGTTGCAGCGCTTCCTCGGTGATATCCGCGAGTTGTGTCTGCGTGACATCGTCAAGGAAGGTCAGCGTTCCCGCCGCTTTGATCGCGTCATGATCGTTTGTTGCGATTGCGAGTCTGAATGCTTTGATATGTTCGTTCATGTTGTAGCCTCCTTCGCGTTAGCGATATATCTCGTTGATACGTTTCTCGATTATTGCGTGAACCTCTTCGATGGTTTGTTCGTCGCCGAGCATGTAGTCAGCGAGCGTGTGCAGCATTTGGCGTTCGATTTCGCAGGTTTGAAACGCGTCCTCGATTTCTTGAATGTTCGTAATACCTCGGTAGGTTGCAACCTCACCAGTCAATAATACTGGATACGGTGGTTTCGACGCGGGCTTCTTCATGTTGTAGCCTCCTAGGTGTTGACATCATTCGCGACGTCTAAACGTCGGCAATACTTGCGCTGGTTCGAGGAAGTAAAAGAAAACCGGACAATCAGCATATCCGATTTTCAGTCTGTCAGAGTTCGACAGTAATTGCTTCTAGAGTGTTCGCGAAGTATGCGTATTTTGCACAACGTAAGTATGATTCGGCTGCGGTTTTACTAGCAAATAACATAGCAGCCTCTAATCGCGGTGTAACTTGGTAACCTTTGTCAGAGGTTAGTTTGTAGATATATGAACCGGCGAACGGTGTTCCTGCTTTGAAGCGTAATACCGCGTGCATAGTTTTGTACATGGTTGCCTCCCTGTTGGCATTACTTGCGATGGTTGGAGCTGACAAAGAAAAGCCGGTCAAGCGTATGATCGGCTTTTCTTGGTGCTGGGCTCAGAGCCCGAAGTACTTCCGGACCTCGGCGATCTTGGCTTCGCGCTCTTCCGGGGTCATCTTGGACGGGTCGACGTTGAGGTCGGGCTTGGGGACGAAGCGAGCCTTGGCTGCGTTGACGATCGCGTCGATCTGGGCTTGCAGTTGGGTCACGATGTGCTGCTCGTCCGCGGTGAGCACGTACTTCTGTGAGGGGGTTTGGGCGTGGCGGGTGACGTCGCGAGCCGTGCACGTCAATTCATTGACACCTTCGGCGAGCAGGGAGAGCGATACCCACTTCTTTCCGTTCGCGTTCGGCAGCCCCTCGATTTTGATGACTTCGTTCCCCGCCCCCTTCGTCGACTGATCGACGCGGGTGAGTTTCGTACCGTCGTGGTACACGTCGCGATCTTTGCGAATCAAAACCAGTTTTTCCATGATTCAGTAATCCTCCAGTTGCGTCGTATTTAGCGATCGAACGCTATCGCGATCATAGATGATCGATCAATTGATCGTTGATCGTCTTCCACGATAGAGGTGAATTGAAATATATTGAAAATCGCCCCCTCGGCCGGCGCGTCCTAATCGGTAGTAAAGAGTTTTGAGGCCTCAGTGCGACTAAAACCACAAAAGTGACCGCAGTCCTTTTGAAATAGCTTGCTCGCGCGCCCATACGCCCGTATATAAGGATCGCGCGCCCATATATTTTCCAGAAATTTTTACTAGAAAGTATTTCTAGTAATCTATCCGTTTTGAGATTTAGGCTAGTGAGTTTGCAGTGATCGAAGGAATCTAGGCCTTAGGTCAATCGGTCTTAATTGTTCGTGGGCATTTTTGCCTAAAAAGTGACGGAAACTGATCATTTCGGTGTATGATATAATAGAGAAAGGTATTTCTAGGAGAGGAGGTAAACTTATGACTAAAGAAGCGCGTGAGGAGTTAGAACACAAGAGTCTTTTCAGTGACGAGCGGTACGCCAAGAAGGCATGGAAGCAATTACTGTCGAAATCGCTGCAATCTGATGCGGCACTTCCTCCGGAAGTAGTCGACAAAGCGGGTAATGAGACCCTTGAGTCTCAGATTTACAAGGAAGCTTACTCGAGCGTCCAAAAGCGCTTAAAGGATGCTGGGCTTTCTCGGTCTCCGATGAAAGCTGAACTTATTGTCGAATCAAACTTGATCCGCGCTGCGTTCGACACTCAGACCTTCAACGTCATCCTCGACCGGACAGCTGGTAAGGTCAAAGAAGAGATTAGCATTGGTGTGGGCCAGTTCGAAGAATTGTCTGACGACGAGTTGGCATTGATCGCTGAGCACAGAGCCACCAAGAAAGAGGCTGACAAATGATAACCTTACAAGAATTACAAGCTGAGTATGGTTATCAACTGTTGACGGCACAAGAAATTACCGAGATTCGAACCCATACCATCAATTGGGAAGGCCTAAATGGTGAGCTTGTGCTACGCAAATGCATAAAATCGTACCCTGCATACCTACAATGTGTAAACTTCGGCTACCAAATGACGCCGTATCATTATAGCATGGCTGCGAACTTGCAGCGAGAGTTCGAGAGAGGACCAAATCCGACACCTGGGCTTAAGGCTTTAGTGGACAGAAGCAAACCGTATGACCCGTCTAGGCCTGACTTTCATCGTATGGCCTACGGCTTAATACTCCTGAGCGCGCCTCCGCAAACCGGTAAATCGTTGACCATAACGGAGTCGTTCCAATCTTGGTGCCTCATCAAGTACCCCAGGCTAGGTGTTCTAACGCTGGGGTACGCCAGTGACTTCGCTGCCCGCTTCGGCAGACGTAATAGAGACAAGTTCATAGAGTTTGCGCCGAAACTGACGCACGGACGAGTCAAGATACACGACAACATCCAGTCGACCGACGAGTGGGAGACGATGTTGCTCGATATGGCAACTAAGCTCTACGTAAATACGAACGGCGGCATGTCTTGCGCTGGTATTCGAGGCGTCGTAACAGGTAAAACCGGCAACATTGTTGTTATCGACGACCCTATCAAGAACATGCAGGACGCTCTATCCGAGGTCATGATCGAGGGCAATATCGAGGCTTATCAGTCGACGGTTGAGACTCGTCTACTCGGCAACCCTGGCAGTCTTTGCATTGTCATGGCGACTAGATGGGTGCCAAATGACTTGATCGGCTGGCTACGGAGACACCGGAAAGACTTTATTGTCGGAGACTACAATTACGCGGCACTTGCTACCGAAGAGAATATCGGGGCGGATCCACTGAAAAGACGAGTCGGTGAAGGGATTTGCCCTGAGATGGGCAAGGACACACACTGGGCAGAGATCATCAAAGAGTCATATCTTGCGTCTGAGGGCGCACATGTCTATAACGCTATGTTCCAAGGCAGTCCGACGAATGAGCTCGGGAACTTGTTCCGGTCTGACGACTGGCGAGACTATGAGATTGAGAAGCACTGGAGCACCAAGGAGCAGATTGTCAAGTTCGACAGAATCTATTTGTCGATAGACGCCACGTTCAAGGACCAGTTGACATCTGACTTTGTTGCTATGGAGTTGACGGGTGTCAAGCAAGGAAACTCGTACTTACGTTATCTTGTCCGAAAGCAGATGGACCTGCCTGATACGATCGACAAAGTAGTGGCGTTGATCAAACGCTTCCCTGAGATTGAGACGGTGTATATCGAGGACAAGGCCAACGGACCTGGTATCGTGCAGGTGCTGAAGAAGTGGCGCGTGAAACTCGGGATTGACGAGAAAGACTTTCCGTCAATTGTCCCTGTTGAGCCTGAGGGCGGCAAATACTCACGAGCGCAGACTGCGTCAGTATATCAGCGAGACGGCAGATGCTTCATACCTTGCGAGAAAGACGCGGCCTTATTGTCAAGCTCTGAGGACTTTGCATGGGAAGAGCAGGGGTTGAGTTATACGCAGTGTTATAAACAAGAGTTGGGCACGTTCCCGTTCGCTGCAAATGACGACATGGTGGACGCGTTCACACAAGGTATTAAGAAGAACATTGGGCTATTGAGTGGTACTGAGAAAGCGCCGGCGAAGGTCGAGAGGTTCACGAGATACTCCGACTGGTGGCCAGAGATGTGGTCAGACTATAAACAACTTAAAGACAAACCAACGCGAGACGAGTTCATCCGCATGCATGGGGCGCCTCGTGAGTGGCAGTCGAAGAATGTTACAGGATGAAAGGAGGCTATGCAATGGCCGTCGAGCAAGGCAAGTTACCAAAAGGAACTGTATCTGACTCTCGAGTATTGACTTACTTAAATCAAGAGACTGTAGAGGCGTCTTACGTTAATACAGAAGAAGAAGATAAGCTAGTCAAGCTCTGGGATAGTAAGTTCAAGCTAGCAAAAGAGGAGTTTGAACGAAGTCGGGTCAATTCTACGAATCTGACCATGTGGAGAAACGCCTATATGGGCGACTTCTACCAATTGGATGAAGAAGGCAAGCCTACAGATGAGAAAATGAAGGCTTTGCGTAAGTTATCGTATGAGTTGGTCGAGCAAAAGATCAATCCGAGAATACCGGCGCCAAAGATGACGCCGAGATACCACAGCGATTTGGTCCCGGTCAAAGCTACAGAGGCTTTGATCCGGCAAGAGATGGACCGAATGTTGTCAGAGGACACACAGGACGAGTCAGAGAGATCGTGTCTTATTGACTCAACGGCATGGTTCAAAGTGACTTGGGATCCATTCGATAATACTCACGAGCGGTCCGGCATGCCAGTCGTAGAGAACTGTCCGATTGACACTGTATTTCCACAGCCCGGAGTAACAAACTATAAGAAACTTGAGTACATATTTGAGACTCGCACTATGACACTTGCACAGATAGCAGACTTATATGACCGGCAAATTAAATCGCCTGAAGTGACTGACATTGTCAACATTGTTGAGGTATATTACCTAAACAGAGACAGACACGTCGGTCGTTTTGTCTATGTAAAAGACACTTTGGTCGTGTTGTGCAACGACTTGGAGTGGGGGATGCGTCGTCGGCGCGAATGTAATGCCTGTCATGCTGTCGTAAATACTGAAGCAGTCTGTCCGGTGTGTGGCGGTACTGAGTTTTCATATGTTGGTGTCAAAAAGCAGACTCTTGAGAATGACCTTGAGTTTATTACCAATCCATATCGGTCTGGCACGTCTTCGGATCGCAGCAAAGATGAGCAGACTAAAGATGCTGATCAGACTATTCCGGCTGGCACTGAGATTCCATTCTACCTAATTCGTCAATTGCCTTTTGTTCCGAAACGTGCTAGTAAGGTACCACAAAGCATATATGGCATTTCTGAGGTCGACTTGTCGTTGCAGGCTCAAGACTCAGTGAATAAGTTCCTGAATAAGGCTGAGCGTAAGAGCCAAATGTCTAAGGCTTATGTAACTAAGCTGAAGGATACATATATTGACGACGAAGACAAAGAGATTACTTATGTGAACGTTGAGAGTGCTGACGAAGGTCAAGCGATTCAGGTCAAACAAGTCATGGCCGATATTACTGAAGAGATCACGATGGCTGAGATGTTGTACCAGGCCGTCAAGAGCACTGTCGGTGTGACTGATACGGACCAGGGTAAAAATGACCCGTCAGCTCGCTCCGGCAAAGCGAAACAACTTCAGATGATGGCGTCACAGCAGAGGCAAGCGGCTCCATTGACTCAGCGCAATATTGCCTATGCTGGTGTGTATGAGCTCATCTTCAAGTACTTGCTCGCGTTCTGCGACGAAGAGCGGTCGTTCATTAGTTTACTGCCTAACGGTACAGTCAAAGAAGAAGTTTGGTCGAAGTATATGTTCCTTGAGAAAGACAAGAACGGCGAGTTTTACTACCGTGATGATTTCGCTTGGAGCGTAGATCAGGCGACTGAGATCACTCAAGATAGAGCCTCTATGTGGCAAATGATCGACAACGACTTTATCAATGGAACTATGGGTACTGAGGTCGACCCGATCCGTGCACTACGTATGTATTGGAACATGAAGAAGCAGTTTGGCTATCCGACGGCGGATTTTGCTCTGTCGTTCCTCGATGAAGCTGTCAAGCATCTCCCGACTCAGATCGAGCAGGCTTTGGTCAATAATCCTGAGGCAGTCCAGTTGGCAATGAGTTACATACAAGATGCTCAGAATGGTGGAGGAGCAGTCGGCTCTGGTGGAGCACGCGATGGTGCTGGCAAACCGGCAAGCCCGGCTACGAAAGGCCAACAGCAGGGCGCGGCGAACAATGAGACTCGCGCGGCTACAGGCGATACTACGAACAAAGTTGGTGCAGCTACTGGAGGAGTTCAGGGAGGCACTGGCAAATGATAAGAACTAAAAGCCGTGTGTATGGCGAAACAAATGACCCTAATACTGTCGAGTCGTCAGGAACGATAACTGTCAATAAGTGGCTGAGGGGTGGAGGCAATAAGACTATTTCCGGCTTTACCCCAGGTGCCAATCATATTTTAATTACTACCGGAACTGGTACAATTTCGAGCATTAGCCTTGTTGGGCAATTCAACAAGTTAATTGGTACCGATGAGGACGGCAACATAGTCTTAATAGATAGGGGTGAGATCGATGATTAGAGATAAAGACAAGATTTACGCTGAAATAGTATCTTCGAACACCGTGCTCGTTCCTGATGACTTACTCAAAAACAAGTATGTCGTTAGTGCTAGTGGTTTCAACGTGAAGACTTTCAATCCTGGTCCTAAGAGAATTATGATTACTAATGCCAATGGCGACGCCGATAGTTTTAGTTACAACCAACCTGATAAGTTGATCGGCGTTGATGGTAATGGTCGATTCGAGTTAGTTTCTCAGGCTCCTAGTGTTCCGCCACCTGGTAGAGTGTTGATACTAGAAACTACATCGTATGCTCATATACAACTAGAACCATTTTACTGGTATGAGGTAGAAATCATTGGTGGTGGTGGTGGTGGTGGTGCTGGCGTTGGTCGTTGGCATGATGGCGATAGTGCGTTTCTAAAAGGTACCGCTGGTGGTGCAGGAGCATATCTCAAAACAGCGTTTAAAACAAATGTATTTACTACTGCTATTTTTAGACCAGGCACTGGTGGTAAAAAAGGCTCTGGTACCTCATGGATAATGGTCGGAACGACTCCTACACCAACAACTAATATAGACCGTTATAACCGTGGTGGTGATGGTGGTAAAATGGCCATTCAACCAGGTATGGTTGAAAGTCCCGCTCAAGCTAATGATGGAGCTGATCCTGTCTATATGTTTAATGGTACTCTCACGCCTCTTATTAAAACTGGTGGTGCTGGAATCAATAGTGGTGCTAATGGTGGAGATAGTGAAATGGAACTTGGTCATGTTGTTGATGAAGGCAGCGTTCCTAGTGATGCTCAAGGTGTTGGTGGTTCTGGTGGTGGAGGAAATGGGCTATATGGTGGTGACGGAGGTAAATCTAAATATACTGGTAACACTGGAGTCGCTCGTAGTGCTTCTGGTGGCGGCGGTGGTGCCGGTGGTGGTTTAGCATATGCTGGTGATGGTGGTGGGACGGTTCCAAGTAAACCAATTGGTTATGTTGGTGCTGGTGGAGGTAATGGTGTATTTGTAAGTCCTGACGATTATACTTTATCAAGTGGTGGCGGCGGTGGTGGTGCAAGTTCGATATTTCAATGGGGTTTGCACTTCATCGTTTGTGGTGGTGGTGGAGGTGGTGCTGGTGCTGGTTATGGAGGCGTCAACGAATCTACTCCTGGAGCTGATGGCACTTGTAGTGAAACAAGTTATAGTTCGGCAAACAATGGTGGTGTCGCTGGTATTGGAGTTAACTTCAATGATATGATGGATGGCGATTTTATCTCACCAAATGGTGGCACTGGTGGCAATGGTATTATTAGACTTTGGAGGTGCGAGTAATGTTGCAGGTCCTAAAGTCTATACGAGAGTTTGACCATATCACAGCAATTGCTAAAAACGATAGAATACAATTGACACTTATTGGTTATATAGATGAACCTTATAAACCATATGAAACTTTACGACCAGGTGACTTAATTATCTTTGTTGGATCGACGAAAAGCTTGACTGGTTGGTCGACTCATTTGTTGCATAAGCTACAAGTCAAATTGACGTCTGAATCGTTACCTACAAAATTATGCAAAAATAAACTGTATGTGCTTAATGAGCTTTTGATAGAAAGCACTACTACCTTATCTGATTCTTACAGTTATGGGGTATTGACTGTTAAACTAGTTGATGGATTGAATGATTTCGGTATTGCGGGTTTTGAGATTTACGATACGATTCTAAAAGCCACTGAGTTTTATTTGAAATTACTCGGTGAGAAAGGAGAGATCAATGTTAGTGCTTGGTAATGAACGGATAATTCACCAAGGCGAAACTTGGAACTTAGACATTTTGGTCAGTCAATCAAGTATCGAATATATACCTTTTATAGTATCTAGTGAACGAGTAAATCCGATGTGGGCAATTACTGTGGCTTCTACTAAGTTCGAGAAGAATGAGCGCTTTGTAAAAACTTGGTGGTTAGATACGTTAGAGCTTCCGAAGTTTTATCAAACGGTACCATCAGACCTTGGTGAATTACTGCAATACCAACCTGTATCTAAACCGACTGCTGATTCTCCTATGTATGCATTATATCGTTATACAAGACAAAATGAGACTCTTGATCTTACTCTTGGCCACAAACCATATCATTATGTATACTTTGACGATCTGGGAGAAGCTCACGACGACTACGAGTGTCACATCGTAATGCAGTTCCTTAGTTCTGAAACAAGACTTTGGGAAAGTCAAAATTATCAGTACCAAATTACTCTTGTTGATACTCTGTCAATCGGCGAAGTGATTCAAGATGCACATGAAACTCATCCTGAATTAGAGTGGATTGATTGGGTCGAAGTGACTGATCCTGCTTGGGATAAACCGGTTCAAGAAGTTGGTGAAAGCAATTTAGAAGCGAGCTGGGTAGAGTTTAGAGATGCGTGGATTCAAGACAATATCGACGTTCTATTCCCATTCATTAAGACTCGGTTGCCAGCATGGTTCCAAGATGACATCGATATAGAATCTCCGGTAGGGATTGTAGATAATCCGCAAGTTATACTGCCTCCTACCAAACTACAAGTAGTCACTAATTTGCGGAAAGTATTATAGAAGGAGGAAGCACATGAGCACCAATTTTAGGCAACAAGTAGTTCCTGAAAAACCTAAAGTGCTCGGCGAAGAACGGATTTTCGTGTATTCGCCGATTGCCACTGCAAACAGTAAAGGCATAGCCTCTTTCGAGACTAAAGACTTTTCGACTGTACAGGGCAAAGTGAAACTTCGTTGGCCGATGGACATGATGGTTGAGCAGTTGGCAGATCCTACTGTTCGACCGTCATTGACAAAAGTTCTGTCCGACGAGTTTGAAAAAACCACCATCGTAACGAAACTTATCAACCCGGCTACTGGTATAGAGTATGAGAGTGAAACGGCTGAAATCAAACTCAACCGCCGTACTAGAAATGCTTTAACTAGACCAGAGTTGGTCATGCTTGGTAATGACTTTGAAGCTGAAGTTGTTACTGGACCTGCTGGTGAATCGTTCAACAAATACAATATTAAGAGACAAAATCCGTTGCTTACTCCCACTGTCGTCCAACTTGATCCAGATGATTTTGAACTTGCTTCTGGTATCATTAATATCAACTGGCCATTTGCTCATGAGACTACGTCATATGGTCTCGTGAAGATTAAAACGGCCGGCGGCTTAAACTTTGACGCTGAAAATGCTTTACAACTCGACGTCGATGTGGTTAGAGCCAATACTAGAATCAAACCGACTTATACTGAAGATGATACGGACTATATCGACCTTGAGACCGGTCTTGCTAAGAGAGACGTTGATGGCAATACGTTAATCAAGATCACGAAGGCTGCGGTTGGTCTCGACAGTGTTGAAAATAAGGCTTTCTCTGAGTGGGAATATGATGATTTTGGCACTGCTATGAAAGCCTACCTACAAGCACAATATGATGCGAAGTTAAATAAAGCTTTGTGGGATGGTGAGTCTGGTCTTTTCAGAGACTGGGACACTGCAGACGCAAGCGACGGTACGGTTAGAAAATATCTCGAACTTCTCAGCGATGAAGACTCTTCACTTTGGGCCTCGATTCAGTCGCTGGGTCTGTTCCTCGGCTTCTTTGCGACTCAAAGTGCTCTAGAGACTGCACATCCGGCAAGTGAAAGTCTTTCTGGTCATCTAGCTTATGTGACTGCTACTAGTACATATTGGATAGTTGTTTACAATGTTGACGTCTGGGAATGGCAAGACACTCTCGCTGAATTCGACTTTATGGAACTTATGGAGCTTGACCCCGATAACCTTCAACAGAATGGTGATGTACCGTCGGTTGGATCTTCTGGCAAGTGGGTCAACTCCGACCACGTTCATCCCAGCGATGCGGCTAAACTCGATGTTGGCACTACTGTCCAAATAACTACTGACGCACCTGGTGATGGCGATTTTACTCTCGAAATGGCAACGCCAATTGTCAATATTCCGTATATCAGAACGGCTAAACACTTACACAACTGGAAGAATAGTTTGCCGGACTTCGTACAAGACGAAACAACGAATGAGAGTTATTGGGCCGGTACTGCTGCAGAGTTTGACAACGTGTTGTTTAACGAACTTCCGGCAGGATCGCTAGTAGTTGTTGACGACGATGAAGAGTATGAGCCTGGTGATCTTGTTCTCAGTGACGTTATGGACGAGCTTGGTATCACAGTTCCTGCTCGTGGCGACAGTGTTATCGACAATTTCGTAGTTGTTGATGTGTCGAACAACGTATATGGTGTTCCGGTTACCATCACAAAGACTTCTCCTACTGGCGACGATCAATACCGCAGACGCGTTGAAGCATTGACAATGGCGGACGCTGAAACTCCTCAAAAGTTGGCGGTAGTGGTCAATAGTGCTAATGGTCCAACGCTCGCTAAATTAACATTAACTGCAAATAGACTACTCAAGAGTGATAGTGCAGGTAGACTTGAGACAACTACTTTGAATCCGAACAATATACCATTTACAGGAGTTGGAAGTGATAATGTTCAACTTGCTGCCGATCGAGTAATAATTTCTGATGTTGGAAACTTGATAAAAACTTGGAGTTCTGGTATAGTTGCTAATCGTCCTATTGGTTCTAATGGTGCTCATACTCTTTCTGTTATTTTGCTTGATACTGATAAGGTTGTAAGAAGTGATAGCAACGGCGCGTTGGAGTCTGTTGACTGGCTGGAAGCAAACTTAGTTAAAACCGATCTTGGCGAGACTCCAGCGACACTAACTGAAGGTGCTGTTGTTATTGCGAGTGCTGGAAATGTGGTTGAATCGTGGGTAGATAATGGTGTCGAAGATGCTCTTGTCGTGAGAGGTGCAACCCCTGGTTCGGTCAAACTTAGAACTCACTTGGCGCTTAATAAGATTCTCGTCACTGATGCTGATGGAACATTGAGAGAACTTCCGCATGGCGATATTGGTCAAATGCTTGTATCTGATGGCGAAGATGGTCCTGGATGGGTCGACGTTCCCGAAGCATTCGAGTATCTGCCTCAAACGGTACTCACTGAGAACCCTGATGAAGAAACAGCGTTGGCATTCAAAGGCTTGGTGGCAGTATTTGCGCAAGTTGCACCCGAGAATATGCGTCCGAACTGCATTTATTACTACTAGGAGGACATATGGCTACTGACGGCGGACAAATAAGGAATAGTACCACAATACTGAGTGAGCAAAACCACTCTAGAACCTGTTTGACTCCGGATACGTTAGTGGTTGAATGCGTTTTGGTGGCTAGTGGAGCGAAAACATTTGCTCGTAAACTAGCCACCAAAAAGGGCATTTTGATCACAGACGCTAATGGAGATGCGGCTTTTATTCAAGTTCCCGATGGAGCTGCCGGATATAATAAGATCTTAGCTACTAACGCTAATGGAAACTTAGTGTGGGTAGACAGATAAAGGAGGAATAGCGTGTCTGTATATAGAAAAGATGAAAACGGAGTATTACACAAAGTCAGCGGCTCGATAGTTCAGCGCTGGAACGATCGAATTTTTCAAACTACTCATACTGTTGTAAACGATAAAGACTATTACGAGATAGATTCTGCTGCGTCTAAGTTCATTCTCGGCCTTACTGACTATACTGAATATCAACTATACATAGCCGATACAAATGAGACGACTGAAGTGCATATTACCTTTAAAGGTCAAGATCTTGAACTCAAACGTAGTTCTGGTGAGCCGATGCCAATAGGACGATTGACTGGCAAAGTTCATTGCTACGTTTTAGCACTTTCGACCGGATTCATTTGGACCGATTCGGCAGTTGAAGTACAATTGCTAGGTGACTCAGTTCTCAAAGTCGGTCCGAACAATATGCGTAAAACCGGACTCGTCGACCGCTATTACGTTCAAATCAACTATGATGATCATGGTGCTGCTTCCGTAGTTATCTCTGACGGTGACGCTGACTACACCCCGATCATTCGTATGAATGAAGCTGGTATCTATATCAATCCGGCGTATATTTCAGTACCTGCTAGCGATAATCACGTGCCTACTAAAGGTAATGTTACTGGGTATTTAAGTTCTCACGACGGTTCAACGACTTCTCACGTATATCTTCGTGGGCTTATTCAAGCATTGCAACAAGAAATCGCGCGTCTTGATGCTCGTGGTAAGTCATATGGCGAGATCCCTTATACAAATGCCGAGTTAACTGCTATGAGTGTTGGAGATTGCAACGCTGTTATCTTGTTCGAGATCCAAGACGGTTATGGCGGTCAAGAATATACGCCATCGACCAATGATCTCTGTTACGATACTGGTGTTGGACTTGGCGTGCGCTATCATGAGTGGGAGTTCAATGGCACGAACTGGGTAGATAACGGCGAATATACCAATGCTAAAGCCTCTGATGCGATTTTTGGTCTTGTTAAAGGCAATGAGTACATATCGATCATCGATGGTATTATGCAAGTTCTCAAGGCCGATAATGCTACGAACCTGAAAGACTTTGGTTCGGCAAACTACTATACCTATACGTCTATCTACGATGCGATCGCCCGTATCACTCAAGCAGAAGCTGATATAAACACTCTTGAGGCTGAACAGACTACTCAGAATAATCGTATGACGGCAGTTGAGGGCGAAGTTGACGATTTGCAATCGCAAGTCGCCGGCATGGTATCCACCTCCGTCGGTGAGCAAGAGCGCCTCGCAGACCGCAGACCAGTCGCAACGCTTACCAAAGCAAGCCCGACCGCCGCAGATGCCGAGAAACGCGCCAACCTCAACAGCATCAACGTGAAAGGATTGACGTTCATAGACCTTATCAAAAACGGAAACTTCGCACAACAAGGAACGAACTGGTCAGCAAGTAACGCTAACGCAAATTACAAAGACGGTTATGCTCGCGTTTTGGTAACTGCTCAAAATGGATATCTTTACAATCACTATACTCGGATTGCTGACCACGTTTATTTCCATAAAATCACTTACAAAACACCAAGTAACGATGTAAAGGTTCTTGTAACCGGTATGGGCGTTTCGGGAAACGCCTATGCGTCAATCGGTGATAACGAATGGCATACTGTTTCCTATGTCCATACCGCTGCTTCAAGCGCCTCAGATACAACTTTCTCAATGGTAGACGCTCGCGCAAGTGGTTGGACGGCTTTCTATCAAAAGGATATCGTCGTCGTTGACCTCACCGAACTCGGCACGCAT
>Ga0172371_10003536_pt1 | contig 24136 bp, 22 predicted proteins | sample Lak12m_FD_114543 | JGI IMG/M metagenome (GOLD analysis project Ga0172371, IMG submission 114543) | Freshwater microbial communities from Kabuno Bay, South-Kivu, Congo - kab_022012_12m | ecosystem: Environmental > Aquatic > Freshwater > Lake | place: Democratic Republic of the Congo: South-Kivu... | reverse complement strand
TAGGATTGAGGTCTTTTAGGTGGTCTTGCATAAATACAATTTTACCACATATTAAAATAACCTTATTTTTTGGTTATTTAAAATGGCTAGTTATTTTTTCTAGCAATTAATTTTTGAACACTTGCAATTAGTTGCCTTTTATATTTATTTTTTGATGATCTATGAGAGTTTTTTAAAAAAACTTCAAAAAGGCAAATATGGGAGTTATCCACAGTATAGTTGACTTAGGGCTCCTGTTGGGCTACCATATATATGTACCTTAATATAGTAGAAATGCTCAGTAAATGGTTGAAATTCAGAGACGATGGTACTATCATGAGAAATTTAACTAAAATATTCAGCTCTATTCTAAAGAGCTCATTGTCATTAGGGCTTGTATTTTTCGTGTTTTTTATGCCTATTCAAGCAGGGGCTGACTTTTTTTCTTATATTTTAGGAAATGATGTTTCGGCTGGGATAGTTGATTCTTTAAATTCTGTTCAGACTGTTGATAATTCTCAAACCATAGATCTTCTTCAAGCAGATACTTATGCTGTTCCAATTTTACAAGATGAAAAAGTAAAAGATAATGAAAATATTTTTAATGAAGTTGAAAGTGATATTAATATAGTATCTGAAAATGCTTTAGTTCCTATGATTAATCATCTGAGTATTCCAGGTGAAACTGAAATTGGAGATTCCTATTCTGATCAGATAAGTGTTTATGTGGTAAGAAAAGGTGACTCTATATCGCAAATAGCTGAAATGTTTAATGTTTCTGTTCAAACTATTTTTTCAGCAAACGACATAAAAAAAGATGAGAAAATAAAAGAAGGAGATGTTCTCTTTATTTTACCTGTTTCTGGTGTTGAATATATTATTAAAAAAGGAGATACATTGAAGGGTATAGCAAAAGATTTTAAAGTAGATGTTTATGATATTACTCAATTTAATGGAATTGCTGAAGATACAAAACTTGCAGTTGGAGATAAAATTTTAATTCCTGGTGGAGAAATGATGGATGAAGGAGGTGATAAACCAGTTTCAAACTTAGGAGTAGCTGTTGTAAAAGATAAAAATTATTATTCTTCTCATCCAATTCAAAACTTTGTCGGATATTTTATTAATCCTGTACCTAATGGACATAAGACTCAAGGTCTTCACGGTCCTGGAAATCGTGGAATAGATATAGGTGCACCAACAGGTACTCCTATATACGCTTCTGCTTCTGGAAAAGTTTTAATAGCAAAAACTGGTTGGAGTGGAGGTTATGGAAATATGGTAATCGTTCAACATCCTAATGGTACAAAAACTCTTTATGCTCATATGTCTAAACTTGGTACTCATACAGGAGATAGTGTTAAACAAGGAGAAATAATAGGTTATGTGGGTTCTACAGGACATTCTACAGGTCCGCATGTTCATTTTGAAGTATATAATGCAAAAAACCCAGGTTCTGATTGGTCTTGGGCAAGATAAAAATAGTTTATAATATTTACTACTATAAAATTTATTGCTCAAAATAGCTTATTTTCGCTCATTATGAGCTATAAATTATGTATATATGATTGATAAAAAATTGAACATAAGGCAGAAAACTATACTTTCCAAAATGTAATTAAGTAGAACTTATAACATAAGAAAGTTTTTTACTTTTTTCAATGACAGAGATATAGTCTTTTGATAAGTAGTTTAATAAAAAAAGAGACTTTATTTTTAGATGTTTTTTCTTTTAAGATATTAAATATAAATTTTTCTCTTTTCCTTATGTCTGTTTCATAACTTATAGAATTATTTTCAAAAATGAAATAAGCTATACTATTAAAAAATTTATATCTTTTAACGAAGTCCTCATTGGAGTTACAATCAAAATTGATTTTATTACTGACATATTTTATTGCGTCTTCAAAATCAGAATGGAGCCATGTCCTAAATGCTCGTATATATTTTATTTCTTTTTCAGAAAACTTATTTGATGGGTCTAGTGTGTTTAACCATTTGTCTAACGTTGTTGAGACATTAATGTTGTTTGCTTTGATGTAATTATTAAAACCTTTTTTATCATATTCATCATATCCTTCTGTATCAAAATCAGATAATTGTTTTATATTATTAAACATTTTTTTCTTTGTTAGGTATATGTTCAGAAGAATCAAATTTTATAGTATATATTATACAACTTAAATAATATTTTGTCTAGTTATTCTAAAAGTAATAAAGATATCATTGCTAATATTCCAATAACAACAGAAAGTATTTGTAATATTGAATATTTTAAATCTTTTGTTTTTTGAAGTTCAGGTATCAAATCTGCCACAGCAATATAGATGAATCCTCCTGCCGCTATTGGTAAAATAAAAAGAGTGAACATCTTTGCTATTGTTCCAAAAATAAAGGCCACTATTAATCCCAACACTGCAGTAAGCGCAGAAATAAAATTTAAATATAAAGCTCTTTTCTTTTCATATCCTGAATGAATTAAAACTGCAAAATCCCCTATTTCTTGTGGTATTTCATGTAAAACTACTGCCAATGTTGTTGCGATTCCAAGTGGAATACTTACTAAAAAACTTACGCCAATAATTACTCCATCTATAAAATTATGGAAACCATCAGTAAAGAGAAGTAATTTTCCTACTGGATGTATGTGTATTTCTTCAGTATCTTCTCCATGGTGGTGCCAATGAAGAAATTTTTCTATTATAAAAAATAAAAGAATACCAATTATTATTGATAAACTTGACCAAAAAAAATTAATAGATTCTTTAAATATTTCAGGTATTAAATGAATGAATACATCTCCCAACAATGCACCTACAGCCAAACTTATAAATAGACTAATATATTTTTTTACAATCTTTTCTCTGAGTGAAAGTGTAAATACTCCAATTAAGGAGATGAAACTTACTATAATTACACTAGCTAATGCATAGATATATATTGTTATCATATCTCCTTATTATATCAAGTTAGAATACATTTTACATGTTGTCAATTAAAATTTACTTTTAATATATATATATAAATAAATTTTAATTAACAACAATTTTTCTTATAGTATTATGTTATATATTAATAAAAGTATTATATTAAATATAATAAATAATATGCAAATAGCAATGATAATGACAATAATAAAAATTTTATGCAATTTAAATCGATTTGCCATAATATCTTTTCTTTCTAGTGCCAAAAAAAATTTTGTGTAAATGAAATAGCGAAAGAGATAGGCATATCTCAATCTCTTACTTCACATCAATTGTCATATTTAGAAGCACGTGGGGAGTTCACAGCATAAGAATGGGTCAATCTATGTGCTATATGCTCACTTATGGTAAATAAGATTATAGGAATAATTAAATTATTGAAATAATAAATTATAACAATGTCAAAAAAAATTATGACAAAAAATCGCATAGTATTATTATTGTTTTTACTTTTAAAGTTAATTCTATTGTAGAATGTAACATATTTTTGTGCGGGATAGGAGAATCGAACTCCTGACCACAGTTTGGAAAACTGTTATTATACCATTTAACTAATCCCGCTTTTTATTAGATTACTAAATTGGCTATTATATAGCCAGATGTTTTTTAGTTTTATTTTACTTAATAATTAATAATGAAAAGCTTTTCTATCTTTAACGCAATCAAATAAATTTATTTGCGTTTAATCTGGTCGGGCTGCTGGGAATCGAACCCAGTCTAAACGCTCCCAAAGCGCTTGTACTACCGGTATACTACAGCCCGTTTATATTTAATTTTAATATACATCTTTAACCGAGAGTCTAAAAACTCTCTCCACTATGCACCTGTAATACCAGTATACTACAGCCAGTCTTTGAAATAATTTTATAGATCAATTAACTTATATTCTAGTTTTTAACTATATCATAAAATAATATTACTCACTAATTTTATTTTTGCTTTTTGCTTTTTTTGACATATATAAACAACCAATAAATCTACTTGCCATTCTTTTTCTTCTCCAATTTTTTTATTTAAAAGATAAGTTTGGATTGTTCGTGATAGTCTTTTTAATTTCCATGGATGCATATTATCTTCAGGTTTATATTGATTTTTTTTATCAAAATCATCTAAAGTTTCTCGTGAAACGCTTTTTACTTCAATAAAATATATTTTATTATCTTTTTCAGCTACAATATCTATTTCTCCCCATTTTTTAGTATAATTACGATTTAATATTAAAAAATTATGTTTCATAAGAAACTTTACAGCTATATTTTCTCCAATTTGTCCTATTTTTTGTGTTTTTGAAGTAAATATTTTTGGCATCTAATTATATATATTTTTTAATGTTTCATGTAAAACATATATATTTAAGTTTCACGTGAAACTATTAAAATTAATTTTATGTCTTTTACTATAATATCTTTATTTTATAATATTTTTTACTAAAATTATCATAAAAGACATTATTTTTTAATGTCCTTTATAAACATTACCAACATAGTTATCCACAATTTTATATAAAATCCTTACAAAATAAGATAAACATAATGGACATTAAAAATTTGTGCGGCTAGGGAGAATCGAACTCCCGTCTCATCCTTGGCAAGGACGTGTTCTACCACTAAACCATAACCGCAAAATAAACAAAAGTATAATTTATAAAAAATTGAAATTATTTTATATTTATTTTTTTAATATTATACTATTACTAAAATTGTATTGCAATTTTTTTTGGAATTTTATAAATAAAAGTGTATAATTATAAAATTATTAAATAATTTTTGCACCCGTAGTGAAATGGATATCACAACAGTCTTCGGAACTGTCATTGCAAGTTCGAGTCTTGCCGGGTGCACAGTAAAATGAATATTCAAAAAAAAATAATATTAAAAATTCCTAAAGAGATTTCTTTTATAACAGATACACTTGAAAAATCAGGTTTTGAATCATATCTTGTGGGTGGTTGTGTCCGTGATCTTATAATGGACAGAGAACCAAGAGATTGGGATATAACTACGATAGCAAAACCAGAACAAATAGTTAATTTATTTGAAAAAACAATTTATGAGAATAATTTTGGGACTGTAATGGTTATCCAAAATAATGTTTCACAAGAAACATTACGTCAAATAGAGATTACTCCATATAGAACAGAGTCAAAATATAGTGATTTTAGACATCCAGATAACGTTAAATTTAGTGAAAATATAGAAGATGACCTTAAGAGACGTGATTTTACAATAAACGCCTTAGCATATAGAAATGGTGTTTTAAAGGACATATTTGATGGTTTAAAGGACATTAAAAAAAAGGTTATAAGAGCAGTGGGTGACCCAGATATACGTTTTAGTGAAGATCCACTTAGAATGCTTAGGGCAATTAGAATAGGTCTTGAGCTTGATTTTTCTATTGCCAATGAGAGCAGTGAAAGTATATTAAAAAATAATGAACTTATAAAACAAATTTCTTTTGAGAGAATTCGTGATGAATTTATAAAAATAATAATGTCAAAAAATCCTTCTCTTGGAATAGTTATGTTGCAAAGATTTAAAATATTAAAGCACATAATTCCAGAACTTGAAGAGGGTATTAATTGTGAACAGGGAGGTGAACATATATATGATGTCTGGAACCATTTATTATATGCCTTACAACATGCAGCAGATAAAGGTTATGGAATAGAAATTAGGTTGTCAGCATTAATGCATGATATTGGTAAACCAAGAAGTAGAAGAATATCAACAAAAGGTACTAAAAAATATACTTTTTATGGGCATGAAGTGGTGGGTTATAAAATGGCTAGAAAGATATTAGAAAGATTAAGATTCCCTAAAAAAGAAGTAGATTTAGTAGAAAAATTGATAAAAAATCATATGTTTTTTTCTGATACAGCACAGATAACATTATCAGCTGTTAGGAGAATTATTACAAAAGTTGATAAAGAAAATATTTGGAGTTTAATGAATGTTAGAGAATGTGATAGAGTAGGTATGAAAAAAAAAGAAGCGCCTTATAGATTGAGAAAATATTTTGCTATGATAGAAGAAGCTCTAAGAGATCCAATATCAGTTGGGCAGTTAAAGATAAATGGAGAAATTTTGAAAAATGAAGTTGGAATAAAATCTGGACCAAGAATGGGCTTAATTTTGAATTCATTACTTGAAGAGGTGCTCGATGATCCAACAAAAAACACAAAAGAACACCTAATTGAATTATCAAAATCACTTGATTTATTGTCAGACCAAGCATTGAGAGTACTTGGTGAAAGGGGTAAAAATAAAAAGGAAAAATTAGAAGAAAAAGAAATAGAAAAATTTCATAAAAAATACGGAGTGAAAAAATAATAAATTTTATCTTTATATAATTATTATATATAATAAATCATATATGTTAGAAAACTACGAAAATAGAATACTTCCTAAAGAAAAAAACAATGAAGTAGGAGAAAACGAAGAAGTCACTAAAATGAAATATAGAATGATGACTATCTTATTAGATGGTTATTTTGATGATATAGACCCTAAAATAAGACCTACAATTCTTGATTTTCAAGGTCTTGGTCCAGAATCAAAAGAAGAAGATTTTTTAAAGTGGATAGAAAAAGAAATAGAAATTAGTAGAAACTCGATTTTAGAAAATGGGTCTACTAATATATCACTTAAAGTATATTCTGATTTAAATTATGCTTATCAACAGGGAAAAAATTTTTTAAGGGATACTTTAAAATATAGAGATGAAGAAGTGAATTTAATAAGTGCTCCAAAATTTCTATCTTCCCAAAAAGATATTTTTAGTCTTTTAAATAAAACAGTACTAAAAAATAAAACTAATGAAATAAATGAAGTAAAAGGATTAAATAAAGCACCATTATATTGTCGTTTAGTGAAAGCCACTATTATAGCTTATGAAACATTGAAAAATGATGCTAAACTGCTTAAGCTAAGTACAGAAACTTTTGAGAAGTCTTTAATTGCTCCAATTTCAAAAATTTATAATTCTACAAGTGTTTTAGATACCCCTTTGATTTTTTTAAATGATAGTGATAAAGGAAAAAAGTTTTGCGTTGCGGAAAATAATAATTTAAAAGGATACATAAAGACTAGAGGAAAAGATATTGAAAAACTTATGCTTCGTTTTCTTACTCGCCCAGAATCAAATGCTGAAGTTGCTTTTAAAGATGGTATCGCTTCTAGAATTACTCTTGAAAAAGAACAAATTTTGAAATTTTTACCAATTTTATGTGAATGGTTATTAAATAAAAAAACTGATTTTTTAATATTAGAAAATAATTCTCTCTTTTCTGAAGAAAAAAATAAAGAGATAAAAGATTTGTTATTAAGTTCTTTTTACGAAAATAATTTTAGTTTGTCTTTTGAAAAACCTCAAGTTACCTCAATGGGTAGCTTTGAAGCTTTTACAATAAAAGGGATATTTAAGTCTCCAGAAAAAAATGATAAATTTTTTTCACTTTCTCAAAATGCTAGAAAATTTGAAATTCAGTTAGTGGCTCCAGATAACAAAAACGAGAAAGGTAGGATGGATCATTATGTGTATGACGTATTTAAATTTATTACTGCTAGGACTCGTTTAGATGGAGGATGTCCCGAAGATGTTTTTTATGATTTTGTAAAAGATGCTAGTAATTTGTCTGGCAAAAGTGAAAAGAAAATTATAAGCTATCTCTTAGAAGGGGATGGAGCTCCAATAATTAAAGTAAAAAGAAAAGATTCAGATAAAAATAAAAAAACAAATTTTATATATAAATCTATCCCAGTTTATTCTCGTTGGGCTAAATTTGGTTGGATAGATTTTTCTCTTGAAAGAGATACTAAAAATGCAATGAAATAATTTTATTTTTTTGTTTATAAAAATAATATTTTAGTTTCTTCTTTTTAAATTTATTTTTATATATTTTAAATTTTAATAAATAGCATCTCTAATTTATAGATATGTTAGAATGGAAAATATGAAAATTGGTATTTTTGATTCTGGGTTGGGTGGACTTATTATTGCTAAGGCAATATACAATAAGATGCCAAAATATGACTATGTATATTTAGGAGATACAAAAAGAGTTCCATATGGGAATCGCTCCCATGAAACTGTTTTTGAATTTACAAAACAAGCCATAAATTTTCTCTTTAAAAAAGAGAAATGTGCTATTGTTATTATTGCTTGTAATACGGCGTCTGCTCGAGCGTTGAGGAGGATACAACAAGAATATTTGCCTAATAATTTTCCTGATAAAAAAGTTTTGGGAGTTTTGATACCAACAGCAGAAGAGTGCGTAGGTTATAAAAGAGTTGGTATTTTAGGGACAGTTGGTACCATTTTATCTAACACTTTTCCAATAGAAATAAAAAAAATAAACAAAGATATAAAAGTTTTTCAAAATGGAGCCCCTATGCTTGTAGCACTTATAGAAGAAGGAGAAAAAAAACTTGCAATAAATTTTATTAAAAAATATCTCAGGCCTTTCTTTTTAAAAAAGATAGATGCTCTTGTTTTAGGGTGTACTCACTATCCTTTTTATAAGAAAGAAATTAGGAAAATTGTAGGTTCAAAAATAAAAATAATTTCTCAAGATGAAATTGTTCCTAAAAAATTAAAAGAATATTTTTTTCGACATCCAGAAATTGAGAAAAATATTTTAAAGAACGGTAAAATAAAAATTTTAGTTACTGATATAACCTATAATATAAAAAAATTGTCTCAAAAATGGTTTGGGAAAAATGCCAAAATAGAAATGATAGAATTATAATTCTATATAAATAGGGCAGTGATCGGAACCATAGTAGTCAGAATAAATTCCGGTAGTTTTTATTTTTTTAATTATCTTTTTATCTGCAAAAAAGTAATCTATACGCCAACCAACATTTCTATCTCGTGCTCTCGTTTTTTGATCCCAGTATGTGTAAGCACTAATCTTTTTAGGATAGAAATTTCTAAAAACATCTATAAAATTATTTTTTATTACTTTAGTAATCCAGGCTCGTTCCATAGGCAAAAATCCAGTATTTTTTTCATTTGCTTTTGGGTTAGTTAAATCTATTTCTTGGTGTGCCGTATTTACATCACCACAGAAGACAACATTTTCTCCCTTATCTCTTAGTTTGTTTATAAATTTTAAAAATGCGGAATAAAATTCCATTTTATATTTTAATCTGTGTGGCCCCTGTCCTCCGTTTGGAAAATAACAATTTATGATAGTTAAGTTTTTTAATTTTATTCCAACTATTCTACCTTCTTCATCAAACTTCTTAATATCCATTCCATAAAACACTTCTTTTGGTTTAGTGTTGGTGTATATAGCGACACCACTATAACCTTTTCTTGTTTCACAGTCAGAGAAATAAGAGTAATAGTTTTTTACATTTAATATATCTTCGGTTAATTGTTCTTTGTGAGCCTTTGTTTCTTGTAAACACAAAACATCAGGTTTGTATTTTTTAAATAGTGGTTTAAAATGTCCCTGTTTCACAGTGGCTCGTAACCCATTAGTGTTCCAAGAAATAATTTTCATTATTTAGGTTTTTTAAAAAGTGTTTCTAATAAAGCAATTTCAGTTGGTTTATCTATAAATTCAATATTTTGTTTAATTGGATTTAAATTATGATTGAAAATATTTTTTAACTCGTTTTTATCAAAAAAATGATAATGAATGCCATATTTTTTAAATTCTCCATTTTTTGAATTTTTTGGATAAAATTCAAAAAATCGCTGAGTTTCACGAGAAAAAGATATATTTAAAAAAAATCCTCCAGGTTTTAAAACACGATTTATTTCACGAGCATATTGTTCCCAATCTTCTTTAAATAAATTTTCCATTAATCCAAAATCATAAATACCATCGAAACTATTATCTGTGAATGGGATGTCTAAAGCATTTCCTTCTACAAATTTTAATTTTCCTTGGAGCCCCCAATTTTTTACATTTTCATTAGTTTTTTTAACTATTTCACTTACAAAATCAATACCAATTACACGAAAACCAAGTTCTACTAAATGTTTAGCAAAAAGTCCTCTACCAGAACCAATATCTAAAATAATTGCACCTGGGGATAATTGTTCTACTAACATTTCTCCTCGTGCTTTCATTGGTAGGTGTGTCCAAATATCAGTGCCAGTTTTATAAGCAGAATCAAAATATTTTTTATGTTCTTGATAATTTGTCATATATGAATATTATACATTTTTATTTTTTACTGTGAAATTTCTTATGAACTTCTGATAATTGTTTATCTGTTATATGGGTATATATTTGAGTTGTAGAAATATTAGAATGCCCCAACATTATTTGAACGCTTCTTATATCCGCTCCATTTTGTAGTAAATCAGTTGCGAATGAATGACGTATAACATGTGGTGTTACTTTTTTTGATATTCCAGCTTTTATCGCATAATGTTTCACGATACGTTCTATAGAACGAGTGGTTAATCTTGTTGAAATTGAACTATTTATTTCTTTAAGATTCTTTTTAGAAATATTTATAAACATTGCTTCTCCCATATCTTTTCTTTTGATTAAATATTTTTTGACTGCCTTTTTAGCACTTTCAGATAAAAATACCACTCTTACTTTTTCTCCCTTACCTTTTATTGAAAATTCATTTTTTAATAAATCTAAATCTCTATTAAGAGAAGTAAGTTCTGAAACTCGGAGTCCAGTAGAAAAAAATAATTCAAGTATTGCCTTATCTCTTAAATTTTTTAAATCTGTTCCATTTGGTCCACCGAGTAATCTATCTAACTCTTCTATACTTATCAAATCCAAACTCCTTTCTTTTATTTTAGCGAGTTCTATTCTATCTGGGGGTAGGGAAATTATTTCTCTTTTCATTAAATATTTGAGAAACATTCTTATAGCTATGAGATAATAATTTTGAGTATTTTTTTTCATAGAAGAACTAAATTGCCCTTTCACTTTCATTCCTCCTTGTCTATTTAAAAATAATCTAAATTCTCGTATATTATTGTCATTTATATTTGTGGGTTTTTCTATTTTTGCAAAACTAAAAAATCTAGTTAAATATCTATCGTAATTTTCTACAGTCTTTAAACTAGAACCCTTTTCTATTTCTAAGTATTCTAAAAATTGTCTTTTTAATTTTTCTATTTCTTCCTTCATCTTTTTAATAATATCACAAATATTGTGCGACGTAGTACTAAAAATACTCTGTAAACACAAGCCTTGCAATTTTTTAATCTTTATGCTAAGATAAATTTATGTTAAAGACAAAAAAGAAACAAGCAATTATAAAAAAAAATCAAATTCATGAAAAAGATACAGGTTCTTCTGAGGTGCAAGTGGCTATTTTGTCTACAAAAATAGAAGAATTAGCTAAACACCTTAAAAAACACAAAAAGGACAATACTTCTCGCCGTGGTTTAATAAAGATGGTGGCTGATAGAAGAACACACTTAAAATATTTAGAAAGAAAAGATAAGACACGATATAACGCACTGATGAAAAAGATGGATCTAGTTTAATACGAAATCCCCCTATCTGGGGGTTTTTTTATATTTTATAAAAAATTAAATGGTATAATTAGTATAGTACTTGTCTTGTTTAAAATTTAGTGGGCAAACAAGAGTCGTAAGATTATAATTTAAAAAATTTTGAATCGGAATGGCAGTAATAAAAAACAAAGAACAAAGAGTAGGAGTTTTTATAGATACACAAAATCTATATCATTCTGCTCGTAATTTATACAAGGCACGAGTTAATTTTGGTGCAGTTCTAAAAGAAGCAGTAGCTGGAAGAAAATTAGTAAGAGCTGTAGCTTATGTTATCACTTCTGAAACAGGAGAAGAAAAGAACTTTTTTGATGCTTTAGAAAAATTGGGAATTGAAACAAAAACTAAAGATTTACAGATTTTCTATGGAGGTTTTAAAAAAGGAGATTGGGATGTTGGTCTTGCAGTTGATGCGATAAAATTCGCTCCCAAGCTCGATGCAGTTGTACTTGTTGCGGGTGATGGAGATTATGTACCTATGGTTGAATATATACAGAGTATGGGTACTCAAGTTGAAGCTATTTCTTTCGGAAAATCAACCTCAGGTAAGTTGCGTGAGGCAGTTGATGATTTTATTGACCTTTCTTTGAACCCAAAGAAATTTTTAATAGGAATGAAATAGTTTTAGTTAAGTTATTATAAATTATTATTAGGTTAATCGGTTCGTATTTAGACAAAAAGTAGTGTTCTTGATTTGTAGAACAATACTGTAGTCTGAACACGAACTAAAATAAATTTACAAAATACAAACTTTCTTTTGGTACGGATTTTTTAAACTTAAAAAATTCTAAAGTGCTTGGCTCGATAGTCTCGCAACTCCAAAAGAAAGTTATATTTTGTAAATTTATAAAAATTTTATGAAAAACAAAGAATATTCAGTAGAAATTGGTGGTAAAAAATTGACCGCTATTTTCTCAGATTTAGCAGAACAAGCACATGGATCTGTAATGCTAAAATATGGAGAAACTATTGTACTCGCTACTGCTTGTATGTCTCAGGACAAACAGGATGGTTTAGGTTTTTTTAATCTTACAGTAGATTATATAGAAAAGTATTATGCTGCGGGGAAAATATTAGGTTCAAAATATGCACATAGAGAAGGTAAGCCATCGGAGGATGCTATTCTTGCCTGTAGAGTAATAGATAGAACACTAAGACCTCTTTTTGATCAATCTATGCGTCACGCAGTACAGGTTATAACCACAGTTATTTCAGTAGATGAAGAAGATCCTGTGATACTTGCAGTGAACGCTGCATCACTAGCTTTAGCAGTTTCAAATATACCTTGGGCGGGGCCAGTAGGTGCTGTAAGAATAGGTAAATATGAAAATGACACACTTACAATAAATCCAGTTCATTCATTAAGAAATGATGATTCTAAATACAAATATGATTTAACTATTTGTGGTAAAAACGGAAATATAAATATGATAGAGGCTGCTGCTCACGAGACAAGTGAAGATGAGTTAGAACTTGCATTTAAGAGAGCAAGTGAAGAAATAACTAAACTAGAAGATTTTCAGAAGAAGATAGTTTCCGAAATAGGTATAGAAAAAAGAGTTATAGAAAAAGAAAACATAAACGAAGAGTCAGTAGCTCTCTTTAATGAAAATATACTACCAAAAATGGAAGAAGCTATATTTTCTGGTCCTGGTAAAAAGAAGATAGATGAACTTCATACGATTTGGAACAAAATAGTTAAGGATAAATATCCCGATAGAAAAGATTTTTCCCCTGAAGATGAAATTTTTGACAATACAGAAAATGATTTAATCCATAAAAAAGCCATTGAAGATGATAAAAGACCAGATGGTAGAACTATGGATGGATTAAGAGATCTATATGTAAAAGCAGGAGGTATCTCTACGGTGCTTCATGGTAGTGGAATATTTTATCGTGGTGGTACCCATGTTTTATCAGCGCTTACCCTAGGAGGCCCAGAAGAAAAATTATTGATAGATGGTATACAAGGAGAAGTAAATAAAAGATTTATGCATCATTACAATTTTCCACCATATTCAAGTGGTGAGGTTGGCCGTATTGGAAATACTAATCGTAGAGAAATAGGTCATGGTGCTCTTGCAGAAAAAGCTTTGGCGATGATATTGCCTAGAGTTGAAGATTTTCCTTACACTATAAGAATAGTGTCTGAGTCTATGGCATCAAATGGTTCTACTTCTCAAGCTTCAATCTGTGCTTCTACTCTCGCACTTATGGATGCTGGTGTGCCGATAAAGTCTCCAGTTGCAGGTATTGCTATGGGTCTCATGTATGAGAATGACAGTAAGTACAAAGTTTTGACAGATATACAGGGACCAGAAGATCATCATGGTGATATGGATTTCAAAGTTGCTGGTTCAAGAACTGGTGTTACAGCTATCCAGCTAGATGTTAAAGTAGAAGGCGTGCCTATTAAAATATTAGGTGAAGCTATGAGACAATCGAAAAAGGCGAGACTTGCTATCTTAGATAAGATAGAAGGTGAGATAGCTAAACCAAGAGAAAATATTTCTCCTAATGCTCCAAAAATTTTAATTATTAAAATAAATCCTGACCAAATAGGTATGGTTATAGGTAGTGGAGGTAAAACTATAAAAGAAATAAAAGAAAAAACAGGTTCTGAAATTACCATAGAAGATGATGGAACTGTTTATCTAACAGGTAAGGGAGAATCTGCTAATTTAGCAAAAAGAATTATCGAGGATATGACTCATGAATTTAAAGTTGGCGAGATGTTAGAAGGTGAAGTAGTAAGAATAGCAGACTTCGGTGCCTTTGTTAAACTAAATGCATTTACTGATGGTATGGTGCACATATCTGAGTTAGCTCCGTTTCGTGTTTTGAAAGTTAGCGATATAATAAAGGAAGGTATGATGGTTCCAGTTAAAGTTATAACAGTAGATAGAGAAAAAGGTAAAATAGGTTTATCTATAAAAGAAGCTAATAAAAATTTTTTTGCATCAAATTAAAAATTTTTATGTTTTCATCCTAGAAGTTGTTCTGACAAAGAATTAACACGACTCTTAAAATTTTTATTTTTAAATTATAATTAATTATATGGGGTCTGAAACAAAAAACTATTAGAATTACAAAAAAAGTTCCAAGATTGTATGCAATAGTAACTGAATTTGTAAATAGTGAATATGTCAGTAGAGCTACTTCCAATATAAAAGGAAGAATACAAACAATTAGTACTTAAGATAATAGAAGATAAATATACCTTCTACAAAAAAATTAATATTCCAATACCTAGACTATGTTCTAATTGTAGACATTATGAAAGACTAGCTAAAAGAAACCTCTTAAAACTCTACCATTGTAAATGTATGAAATCTAATTATCTAAAATTTGAAACCCCTTATGTTCCAAAATGCCCTGAGATAATTTATTATGAATCTTGCTATAATAAAGAGGTGTATTAAATAAAATTATTGTATAAAAAAAATGGAAAATAATGAGGAAAAATTAAAAAATAAAATTGTTGAAACTTATACCAGTGATATGGTAAAGGCTCTTGAGAATGATAAAAGCGGATTAATAAAAAAAATAATCAACGAAGAAGAAAAACATGAAGAGCAAAATAAAAGTTTACTTATTAAAACAAAAAGAAATAGGTTATTTTTGTTTCTTAGTGTCATTTTTATATTTTTAGCTTTTATTATTTTGATTTTTATAATATTTTTAAATGAAAATATTAATACTGCTATAGTTACGCCACAATATTCATCTATTATTTTTATTGATCAAAGTAATTTTTTAGCTGTAGATGGATTTAATAAAGAAAAGATAGCTAAAGCTGTTTTTAATCAAATAAATAATACTAAAGTAAAAGCTGGTGGTATTGAAGGTATTTATTTAACCGTTAATAAAAATATTATAGGATTAAAAGAATTTACTAAACTTATTAAAAGTAATCTTGTTTTAGATAAAACTGATTTTATTAATGATAATTTTTTATTAGGAGTAGTTAATATTACAACGTCAAACGTTATTTCATCAAATATTGTTGATTCTTCAAAAAAACAAAATAAAAATGGTTTTTTTATATTACTAAAAGTACGTTCTTTAGCCGACACATTTACTGCTATGCATAATTGGGAGATAAAAATGTTGGACGACTTATCTTTGTTTTTAGGAGTAGAAATAAATTCTTTAACTAATTATTTATTTACTAAAAATTTTGAAGATGCCATTGTAGAAAATAAAAATGCTCGAATTCTTTATGATGATAAAGGTCAAATTATTTTAATGTATGTATTTATTAATGATTCATCAATAATTATTACTAATTCTGAACTGGCTACCAAGGAAGTTATTTTACGTCTTACCTCTAGTCAGATTAATAAATAATAATATCTATTATAGTTGCTTTTTAAAAATAAAATGATACTCTTTTGTTATGTTAGATAAAAAGAAAATTAAAGAAAAGTTAGAAAAAGAAAGAGATATTTTACTCAATCAAATTCAAGATATTGGCAAATTAAATCCAAAAACAAATGAGTGGGAAGCTATACCAGAAGAAATAATTTCAAAAGAATCTGATCAAAATGATATGGCTGATAGATTTGAAGATTTTGAATCAAGAAGTACTATAATTAAAGCTTTAGAATTAAGATTAAATAGTATTTTAAATGCTTTGAAAGAATTACCCAAAGAATCTTTTGGTAAATGTGAAGTATGTAAAAAATATATTGAAATGGATCGTATAAAAGTTAATCCAGCAGCTCGGACATGTAAGAAACATTTAAATAAGTAAAAATAGAAAATGATTAAGTTTATTAAATATATGTAAAATATTTTGCATTTTATAACTTTCAAAACTTTATGAAATTTTTAACTAAATATATATGAGTTTTGCAAAAGTTTATTCTGCACAAATAAATTTATTGAAAGGCGTTATTGTAAATGTAGAAGTAGATACATCTCGAGGTTTACATAGTTTTAATATTGTAGGACTTCCTGATAAATCAGTAGATGAATCCAAAGATAGGGTAAGTGGAGCAATAAAGAATTCTGGTTTTAAATCTCCTAAAGCAAAAAATCAGAAAATAGTAGTTTCACTTTCTCCGGCTGATCTAAAGAAAGAAGGTTCATTTTTTGATCTTCCGATAGCTCTAGCGTATTTACTTGCAGTAGAAGATATAAAATTTGACGGAGAAGGAAAAATATTTTTAGGGGAATTAAGTCTAGATGGAGTATTAAGACCTATCAGAGGAGCATTGCCCCTAGTTTTAGAAGCTAAGAAAAATGGATTTAAAGAAGTTTATCTACCAAAGGAAAATGCAAGTGAAGCAGCTTTAGTAGAAGGTATAGATATTTATGGAGTAGAAAGTTTAAGCGAAATAATCGCACATATAGATTTAAACAATAAAGAAGAAAATAAAAAAATAAATGTACAACCAAAAACAGAAATAAAATACAAAGCAGAAACAAAATCCTCAGACTTTTCTGATATTAAAGGTCAAGAAAGCGCTAAAAGGGGGCTTGAGATTGCCGCAGCAGGAGGACACAATATCGCTATGTATGGCCCTCCTGGAACAGGTAAAACAATGCTCGCGAGAGCTTTCTCTCAGATTTTACCGAACCTTAAACTGGATGAAATTTTAGAAATTACTGGCATACACTCTGTGTCTGGACTTACTGGTGGGGAACTTGTCGTATCACCACCGTTTCGTTCTCCACACCATACTTCTTCTTATGTTTCTATTATTGGTGGAGGAGTTTATCCAAAACCTGGAGAAGTTACTTTAGCACACAGAGGAGTGTTATTTTTAGACGAATTTCCAGAATTTGAAAAAAGAGTTTTAGAATCTCTGCGACAACCACTCGAAGATAACATAGTATCCATATCTCGTGCTAAAGGTAGTGCTACTTTTCCTTCCAATTTTATTCTAGTTGCTGCGATGAATCCTTGTCCGTGTGGTAATCTGGGTAATAAACAAAAAGAATGTATTTGTAAGCCCAGTGATATAGATAGATACAAGAGAAAACTGTCAGGACCGATTATGGACCGTATTGATTTGTGGGTTTCTGTTTCCAATATTCCTTATAAAAAATTAAGTGAAGAAGGAGAAGGAGAGAGTAGCGAAAAAATAAAAACTAGAGTTTTGAAAGCCAGAGAAGTACAAGAAAAAAGATTTAGTAGTCTTGGTAAAAATATAAAAACTAACAGTGAAATGAGTGCGAAGGATCTAAGTACTTTAATTTCTTTAGGAAAAGATACGAGAGAGATATTAGATAGTAGTGCAGAAAAACTAGCCCTTTCTCCTCGCGCTTATCATAGAGTTATTAAAATTGCTCGTACTATAGCAGACCTCGATGGTAGTGAAGAAATAAACACTAATCATATTTTAGAAGCTTTGCAGTATAGACCGAAGGTAAATAATTAGTTATCCACAAGCAAGTAGTTGACAGTGAACGCTCGTTCACCTATACTATTTACATTAGTAGTAACAGGCAATAGATAAGTAGGCCTTAGGTAATAGCAGAAAAAAGTTAAAACCTAGAGCCTAATTTTTCTAAAGTCTATTCATATTATGACCCAAAAACAATATTTAAAAACAATAGAAAGAGAAATTAAAAGAATAAACAAAGTTATAGATCTAAAAATTTTAAAAGGAGAAGAGTATAGAAAAGAAGCGAGAGACCATAGACTTCTTTTAAAGAAAATACGATTCTATAATAAACAAAATTTATTTAGACGCTTATTCCCAATTTTTGCATAAATAAAAATGTCTAATCTATACCAGAAAAAACTAGAATCTTTTTACAATAAAAATAGCAGAATGCCCACCTATAGCGAGATGATGGTTCTTTTTGGTTTTAAATCAAAAAATGCAGTTTTTAAAATTGTTAATAAACTAATAGAAGCAAATCTAGTCGCTAAAGATTATTTAGGAAGACTAATACCTACTAAAAGTTTTAAAGAAATACCAATGCTTGGTTTTGTTACTGCTGGGTTCCCAGCTACTGTAGAAGAAGAACTAGCTGATACAGTAAACCTAGATGACTTACTTGTAAAAAACAAATCTATCACATATATGCTTGAAGTAGATGGGGATTCTATGATAGACGCTCATATAGAGAAAGGAGATATGGTTTTAGTAGAAAAAACAAATCAAGCAAAAGATATGGATATAGTTATTGCAGAGGTGGATGGAGAATTTACTATGAAATATTTTAGGGTAGAAGGGAATAAGACATGGCTTGAACCAGCTAATAAAAAATATAAACCAATATATCCAGAATATGATTTAAAAATAAATGCAGTTGTAAAAGGGATGATAAGGAAATACTAAAAAGAAAAACCCACATTCATTAGTGGGTTTTTCTTTTTAGTTAATTCTTTCCTTTGTTTAGGAAGGTCGCGCGACCTTTTTACTAAGAGTAAAAAAGAATTATTCAACTGCATCCTTCAAAGCTTTTGCAGGTCTGAATTTTGGAACTTTCTTAGCAGCTACTTTGACTTGTTCTCCAGTCTTTGGATTGCGAGCCATTCTAGCAGCACGTCCTTTTACAGAAAAGATTCCGAAGCCAGCTATTGATACTTCACCACCTTTCTTCATTGTACTGATGATAGCATCAAACAATCCGTCAACGATTTCCTCAGCTTGTACTTTTGTACCACCAAGTTTACCATGTACCCATTCAGCTAATGCTTGTTTATTCATATTAGTTATCTTTTAGATTCCAGTTTCAAGTTTTTTAGTCTTGTACTAGATTCTATAAGCTTTTGTTGATAATGGATTCGACCATTTATTAATAAAACTATTACTTATATATTATATAATAAGGGTTTTTTTAGGCAAGTCCATAATAGTTTCCTAAAAACATAAAAAATAAAAAGTTAAAGTTTTATTATCGGGCATATTCTATAATTCTTGTTTCTCTTATCATTGTTACTTTTATTTCGCCGGGGTATTTTAATTCTTGTTCTATTTTTACAGCGATATTATGTGCCATTATTTTTGCTTCTGTATCAGAAACTTTTTCTGGAGTAATAAATATGCGTATTTCTCGTCCAGCTTGCAATGCATATGATTTTTCAACTCCAGTAAATGTATTTACTAATGCTTCAAGTTCTTGTAATCTCTTTAAATAATTTTCTACTGAATCACGTCTAGCTCCTGGTCTACCGCCTGAAATAGCATCAGCTGTTTGAACAATAATTGATTCCATGGTTTCGTATGGGTAATCTTCATGATGAGATTTCATGGCTGTAATAATGCGTTCATCTGCCCCGAATTTTTGTAAAATTCTCATCCCTATTTCAATGTGGGTGCCTTGTACTTCATGATCTAAAGCTTTGCCGATGTCGTGAACTAAAGCACCAGCTTTAGCAATAGCTACATCTGCTCCTAATTCTTCAGCAATCATTCCTGCAATGTGTGCCATTTCAATAGAATGTTGAAGAACATTTTGTCCATAACTTGTACGGAAATATAACCGTCCAATAATAGCTACAATACGTGGATCAAAATTAAATATTCCACATTCATAGACTGCTTGTTCACCTTTTTCTTTTATTATTTTATTTATTTCTTCTTTGGCTTTTTCTACTAGTTCCTCAATTTTAGCTGGTTGAATTCTTCCATCTAAAATTAAATTTTCAAGTGCTAATCTAGCTATTTGACGTCTTATTGGATCAAATGAAGAAATAATTATAGAACCAGGTGTATCATCCACAATAAGTTCTACTCCCGAAGCTCGCTCAAATGCTCTTATATTTCTTCCTTCTTTCCCGATAACTTTACCTTTTATTTCATTGTTAGGGATATTTACAGTAGTAGTCATAAGTTCAGCAGCGGTACTTGAAGCAAGTCTTTGAATAGAGGTGGCTAATATTTCTTTTGCTCTTCTATCTAATTTTTCTTCATTACTGTTTTCTAGTTTTTGTATTCTTATTAACAGATCTTCTTCATATCTTTCTTCTATGTCTTTCATTAAGACTTCTTTTGCTTCTTCTTCTGTTAATTTAGAAACTTTTTCCAATTCCATTCTTTTTTCTGCTTCTATATTAGAGATTTTCTCTTGTATCTTCTTTATTTCTTCTACTTTAAGCTTTATGTTTTCAGCTTCTTTATTTATTTCTATTTGTCTAATGTCTAAAAACTCATCTTTTTTAATAAGTCTTTTTTCTGTTTCCTTAAACTCTTCTTCTTTTTTCTTTTCTTCTTCTTTTAATTCTACTAGTTTCTTCTCTGCTTTATTTTTGGCATCATCAGTTATCTTCTGTGCCTCTTCTTTCGCGCCGACTAACATTTGTTTGATATCTATTTCTATAGATTTCCTTTTTCCCAACGCAATAATAACTCGAAGATAATATCCGATTCCTATACCTAAAAGAAGTACTCCTACTCCAATTAAAATTATTATTAATGTACTCATAAGCCTTATATTGGCCTATAAAAACAAACCACTATATTTGTAGGTTTTGCTTTTTATGCAAAAGATATGATTTACCATATTTTTATATGATGGGAAATTTTTTTCTAAAATTTTATCTTGTAACAACATAGATGGAATATTCCTATAAACCAGGTGAAAAACAAATTTGTAAAATTTAACATTTATAGTGTATCAAATTTTATATATTTTGTCCATATTTACTTTTTAGATAAAACTTAAGATTTTAGAGTAGATGTTTTTGATTTTGTAACTATTTCGTCAATTACTCCATATTTTTTAGCTTCTTCTGCATCCATAAAAAAATCTCTCTCTACATCCTTTTCTATTTGGAGTAAAGGTTTGCTTGTATTTTTGGCTAAAATTTTATTTAAATTATCTCTCGTTTTTAGAATATGTTTTGCAGTGATAGCTATATCTGTGGCTTGACCTTCTACTCCACCTAACGGTTGATGAATCATTATTTCTGCATTTGGTAATATAAATCTTTTTCCTTTTTTACCTGCTGATAAAATAATAGCTGCACCAGAAGCTGCTATCCCTACACAAAAAGTAGAAATATCTGGGCGAACATGGTTCATAGTATCTACTATTGCTAGTGTTGAAGTGACAGATCCGCCAGGCGAATTTATATATAGGAAAATATCTTTCTTAGAATCTTCTGATTCCAAAAAAAGCAGTTGAGCAATAACAATATTTGCTACATTGTCATCTATTGGACCTGCAAGGAAGACTATTCTTTCTCTTAAAAGTCTAGAATATATATCATAAGCTCTTTCTCCAAACTGACTTTTTTCAATTACGGTTGGTATTAACATATTTTATATATTACATTGAATTTGAAAATTTTTCAAGTAATTAAAATATTTTAGTTGTTATCCACATTTTATCTATAAAAAAATGCTTGCTTGTATTTAAAAAAGTGATATTATTTTATCCAATGTATAAAAATAAATTACAGAATAATATCATAAATTTTCCGTTATTTTTTTAAAACCCCAATTTGGGGTTATTTTTTTGTCTGCTTGTATTAATTATGCTGATAATATTGTAGATAGTTAAAATATATGTATAGTAAATTAATTTTAAAGGATGGTACAAAATATGAAGCTAAAAATTTTGGAGCAGAAAAATCTGTTTCTGGTGAAGTAGTTTTTGCAACTGGAATGGTGGGTTATCCAGAAGCTTTAACTGACCCTTCTTTTAAAGGGCAAATTTTAGTGTTAACTTTTCCATTAATTGGTAATTATGGTGTTCCTAAAAAAGAATTTTGGGAGTCAGATAAAATTCAAGTTTCAGGATTAATAGTTTGTAATTATGTTAATACTCCATCTCATTATACTAGTTTAAGAACTTTAGGAGAATGGTTAAAAAATGAAGGAATTCCATTGCTTGAAATAAAAGATACTAGAGAGTTAACTCAAAAGTTACGAAATAAAGGTGTAATGCTTGGAAAAATAATTATAGGTCATAATCAAATAAAATTTGAAGACCCAAATAAAAGAAATTTAGTTGCAGAAGTTTCTACTAAAAAATTTTTATACTTTGGTAAAAGTAGAAATATAGTTGTTTTAATTGATTGCGGGGTAAAAAGAAATATTATACGAAAATTAATTAATAAAGGATTACAAGTGGTAGTTGTCCCCTGGAATACTGATATTTTAAAAATTAAATTTTCTTTTTTAGCTGTAATTATTTCAAATGGACCAGGTAATCCATTAAAAGCAAAAATTACTATTAATAATGTTAAAAAAATACTTGCTAAAAAAATCCCTACTTTTGGTATTTGTCTTGGTAATCAAATTATGGCATTAGCTTTGGGTGGTACTACTTATAAACTTAAATTTGGGCATAGAAGTCAAAACCAGCCTGTGGTTTTGAATAGTACAAAAAAATGTTATTTAACAACACAAAATCATGGTTTTGCTGTTAAAAAAATTCCACCCAATTTTAAGGAATGGTTTTACAATGCAAATGATAATACCAATGAAGGAATTATTCATAATAATTTACCATTTATGTCGGTGCAATTTCATCCTGAAAGTTCTCCTGGACCACTTGATACAGATTGGATTTTTGATTTTTTCTTTAAAAAAATTGGCTTGAATAAAAAAATATGAATAAATTAATTTATAAAAAAATATTAGTACTTGGTTCTGGTGCTTTAAAAATAGGCGAAGCTGGGGAATTTGATTATAGTGGCAGTCAAGCGATAAAGGCATTTAAAGAAGAAAAAATAAAAGTTATTTTAGTAAATCCAAACATTGCTACTTTTCAAACTTCTAAAAATCTTGCAGATGAAGTATATTTTTTACCTATTAATGAATATTTTGTAGAAAAAGTTATTGCTAAGGAACGTCCTGATGGGGTAGTATTTTCATTTGGTGGGCAAACTGCGCTTAATTGTGGTTTAGCTCTAAAAAAGAATGGTATTTTAAAAAAATACAAAGTAAAAGTTCTTGGAAGTCCTGTTTCAGCAATAGAATTAACTGAAGATAGAAAATTATTTGCTTTACATTTAAAAAAAATAGGTATTCCTATTCCATCTTCAAGTAGTGTTACAAATTTTAAAGACGCAAAAATTGTTGCAAAAGAAATTGGCTTTCCTTTGATGATTAGAGCTGCATTTGCTTTAGGTGGTCAGAAATCAGGAGTTGCTAATAATATAGATGAATTAGAAAACATAGTAAAGGGTGCCCTTTTAATATCACCACAAGTTTTGATTGAAAAATATTTACATCATTTCAAAGAAATTGAATATGAAGTGGTACGTGATAGATATGGAAATGCAGTCACAGTTTGTAATATGGAAAATTTTGATCCACTTGGTATCCATACGGGGGATTCTATTGTTGTAGCTCCTAGTCAAACATTAAATAATGATGAATATCATAGTTTACGAGAAGCAAGTTTAAAAATTGTAGAGAGTTTAAAAATTGTGGGTGAATGTAATGTGCAATTTGCATTAAATCCTCATCCTAAAAATGAAAAACTAGAATATTTTGTGATAGAAGTAAATGCTCGTCTTTCTCGTTCTAGTGCTCTTGCTTCAAAAGCTACAGGTTATCCACTTGCTTATGTAGCTGCGAAACTTGCCCTTGGAAAAAGCTTAATTGAAATAGAAAATAAAATTACAAAAGTAACTCAAAGTTTTTTTGAACCAGCTCTTGATTATGTAGTTGTGAAGATGTCTCGATGGGATTTAGAAAAATTTAAAGGCACTAATAATAATATTGGTAGTGCTATGAAATCAGTTGGAGAAG
>Ga0172371_10003534_pt1 | contig 24141 bp, 20 predicted proteins | sample Lak12m_FD_114543 | JGI IMG/M metagenome (GOLD analysis project Ga0172371, IMG submission 114543) | Freshwater microbial communities from Kabuno Bay, South-Kivu, Congo - kab_022012_12m | ecosystem: Environmental > Aquatic > Freshwater > Lake | place: Democratic Republic of the Congo: South-Kivu... | reverse complement strand
GTATCACGGTTCAGGCTACACCGGACTTTTTTAAAATCAGCTCTGGTGAATCCTGACAAGATTTTATCGGACCTGATCAGCGTAGAGATATAAATGAAAGGATTTGCTTTGCTTCCGTGTGGTTTAACTATTGCAATGGACGCATCAGCAATTTTCCTCAACGGTAACGTAATACGCCAGGAAAAAGAACTCAGAACCTTTTGGATTTTATCCAGATGAGTTGCAATTTCCCGATCCTTATATTCAAGAACGAGCCTGAGTATTTTATTCTCCTCTTCGAGGGAACGGATTGTTTTTTTTAAGTTAATAAGTTCCGGTTCATCCGGAATTGTTTCTTTCTGTTGCATAAACAAGGTTATCTTGTCAGTTGTGGTTCAAGATTTTGGTCATAAGTTAAAAATAAAGTGAAATTGTAAGAACATAAATGATCATTAATGATTTGGAATTTTTTCTTCAATAATGTAGTGTGGCCTCTTTTTAACTTCCTCATAAATGGCACCGATATATGTTCCCATAATGCCCAAAACAATCAATTGTACACCACTGAAAAGCAATAATGTGGCAGCCAATGACGTCCAACCGCTGGGTGTGGACTTGTGTATAAAAAAGATGATGATGACATAAACCAGATATACCAGAGCAATACACGCAAAGCTAATTCCAATAAATATTCCGAGTTTCAACGGTTTTGTACTGAAAGAAAGAATACTGGTAATTGCTAATTGCATCATTTTTGTAAATGAGTACTTGGTTTTACCAGCAAATCTTCTTGCAGCCACAAATTCAATACTTGTCTGAGGAAAGCCTATCCAGGAAAACAATCCTCGCAGAAACATGTTTCGCTCATGAAATCCGGACACCAGGATCTTTGCAACCCGATTTGAAATGAGTCTGAAATCTGCAGAATTCTCATTAATTTGTATTTGAGAGAGTTTTCCTAGTATTTTATAAAAAAGTTTCCCTGCAAGTTTTCTTACTAACCCTAATTCCTCAGTGTCAATACGTTCTGTGTAAACGATATCAAAACCCATTCTAAAATTGGAAAGTAATGCGGGAATCAATTCCGGTGGATGCTGCAAATCACTATCCATCATAATAATGGCATCAGAATCTAATGAATTTTCAATGCCAGCCAATAATGACATCTGATGTCCGAAACGGGAAGACATCAGAATAATCCGGGAAGAAGGATCTTCCGCTACAATTGTTCGCAGAATATTAAGCGTATTATCAGTACACTTGTCCACCACAAATAAAATGTTTGAATCAACATCTTCAAGTGAGTTCAGAATTTTAACAGTTCGCGCATGAAAAAACCTGATTACTTCCTCTTCATTGTAAACGGGAGTAACTATTGATAATTTAAGTTTGATCATTAGTTGTCGGTATTTTTATAAATAGAATTTTGATTGCAATACTCCGGACAATGTTAACAAATTTACATATCCAATATTGATACTTGATCTATTGTACTCCCCATAATGAATGCTTCCGCAATGAAAATAGAAATAATAGGACTTAGCGTTTTATCCATAAATAATATGGTAATTTAATTCTTTGAAATAATACTATCGCAAGATATTGTTGTTTTTATTTGCCAATTCTCGTTCATATTTGGAGATACCCATCGTAAATCAACCATAATTACATGTTCAAGATTACCTGGAATTAATTCTGCCTTCCGGAGAATTGTTCTTAATTTACATAAACCAATATCAGAAATGTCAGACTTATTTAAAATAAACCTTGAATAAACCTTATCGTATATATATGTACTCAACAAATAATCTACATCCTCTGAACTGATCTTATTGGACATAATTTTAAAATCATTCTCCTGAATTATTGAAATTACCATATCATTATCAGAAACTGTAATTATAAAATCATTCGGGTTGTAACCTAATTCCTTTAATGCCAGGTTTGTTGCAAAAGCAGAATAAATATTCCCTTGTCCGGGAGTTATAACACCATAAACATGAATATGATTTGTTGAAGCTGCTTTCACCTTTAATGAATTTTTAAGAAATTGATACGGCTCTAAATTTGCAGCAATCCAACCATTACGAATATAGAAATTGTTTTGAATTAATAGTACAAATATTATAATAACCATAATATATTTACCAATTTGATTTATTTTCTTATCGTATCGTTGTGTAAATACTCTTGAAATAAAAAACCTTACCTCGAGTCCTAATGTTAAAATATAGAAAAAAATCAAAGAAATTAAAGGTATTGCATAATAAGTCAAATATCCATTTTCCTTCAATATAAGATATGTAAAATATGACAAAGGAATGAAAATGACAAGAAGTAAAATTTCCATTATATTTCTTTTCCTAAAATATAACAAAAGAAATGAAACAATTATCATTGAAAGTGAAATGGTTATAGTGACTGATCTTATGAATGGCTTTGAGTATGTGATAAAGTAATAGTAGTTTTTCTCAACAAATTCAAATGATCCGAATATTGAAGCGGCTATTCTATCAAATACGGATGGAATAATGGTTGATATAAACCATCTGATTTTTTCAAATACATCAGCTAGACTATTTACATGTTCAGCCCTTGAAATCAAATTAACTTCGTACAGAGATGAGATACCTTTAATAATAAAATAATATAATAATGTAACAATGAAGTAAAATATTAAAAATAATATAATCTGTAAAGGAAACGATTTATTTTTATTGTTATTAAAATATACTGAAATTGCTAAAAAAAGAAAAACAAAAAGAGGAGATAATTGATAAAGTAAATATGAAAAAAGAAGAAAATAAATCGATGCCAACAGGAACCCGGTCTTTTTAAATATAGATCCCCGGCCACATAGAAAAATTTTATTAAAAATCATGAGCGATATGAGTGCTGAAATTAATCCTGGCAAATATGAAAATATCGTATTGTACCCAATGACATCTGAAAATCCGGAAAACAAGACTAAAACAGACGTTAGAAAAAATGATATAAAATCATCTTTTGATTTTTCTTTCAACCATGTAAAAAGTAACAAACCATAAATAATCAGCATGAAAACGGAAAGCCATTTTATATAAAATCCAGTAGATGGAGTCATAAAATAAAATAATTCAAAAAATGTAGAGTGGAATGGTCGTCCTATTTGCAAGCCACAGTTTAAAAAATCTTGCTTTGCACCGGTAAAAGCCCAAAAATCATCATAAAAGAAATATCCGTCAGTTAGAAAAGGGAAATAAGTAATTATAATTAAAAAAACAATATATAAAACATAATTAGGTTTACCAGGTGTATTAATTGTATAATTAAATTTAATTGTATTTTGAATTAAAAAATAATAAATTGCACCCATTAAAAATGCAATGCTGATTGCAAAACTTACACTTAATATATCCTGTTTACGAGCTGATGTAATTATCAATGCCCATTGTGATATTAAAAAAACAAATATTATTAGTCCAAGTATTGTTAAAAACCTACGGTTCTTAGAAATTACAATCATCTCATCAACTCCTTTATTAAGCCTGACAGTCCTTTATGGTTAAGTGTATTAAGAACAATTTTAATACTTACTTTTGGTGATGATAATCCTATTATTATCCGTTTTACTGCGTGTTGCAGACTCCTTTTCCCGAAATTAATATTCTTACGAACATTTGTTTGAGCAGTTTCATTTTTCCACCAATTATAAAAACACTGTTCAGTGACACTGTAAGGGTCAGGAAATGCTTGCAGGAAATCAGGCCGCTCTCTGTAAATTTGTCTTGCTTTGTCGGGTATTATTTCACCATTTCCGAACTTCCCAAAATACCATCCCTTGTAACGCTTATCACCTTGGCCTTCAGCAAGCAATTCTTTACCATAGGTATCCCATACTTCAAATGCAAATGGCTGGTCGGACGCATACCGTGAGAGCATTGTAAGACCATCGCCATTATCATACCCGGTAAAGTGATAGAAACGTAATGGAACATCACCTGCAAATAATACATCATTTTCATTTTTGGAAATACGGCGATGAAAAATATTCCATGTAGCAACATTACAACCCCGGTCTCTGACAATATAAAGCTTACTGAAAAAACCAGGGGCCAGATCACACCATCGTTGATCGGTGAATATGCCATTTGGAATATCGCTATGGCAGAAAAGACGCAACCGTTCAGCCCACCAATGGATAAAATCAAGCCCTTGCCCGGATGTTTTGACAGCAACGAAACCTAAATTAAAAACTCCATGTTTCATTGCACATATTTCGTTATCAAGTATCGCCATTAACTCCTGCTCAGGGTCGAGCAAGTGTGGTGTCAGGAGGACATCGTACTGATCGAGTAAGGATTCAATCGATTCGAGTGAGTTGAATATCTTGATATCCGGATCAATGTAAATAATTTTATTGACCTCCGGGCGTTTTGCGAGCAATTCTGCAGCCGGACCCTTAACTGCAGTGCAGAGTTCGACAATAGAGTGACCGAATGCCCAGGACTTCCAATTAGGAATTCCAAGTTGTTCAATGAAAAGAATTTCGTCAAATGGCTCTTGCTCCAGTTCAAAACCAACAGGCAAATCATCTGAATACAATAATACAAATAGCCAATCTGGATGAAAACGCTTAAGTGATTTGGCAAGAACACGCGCTTTAGGAAGATAACTTTTCGTTATTGAAGTGTAAACAAGCATCATGGTTTTGTCTCTCTTGCTGTTATTAACACGGAACGAAGTGAATCTAATATGATTTTAGGTGAAGAACCAAGCGGAATTACCTTCCCTATTGCATATTGTTTAACCCGGCTCCCCTGTGCACCAATGTCGAATGCAACAATTGGTAAGCCCATTTCCATTGCCTCGGATATTGTGTAACAAAATGTTTCAGGAATAATTGAAGGCATTAGAATTACGTTAATACCTCTTTTAGTTACGATTGTGGGCAGGTCATTAGGATCGTAGTGCCCATGGACACTAATTTGGCGGTGGTATATTGTGCTTTCACCGACGACAGTAATTGGTATATTTAATCCGCTCTTCCTTATATAATCGGCAAGTGCACATACAATTCCCCCACCTTTTATATTGTTCAAGGTACCCAAAATACCAACATGCAATGGGCCTGATAAATCAATCTGCTTGTCGCAAACAAAGTAATCTGCTTTATGGGGAACTACCCTGATTTTACTGTCTTCCAGATGGAAGGCCCGGCGAAAAATTTCAATCGAGGAATCATGAAAAAACGTAATCGTGGTTGCTGCTTTTATCATGTTTACAAAGGGCTGCCTCCAATCAACAATATCAACAGGCTGATTTTCTTTAGGATACCAACTTACATACCACCTGGTATTTTTCTTCAGGCAATGCCTGCAGTATTTAAAATCTTGCGGCACACCACAATACACACCTTTGAAATCAGAAAGATGGAGAGATTGACAAACAGGATAGAAATCATGTATTTTGATTTCTAATGCAACCTTTAGTTCTTGAACAAGCGTTAAAATTTTCGAAATAATTATCTTTATATCCGGAAAACCATATAGTGAATTTACAACGATATCAGATACATGAGAGATGGACAGTCCATTGAATAATTCTTCAACAGAGTGTGAATAAAAAAACATTCCATCTCCATCTGCAATCCATTGAACTAACCAGTTTCCGTCAATATTGTAAACTCTAAGAACCATCCCTCCGTCATTAAGGACTTGTTTCACTGTATCGCGGGTATAGGTATTAGCACCTCCTCCGAGATTATGATCAAACAGAAGAACTGGATTAAGAATTAAACCTTTTGCAATAAAGCTATAAAACAAATCGAACTGATGTGCGCTACATTGTGGTGAAAAAAAAGCACTTGAAATATATGACTTGGTAATCATGCCCAATTCGCCGGTGAAATAAGGGAATGTTCTTTCAATTGCATGCGCAAGCGTCGCATCAACCTGGCCTTCTTCCGGCTCAAAATCCAGACCGGACAATTCCATTTTAACAAATGTCTTAATTACCTTGCCGCGAAACCAGAACATATTTCCGGCCGGGAAAAAAGTCCGGTTGATATTACTCAGCTCTGCTTTTTCCTTTCCTGCCCGGCTGAGAAGTTTTTCTATATTAGTGTTATTTGCATCACTCTGCATATAAACAAATGGCTTAACCATATGATAAGGATCAGGAAAGAGAATACCCAATTTTTCATCCTTTACAAACTCCTCAAAGATTGCGGTTACACGCCGGGGATTACCGAGCAGCGATTCCAATAAATATCGTCGCCAACCTCCCAATATCCAGTTGTTATGTGGGGATCGTTTAGTGTGTATGTGCAATACTATTTCATGCTGACTTAATTTATCTCCCAGTGTAACCAGCATAGGCATAATATCTCTTCCGCGGTTTTCGACTATGTAAGTACTTATTTTTTTAATGTTCTTTATAGAAGAAAATTCTGCGGATATTTTTTCTATTTTCTCAGGATTGTCTGAAGTTATATATAAATGGAATCTGACAGGAATATTTTCAAGGTACAGTCGGATATCGTGTGCAAGATCAGCGTAGTATATGTGTGCGTGTACAGCCACGTCTTGAGGTAGAGTATGAATATTTACTGCGAGATCCTCTATAACTAGTGTTGGATCTAGGTATGGTGCAGGAATGAATGTACCGGAAGGGTGATTGCTCTCGTTAATAGGTTTTGTAAGTTCACCTGAGATATATTTGTTAAAGTTATTGTCGGTACTGACAGGATCCTCAACAGTGAAAGCAATCTTCAGAGTCTTTAAATTCCGTATTGTGATTTTAGGAAAGATTTTAGCGGGTTGAATTAACAGTCTTAAGAATACTTTTGCGAAGAACCAACGTTTCGTTCCATAAGGAAAGAAAACATAAAATAATTTGAGAATGTTTGGATAGACCCATCGGGGAAGAGAAGTAATTTTCCATGAATAAGAATTATAGAGATCAGAGATTATTTGTTCAATATTATTAATTTTGTTCTCTTGATTCCGCATTACACCTTCTCTTTCCTGAATTACATCCTCTTTCCCTTTAAGAGATTTCTGGAGATTGGAAATTTTCTGATTTAATTGTTGCAACTGCCTGTTAAGAAGCCCATATTCCTTTGGAAAATATTTCTCAATAATTAAATCCCGTTCAGATAAAAATGATTCATCATCTTGTTTTCTGGAAATACCGTCAATGTTATATTTCGCTATTATAGTTTCTATGTAAGCATGTTTAATATTATCGTCTGTAAACCATTTAAAATTGAAAACATAATCTGCAAGTAATTTAAATTTAATATCAAAATTGCCAATTTTTAAGAATAATTTTTTGTTAAAAAAGATTGCCTGATGGCAAATATTTTTCTCCATTAATTTTAGCAACGAAAATTTGTGATCATATATTTCCCCGGTATTTCCCCATTCAACGTTGCCATATACCACATCATATTGAGTAAGATCCTCTTTGTTAAAAATTTCCTGTAAAATGTTATGGTTATAAAATATATCATCACTACCAATAAAATACAACCACTCTCCACTGCTCAAGTTTATACCCTTATTCATTGCGTCATAAATGCCATCATCTTTTTCGGAAACATAACGTATATGCAGATATTTTTCCGTCAACTTTTTGATTATATCAATTGTCTTGTCTGTTGACATTCCGTCAACAATTATATGCTCTTTGTTTTCATAATGTTGGTTTGCAACACTCAAAATACAGGATTCTATATCCCTTTCAGAATTGAAAGTTGGCGTTATAATAGAAATTTTGTACTTTTCTTTTTCAGTCATTGTTTAATAAAAATTGAATCCCCGCGAAAGCATTTCCCGCAGCCACGAGGTTCTTGAATTTATATTTAAAATAACTGGTAATCATACTTCAAATCGGGATAATTATTTATATCCGGTTCAAGTATGAATCCACCACAACATCCGGTTTGCCTTCAAGGATTATTCTTCCGTTTTCGAGAAGGTAGGCTCTTTTACATAGATCTTTAATATCTTCAGGGGAATGAGAAACAAACAGGATAGTCTTACCCGAATTAAACAGTTCCAGCATTTTCCGGTAACTTTTTTTCTGAAATCCGGCATCACCGACTGAAAGAATTTCGTCGACGATCAGGATATCCGGATCAATAAAAATACTTACTGAAAAAGCCAGGCGTGATTTCATCCCGCTGGAGTACATTTTCAGGGGTTGGTCAATAAACTCACCTATATCAGCAAACTCAATGATTTTCTCTACTATAAAGTGAATGTCTTTGCGTTTATAACCCAGAACAGTGGTGTAAAAATAAATATTCTCCTTGCCCGTAAGTTCAGGATGAAAGCCACTTCCGAGTTCAATGAGCGGGATTACTTTTCCTTGTACACTTACGGTTCCACTGGTCGGTGTTGTGATACCTGCAACCAGCTTCAACAGCGTTGACTTACCCGAGCCATTCTTTCCCACTATACCAATGATATCGCCTTTATTAGCCGTCATACTCAACCCATTGATGGCAAAGAATTCGTGACCTGTCCTTTTGCTGAAAGGGTTTATCGCTTCGATAACCCGGTCGGAATTCTTACGGTACAACCGGTATTTTTTGTATACATTATCCAGGATAAGGACCTGATCGTTTCTCATCGCCGTTATAGGTTAATCAGACCACATCTGCGAAGTGGGGCCTCAGTCGCTTAAAAACAAAAATACCAATTAAAAAAAAGAATACTGTTACGACCCAGAAATAGATTGTGCCATTTGGGTCACTCCAGAAGGGTTTATGGGTCAGAAAACTCATTCTGAAACCTTCGACCAGGTAGAACAGGGGGTTCAGTTTTAAAATCCCGATGTATTGTGCCGGTACCGCAGTAACCTGCCAGAAAATGGGTGTAAAGAAAAAGAGCACTCGCATAGTGATGCTGATGATAAAATAGATGTCCGGAAAAAAGCAGAGGACCGAAGCCGTCAGCCAGGAGATGCTTACCAGGAGGCAGCAGGCTGAAAATATGAAATAGAAAACCTGCAGCCAGTAAACCGACGGATATACCTGGCTGAAAAGGCAAAAGATGATAAGAATACAGAGAATGATTCCAAGGATGATCAATTCGGAGAAGATATAGATCATCGGTAGGACAGCGATGCGGAAGTTTACCTGCCTGACAAGGAATGAGAAATCTTTGATACTCCTGGTGGCCTGGTTCAGGGCTTTATTAAAAAAGTCGTATGCGATCAGCCCGGTAAGCAAATAAAGGTAATATGGGAACCCGGAAGTATTGTCGGAAGGAAATACCTTGGTGAAAACAATCCACAGGATCAGGAGCATGGAAAGTGGCTCAAGGACTGCCCAACTGAGGCCGAAAAGGTTTTCGACGTATTTTGTTTTAAAGTCACGCCTGGTAAGTTCATAAATCAGTCGCCTGTTGATGTATATTTGCCGAAGGAAGTCGATCCCTTCGAGGTAAAATTGTTTGAACTTCTTCATTTTCTGTATTTCGTGGCTCCGCCCTTTCAATTACAGGAATAGTGTATAGTCTCACACAATGTAAGAGAGAAGGAGGGATGTTATAACCCTTTCAAAAGTAAAGAAAAAATATTCGAATCCGGAATCCAACAAAAGGAAAAGGTATGTTTATATCAGGTTGGGAACTGATCCGGTTACGGAGACTTGTTCAGGTTTCCGGAGATTCTGTCCCTTTATCAACTAAATTTCAATATTTTTGGGGAGTAATCCGGGATTGTGTTCAAATGTTTTAGAAGTCTATGCTTCATGATGATTATGGGATTAATCCCCTTGATCAGTCTGTACTCCCAGGTTGTTTATGAACCGGTCACAAACAATTCCGTTTATGATCTGCTCGATGAGCTGGCAGCGCTGAAAGTCATTTCAATAAATTCAGTCGCAAAACCTTATTCCCGGATCTATATTACAGGGAAGCTTAATGAAGCGAAGAATATCCTGGCTGATACGGCAGTCAGAGGGGTCAGCACAAGAGTGAGGGAAGCGGTTGAATTTTACATGAGAGACTACGCAACTGAATTACTAATTACGAATAACGAAATAAGATCAGTGAACACCAACTCCGTGTTACATAACCAAATTGTTGGTTACGACCCGGTTGGTTACAAATACCTGGGAAAAGCGTTGAATCTGGAAATCCGGCCAGCGCTGGGGGGCAGATTTCTGGTGAATGAAAACGGTAATGTATGGGAGGCGACGGGTGGGGGAGAGGTGTTCGGGTACCTGGGGAAACACATAGGTTATTACGTAAATGTAAAGCAGACCTGGGAGAGCGAGCCCCTGGTAAAACCCCGGTATTTTACGATGGAGGAGGGTAAAATGTGGAATGATCTGAAAAACGGATCGGTGAGCAACACCGAATGGCAGGCGGGGTTAAGCGTAGCCTGGAACTGGGGAGATATCGGTGTTTACAAGGACAGGCCGGTATGGGGAAACGCACAGCATGGTGCGAATATCCTCTCCGGCCATGCACCGTCGTTCCCCTTTATCCAGTTACATCTAAAACCGGCAAAGTGGTTTGAATTCAGATACATAGCAGGGGTACTTCAGTCAATATACCTTGATAGTATTTACCAGGGAGGAAAAATTACGGCAAGTAACCGGGTAAGAAAATATTTTATCGGGAATATAATCACAGTTATACCCTGGAAGAACTTACAGATCTCAATAGGGAATTCTGTGATCTATAGTGAAAAGGTAATTAATCCTGCTTTTTTTATACCCTTCTTCTTCTATAAATCTGTAGACCAGTCTCAGAGCAACCTGAGTGTTGATAACGGCCAAAATAATCAATTTTTCTTTGATATTCATTATCGTGCTTTCCGGTACTTCTCCCTTTATTGTTCAGTATTTATTGATGATCTTAAAATGGAAGCCTTCTGGAAAGAGGGTCAGCATAATGAGATCAGTTCAAAGATCGGTTTTCAGTTGTCAGGGTGGCCTTTGAAGAACCTAACACTGGCCGGTGAATATACCCGCACCAATCCGCTGACCTACCAGCATTATGTTACTTCTATCGATTATTATTCCGCAGGATATTGTTTGGGAAGCTATTTGAGGGACAATTCAGAAGAGTTGTTTTTCCGGCTGGATTTCCGGCCTTCACCCAGGGTTACTCTTTCATGTGAATACCAATTTATCCGGCATGGACAGGATTTCCTGAACATCAGGTACCTGGATAACTACATATTACCTGTGTTGGACGACATCAGTTCACGGGTAACCGCCGCCGGTATAAATCTGGATTATCTTCTGTATAACAGGTTTATGCTTACAGGGGGTTTCTTATTTAAAAATTCCAGAGGAGATGTTAAGTATAACCCATTAATTTTCCATGGGAATACATACTCAGTATTCGTTGGGTTTCAGATCGGGTTCTGAAATTAAAGGTTTTTTCCCGGAGAACCACTTTATCCAAGCCAGCCACATAATAAAGAACAGAAGAAAAAAAAGAAGATTAAAAAGATATACATGAATAAAATGAAACCAGGTCGGTTGATATTTATATACCAGCCCCAAAAATACAATCCTGAGAATGGCCATTAAGTAAATCAGCACGAGCGAAACAGGAATGAACCAAAGTTTCATTAGCCATCGTCCTGGGAAAAACAGAATAAGGAAAAGGAACATTGCCATCTCCTTTAACCCGGAGCAACCATGATAGACGTATAAAAAACTCACATCCGAAAAATACAACCTGCTGGTATCGATGACATAGGATATTGGTATGGCGAAAATCGTTTTTAAAAGCCAGTATGAGGAGAGAACTATATACCTGGTCAAAAATACATAAACAGGCTCCAATACATGAACGCCGAAAATTTTGTAATCAAAAAAGTGTTTCCAGAAATAACCTAACAGGGTAAAAATTATCAGAAGGGTTGCGAATATGAATATTTCCTTAAGATTAAATTTATTATAATGAAGAACAATTTTGTGAAACCGCTTTTTTACCGGCTCAAACATTTTCCAATTGATTTTAGTAAAGAACAGATATTATTACTCAATTACTGCGAACATTTTTAAACAGGATATTGTAAGAAGCTTTAAAAAAACATCTGAGATCGGTCATCAGCGGGTTTTTTTCATACGATTCAAGGTACTTCATTTCAGAAGACATGATCTCTTCCAGTGTGGATGGGAGATCCGCATAAAATGGAGGAATCAGACCCGGTTTAAAATGGATACGTTTTTCCTTCAGTTCTTTTGTGTAGAGGTCAAAATAATGCTGGCTCAATGGCCTTACACCTATCAGTTTTACCTCTCCACGGAAAAGATTAATTAACATAGGCAACTCATCGAGCCAAAGTTTTCTGAAAATTCTTCCGAGGGCAGTCACCCTGAAATCATCCTTGAATTTTCCTCCTTGTTGGAGTTTGTTTTGCTGAAATACATAGCCTTGTAAATATTCTGAGTAGGCGTGCATGGTTCTTAACTTGTAAACATCGATGATTTTCCCTTCTTTCCCTATTCTTTTCAGTTTGATCAGCGGTCCATAGGTTGGATGATCATCGAAAGCAGGTTCTTTAACTTTACGTACAACGAAATATAAAAGTCTGTTGATTAGTTGTTCATCGATAATTTCAAAACCACAAGAATATAACCGTCCAAATATTTCTGCTTTTGAAAGTACCCTGTTATACCCCCGGGTATAGAAAAAATAGAATTTTTTTGTAACCGGAAGTTTCGGAAATACCCGGTGAAAAATAAAATCCAGGGTATAGATAATGTAATTTGTACCACCGGGATACTTTGCCAGGATACGCTCTTTTCTCAGGCCATATGTTTCAAACCAGTCGATGTACATCCCTCCTGATTCCAATTTCTTATTAACTGCTTCAAAGAATTTATTGATGTACTGTATATCGTTAATTCGCTTAAGATTGATTATAACTTTATAGTTTTCAAAAGGTTGATTGATGATATTAAAACCGGTAGTAGTCGAAATAATTAAAGTATCTGAAATAGAGGGAGTAAAGAACTGTTTGATAAAACTAAACGTAGCCTCATTGGTTTCCTCAACAATGATGTTGTAAAGATTTGAAAAGTCGGCGGATATTTCTTCCTTAATGAGATCTTTTTCTCCTTGAATGGAAGGAGGTGTTGTAAATTCTTGAGTGACTCTCTCCCTGACTTGTTCGTCTTCCCGGTAAAAAGGACGCAGCTTAATCCTTCTGAAAATGACAACCAAAATTCCTCCGAGAATTTCAAGAACCGAAGCCAGAAAAACAGCATATAGTGATAAAAACCTGAATTCCGTGAACGGGTATACAAATCTTCCCAGGAAGACAAAAAAGGCAAGAATGATAATATTGCTGAAAGCAATGGGATATAGTACCTCCTTAAGATCATTCTTTAAAAGTACTTTATCCTTATTCGTTAAAAGAGAAAGGAAGATGAATATTCCAAAAAAATAAACCGAAGTCCTGTACAAAAGGGGACCAACAAATACTGTATCAAAGCGTAACCAGACAAAGAAATAAAAACTGGTTATCAGAATAAGAGAATCTGCGATAAATCCAAGTATTTTTCTTTTCATCCGGATTTAATTTGTATATAAAAGAATTTTTATTTGTTGATTTCGTTCTATATACGAACAAAGGATTTTATAACGAGTTTTCCAAAATTACGAAAATTCTGCCCTACGAACTCTTTACCCCAATTATAAAGGTCATCATTCCAACGTTCCGGATGAATTGTAATTAAAAGATTTTCAGGTAAGACCCCATGACTTATTGCTGAAATAATCTCCTCTGTTGAAGAAAAATTAAAATTATACCTGGACTCGACTTTATCATAAAAGTTTGATTTTTTCGAATTCCAGCACCTTCCTGAGTCAGTCATATAAAGTACCTTATCAAAGTTTAAATCTAAATATGGTTCTCCGATAATACCGTTCACTTTATAATCGTAATAGTCCCATAATTTCCTGTTATCGATTTTTGATCCGATGCTTCCGTGCATACTAATTGTTTTAACCGGATAGAATTCCCGGAAGTATTCCAGGTTCCTGAGAAAACTCTGGTATGCCTTTTTTATATCTCCTTTAGATGACGATAAGTCCTCATAATGATATCCTATCTCGTGGCCAAGATCAATAATTTTATTGATTGCTTCCGGGTCATTACTTTTCCTTACAATACGGAAATAATAGGTTCCTTTTATTTGCAACTGGTTTTCTAAAATGGCAGTAGTAATTGCGTTATGAGGTTTTGCATCCACATCATGTCTCAGAATAACAGATCTGGGATGGCTATTCTTTATGAACTCTTCAAACGATGTTACAGTGTAATTCTGATTCTTAAGATTATTCAGTAAGGTCTTAAGCAATTTAAGCGTAAAATCTCTTTTTGGTTTATTCAGCATAAAGTTTTGGAATATCATTAATCCGTCTTATTGTTCTTTCATAATCGAGCCCAACAATATTTAAATACCATTTGATTGTTTCGTATCTCGGAATATTTTCGTATTCAACTAATTCCATTGCCTTTTCCCTGCTGATCATACCTTCCCTGATCTGATTGCTTCTAAACGTATCATTCTCTGAGAATCCGGCAATAGTCGTATATATATAGTTATAAAAACCGGCTGTACCATCTCCGATCCTCCAGGTTGAATTTGTATCAATTGCTTTTTCCCATCCATATTCATTTAAGATCAGGGATTCAATTTCATTTTCATCCCATTTATAAAAATCAAATAAGTGGAAATAATCTTTCTTTGGAGCAATAAATCTGGCAGCAAATGATCCAAGTGTATCTAAAACTGATGAGTTGAAGTATCGGGGACTTGCAATGATATTTTTACCAGCAAAACGGAATAATTTTACTTGATTTAACGTGGACAAAGAATATATACGCTTTTTATCAAAGTCGGGTTTTATACCGGCAAAGCCAGTTTTAAAATCTGTGTTCTCCAGTGGATTAACCCCCCATATATTCAATGTAATGCCTGTCTGTTTTTTTAATTGATTTGTATAGTAAAAGAAGAACTTATCGCCGGCCATAAACAGAGGGATCATTCCTAAATGCGGACTTTTTAACCAGGCCAGGATATTTTTCTTGATATTCTCTCTCTTCTGTCTGATATCGGCCGCTACTATGATGTTCTCAACACCCAAAGTACCGCACACTCGTGCTATATTCCTCCTTGCCAAATCGGTGACCATTCCCCAATCATAAGTAAATGCCAAAGGATTTAATCCGAGTACCTTTTTTGCACAATGAAGTGTGAAGGTGCTATCCCGGCCTCCACTGAAGGGAATAATGCAATCAGGTTCGCCATTTGATCTCTTGAATGGTTCAATTAATTTTATCAGATCATGGATAGGCTTGGGTTGATTTTTAATTTTATAGTTTTTGCAATAATTGCAAACACCATTATCATCAAAACAAATAAAAGGGAAGGTTTCAGGGAGCAAACACCGGAAACAACGTTTAAGATTCCGGATTGCCGTTATATTATATACCAGTAACTTCCTTTCAAAGGCAGCCGCAGGATTAATCCTGATCTTATTTACATCAACAATTACAGGCCGGTTTTCCTTATCAGATCCAATACTTGTGACTCTAACAGCGAATTCATTGTCATTGAATTTAATCTTATCGTATTCCGTTTGTTGATTTGAGAATACGAAATTCTGTATGGCGAATGAAGAGAGATCTAACCTTAAGCCTGAATTTGGTTGTAATTGATTGATTTTGTATGTTCCTGTTGCATGTTTTAACTGTGTATTCTTAAATAATTCAGTCAGAAAAAACTTTTCAGATGCAAAAATTAAGACATCTTTATTATTTGTAAGAAAATAGAGGGAACCATTGTTTGTTGTCAAAGCTAATTCTTCTTTGTATGTGAAGAGCATTGCTGTTGCAACTGTGCCATAAATTTTTTCTATAGTATTGATTATTGATTTTTGCGTGGATTGAGTTTTCAAATCATTCTTTTTTATCAAAGAGAGCATCACCTCTGTATCAATCTCGTATTTCCTTGTTAAGTCAAAGTTATTTTTCCATAAATCATCCACATTAACAATTATTCCATTATGTATTCCAACGACTCCATCGGAAATAACAGGTTGATTATTAACATCGTCAAGTTGAGAACCATTGGTAACCAGTCTGGCATGACCGATCACCGTGAAGATATTTTCGTTTCCCTCTTTGACGGGCAAAATCCCTGATCCATGACCAATGTCGAATTCAGTTTGAATTTGATGATCACGGATAAGATCGGAGATCGCTACCGGACCTTTATAGATATTGATCGTTCCGGAGGCATTGTTTCTGAAGGCAAGCCCGGATGAATCTTTCCCTCTTGATTCAGAAAGCAATGCGAGTTTCCGGACAGTATCACGTATAAGGTCCTTACCGTAAACGCCATTTAGTTTTACTGCAATGCCAAATATACCACACACTTGTAACCAGGTTTTAAATTAAATTAACATTTTTCATAAGAAACATATAGCCGGAGCCTTATAAATGGATAAACCGTTTAAGAAGAGGGCTACCGACATCCCTTTTTATTCAAGTAACAAGTGATTTTCAAAAAAGCCAAGAAGAGTCCTTTCAGCCCTGTTATCAGATATTGCGAAAAGATAATGATATTTGGTTTCGGGGAATAGCGCCCGCAGTTTGATTATTTTTTGATCTCCTTTCAGCTCTATATATTTACCGTTTAAGAGAGCGCTGCCAAATCCTGTAAATCCTAACCTCCGGGCAATCTTTTCGACATATTCGTGTGGGGAAGCCGAAAAGATAACATTGATCGTTTCCCGACCAGAGTGTTTTTCGATCATTTTCAAAATTTCAGATCGTATGGATTTAATGATCACATCAGTAAATTCCTCCATCCTTGTATCAAACATTGATTGCTTTTTTAAATTTTGGATGAACCATTGTTTGAATCTGGCAGAACTGATCAGACGGGATGCTCTTATGACGACGAGAAAAAATGTATAACAATCCCCGCGGGAAAGTTGCTTTTTAATCAACAACCGGAAGGAATCAAACGGTATCAGCGTTTTATCAAGGTCGATCAGGTTAAGCTCTATCATAGTTGTCTCATGATCGTACTTGCCCAACCTTTCGGATCATCAGACAAGCAGATATCCGGAGAGTTGCGCCTGTGATTTCTAAGAAATGTCAGCAATGGAAGAAGATCCATCCGGAACAGGTATTTGATGAAAGCCAGATAAATCAAGGGTGAGAGGTAGGAGTTTAAATTCCCTGATGGAGGAATTGTTCTCTCCGGCAGGCCAAGGAGGAATCCGAAATAGTTTACCCCGTTGATGAGACCCTGGTTGATGGAACCCCAAATCCGGGGATTTACTTCGATCAGGACTGTTGTTTCATCTGCCTTGATTTTAAATTCAAACATTGCAAATCCTGACCAATTCGTATATTGAATTATAGGCACTGCAATCCTGAGCATCTGCTCATTTATAAATCCTTCACGGTAAACACTTGAGCCTCCTGTAACCGGGTACTCGGCGATACGTTTATGGCCATAGGAGATGAGTATTTTCCCCTGATGGCAAAAAGTTGAAAGACCAGCTCCCTGACCTGAAACATATTCCTGGATAATAAGGTTTTTATCCCATTGGGAGTGACTTGACAATTTCTCCAACGACTTTTGGTCTCTGAGATATATAACTCCTGTGGAAGAAGAAAGATTTACCGGCTTGACTACGGCAGGATATGTAACCTCATCAAGGGTTTTAAATGTTTTTGGAGTTAGAATGCCCAGGCGTTGTGCGAGTTCAGTTAATCCTGCCTTGTTATCCAGTATATTATATGATTCAAACGAACCCATATAATCCAAAGCATTCCCAAAAAGATTCCGGTTCTTTATATATTTACCAATATGGCTGCTGTCGACCGGGAAAAAGTATTGTATATCGTATTCAGATATGATCCCGGACAGTTTAAGATCAGTTTTTTGCTCTCCGGTACCATTAAGATTGAAAAAATGATCGACATATTTTGTATGTAATTTCGAAAAATGCTTATTAAAACCGTAACCATAAATTTTAACTGAAGGATAATAAGTTTTGATGAAACAACTGATGACAATCGCTTTATAACTTGAGATTTCACCGATCAGGACAGACTTGCTCACAATATGATGGTCAATAATTAGTGATGAGTAGAGTTAAGAGTAATTTTAATTCTATCTGAACCGCGCGAATGAAAAATCAAGGTCAGAAATTTGATTAATACTTGATGGATATTTTTCGAATAACCAGATCATAAACGAGGTTAAGTCAATTTTATCATTTATCATTTCCATTCTTTTCTCCCGGAAGGATTCCTTATAATTTTCCTGCTCCAAATAAAATTCAATTTTGTCAAGCATATCCTTAAAGTGTGAAGGCAGGTAATTGAATGATAATCCGTACCTGATCTCCTTTTCTTCCATAACACTGATCTTTCCTGCAAAATCATTACATCTGAATGATGGTGTTCCAAGCACCGCCGCTTCTGAAGTCATGGTTTGGCTATCCCCGATAAACATTTGTGCATAATAAAGAACATGAGCAATATGAACCGGATTAACCTTCAACCTGTATTTTTCAAATTCTGCAGGTAACTGCCGTTCAGCGCTGATGTATACCTTGCCTTTTGTTTCCAATAAATTGATCAACTTCCTGACATCATCATCAGATATTCCTTTAATGCCAGCATCGTGATAGGAGCTCAGTGAAACGAGACGTATAAGAAAATATGGTGCTAATTCCGGATTAAATGATTTAATTACTGAAATATCCGGTTTAAATTGATTAGGATGCAGATAGGCTAATTCCTTGTAACCAGGGAATCCAATTTTTTTCTGTGAATACTTTCCAAGATCAGTGATAAATGGAGCAAGAATATGATCTGCCCGGGATAAGATTAAACCAAATTTTTTAACGATCGTAATATCGTCATCGAGAAAAACAATGGTTGGAATTTTCTTTATTCCTCCAAGGTAAACCAGCAAATCATCAGTGATAAAAAGGTCATATCTTTTTCCGGCAACATACTTATATAACCTCCAGATCGTCCGGAAAAAGTTTATACCTGTACCAAGATCCTTTGGAATTATTTTAATCTTTCTTCCTTCCGGAAAGATATTCGTAAAATCCCAATTCTCTGATTTGACAAGAGTTTCGAGGATATCTTTAGAGGTGATGACAATATCTACCTTATGTCCATTAACTTTTAAATAATTGATCGTATTCCGAAAAACATGAAATTTTGATGGATGAACAAAGAAGAAAAGGTAATTCATTAACCGGTCAATCTTTAATATGTTCCATTTGGAAAAGAGACATTGGCTTATAAGCCAGCAATTTAGACAGGAAGAACCCGGATATTTTTGTAAATTTTTTCATTATTGTAAAATAGGAGGGATAATCTTTAAACGATCTGTTGGGACTATTCCAAATGGTCTCGAATTGCTTCACGGACAAATCAAGTTTTTTCAGTAAATATATTTTTTCAAATTCAATCTGTTCAGCATTAAATAATGGTTTTTTTAATTCTTCCAGAGCATGATCCCGGCTGATCTCTCCACTCAGAACCTGAGCTGATAATGTAATTTTGCGTTTATCAATATTAAATTTCTGTGGGAGCCAATAAGTGATTGCAAACCTGGTGAAAATATTTTCATGATGATGGCCCCCATAATATTCCCAGTCAAACTCTTTCTTCAGGAATTCCTGTGCTGACCGCTTTTGATAATCCAGAAAATAAAATGGGTAGATCGATTTTATTTTTTTTACAAAACCAAAATAGAACAGATCAGTCAGTGTCTGATTTGGATAAGTTTTTAACGGAACTTTCCCGAATTTGCGGTGAATGTACTTTAATTGCCTGCCATCGCCGGATGTCCATGATTCCGGTTGTGTTCCTTCCGACCTGAAATCATTTCCCCTGAAAATATATCTGATTTTTTCCCTGGATGCGATTTTATATAGTATTGCTTTGATTGCAATATCTGTTGGAATATCAATCCAGGGCAGACAAGCATACATATATGATCGTAACAAATCTTTTATCTCTTCATAATCAATAACGTAAGTCTCAAGATCAATAGAAAGCTTCGATGTAACTCTTTTTATGTTTTTAACTGAAATATCCGAACTCCAGCCGTTATCCAAATTTACTGCGAGTGGTCTTAATCCATATTTTTCTTTTAAAAGATATAGTAAGTAAGAGCTATCAGTACCGCCACTGACCCCGATTATGCAATCATAATTTTTATTTTCTCCCTCCCTTTTAACTTTTTTAATAATGTGATCCCATTCTGTTTTTCCGGATTCTCCCCTCGGGTAAGCCTTTACCAGGGCATCAAACAGCTTGCTATAATTTGAGGCTCCGTTTTCGTCAAATGAAATACCGGGAACAGAATCATCCCAAACACCCCTCGAGCAGATCATAAATAAAAAAATTAATTTGACTTCTCCGTGAAAAGCGCTGTGAGCGTTGTCTTATCCGGATAATTAATCAAGACAGCCTTCCGGGGACCATGGTAAACAAACATGCTACCTGCCGCAATCGCACTGGCCCCGTGAAAAATGGCCTCCCTGAAATGGCTAACCTCTCCTGCTCCCCCACACGCGATTACCGGAATATCGACAGCATTAGCAACGGCTTCAATCATTTTAAGATCATACCCTTGCATAGTACCATCACGGTCGATCGAATGTAATAATATCTCACCTGCACCAAATGATTGCATTTTTATTGCCAATTCAACAGGTTCAAATGATGTAGACACCGATCCTCCTTTGATGTAAACCCTGGTTTTCCCCAAAATGTTCCTTTTGTAATCGATGGAAACGATAATGCTCTGGCTTCCGAATTGGCCGGAAACCTCTTTCACGAATTTAATGTCAGTAACAGCAAAAGTGCTTAAAACTATTTTTTCGACGCCGGCGCTAAGAAGACCTTTTATTTCAGCGGCAGATTTAATTCCACCGCCGACAGCAAAGGGCATGAATGCTTCATCCCCTATTTTCCCGGCAATATCAGGATCGACCACCCTGTTCTCAGCTGAGGCAGAAATATCCAGGAATATAAGTTCATCGGCCTCAAGATCATTGAAAATCCTCACAGCATTAAAAGGATCGCCAATATACCGCGCAGAGGATTTATTAAAACAAGTTGTTTTAACCAGGCCTTTATTCTTAAGCAATAGCAGGGGAATAATCCTTGGCCTGAACATCATATTAAATTTCCAAAAAATTCTTCAACAACTTTAATCCGGTTTTATGGCTTTTCTCAGGATGAAACTGGACGCCAAAAATGTTCTCCCGGTGGAATCCGGAATCGAATGTCAGTCCGTAATCTGTGTGAAGCAAAACATCGTCAGCATTTTTACAAGAAACATAATAGGAATGCACGAAATAAAACTGATCCGGGGGTGAAATATTATTCATAAGAGGTGACTCCTTTATGGTTGAAACACCGTTCCAGCCCATATGCGGAACTTTAAAGATGCTGTTTTTTCCCTCAAACCGGAACATTTTTGTATTTGCGCCGATCCAATTCAGACCTGCTACATCTCCTTCTTCACTGTAACTTGTCATAAGTTGCATTCCAAGACAGATCCCGAGAACCGGAACTTTTTCCTCCAGGACTTTTTTATTGAGAACATCGACCAATTTCAGGGAATTTAATTTTTCCATTCCATATTTGAAATGACCAACTCCGGGTATAATTATTTTGTCGGCTTTCATGATATCATCTTTCAGTGAAGTGGTAATTACCTTTGATCCCAGTCGCTCAAATGCCTTTCCGACCGACCGGAGATTGCCCATTCCATAATCGATGACAACGATCATTTTTTTCTTTTCTGTACTTTCTGATAAACACAAAAAACCTTATCAGCAATATTAGTGGAACTGTACTCTTTAATATTTTCTCTTCCGTTTGTTCTTCTTCCGAACTTTAAAGCTTCAGCGATTTTAAAAGCAACATCATCAGCTTCGAATGTTGTTATAAAACATCCCTCTGTCGCACCGATCACTGCACGGGCATCGCCAACATCGGTTGTAACTACCGGACAATTGCATGCCATTGCTTCTTTGATTATCTGAGGGGATCCTTCAGAAAAGGAAGTCAGCAATACCACATCGGATGCATTTATGAGCACATTAACATCCTTCCGGGAATGGCCTTTCATCATTTCCAACAGGTCGATCCCCCCGATCAGATCGGTTGCTTTTTTTGCAAGCGGATAATTCTTTATTTCACGGTTGAAAGAAGAGGAGAAAAGTACCAGCTTTTTATCCTGATGCAAGTTTAACTTTCGTCGGCACTCCTGCTTATCGAGCGGGTAAAATGTCCCGGTCATGTCGACGCCAAAAGGGATGACTGTGTATCTCTTATGAGCCCGTGCAATAGTTGCCAGATGATCCGAAACAAAAATGTTAAATGCACTTAAAATCATTGATAACCAGGAAAGTAGTCTGGATTTTATATCCGTAATATCAGTGCCAATGAAGGTAATCACCACCGGGGTGGAACGTTGAAGAACTGCCAGCAACCCACTTAGTCCGTAGATAGCATGAACAACATCGAATTTTCCATGTTTTATCACCTTTCTGTACGCCAATAGATTGCGGAAATATCCATGAAAACCGGTTCCTTTAATGATAAAAGATTCGATCTCAATATCGAAATTCCTTAAGGAATTGATCAGATCGAATATAAATGCCTGATCTTTTTCGATCGAAAAATTATCTGCTGAGGAATTACCACTAAACACAAACAGTAACCTCATCCAATTTTTTTTCTTATTTAAAAGTTTGGCCGTTCAGGTTCTTTACCTCCTCAACGAATATTATTAAACCTTCCTCTAATGGCATGCAGGGAATATAGCCAATCAGCTTTCCTGCTTTTCGGATATCGGCATAAGTAATTGCAGCATCCCCTGCCTGAAATGGTGTGAATTTAATATTTGCCTGCTTCCCTGTTATTTTTTCAATTAACCGGATAACTTCGAGGATTGAGACCGGATTTGAATTTCCGAGATTTATAATGTTAAACCCATTAAGATTATTAACCGCTCCGATAATTCCCTCAACAATATCCTTTATATAGGTGTAATCCCTTTTGGTGCTTCCGTCGCCATAGACAGTGACAGGTTTATTAGCCAGCAATGAATATATGAACCTGTGAATCGCCAGATCCGGACGTTGACGTGGACCGTAAACTGTAAAGAGACGAAGACAAAAAATATCGAAATGATATAGATGGTGATACGTATGGCAAAGCAGTTCACACGCTTTTTTTGTCGCTGCATAAGGGGATATGGGAAAATCGACGAAATCCGTCTCGTTAAAAGGAATTTTTTTATTATTACCGTAAACAGATGATGATGAGGCGAATATCATTTTTTTGATATTATTATATTTCATTGCCTCAAGAAGCGTTAATGTACCGAGAACATTAACACTGTAATAAATCCCGGGGTTTTCTATGGAAGGCCTGACTCCTGCTTTTGCAGCAAGGTGGATCACCAGGTCAATATGATTTTCCCGGAAACAAAGATTTAATTTTTCCGCGTCACGGATATCCCCCTCGATAATTTTATAATTACTATGTTGTAGTGTTATTGAAATATTTTTCTCCTTGATCTCTCGTGGATAAAAATCGTCGAAATTATCAAATGCGATAACTTCATGGTTCATGGAAAGTAATTTCTCACATAAATGAGAACCAATGAAACCTGCCGCTCCTGTAATAAAAATACGCATCCTTTCAGATTAGCCTGTTATAAGCTTTTACAAATTCTTCATTCATTCTTTCGATACTAAAATCCCGTTCCACTTTAAGCCGGCCGGCCTGACCCATCTTTTCACGAATTTCCGGGTGATCAAGCAAATGGTTAATTTTTGTGTACAATTCGTTGGGTTCGTGATCAGGAATAATAAATCCGGTTCCAGGATCTTCAATTAATTCCGGAGTTCCACCTCCTCCGGTTGCTATAACCGGTTTGGACAGTGCCATATATTCAAGGATCGAATTGGATATGCCTTCTCCATGAATTGCATTATTTGTTGTGAGGATCCCTATATCAAATGTATTTACGTAAGATTCGACATTATTTATCAAACCTGTGAAAATGATCCTTTCTGAAAATTCCCCTGGAATATCACTTTTAAATACGTCAAACATTGGTCC